>JACCDS010056123.1_pt1 | contig 45589 bp, 35 predicted proteins | sample 7446441 | NCBI WGS metagenome assembly JACCDS01 (sample SAMN15323445, study PRJNA562643) | freshwater metagenome | isolation source: river surface water | place: USA:Blue River Watershed | collected 2017-08-17 | reverse complement strand
TTGACCAACACAACTTGCAAATCAGGCATGATTTGCGCAATTTTCTCTGGTGGAAGGTTGGTGATGTCGATGAAGTAAATGGTTTTTCCCTCATCCAAGGTTTGTCCGCCCATCCATTTTACGTCTTGCAGGGTTTTTCCCGCCTCTGTGCGGAACATCCTTACGGGAAGTAAGCAATACCATCCTTGTAAATACCCTTGATCGTCGAGCTTGGCTTTGGTGCGTTGCAATGGTCCTGATAGCAGTTTGAAATAGGCAGGTGTTTCCGGGTCACTGAAGACCATGCCCAACTTATTTTCATAAGCTTCCATGCCCCCATTGGCCTTCACTATCGCGGGGAGGGTGTATTTGGCGTACGTTTTTGCGTCTTTGTTGATGTAGGCATTGCTCAATTCATTGGCTGCCAATTGGAATGCAATGTGCACCTTGATACTATCTTTTGCCATGGGATCGGTAACCCCGAGGGTATCAGCCAATTTTGGCGGGGCGATTCCAGCGCTCGTCTCTTCGCCAGGACGTGCTTTTTCATAGGGGTCTGTGGCAACTGCGTCTGTTGGATTCGTCTCAGTGTCTTTGTTGGAGTTGCAGCCGCCCATTGTAAATGCCAACAACAAAGCGGATAATCCCAGTACTGGGGCTTTCCAAAATGTGTTGGTTACGCGGCTCGCAGTAAAGCAGGTCGTTTTCATCGACTCAAAAATAACACAAAGGGCGTCCTTTTGGGACACCCTCTGTGTATTCACTAACTATAACAAATGAGAAACTTATTTCACTTCTTCGAAGTCCACGTCTTGCACTTGGTCTCCAGCACCCGCACCTTGTCCGGCACCAGCACCTTCGCCTGGGTTACCCCCTTCGGGATTTCCACCTGTAGCATTGTACATGTCTTGGCTTGCTGCTTGCCATGCGGCATTCAATGCAGCACTTGCAGTTTCGATGGATGCGAGGTTTTTCTCAGCAGCGGCCACCTTCAATTCGCCCAATGCGCTTTCGATGGTTGATTTTTTCTCTGCTGGAATTTTATCGCCATACTCGGTCAACTGTTTTTCTGTGCTAAAGATCAATGCGTCTGCTGCGTTTACTTTGTCGGCTTCTTCTTTGCGTTTTGCATCGGCTTCAGCGTTCATTTCGGCATCTTTCTTCATTTTTTCGATGTCTTCCTTGCTCAAACCGCTTGAAGCCTCAATGCGAATTTTCTGCTCCTTGCCTGTGGCTTTGTCCTTTGCATGCACACTCAAAATACCGTTGGCATCAATATCAAAGGTCACTTCGATTTGTGGTACGCCGCGGGGTGCAGGGGGAATGCTATCCAAAATGAATCTACCGATGGTTTTGTTGTCTGCAGCCATTGGACGCTCACCTTGCAAGATGTGAATCTCTACAGAAGGTTGATTGTCCATCGCTGTGGAGAAAGTTTCCGTTTTCTTGGTAGGAATGGTGGTGTTAGAATCAATCATTCTGGTCATTACACCGCCCATGGTTTCGATACCCATGCTCAAAGGCGTTACATCCAACAATACAACATCTTTTACTTCACCGGTCAAAACACCCCCTTGAACAGCAGCACCTACGGCTACCGCTTCGTCTGGGTTCACACCTTTGCTGGGCGATTTTCCGAAGAACTCTTCTACCAACTTCTGAATGGCAGGAATACGGGTTGATCCACCCACCAAAATTACTTCGTCGATGTCGCTCGGACTCATGTTGGCATCTTTCAAAGCCTGTTTGCAAGGCTCCAAAGTGCGCTGAATCAAGCTCGCCGCCAATTGCTCAAATTTGCTACGGCTCATTTTCATCACCAAGTGCTTTGGTACCCCGTCAACAGCGGTGATGTAAGGCAAGTTGATGTCGGTTTCGGTACTGGCCGACAATTCAATTTTGGTTTTTTCAGCCGCTTCTTTCAAACGTTGCAAGGCCATGGGGTCTTTGCGCAAGTCGATATTTTCTTGTCTTTTGAACTCGTCGGCCAAGAAGTCAATGATTACTTGGTCGAAGTCGTCACCACCCAAGTGCGTATCACCGTTGGTGCTCTTTACTTCGAAGATGCCATCGCCCAATTCCAGTACTGAAACGTCGAACGTTCCACCACCCAAATCATAAACGGCAATCTTGATGTCGCGGTCAATTTTGTCCAAACCGTAAGCCAAAGCAGCAGCCGTAGGCTCGTTGATTATGCGCTCAACCACCAATCCAGCGATCTCTCCGGCTTCTTTGGTCGCCTGACGCTGAGCATCGTTGAAATAAGCGGGTACGGTGATAACGGCGCGTGTTACCTCTTGTCCCAAATAGTCTTCAGCTGTTTTCTTCATTTTCTGAAGCACCATGGCGCTGATTTCCTGTGGTGTGTAGTTGCGATCGCCGATGGTTACACGTGGGGTGTCGTTATCGCCTTTCACAACTTCGTATGGCACACGACCAATTTCCGTGGTCATGTTTGAATATTTTTCACCCATGAATCGCTTGATCGATTGAATGGTGTGTTGGGGGTTGGTGATGGCTTGACGTTTTGCAGAATCACCTACTTTGCGCTCACCATTGCCATTGTCCATAAATGCCACAATAGAGGGGGTGGTTCTACGACCTTCACTGTTGGCAATTACAACGGGTTCGTTACCTTCCAAAACGGCTACACAGCTGTTGGTGGTTCCTAAGTCAATTCCAATTATTTTACTCATGATTTTTAAGTTCTATTTGCCATGAATTAGCAATCCGTGTACCACTACGACAATCACCGTTTGAGGGTGTCGTTATGGCAGAAATGCTGACAAAAAGTAAGGGTTGGGCAGTGCGATACCCCTTATGGGCTGTCGTTTTTGCTGATTTTATCGAACGAAATTTAGCGCTTTGGTGAGTTCGTGCTTTTGCAAATACACAATGGATGCCGCATCAATTGGTACACCCCATACTTTGGAGGTGGATCTTGAGGCGAACAAACCATATCCGCCGGCAATATTGGTGTATTCTGCTTGCTTCTGTACGATGCCAATGCTGGGCTCATTCACCGAAATGTAATCGACAAGGGTTTGGTTTCCTGCGTAAAGGGTGAGGCCTACCCACTTGATGCGGTGTTTTAAATTGGGCGCAGCAGTGATGTTGGATTGCAAAAATTGAAGAAAACTCAAGCGCGGAACCTGACGCATCGGAGCGGTGTTGTTGCCTACCAAATAATTGTTCACCACCCTCCAAGTGACCATTTTGGTTTCTTTGGCATTGGTGTCGCCCGTGTTGATTTCTTCGTAATACACGTGAAAGCGAGCGTCGTAAGCATAGGCATTGGGTGCGGCCACATAGGAAATGGTCAAGTATTCAGGGCCTACACTGAATACGTTGGTTTGGTCAATAAATGGCGATCTAATTTTCGTGCTTCCCACGGTTTTCGTGGTGGATACCGCTTTGGTTTTTGTCAACGGGTTGGTTACCGTGATTTCGTACTCTTCATTGGGGTAGATTTTTTCACGGGTTACCCATAGAATGTTCTTGTTGTTTGCGAAGATGCCTGAATCTTTCGTCGGTCCTTCCTCCGGGTTGCACACGATAATCTGTCCGTTTGACAGTCGTTTCAATTCAACATGGGTAGAATCCAAATACAAACTGTCGGATATTTTGGCAGCCTCCAATGCCCCAATATTTTCGTTGAGGTAAGCTTTGTTGATTTTGATGTATTGGATGCTGTCTTGCGGATCCAAAAGGCCATAAATGACAATGGTCTCTTTGTAATCGGCATTGATATAGACTTCATTTTCACAGGCAGTAAAAAGAGCCATCAGAATCATGGCGAATGGGAAGAGGCGGTTTCTGTACTGCTGCAATTGCTGTTTCATTTGGAAATAATCCTACTTTTGTTTTTGAATTCTTACAAAGATGCTTCATTTGCAGTGAAATTTGGAATATTTCATCGCGATTTCATCGAAACTAAGAGGGGAAAAAAGCCATGAGCATACACAAAAAAGAAGAAAAGAAGGTAACCACCCACGTGCTTCACGAAATGAAGTCGCGCGGTGAGAAAATTTCCATGCTAACGGCCTATGATTTCTCTATGGCTCGCGTGGTTGACCAAGCCGGAATCGATGTGATTTTGGTCGGCGATAGTGCATCGAATGTGATGGCGGGACATGAAACCACTTTACCCATTACGCTGGATCAAATGATTTATCATGCCAGTTCTGTGGTAAGGGGTGTAAATCGGGCCCTCGTGGTTGTGGATTTGCCATTTGGTAGTTACCAGGGCAACAGCAAAGAAGCCCTTGCATCAACCATTCGCATCATGAAAGAAAGTGGTGCCCATGCCATCAAAATGGAAGGCGGTGAAGAGATTTTGGAGAGTATCAAGCGAATTTTAACGGCGGGTGTGCCTGTGATGGGACATTTGGGCTTAACACCACAGAGTATTTATAAATTTGGAACCTACACCGTGCGGGCCACGGAGGATGCAGAAGCCGATAAGCTGATTCGCGACAGTAAAATGCTGGAAGAGGCGGGTTGTTTTGCAATCGTATTGGAGAAAATCCCCGCCGATTTGGCGAAGCGGGTTGCGGAGAATTTAACCATTCCAGTCATTGGCATTGGGGCCGGTAGTGGGGTTGATGGACAAGTATTGGTGGTTCACGATATGTTGGGCATCACCAATGAGTTTTCTCCAAGGTTTCTTCGGCGCTACGCCAACTTGTACGATTTGATGAAAGGGGCAGTTGAGAATTACATCAGCGATGTAAAATCCGTTGATTTTCCGAATAGCAAAGAACAATATTGATGTATGATGGACCGCAATCCACAGCCACCTGTTGGGTATTACTTGGATACAATGTCAGCGGAAGATTATGCTTCCGTTGCGTTGATTTTTGAACAAGGGATTGAAGGCGGGAATGCAACCTATGATACAGAAGCGGCCGCATGGGAAGATTGGGATAAAAAACATCTTCAAGTTGGAAGATTCGTTGTCCGATCAGCGGAGAACAAACAGGTTTTGGGTTGGGTGGCGTTGAGTCCAATCAGTTCTCGGGCGGTATTTCGTGGAGTAGCGGAATTGAGTATTTACATAGACAAATCAGCACATGGTATTGGCCTTGGCGATGCACTCATGGCTAAGTGTATTGAAACATCAGAAAATGCGGGTTTGTGGACCTTGCAATCTGGCATATTCCCAGAAAACGAGGCAAGTTTGAAGTTGCATGAGAAACACGGTTTCCGTGTGGTTGGATTCCGTGAAAGAATCGGTCAAATGCGCGATGGACTATGGCGCGATATTGTGTTTGTGGAGAGAAGAAGCAAAGTGGTGGGGATTTGATCCCATTCTCGCTTAAATACTCTTCTTTTTCTTGAACGGAGCAATCATGTCCTCCACCTGTGCGATAATCGCCTCACACTGCTCTACGATTTCTTTTCCTTTGTCGGTAACCGTAATTGGCAGTGTGCTTCTGTCGAAAATACTGGTGTTCATTCGGTCTTCAAAAGTTTTAATTTGTTGACTAACTGTGCTTTGGTCGGCGGCACACTCGTCTGCTGCTTTTGAGAAACTACCGTGTTTTGCTACAGAAATCACATATTGCATTTGGCGTAGGGTTACTATCATATAAAGTTCAACAAAGAAAGTTTAACAAAGTTTAGGCTTATTGGGAAAATTCTTCAACAAATTTATAATCTCCATCACAAAAAAAGAAAGGGTCAGCTGTATAAACTGACCCTCTCTATGAATTGTTTAAATAAGTTATTTGCTTCCCTTCGCGTGATCAGCCAAAAATTGGGCCAATCCGATATCGGTAAGGGGATGTTTTAACAAACCAAGGATAGCGCTCAGCGGACATGTAACCACATCTGCACCGTGTTGCGCGCACTGCACAATGTGCAATGATGTACGCACACTGGCCGCCAGAATTTCGGTTTCGTAACCTTGCACAGCATAAATTTCGGCAATTTGTTTGATCAGGTCCATGCCTTCCCAGTTTTGATCGTCGATGCGACCCACGAAAGGAGATAGGTAAGTAGCCCCTGCTTTTGCCGCCAAAATTGCTTGTCCAGCACTAAACACCAAGGTGCAATTGGTGCGGATGCCGCGATCAGAAAAATATTTGATGGCTTTGATACCGTCTTTGATCATGGGGACTTTCACCACGATGTTGGGGTGGAGGGCTGCTAATTTTTCACCTTCCTTCACCATGCCATCGTAATCTGTGCTAATTACCTCTGCGCTCACATCGCCATCAACCATTTCGCAAATGGTTTTGTAATGGTTCAAAACGGCTTCTTCGCTGAAGATGCCCTCTTTGGCCATCAAACTTGGATTGGTGGTAACCCCGTCCAAAATTCCGAGGTCATTGGCTTCTTTGATTTGCGCCAAATTGGCGGTGTCGATGAAAAATTTCATGTCACGAAGTTAGCCACGAAATACCCATCTTGTTTTCCCATCGTTCCACATTTTTTGCACCATTTTGCCGCGAATTATATCTGTGGGAAGCATGAAATAAACTTTCGGAGAACTTTTGAAAATCAAACAATTGTGGTGTTTTTGGGTTTGTTTTGAAAGTCTCGTGCAAAATCACTTCCGATATATCATTCAAGGCGCTGGCGCTTCGGGACTTTGGTTGGCTCACTCCCTCAGTGAAGCAGGGCTATTGGAAGTCGATCAATTGTTAATTATCGAAGGTGATGCAAACAAAGTAAACGATCGTACATGGTGTTTTTGGGGCAAAGCCGAGGAACACAATTTCCCTTTTGTGGATGCGAAGTGGCCATCGCTGAAGGTGCAAGGCAATGTACAGTCCATCGCGCCATATCAATACTGCCATGCACGGAGCGAGGGTTTCTACCGCGGGATGCGCGAGGCTTTGTTGAAGAATACAAATGTCTTTTGGCTCAACGAATGGGTGAACCAAGCAACTGCCGTGGGCCAATGCGTCAATGTTCAAACGAATCAGCACAATTTGACTGCTGACTATTTTTTCGGTAGCGGCCAATGGAATTCGAAAATTAAATTGGGTGATATCGCGCTGTGGCAATCATTTGTTGGTTGGCGGGTGAGGTTGATCAATCAAACTTGGGAAGCGAATGCTGCAACACTCATGGATTTTTCGATACCACAGTCAAATTCAACCCGCTTTCTATATGTGCTACCACTGAACAGTTGTGAGGGTCTGGTGGAAGTGACCCAATTTCATCCTGAGCGATTGTTGAAAGAAGAGGGCGAAGCCATTTTACAGCAAATTTGCCAGGAAAGAGGTTGGGAAGTCGAGGTACTCGAGGTCGAGTGCGACGCGATTCCCATGAGTCCCGCCTTCAATCAATTGGAATCCCATCACAACGCTGGTGCGCGGATCATCGAAATTGGCATTTCGGCCGGTGCCTTAAAACCCACAACGGGGTATGGGTTCCTAACCATGCGCAACCACGCCTTGCAAATTGCCCGGGCACTGAAAACGGGAAATCCACTTCCAAGAATTTACCGAAAACGGAGATTCCGATTCTATGATGCCCTGCTCTTGCAAATGCTGGAAGAGAATCCACACAGGGGAAAGGATATTTTTGAGCGATTGTTTAACAAACTACCCGCTCGGTTGGTGCTGAAATTCCTTGATGAAAAAACCGCTATCTGGGAGGAAATACGCATATTTTCACAGCTTCAAATTGCTTGGTTTCTAAAAGCCGTGTTCCAGTATGCAAAACGTTGACGCAAATTTGAGGTCGGTCAACCACCCCTTTTTCTGGTTGCAAACTGCATTGCAAGCATCTTTGATATTGGTGGTGGCCATTTGGGGCCCAAGTGCAACTTTTTTGACGGTCTTCGCGGTCTTGGCCTTGGTCTTGATCGGTGTGCCGCATGGGGGCAATGATTTTTATTATCGTCCCAACAAATCGCTCTGGGGTAGCGTGAAATTTCTCTTCTTCTACCTGGGTTGTATGGCGCTTTATGCCCTTGTTTGGCAATGGTTGCCGATCGTTGCCCTGCTCGCATTTTTGGTCATTTCTATGCATCACTTCGGACAGTCGAATTTTTTGTCGGATAGTTGGCGTGCCCCGGAATCTCTATTGTGGGGACTTTGGTTGTTGCTATTTCCAATGCTGAAACACGCCAGAGAAGCGGTGGGTATTTTTGCGGAAATGATGGGTGGCCATCAGAACCTCCCAAGGGATTGGGGTACCATGAGCAATGCCTCGTGGATGGTTTTTGTATTGGTGTTTGGCTTGTTCTACGCGTTGATTTTGTGGCGCAGAAAAGTAGAACACAAGGGTCAATTCCTATTGCAGTGGGCTTTGGTTACCATCTGGTATTGGCTAACCCCCTTGGTGTTGGGTTTTGTGGTTGTTTTTTGTCTGTGGCATTCGGCGCAATCGATGCGGTATCAAGTTTTGTATATCAGACATCAACGTCCCAAGTCCATCTTGGGTATTCTCAAGGATTTTCTGCCGTTGGGTATTTTGGCGATGTTGGCTTGGGTGGTTTCAGCGCAGTTTGATGTGATGCAACATTTGGGCTTGGGCTTTGTATTGTTGTCTTTGGTGACCTTGCCCCATGTGGTTGTGATGGATGGGATCTATCGGGCCGATAGCCATCGCTGATAAGGCGGTTTGCGCAGCAAAAACATCAGTGCAATGGGAAGACAGAGTAAAAGCGTGTAAATGCGGTTTTTCCCCTCAAATTTTACGCGATCGATGATGAGCGTACCGGAATCATTGGCTTTCAACGCATGGGTGTGTTGCCATTTTTGTAACGGAAACGGGACAGCAATTTCTTCGTCGCGAAACAACCAATCTTTGTCGGTGTAGCGATGTTGGGTGATTTTGCCATGCCATGTTTGGGTGAACTTGCCAAAGCCAACGGCAAACTTGAGTTCATCGCCCCGAAACTGACCATCGTATTGAATCAATCGCATTGTAACCAGTGGGGGTTTGAGTTTGAGCAACAGCGATTGGTCGAATTGTGATGCTACTACGTCGCGCTGTGCCGATACTTGGGTGACAAATGTAAATTGAATCATAGATTTGTAGAATTAACAAACCATTTTCGATTTGTTTGGTTAAACTATCACTTCTTTTAGATAAATAAATGTCACACCGCGTAGCCGTTTACCGAACCGCCCATTTCAATGCCGCCCATCGATTGCATGTGCCGAGTTGGAGTGATGAACAAAACAAGCAGTTCTTCGGGCTGTGCAACAACGCCCATTACCACGGTCACAACTATGATTTGGAGGTGAGGGTAGAAGGATTGGTGGACTCTGTGACGGGTTATTTGATCGATATGAAGTTAGTTAAGCAGTACATCGACGAGGAAGTGATTGAGCGATTTGATCACAAGAATTTAAATTTAGACACGGAGGAGTTTCGCGATTTGAACCCTACGGCGGAGAACATTGTGTATGTGATTTGGCAAAAGTTGCGTGCGCGGGTCCCGATGGAAATGAGTTTGAGTGTGCGATTGTACGAAACACCCCGTAATTTTGTAGAATTCAATGGATAAAAAACTAGCGAACGAGCTGCTGAAGCAGTGGGAGGAGATGGGCGATTCGCACATTTCTGGAAAGCAGGACACGCCTTTGCGCGAGGATGCTTTTGTGATGGACGATGCCTTGAAGATTGAATTGATTGCCAAGCATTTCAAGGAGATCATGCATGTGTTGGGTCTGGATTTGACAGACGAAAGTTTGCAGGGAACACCTTTGCGTGTAGCGAAGATGTACGTGAATGAGCATTTTAAAGGATTGGACCCCAAGAACCGTCCCGAGCCTACACTGTTTGAAAACAGTTATAAGTACGCCGAGATGTTGGTTGAGAAGAACATCCAATTCCACAGCACTTGTGAGCATCATTTTGTGCCGATTTATGGATTTGCACATGTGGCGTACATCAGTTCTGGCAAAGTGATTGGATTGAGTAAGTTGAATCGCATTGTAGATTACTTCGCTCGCCGTCCGCAGGTTCAGGAACGCATGACGGTTCAGGTTGCGGAGGAGTTGAAACAGGTATTGGGAACACAGGATGTGGCGGTGATTATCGACGCAAAGCACATGTGTGTTGCAAGTAGGGGGATCAAAGACAGCCACAGCAGTACGGTGACAAGCAGTTTTCACGGCAAGTTTTTGGATGTGGCAACCCGATCTGAGTTGTTAAAATATATTGGCGGATAATATTTTGTTGTCGTTTTCGCAGTGCGAAACCGACGGTATTTGATAAAACAAAAAAGCAGCGAATTCGCTGCTTTTTTGTTTTAAGTGGGCGACTAACCGGGCTCGAACCGGCGACCCCTAGCGCCACAAGCTAGTGCTCTAACCAACTGAGCTATAACCGCCATTTAAAGGACTGCAAAGATAGTTATTTTTTGATTATTTTTCAATTTCGGAGAGAACCTTTGCAAAAATTGCCAATAATTTGATGCGACGCTTTGGGGTGTGTACTTTTGTTTCGTGGGCGACAGTAAAACGATATGGTGGTTGGCTGGTTGGTTTCCAAGTAGTTTGGATAACCAGGCGGGTAATTTTATCGGTCGGCACGCGGAAGCATTTGCCTTGCACCAGCGGGCGCAGCCCGCTGGTGCAAGGCTCACGATTTTTCATTTCCCCGTATATCGGTGGGGGAAAGATCCAAAACCTGTCAATATTTTTGAGATTCCACAAGTAGAAATTCGCTGTAAACCCATCGCACAATTGCCGTGGAGTGGTTGGTTTATTCGCACAGTAAACTACTTTTATTATCGTTGGGTTGCCATTGGCGAATTGAAATCAGCGATGGCGATTCAAGGAGTGCCGGATGTGGTTCATGTGCACGCGGCCGATAAAATTGCACGGTTGATTTCGCCGTTGTACGAGACATTTAAAAAACACGGAAAAGGTGCCGTTCCGCTATGGTATACAGAGCATTGGGCGATATTTAATGAGGTGGTTTCTGATGGGTTTGGCAAACGGGGGGCGATTTTTAGGCGGGATTATTTGAGGCTTTGGGAAAAAGTGACGGTTTCTGCTCCGGTTAGTTTGTCATCGCAGCGAAGCATGCAGTCGTATTTGGGAGGGGCAAAACCTTTTGTGTTGTTCCGGAATGTGGTTGATACCCATGTTTTCTGTCCGAGAGTCACCGATGCCCCAGAAAATTCCGAGGATAAGGCCAATTTGCCCTTCGCTTTTTTGCATGTGTCATCGTTGGAGCCCCGTAAAAACGTGTTGGGGATGCTGCGCGCCTTCGCCGCCTTGAAGCAGCAACACCCCGATTGGCGGATGCAGTTTCGCATTGTGGGTGGTAACAATGAATTGTACTTGAGTCAGGCCAGAACCGCCGCGTTGGGTCTTGGCCTTTTGCATATTTTTCAACCGAGTGTGGCATTTTTTGGCCCCAGAGATGCCCGCGATGTGGCTTTTCAAATGCAATGTGCAGATGTCTTTGTGTTGTTTTCTGATATGGAAAATGCACCTTGTGTGATTTCGGAGGCCCACTGTTGTGGGTTGCCTGTGATTTCGTCATCGGTGGCAGGGGTGCCGGAAATGATTCATGACGGCAACGGACTTTTGGTCTCTGCCGGCGACGAGGTGGCACTTGTGGGTGCCATGGAACAGGCTTATTTGAATCACCAAAAGTGGAATCGAGAAAAAATTGCGTTAGAGGCAAAATCCAAACACAGCCCATTGACGGTTGCTGAGGTGTTGAACAAATCCTACCAAAATTTAATTGAGCCATGTGTGGAATAGCCGGTTGGATTACTGAGAATGGGGCACCCAAACACCAAATGCAGTCGGTGGGGGAAGTTTTTGCAACCGAGCTCTTGCATCGCGGTCCGGATGGCTATGGAATAGAGGTTTTTGGTGAAGATACAGGTGTGGCACTGCTGGTGCATCGTCGATTGTCAATTTTGGGCTTGGGAGAAGCGGGCGCGCAACCCATGATCAGTGCCGATGGTCGATATGCCATCAGTTTCAATGGGGAAATTTATAACTATTTAGAATTGGCGGAAGAACATGGATTGTCCAATTTATCGGGAACGGATACCGAAATTTTGTTGCAGTTGTGGCAAGATTTGGGCAGGGCTGTGTTGGACAAACTCGATGGGTTCTTTGCAATGGCTATCTGGGATAATGCAGAGAAAACGCTGACACTTGTCCGCGATAGAACTGGTGTAAAGCCTATTTACTATTGCTGCAATGCCCATGGATTTTGGTTTGGTTCCGAAGAGTTTGCCTTGGTCAAAGCGATGGAATTGGTGGGTGAAACAACAAAGCTCAATACAAATGCCTTACAAGCGCATTCGTTGCGGGGGGATAGTGATAGCCAGGCATTGTATGAAGGTATCCAAGTTTTGGCCGCTGGTGAGTATTTGGTGTGGCGTGGGGTGGCCGATATGGAAATTGGGTTATGGCATTCAGGCAATTACATTCCCTTGAACGATGTTACTGCTTGGGTTCAAAAAATGGGCTTGAAAGAAGTGCCGGCGACGCACGCTGAATTGCTACGAGAGCAACTCAAATGGTCGATGAAACGCCGCTTGCGCAGCGATGTGCCTATGGGTTTTGCGGTAAGCGGTGGTTTGGATTCAGCGGCTTTGGTGGGTGTGGCGCGTGGTTTATTGGGGAAGGAAGCCCATGTACATGTGTTTTCGGTCATCTCTCCGGGCAGTGAGGCCGATGAGAGTGATTATCAGCAGCAGGTTGTGAAAGCGGTCGGTGGTATTTGGCATACAGTGGATGTGTCTGATTTGGATGCCCACGATTTGGAGCGATACATCCGTGCAACCCACAGAATTCCGGTGGCATGGAACAACATTGCGCACTTTGCGTTGTGTGAAAAAGTACACGAGGCAGGGGTAAAGGTTCTGTTTAATGGTCAAGGTGCTGATGAATTGTTTGGGGGATATCCCCATTATTATAAGGCTGCATTTTGGTCGGAAAGAGGCACTTTATGGCCCCAAAGGAAGAAATGGCCGCTCAATTTTTTCACGGCAGGCAAACAATGGTTGAAATATTGGTTGGGGATTTTCAAGGGCCAGAAATATGAGGATTGTGCCGATGTGCTCATGCGCACTGATTATTACGGATCTCGATTGAACCAATTGTTGCGTTATGAGGACCGCAATGGGATGGCTTGGGGACTTGAGTCTCGAAACCCGTTTGCGGATAATTGGTTGATGGCGGATGCTTGGTTGAATGCATGGGCGGATGATACAAATAGTTTGAAAGGCTCTTTGTCGTCGAAGTTGGTGAATGGATATTCCAAGGGGTATTTGCGTAAGGCGATGGAGGGGCTGGTGCCTGAGTCGGTCTTGTGGCGGGTAGATAAAAAAGGATTTAGTGTTCCGGCATCGACGATGACTTTGTCTGCAATGATACATTGGGAGAAATGGATTCTGTCGGACCGCCTAGACAATATTTCCGGGCGCGGGCAGCGCCAAAAGGCGCTCGCCCGCGCCCGGAAAATCGCGCAAACGAACGAACTGCAAGCACAGAAATCCACCACGCATCGCCAACTATCCCCCAAAGAAGATGCCTTGATCGCCCAACTCTTTCGATGGGCCGCCGTGGGTTGCTTCCTTGAAGTTCTTCACCCCACTACACCCCAATCATGAAACAAACCGACGGTGGACCAATAAAAACCTTTGGTTGGCAGCTGGCCAAAGCGGTTTTGGCCGCCATCGTTGTCATTGCTTATTCCCGGGGTATGGGCGCTTACGGTCGTGGAGTACTTTCTATTCTGCTACTCAACCTGCAAATGGTGCTCATGGTGAGTGAACTGTTTGCCGGCGGCGCACTGGCAAATTTGCTGTCGAAATTTCCCGCCAAACGAATCCTGCCCACCGCTTGGCTCTTCTTGCTGTTGGTGCTCATCATTGGCTACTTGGTTGGCTGGTTTTTTTATGTATTGCCCAATCAAGGCAACTTGCCGCTGAATGTTGACCACCCCAATATCATCATCCTCAATTTGTTGTTCTTTCAAGGCCTGTTTCTGGGTTCCTTGGGTATTCAATACAACATTTATCAAGTGAAAGGTTGGGTGCAGCAACGCAACCAATTACAAGTGGGGCTGGAAGTACTGAAACTGTTGGGAATCGCCTTCTGTTTTGAGGCCATGTATGGATTTGTTTTTCCCAAAATGGAGGCCATTGAGTTTTCTAGGAAATCCGCCATTCAAATTCCGACTGACCAAACCCTGCATTACGTGAGTGGATTCAACGAAACTGCCGTGCTCTGGATTCTGGTGTATGCCTCCGGTATGGTGTGTTTGATTTCTTTGGGTGTCATTTTGAGACAAAGGCGTGCCACATCCAGAACCCAAAACGAAAATTTGTCGCAGAACAATTCCATGCTACCGCCCAAGGAAATGTTCTCCAGTGGTTTTATGTCGCAGGCAGGCCACATATTGTTGTTTTTGCTGTATCGTTTGCCCTTATGGTGGGTTGCCGATGAATTTGGTAACGCGGAAGCCGGGGTATTGGCGAACGCGCTCCTGATGGCCGATACCATATGGATTTTTGGCAACTCCTTCGGTACCATTTTGCATTCACGGATGCTGCGTTTGGGTGCGCGCAAATCGAAATTTGGAAAATTGCTGGCCTTTTATATTATGGTTTCTGGCATAGGTACTTTGGTTGCGATCATAGGGGCCTGGCTGCTTCCGCCATCCCTTTATGTTTGTGTTTTTGGGAGCACGTTTTCTAACTTGAAAGAAACTTTTGCTATGATCTCACCGGCAGTCTTGTTTTTGGGGCTTTCGGCGCCTATCGGACATTACCTTCACGCACAAAATCGTTTCAAGCAACTCATTTTGAGCTATGGATTGTCTTTATTGACGCTATTTCTCTGCTGGCATACAGTCGATGTGCTCGCTACACAAGGGTTATCCCCTGGAAACAGTGGTGAGTCTTTGCAATATGTTGATCGTATGTTGTTGAATATCTTGTATCACTCAGGGAAATTTATGGCGGTGAATTTGGCATTTTTTGTCCTCTTTTTGTGTAATTACCTGCAGGTTCGAAAGGATATAAAATGGCCGTTTATATCGCTGTTGGTGAGGAGGTTGCTGAAGCGCACATTGGCAAAATAACCGATACTTCTTGTATACTATTTGGAACATTGCCCCTGTGTGTTGAGTGAACTAAAAGGATAAGTCCTATTTTTGCCTCACTTAACGTAATAACAGACCATTATGTCAACCCCTAACAACGGTGGAACTCCAAGATACAATCCGCTTGAGAGCATGCAGAGACGCTTCGATGAAGCGAAAGAGAAATTAGGATTGGACGATCAATTTGCGAATGTTTTGCGTGTCCCCGACAAAGTGGTGGCTGCAAATATTCCAGTAACCATGGATGATGGCACCATTCGTGTTTTTGAAGCTTACCGTGTTGTGCATAGTGTGCATTTGGGTCCTTCAAAAGGCGGAATTCGCTACAGCATGGATGTTCACTTGGATGAGGTGAAGGCCTTGGCTGCATGGATGACTTGGAAGTGCGCGGTTGTGAATGTGCCTTATGGCGGTGCAAAAGGAGGTATCAAATGTGATCCCCGCAGCATGAGCAAAGGCGAGTTGGAGCGTTTGACCCGGGGTTATACTTTGGCCATGCGCAATGTATTCGGTCCAGACAAAGACATTCCTGCGCCAGATATGGGCACCAGTGCCCAAGAAATGGCTTGGATTGTGGATGAGTTTTCAAAAATTTCAGGTCACAACGCCTACGCTGTGGTTACCGGTAAACCATTGGTTTTGGGTGGTAGCTTGGGTCGCGTTGAGGCAACAGGTCGCGGCGTGATGGTGAGTACACGTAGCGCCATGGCAAAATTGGGATTGAATCCCACGCAAACTACCTGCGTGGTGCAAGGTTTCGGTAATGTTGGAAGTATATCAGCGAAATTGATTGCCCAACTGGGTGTGAAAATCGTGGCGATTTCTGATGTGACCGGTGGCTATTACAACCCCGAAGGAATCGATGTTAATGCGGCCATCGCTTATGTGGCGAACAGCGCGAGCAGAAGTTTGGATGGATATACCGGTGGAAGCAAAGTGACCAATGCCGAGTTGTTGGAGTTGCCTTGCGATATTTTGGTTCCCGCTGCGATGGAAGATCAAATCACACCCGAAAATGCTGCGCGTATCAAGGCGAAAATGATTGTTGAAGGTGCGAACGGACCTACAACAGCTGAAGCAGATTCGATATTGAACGACAAAGGCATTTTGGTGGTGCCTGATATTTTGGCGAACGCCGGTGGAGTAACGGTTTCCTACTTTGAGTGGGTGCAGAACCGTTTGGGTTACTACTGGACAGAAGAGCGCGTAAACCGTCGTGCAGACCGCGCCATGAAGCAGGCATTCGATAACGTCTATGCTACCGCAGAAAAGTATGGTGTGAACATGCGAATTGCCGCATATATCGTGGCTTTGGATAAAGTCGCTAGCACGTTGAAGTTGAGAGGGTCTTTCTAAGATGAGATTACACAGAGAAGGATTTACCATCATTTTCGTAACCACCTTGGTGTTGGCGATTTTGAACTTTGGTGTTCAATGGTCGCTGGGAGAAGGCTTGGTTTCCCAAATCATATTGGGGTTGTCGCTATTTTTCTTCATCATGGTTGTTCAGTTTTTTCGCAACCCTTCAAGAACCACTCCGAAAGGAGAGGGTCTGATCATCGCGCCTGCTGATGGCAAGGTGGTGGTGATTGAAAACGTGGAAGAAGGAGAGTACTTCAAAGACCAACGCAAACAAGTGTCGATTTTCATGTCGCCCATAAACGTGCATGTAAACCGCGCACCTGTTTCGGGTAAGGTGTTGTATCAGAAATATTTTCCAGGAAAGTATTTGGTGGCATGGCATCCCAAAAGCAGTACAGAAAATGAGCGTACCACAGTGGTGATGGAGGAGAATGGCAAACAGATTTTGTTCCGTCAGATTGCTGGTGCATTGGCCCGCAGGATTGTGTGCTATGCAAAGCCCGGGCAAGCCTATGAAAAAGGCGATGAATACGGATTCATTAAGTTTGGTTCTCGCATTGATTTGTATTTGCCTTTGGATGCTGAGATTTTGGTGGAATTGGATCAAAAAACGGTAGGGGGAGAGACCATCATTGCGAAGTGGTAATTTTGCTTACGGTTTTGTATCTTTGTATAAACGAATAAAAATTATGAAAAAAATCATTGCTTTCGGATTGTTGATTGCGGGTTTCGCAATCGCTTCTCAGGCCCAAACTGCGGGCGAAAATGCCAATACTACACCTGCTATTGAAGTAGCACAGGTGGCCCCTGCAACTGCGGTTGCTCCAACAAAAGCATGCTGCAAGAAAGAAGGTGCTGCTGCAGGTTGCAGCAAAGCGGGTGCTGCCAACGGTGAGGTAAAAGCTTGTTGCAAAAAAGAAGGATCTTCTGCATCTGTATCAGCGGCTCCTGCCATGGCCCCAAAGGCGGCTTGTGGTGGTTCTGCCGAACACAAATGCGCCGGACATGGTGATGCTTCTGCATCTGCTTCTTCGTCAGCGGCTGTTGCTGCGCCCATTTCTGCTCCAGGTTCTGCACCAGTAAAGAAGGCCTGTGCGGGTGGTGCCGAAGGAAAGCCTTGCTGCAGCAAGAAGTAAGTCACGTTATTTTAAATTGACACAATTTGATTTGGGTGTTTGCCAATTTGGTGGACACCCAAATTTATTTTTGGGAGGTGTGATATTCCCTCCCGGATATGGTTTCTGTGTTGTTCCTTTGCAGTTGCGATGGACAAAGGATTTCGTAGAATCGCTTTCACAATCATGGGGCTTACAGCCCTGACCGTGATTTCGGTGGGTGTTTACTTGTGGTATAATTTTAATGCCCGCAGCCGCTTGGTGCTGGTGGTTCCATCTACAGCGCAATGGTTTTTTCATGTGCAAACCAAATTGTTGCGTGGCGATTTTTCAGGTTCTACTAAGGCTCCTGAAGGTATTGATTTACTCAGGGGAACTGTATCAAAGCTCCCCATTTTTCAAGGGGTGAAAGACGCCGGAGAACCGGGAATTGCGCTGTATTCAGATGTGGTTTCATTTGGTATGCAGGAGGGACAGTTTTTGGCATTGTCAATTACCTCTGAGGAGCGGTTTAAATCGTTCATGCAATCATTGAAAAAACGGAATATGCTAAAAGGCGGGATCGACAAGGGACGGTATTTTTATGCAGAGTTTCCATCGGGCAAGGCCTATGTGGCATTCAAATACAAAGCGCTCGTGATATTCAAGCCAAGCGATTCAATCAGCGATTATCATGTGGCTGAAAAAGCATTTGATCAAGTGTTTGCGGAAAAAACCCACACGTTGATGCAGAATCCCGCTGTACAGGCATTGTACGAAGGCGAGCCTGAGGTCGTGTTTTATTCCACGGCACCGGCGTTTGGACTTTCTCAATCTATCGATTTTCCTGAGGTGAACGACCAGCAAGCAGAAAATAGTTTTGTGAATTTTGCTTATCCTGGCAAGAAGGGAAATACCCCTGTTTCACCTTTGATGTTGGTGGCCAAAGTGGGTTACCCAGCGCAATTGGAATTGTGTATCGACAAGGAGAATCGCATGACCGCTCATACCGCCTTGGATTTGATGGCGAAAATATTGGATTTAAAAATACGAGAAATAGCAAAATGAATATTCAAGACCACCTTCGGGAAAGGATCATGATCATCGATGGGGCCATGGGCACGATGATTCAAAAACACAAATTGACTGAGGCCGATTATCGGGGCGAACGATTTGCCGATTTTGGACATTCTCTGCAGGGGAATAACGATTTGCTGGTATTGACTCAGCCACAAATTATTTTGGATATTCACAAGCAATTTTTGGCTGCGGGGGCGGATATCATTGAGACAAATACATTCAATGCCAATGCCATTTCCATGTTGGATTATCACATGGTGGATTTGGTGAAAGAATTGAATTCGGCGGCGGCCGCGCTCGCGCTGGCCGCCGCCGCCGAATACACCGCCTTAGATCCCTCAAAACCGAGGTATGTGGCTGGTTCCATCGGACCAACAAACAAAACAGCCAGCCTATCGCCCGATGTAAATAATCCTGGATTTAGGGCCGTATCGTTCGACGAGCTTGTAACATGCTACACCGAACAAACCGAAGCCCTTCTGGATGCAGGTGTGCACCTCATATTGGTCGAGACCGTGTTCGATACACTCAATTGTAAAGCTGCATTGTTTGCCATCAATACCGTAAAAGAACAACGCGGCATCGATATTCCTGTCATGGTGAGCGGAACGATTACCGATAATTCCGGTAGGACATTGAGCGGACAAACAGCAGAGGCATTTTGGATTTCCATATCCCACGGCAATTTGATGAGTGTGGGGCTGAATTGTGCCCTTGGTGCGCCGCAAATGCGTCCTTTTATTGAAGAAATGGCCCGCGTTGCATGGGTGCCTATCAGTTGCTATCCGAATGCGGGTTTGCCCAACGAATTTGGAGAGTATGATGACACGCCAGAAGGTATGGCCGCCGTATTGGAAGACTGGTGCAGGGAAGGTTGGGTGAATATTGTTGGTGGTTGCTGTGGTACAACACCAGACCACATTCGAGCCATCGCCCAAGCCGCTGCGAAATACCCGCCAAGACCCATTCCATCACATGCTTAAGTGTCGGTTTGACACTTCTAAAAACAATTTTTTTATCTCAAATCTCCGTATCTTTGCACCATTATCATGGCTGACGTTCAAACTCAGAATTTGCCTGCAACATCATTTGATTTATTTGCAGGCCTAGAATCTACAAATCACGAACAAATCGTATTTTGTCAAGATCACGCTACTGGACTTAAGGCAATCATTGCCATTCACAACACTGTATTGGGCCCAGGTTTGGGAGGTACTCGTTTTTGGCATTATGCCCACGAGAAAGATGCCATCCGTGATGCGATGCGTTTATCGCGCGGCATGACCTACAAAGCCTCTGTAGCAGGGTTGAATTTGGGTGGTGCCAAAGCAGTCATTATTGGTGACCCCAAGATGAAATCTGAAGCCTTGATGCGCAAATTCGGTCGTTTCGTAGAGAATTTAAATGGCAAATACATCACTGCAGAAGATGTTGGAACAACCACCCGAGATATGGAATATGTCAATATGGAAACCGACCACGTTGTGGGTTTGCCAGAAAGCATGGGTGGGGGTGGAGATCCGTCTCCGGTAACCGCTTATGGAACCTACATGGGAATCAAAGCTTCTGCCAAGCAGGCATGGGGCAATGATAGCCTAGCAGGTCGCACAGCCGCCGTTATGGGAATTGGCAAAGTGGGTATGCACTTGTTGGAATACTTGCACAAAGAAGATGTGAAGTTGTACGTTGCCGATATCAATGATTCAGCATTGCAAGCCGCTGCTAGTCAATTCGGAGCCACCATTGTGAGCGGTGAAGACATGATTGGATTGGATGTCGATATTTTTGCTCCATGTGCGTTGGGTGGAATCATCAACGATGCTACTTTGCCCAAATTGAAGTGTTCCATTGTTGCCGGTGCTGCCAACAACCAATTGGAAGATGAGAAAATTCACGGCGATGCATTGAAGGCCAAGGGAATTATTTACGCCCCTGATTTTGTGATCAATGCCGGTGGCTTGATCAATGTATATTCTGAATACAATGGATATGTTCGTGAAAACGCCATGTCTCAAACCGAGAATATCTACAACACGATTTTGGAAATCTACAAGAAATCTGAGCGTGAGAACGTGAACAACCAGCAAGCTGCCATCCTGCATGCTGAGAAGCGCATTCACGATATGATGTTGGTTCACAGCACCTATTAATTGAAATTACTTCCTCGGATCGAGGAAATTGGTATAAGGGGCGGCAATCGTGAGATTGCCGCCCCTTTTTTATTAACTTCGCCACATGTGGGCAACCAAACCCAAGTTTCGCGTTGAATGGAATCGCAACTCGAGTGCGGCAGCCATGGCCATGCTTTTGGTGGCTTTGGTCAATGCGTACTTATCGGTGAATGTGTCCGTTCCGTCTGGCGGACAGGATTCATGGAACCACTACCTCTATGCGCGCTGGGCATGGCAGCATCCCACACTGCTCCTCGATCAGTGGGGCAAGCCTTTCTTTACTACCCTTGCGATGCCGTTCGCCCAATTGGGAATAGGGGCAGTATTGTTTCTAAACCATCTCTGTGTTTTAGCCACCGCCTGGCTGTCCTACCTAACGGCACGTAAAATGGGCTTCAAAAACCCTTGGATGGTCATCTTCTTGTTTGCGTGGCAGCCCATCGTTTTGTCAAATGTACATTCCGTACTCACAGAACCTTCCAATGCTTTGGTGCTTGTTTGGATTTGCTATTTGTTTGTCGGGAATCGCTGGAAAACAGCGACCATCATGGCCTCGTTTCTGCCCATAGTGCGCAGTGAGGGGTTCGTCCTTCTGGGGGCGATTCTTCTGTTCTTGGCGCTGAGAAACCGTTGGAAATATATGCCGTTGTCTGTGGTTGGTGTGCTTTTGTATGGGGTGGTTGGCGCGCTGATTAGTGGGAAATGGAATTGGCTTTTTACAGAGAATCCCTATGTGCGACAGGAGATAGCGGGTGGTTTTGATGCCGGACATGGTAGCTTTTGGCATTACGCGATGCACCAAAAAGAGATCATGGGAATTATTGTGGCAACATTGTGTTTGATTTCTCTCGTGTTGGTCGCGCTGTATGTTGTCAAGCGCCTCAATCGCAAGACCCCAGCAAACAACAGTCAGATTGCCTTATGGCTTTGGTGGCCGTTGCTCGGATTTTTCTTTTTGGCGCACAGTGTTTTGTGGTGGAAGGGTGCCATGGGCTCACACGGATTGCTGCGTGTTTTTATGACCGTTTCCCCCGTGATGGCTCTGTTGTCGATGTACAGTTTGGACTTGATCATGCGGGTGGAAATTCAGTTTCTCAATCGCTTGCTCAAAGCAACCGTTTCTGTGGGGATGTTCTTGTTGGCATTTCCGGGTGCTGGTTTGCCTTATCCATGGCAGTCTCAAGCGCAAAATGATGTGATATACAATGGGAATAACGATAACAAGCCCGTAGCCCAAGCTTTGCGCTGGATTGAAACATCGACCGAATACAAAAATGGCATTCTGGTTCATCAAATTCCTGCCATCAATGTGTTCAAGGACCTTGATCCTTGGGGTGCGGAATCTCAGTTGCATCCCACATCGCCCAATGGTGAGTGGATGAATGCCAAACCCGTGAACCAGTGGCCAAAAACCAGCAAAACACTTTCAATCTGGTCGGTGGATACCAAAGACAGCGGTGCCCATGATTGGATGCCAAAAGGGTCAGTGATTTTGTGGGATAACTTTCATGCCCGTAGGGATGGCAATATGGGTCGCGCAGCCCTGTTATCGCTTAAAAAGTACCGAACCATTTACAGCACTGGAATGTCGGATGCCGATACCACCAACGATGTGATTGTGCGGGTGAAATTCCAAGATTAGGAAATTGGATTTTGGGTTAGTACCCGAACGCAGTTTATTTTATGGGTTCCAAATGTGGAATGAGGTCTACACAAATGGCCGTAAATGCCTTGTTCAATGCAATACAATCAGACACACTGCTGCTCAGGTGTGGTGTTACCCGTACGCCCCGAATCACTGGGTGGTCGATGCCCACAGTGAATATCCCAAATTTGTTCATCAATGTGTTGGCGAGTTCGGTAGGTGTGTATCCGCTCACCGATGCCGTGGCAATTGCGCCCCCCCGATTAAATGGCAAAAGTGGCGATTGCAACTTGAACGAATCCATGTTCATTAGGTCGGTTACTGCATTCATGTTGGCTTGATAGATGGGGTCGTTGAGGACGCCCAATCCTTTTCCAAAGTTCTCTAAGGCTTGTTTGTTGCCAATCCACAGCAATTTGAGATACGTGAGGCGATTGTATTTACTTGCGCTTCCCAACAGTCGATGGAATTCAATGGCTTTGGCGATGGTTTGCAGCGATTGGATGGGGCGTGTTCCCTGGTGTTCGAATTTGCGGATATCGGTACGATCGGCACTGATGTCGCCCATGAGTGGCCAGATTTCCCGAATATTTCGCTGTTTAACGAACAAAAATCCAGCGCCAATGGGATTGCAGAGCCATTTGTGGAGACTTCCGCCGATGGCATCGATGCCGGCGTTTCGCAATTCTGACATGTCCATCGGGGTATGGGCCAAACTGTGCGCCGCGTCTACTACCACGAAAATATTGGGGTTGATTTTTTTCGCCTCTCGGGTAATAGCCACCACGGGAATGAGCTGGCCTGTCAGGTTGATCATGTGCGTGAGGTGCAACATTTTGGTCCTTGGCGTAATCAACGAAGTGTATGCGCGGATAATTTCAGCATCGCTTTTTGGATGCACGGGGACTTCTGCCACGGAGAGGCGGATATTCCATCGGGCAACGGCTTGCTGAAACGCCTCCACCATTGAGCCATAGTCTTGGTCGCCAATGATGGCCTCGTCGCCCGCTTGCCATTGAGTGCCCATGATGATGATGTTGAGGCTTTCTGTGGTATTGCGGGTGAAAGCGACTTCTTCCGGTATTAATCCTTGAAAATCGGCGAATGCAGTTCTAGCCGCTTCGATGGCTTGGGTTTGTGCCGTGCGCATGAAGTGACTGGTTTGCGTATTGATGGCGGTTTCCGCATCGATGTGGTAGCGAAGTGTTCCCTGTGGTTGGTGGCTGAAATACCCATTTTCCAGGTTGATAAAACCCTGTGGTCGGATGAAATTGGAAGCAACCGCGCCCCAGTATTTTTCGTTGTGGGGTGCGTTGGAAATTTCTGCTCCTTGCGGAACATTGTATTCTGAAGGCTTTTTGCCTTTGGGTGGTTTGCTGGAATCTGAGTGTCCGCCCAAGGACTGTGGTATCAAAGCAGTGCCAACCGCTGTGGCTCCCAAAGACTGGATGAAATGTTTACGCTTCACCCCCGAAAGATAAGAAATTCTTGATTAATTGGTTTTGATGTCCTGCAACCGCAATTGCAAATTCGTGCGTCCGTTGTAGGTGTTTTCCTCAATGCAATAGCAAGCATGGAAAATCTGTGCATCGGTAACAGATGGCCAATGTTCTGCCAAGCCAAATCCGATGGAGTCCATTGGACCATTGGGGGTTTGAACTTGCATTTTTAAGTGGCGATCCTTCAATATTTTGGCCGTTTGGTTGGCGCGCAAGTTATTGCTTCGGAATACGGGGATCGAGTTTCCAGGACCAAAGGGCGATAGTTGCTTGAGAATCTTCATCATGCCCGGTGTGATCATCGACGTTTCCATTTCTAGGTCGTATTCCACAACAGGTACTAGGTCGTCTGCGGTAACGGATTCACGCACAATGGCTTCGAATTTATCTGCAAACGCATCGAAATTCTCAACTTTGATACTCAGTCCCGCTGCGTATTTGTGTCCGCCAAATTGCTCCACCAATTCGCCACAGGCTCCGATGGCTTCGTGAATGTCGAAGGTTTTGATGCTGCGGGCACTGCCGGTAAGCATCCCATCATTCAAAGAAAAAACGATGGTGGGTTTGTAGAATTGTTCCACCATGCGGGAGGCGACGATGCCAATGACGCCCTTCGACCAACCTTCGCCTTGCAAGACCATCGAGTATTTGCTCATGAGACGGGGGCTTTTTTGAACCATGTCCACTGCATCGCGGGTGATGTCGGAATCCAATTCTTTGCGCTCGTGGTTTCTTTCAGAAAGCACTTTCGCGTATTTTTTGGCCGTGTTATAGTCTTTTTCGATGAGCACCTTCACCGCGGCTTTGGCATCGGCAATTCTGCCGGCAGCGTTGATGCGAGGGCCAATCCCAAAAATGATATCAGAGATGGTGTATTGTTCTTTTTTCGGACAATCGTCCAACAGGGTTTGAAGGCCGATGCTTGGGTTTTCGTTGAGCTTTTTGAGTCCATAAAACGACAGCACACGGTTTTCGCCACGAATGTCGACCAAATCAGAGGCGATACTCACGGCCACCATGTCGAGATAGTCATAGACCATTTCGGTGGGCATGCCTTGTTTCTCGTTATAGGCTTGAATCAGCTTGAAGCCAATGCCTGCGCCAGAAAGCTCTTTGTAAGGGTAGGTGCAATCGCGACGTTTTGGATTGAGAATGGCGGCCGCTTTGGGCAGGGTATCGCCCGGTAAGTGGTGGTCGCAAATGATCATCTCCAGTCCCAAAGAATTGCCGTAATCGACCAAATCGTTTGAACGAATGCCGCAATCGAGGGTGATTACCAGGGTGAATCCTTTTTCGGCAGCATATTCAAGGCCGGCTCTGCTGATACCGTAACCTTCCTTGTAACGATCGGGGATATAGTATTCGATATTTTGATTGAACGATTTGAAGTATGAGTATACGATACTCACCGCAGTGGTACCATCCACATCGTAATCGCCGTAAACCAAAATGCCCTCTTGGTTTGTAACTGCCGTCTGGATTCTTTTGATCGCAACATCCATGTCCTTCATTTCGAAGGGGTTGTGCAAATCTTCAAGTTTGGGGCGGAAAAATTTCTCGGCTTTTTCGTAGGTGTCGATACCTCGCTGTACCAAGATGGTAGAAATGTATGGATTCACTCGAATGCTCTCGGAGAGTTGCAAGACCTGTTCCTGATTGGGTAGAGGTTTTGCGCGCCAACGATATTCCATAACTTTTGCAAAAATCGGCTTTTTTGCGCAGATAAACAACCCAAACTTCATTCAGAATTGTATATTTGTTTATCATGAAATCATGGATTTTTTTCGTCGTTTCGTTGTGTGCAGCCCAAGCCATCGCGCAACCAACGATTACATCTAGCCAAATGCCGAAGTCGGGCGATACGCTAAGATACTCCAATGCACTACCCACGGAACTGCCATCAAACTATGAAACGGGTGGGGCAAACATGTCCTGGGATTTTAGTGGAATGACCCCGCAAAGACAGCAGTTGTTGAATTATTACAGTGCGACAAAAACGCCGTACTCGTTTTATTTCTTTGGTCAGATCGGACAGAAAACAGCCGATACCATTGGTGCTGGTCCCATTACGCTGACGAACGTTTATTCCTTCTATACCAACAGTAGCAAGGTGTTCAAGGCTGAAGGAATTGGTTATCAATACTCTGGCTTTCCCTTGGCATCGATGTACAAGGACGAAGACGAGATTTATCAGTTCCCGTTGAACTACGGCGATAAGGATACGTCTACTTTTAATTTCAAGTTTAGTATTCCTGGCGATTTGTTTGCCTTGGTGCAAGATGGCACGCGTTACAACGATGCAGATGGTTGGGGGACAATCAAAACGCCTTACAAAGAATACACCAATGTGTTGCGATTGCGCACCTATGTGGATGAGATTGATACGGTGACTTCTCAATTTGGAAAATTTCCGTTGCCCCGCAAAACCCTGTCATACAAGTGGTTGTCGTTGAATGAGCGCATTCCCGTGATGGAGGTTAGTGGTACGGTAAACGCAATTACGGGCACTTTTACGCCCACACAGGTGAGGTATCGGGATGGATTTATTGGTCGATTGGATGTGAAGGATGGCGCTGGTGTAAATCAGAAAATGCAAGTGTCGGTATACCCCAATCCTGCAGTGGATTTGTTGCAGGTGGAGGGCGGTTTGCATTCCGATGTTTGGGTGGCTACTGACTTGGCGGGTGCTGAAGTACCGGTGGTATGGATTGCGCCTGGCTTGATGGATGTGCGCGCTTGGAAATCGGGGGTGTATACCCTGACCAATGGTCATGGTGTAGTGAAGGTTTGTAAATTGTAAATAATCAGCAAATAGCGAGCAAAAGGGGGCGGTAAGCCCCCTTTTTTTGTGTATATTCGCTTCAAAATCTAACTAACAATTGTGAAAATAGCCGTCTTAAAAGAGACCCGTGTTGGAGAGAACCGCGTAGCCATTACCCCCCAGGTTGCCAAGAGTTTGATTCAGATGGGCAATGAAGTTTTGATCGAGGCGGGCGCTGGATTGGGCTCGCATTTTTCAGATGATTTGTACAAAGAAGCCGGAGCACAAGTGGTCGACCGCTCCGCGATGAAAGATGCCGCGATGTATGTTCAGATCAACATGCCCGAATCAACCGATGCCAAACTTTTGGCCAAAGGCAGTTTGTGGGTGAGTTTGATGTACCATCGCAGCAATCCGGAATTGATATCAGCCTTCAATGCTGAGGGTTTGTCTGTGTTGAGTTTGGATGCGATACCCCGTATTTCTCGGGCCCAGAGCATGGATGTGTTGAGTTCTCAAGCCAACTTGGCTGGGTACCGCGCGGTGATCGAAGGCGCATATCATTTGGATAAGATTTTCCCCATGTTGATGACAGCTGCGGGAACTGTTACGCCCGCCAAGGTGTTGATTTTTGGTGTGGGGGTGGCCGGTTTGCAAGCCATCGCTACAGCAAAACGATTGGGTTCTGTGGTTGAAGCCACGGATGTGCGTCCCGAAACCAAAGAGCAAGTACAGTCTTTGGGTGGTAAATTTATCGAAGTCAAAGGGGTAGAAGTGGGTTCGGAAGGCGGTTATGCCAAAGAAGCTACGGAAGAATATCGCGCTGCCCAGAGAGAAGCAGTGAACAAGAGTTTGGCTCAGGCCGATTTGGTGATTACCACGGCATTGGTGCCTGGTAGAAAAGCCCCAATTTTGGTGGATGACGAGCAATTGGGCTTAATGAAGTCGGGCTCGGTATTGATCGATATGGCTGCTGAGCAAGGTGGAAACTGTTCCCAAACAGAGGCGGGTAAGGTGAAAGTTGTTGGTGGTGTGAAATTGGTGGGCGCTGTGAATATGCCTTCTGAGTTGAGCGCCAACGCCAGCGAACTATTTGCCAGAAACATCTGGGAATTGTTAAAATTGATTGCTCCCAAGGGTGAGTTAATCTTGGATCGCAACGATGAAATTGTACAAGGCTGTTTGATTTGCTCGAACGGTGAAATTTATCACAACGCATAATTAGAAAACGATGGAAGCATTTTTTCAAGGCATTGCCGATTTGATCGCGCAATACGAACAACAGAATATTTTAAACCTTATCTACTTGGTCGTTCTGATGATCTTTGTAGGTATTGAATTGATTTCGCACGTGCCAAGCGTGTTGCATACGCCTTTGATGAGCGGTGCGAACGCCATCCACGGGGTCGTTTTGATCGGTGCCATCATTGTGATGGGGAACGCATCGCCCGATGATACCTTGTCATTGGTGTTCGGTACATTGGCAGTATTTGTAGGAACCCTGAACGTCATTGGTGGTTTCGTGGTAACCGACCGCATGTTGGAAATGTTTAAGAAGAAGCCGAAAGGAGAAAAAGCATCATGATGCCGTATATGGAAATTGGATACCTCGTAGGCTCTGTGAGTTTCGTGGTAGGATTGAAGATGATGGGACAGCCGGATTCTGCCCGCAAGGGAAATTTGGTGGCTGCCTTTGGTATGGCGATGGCCGTGATTGCTGCGTTGTTCTTCAACTCAAAAGGGTTTCATGTAATCAATAACCTCACATACATCATTGCCGCCATTGTGGCTGGTACGGTGGTGGGAACCCTTATGGCGAAGCGTGTTCAGATGACCGCGATGCCTGAAATGGTGAGTTTGTTTAATGGTATGGGTGGTTTGAGTGCTGCATTGATTTCGATCATTGAATGGCGTCATTTGTTGCACGAGGCAACCGCTCCCGAGGCCATGACCAATGCGCCGGCAGTAGGTCTGGGTATGTATATTCCCGTGATTGCGGGATTGATCATTGGAACAATCTCTTTTGTGGGTTCGATTGTGGCTTGGGGTAAATTGAATGGCAAAATTGGCGATTTTCGTTTCCCATCTCAGCAGATCATCAACGCAGTGGTGTTGGTGGCAATTTTGGGGGTTGCCTATTTGAATTATGGCGAGTTTAATGCAACCCAATCCTCATTGTACTTTTATGTTACCATTGGCTTGGCCATTGTTTATGGGTTGCTGTTTGTATTCCCAATTGGTGGTGCAGACATGCCCGTAGTTATTTCATTGTTGAACTCGTTTACAGGTGTGGCCGCCGCTTGCGGTGGTTTCTTGTACGAGAACAAAGTCATGTTGATGGGTGGTGTGCTTGTTGGATCTGCCGGAACGATCCTCACCGTGGTGATGTGTAAGGCGATGAATCGTTCCCTGATGAACGTGTTGATTGGTATGGCTGGTGGAAATGGGGGAGGAAGCAGTACGAGTGCTTCCGGTGGTTCTGTGCGTGAAGTTCAGGGTACCGACGTTGCCATCATGATGAAATATGCATCGAAGGTGATCATTGTCCCCGGTTATGGTTTGGCGGTAGCGCAGGCCCAACACGTGTGCCATGAACTGGAGAATTTGTTGGAAGCCGAAGGTGTTGAAGTGAAATATGCCATTCATCCGGTAGCGGGACGTATGCCAGGTCACATGAACGTTTTATTGGCTGAATCCAATGTGGAATACGATAAATTGATTGAAATGGAGCATATCAACCCAGAATTTGCAACCACCGATGTGGTTTTGGTTGTGGGTGCAAATGACGTGGTGAATCCTGCCGCTAAAACAGATCCTGCTAGTCCCATTTATGGAATGCCCATTTTGGATGTAGATCAGGCCAAGCAAATCATCGTGTTGAAGCGAAGCATGAAAGCCGGATACGCGGGCATCGAAAACGAGTTGTTCTTCCATCCCAAGTGTGGAATGTTGTTCGGTGATGCCAAAGCGAGCTTACAAAAATTGGTCAATGAAGTGAAGGCTCTATAATAAGCCCACACGCCATTTACCCCACTTATCATTTGCAAAATGCATATCCCTAAGAGAATTATCCCATTATTGGCTGGTTTGGCTGTTTTTTCATCGGCCAATGCCCAAAACAAATATCACATCGCTGAAATTAAAACCAACGCCTCAGGAAAGGCGGGGGTGAATCCACGTTTCCTGAACCGGGAGCGGGATGATTTGGCGGAAGGACAGGGTTGGAAAGCCCTGGCTTGGGATACGGCAACCAATGGATACACATTGGAAGAGGCTTTGCCTTTTGCCTTTTCTTTCAATGGTGCGGGTAATGTGAAGTTGGATGGGAAATTCCGGGCGACAAAAAACGGGACCATTACGTTCAATGACTTTAAGGCGAGTGGCACAGCGTTGCCTGCTGCTAATTTTGTTATCAATAGTTTGCCAGATCCCCGTGTTGCCAACAATTCTGTGATTGTGGGCGGCATTATCGCAAGCGGTACCAACGACCGTGTTGTGGTGAAAACTTTTGGTAATGCGCCGCACAGACAGTTTTGGGTTAAGTTTCAATCGTATACCCTGGGCACAGATACAGCCAACAAATATGGGAGCTATTCTTACAATGCAATTGTGTTGGAAGAGGGGAGCAATGCCATCCATGTTGTTCGCATGGGTTGGGGTTCTGAACATGCATGGTACGCCAACAATCTGCCAATCAAGAACGAACAAACCAATGGAATACAATTGGGGCCATTTGAATCCTATCCGCTGGCTGGCGTGAGTTCTTTGCTCGATGTTGTAGCAAAACAAGGCAAGGATTTTTCAGACAACTCTTTCGTGTCTTTTTATACCGGTACTGAGAATTTGAACGATGCTTCTTTTTCAACAGGGTATACCAATAAACCTGCTGGAACTGCCTATGTAAAAAGTGGTAACCAAGTGCCCTTGGAAATCACGGGTGTTTTTACCATGCATGGAAGCACACAAAATACCGATTACAATTTAAATACACAGGTGAACAATGAAGCGGTGGTAACCACCCCTCTGTCCTTTGTGAACTTTACGGATTATCGCAGTGCCCAAATATCCCACACGATTTTTCGCGATATGCAACCGGCCGACCGAGCGAGAGTGAGAGCATGGATATCCCCGAATGGTGGCGGTACTGATGACCGGGTTTCAAATGATACATTGCCTTTGGTGTTTGATTTCGTGGCCCAACAGGGTGGTGGAAATGCCGTGAGCAAAGCATTGGTGGAATCTTACACTGCAACTTGGTGTAGTCAATGTCCTGCCGTGAATGTGGCCTTGGATTCCTTGGAAACACAATTGGGTGGCGCAGCAAATTTTATATCCCACCACATCAACGACAACATGGACAACAAATTGGCGCCATTGGAGATTGATTCCATGCCGTTGGTGGTGGTGAATCGTCAACAACTGCTTGGGAATGCTTCAGAAATAAAAAAAGCCGTTGAGACGGCAGTGGCTGCGGCTTCGAAAGGCGTTGAGTTGAAATTTACAAATTTGGTATACAACCCCACTACAAGGAAAGTAACCGGAACCATTGAAATGACCGCACAAGACGCGTGGGTAAAATCAGGTTTGCGTTTCGGTGTGATGTTGCGTGAACAAGGGGTTCGTGGATTGGGCGCAGGATGGGATCAAAAAGTTGATTTCGCACTGACCAAAGACAGTCAGAGTATTTTCTTTGGCAAGAACAAGACCTTAGTAGGATACTACCACAACCGGGTGATATGGTCAGTTGATGGGGGCAAACATGGAGCAACCATACCATCGGCCGTTGATGTGATGAAATCGGGTGATAAATATGCGTACGCATTTACACTCACTATCCCAGATACAATGTTGTCGTTGGGAATGCCCAATGCCGCCGATTTTGGTCCTACAGGCGCCATTTACTCCCGCTTTAAGCCCGCTGATTTGTCGGTTGTTGGATATGTGGCCAGTGATTTTGGTGCGGGTATCAATGAAGAAATCTATTTGGACAAATATGAGGCGAACATTTTGACATCGGTTTCTCAGCCATTGTGGGATATGAAGAATGGCATTGCTCAATTGAATGAGAAACAGGCCTTGAACTTATATCCAAATCCAGCGAATGGTTGGGTTTCTTTGGGTATCGATGGGAAAATAACCGAGGTGTTGGTTTTTGATGTTTCGGGTAGAATGGTTCAGGGATTGTCTCTGAATGAAAATCGTTTGGATTTACACGGTGTGCAACCGGGATTGTATTTTATTCGTGTAAAGACCCAGAAGGGCAGTGGTACTGCCCGTTTGTTGGTGGATTAATCTCTCTGCGTCTATTTATTTTGGTTTTGGGGATTAGCAATCCCTGTGTATGATTATGCTTTTTTTGCTTTTGCACGGGATATCGGATCTCCGGTGGTAACTCCTTGAGAATTTGGCCACGTACCTGCAGGTCGTGTTAGAATTCCTCATTAAATGGGTTTGTATTGGCGAATTCTAAGTCCGATTAATATTGGCATCTACGTTTTTGTCTGTGCAATCTCGTAAATCAGCACGAGAGATTATTCCAGTATACTAATCGTTCAGATGTTGGGACGAATTCATTGTTACGGAAGGTGGAACAAAAAGAAGGGCCAGCGCTTTCGCGCTGGCCCTAAACCAAAAACCATATACTGTGAAAATATGGATCTTATTTCTGTACGGTGATCTTCTTGGTTACTTGCTTGTCACCTGACAATACTTGTACCAAGTATACACCGTTGCTTAATCCGTCGGTATTCACGACGGTTACACCTTCGTTGGCTACATTGTTACTGCTTATCAATTTGCCTTCGATGCTCATCACATTGATGGTGATGTTTGCACCGAAAGTTTCAGTTGTAGCAACTTTGATGTCGCCCGATGTTGGGTTGGGGTAAACTGCTACACCTACAGATTGCAAATCTTTCACCGCGGCACGGTTCATTACAATCTTTTTGGTTTTGGAGCATTCGCAACCGGTCTGACGTACAACTGCTTTCATGGTAACGGTGTACTCACCATCACTCTGCAAGTCGTAGTTTACGGCAGCATTTACATCTTTGGACTTCAAGGTTCCACCGCCGGCGAATACCCAAGTGTAGTCTACGTTGTTTTGTCCACCAGCAACCCCTGTAGAATTTACAGGTTCAACCTTTACACCATGGAAGCTAAATCCATAGTCAGGAGTGGCTTGGAAGTCGCATGTGCGGGGAGATTCGTTGATCGTAACACGCTGGGTGATTGAATCTGCACAACCACCGGCGATGTAAGCGTACAATGTTACGTTGTAGCTGGTGGTCTGGATGATGTTGTACAACTTGGAAGGATCGCTGTTGTTTGAGTAGGTGTTATCACCGAAATCCCAATTGTAGCTGATCTCACCTTGAGGCCATGAAGTGTTATTCACGAATACAACTTGATCCCCTGCGCATACATCTGAAGCACTGAAGTTTGCTTTGGGCTGGGTAGCAACAGTCAAGTTCTTGGTAGTTACATCAGAGCATCCATTGTCCAATGTTACCAAGAGTGTAACTGTCTTGGGTCCCAAGTTGGTCCAGTTCTTTGAAGGAGATTTGGTCTTGCTGGTTGTGCCATCGCCGAAGTTCCATGTGTAGTTTGCGACTGCACCGGCTACATCTGCAGTGGTGTTGGTGAATTCAGTTGGTGTCAAAGAACAAGCAGCTGTGTTTGTGAAGCCTGCCTTGGGCGATTCACGAACCTCAATCACTTTTACCAGAGAGTCTTTACATCCGAACTCAGACAAAGCCACCAATTTTACGTTTTTCTTTCCAGGTTTAGAGAAACTGTAAGTGGGTTCTTCATCGGTGCTTACGCTACCGTTATCGTCAAAATTCCAGAAACTACCCACAAGGCCACTGCCGATGGTGGTTTGGTTGGTGAATGCATACACATCGTTGTCGCACACACCGCTTTTCTGGGTGAATTTAGCCACTGGCTTTTCAAACTGATACACCTTTTGGGTCAGTTTGGCCACACAACCATTCAAGTCCGCACTCAAGGTTACATTGTAAGTACCGGCTTTGTTGTATTTGTATTTCGCATCGGTGGTGGTTGCAGTTGCACCATTGCCGAAATCCCAAGCCATTTTTGCTGTCAAAGGATTGGTTTTGTTTGTGAAGATCAAATCTTGACCCAAACATGCGTTGGCTTTATCAAAGGCAACAGTTGGGATTGCATTTACCTCAATTTCATATGTTTTGGTGAATACGAAACCGTAGGGGAGGGTTTTTCCGGTCAATGTTACTCTGAATTTGCCTGAACTTGGGAATTGGAATACTGGCTCGGGCGCATTCGATGTATCGGCAGCGTTTCCTGTTCCAAAGTTCCAGAAGAACTCCATCGCACCAGAACGAACGCTTGAAGTGTTGGTGAACAAGACTTCATCACCGTTACAGATTTTTGCAGGGTAGGTGAAGTCAGGTGTAATAGAAGGGTAAATGAGAACACGACGACGGATGAAGGTATCACAGCCATTGTTGTTGTCGGTTACCTTTAACACAACACTGATCAAACTGTCTTCCAATCCAGCATCAGCTGTTTTGAATTGTACTTCCAAATTGGTAGATCCGCTCGGAGGTGTCAATGTGGCACCGGAAACAGCGCGACCTGAAGCGGTGTATGCTTGAACAGTGGCATACCAATCGCTTGGAGAAGAAGTTCCATAAGTACTGTTGCTGTACACACGGGGTGCGCGAACATCGTAAATCACGGGCTGATTGATTACGGTGATGTCGTTGGGTTTCCCGCGCTGATAAATTGCTGTGTTTGGCGTGGTGGTCTTCGTAGAGAATTCGTAGAATCCACCACCCGGTGCAGGCTTAACAAGTGTATTGAAAGAGAAGGTATCGTTCTTGGTGTTATCATCTGGGATATCCAAATAAATCTTCACAGAGGTCTGACCAGCTACTTCTAAAACTACAGGCGTTTTGAACTTGTATTGGAGTGAATCACCGGGTAAAATACGCTGGGTAACCAATTCACGGGTTGCCTTGCCATTGATGCTGAAAGCAACGAAGAAGTTGTAAATGGTATCAACAAAAGTATTTTTAATGGTAATGTCGGCCATTGACTCGTGCCCTGCGCAAACGCTGCTAGCCAAAGAGTACGAAGTTTTTGTGGCAGCGATGTCCATGTAGTTTTCCAGAGCTCCACGATCGCTTCTGCCCAAGTTTCTGGTATTTTTCTTCAAATCTTGGGTGATAGTTGCGCTGGTAGGTTTGTTGTTTTGGGTTTCGAATGCGTTAGAACGCATATCAAGTTTGGCAAAATCAACCCATTGTGGATCGGTGTAGTTGTCAGATGACCCAACTTTAACATCGCCCTTGTAACCGTTGTAATTGTTATAGTTTGATGTTCCAACTCGCCACAACTGAGTCGCACCTGTTGCATTAACCAACCAGGAATTAAAGTTTACAGACTGAATGTTATTCGCAGAATTTGAATTCAAATAACCAGGGTAGATGTAGTAGTTCGATGTTGCATCCAGTATATTTCCTTCAAAAGTGAAACGAGAATTCATTTCTTGGAACAAATAACCGTAGCAGAAGTGATACAGATAACTTGAGTGTCGCGTGTGGATGGTGTTTTCACGAATATCCGCTGTCCAACCAGAGTTGAAATTGTAGGAGTAGATGTTATAGTTCGAGAAATATCCATAGTTGTTGGCAATCAAGTTGTTGTTGAAAGTCAAGTTGTTTGGGTAGTAAATCAACCAACCATACCAAAGTCCTGTAGTGCTACCACCACGGTTGTTGGTAAAGCTGTTGCGTGATGCGCGCATTGAACCCATGAAATACAGATAGGTTGTATACATGTTTCCAGATGCAGAGTTACTGTCAACGCGGTTATCTTCCCACACATTTAAGCTACGAACAGAGTTGTAATTGTACCAGTTGTAGAAGAGGTAGGCGGTACCGCTTGTTCCTACAGTATGAAAACTATTGTTTGTAATTCGGTTGTTAATGATGTTGTTGTCATAACAGTAGTACATCCAGTGCATGTAGTTGGTGGAGGTAGTGTACGTTTGATTTTTGTCAATTACGTTGTTTTGAAAGTTTATGCAGTAAGCATAATACAAATAGGCATGGTAGAACTGCGAGTAGGCCACAATGTTGCGGGTTGTGTTACCATCAAATGTGTAGGGGTTTGTTGCACTTCCGTAATTGTACCAACCAAACAATGTGTAGTAGGTGTTGATGTAGTTCGAAGTTGAACTCGCCGAAGCACCCGAGTATGGCATGTCGTGGAAGTTGTTCCCTTTGTACGATGTAGAGCGGTTGGTTCCATATGTGTAGTAGGTCCAGATGCCATACAAAGTGGTGTTACAAGGGCTGCTGCTGCTTGCACCCAAACGACTGATATCGTTGTTGATGAACTGTTCCCCGTTGGTGTAGCGGTTGTAAATCGCATAGAAGAAGAAGTTTCGGATGGTGTTGCCCTCGAACGTATTGTTGTTCGCAGTGCTCGTGTAAAACGATACACTTTGTTGGTCGATAATACCGAAAGTTGGACCAGGAGCGTTGCTGTTGGTGGTTCTCATGGTACAGTTTCTGATGGTGTTAAACGATCCATTCTGTCCCGTTGTGGTAGAGGTTAAGCTTGTCGCCGACGAAGCAAACGCGATGTAGGCACCTCCGGCAGTGGAAGAGGAAGTTTGTGCCGTGAACTCAATGGTGAGACCGTTCAATGTGTTGTAGTCCGATGCATTGCTGAAACGAATACCTGTTTGTGCGGTACCTGTACCGGTTTTTTGAATGGTCAAATTGGTCATGGTGATGTAGTCGGCACCGTTGAAGTTGATAGCCTCGTTGGTGGAAGACGACGATAAGCGCTTGCCATTTCCATCGATGGTGATGGTGTTGGTTGAGGAGGTTCCTGTAATGGCATTGAACGTTACCACGCTGGCGGTGGTTTCGTCGGTCATCACGGTTACACGAACTGGACCGTTCACTCCACTTGTGCCGATGGCAGATGCGAAGGCCGACCACGTGGCATAGTTTGAGCCACTCGTGGTTTTTGTTGCGTCGATGGTGTAGTTACCGCTCAATTGGGCTTGAACGTAACCTGCCATGCAACTCAACATGAACAACAAGCCAAATTTGGAAAATCGGCTGTTGCGAACAATTGGTTTGTAGTTTTTTATCATATGTGTTAGTATTGGTTCTGATGGAACGCAGTTGAAAAACCGCATTTCAACAAAAGTATCCTACACACGTATGTCGGAATAGTGTCATTGAAAAAGACCATTAGGTTATGGAAATTCGCCATAACACTAAACAAAACAAGCATTTCGTTGGTTGAGGTGCTCAAAATTTGACGTTTCGGCGAAACGACAAACAAACCGAGATATTTGGCAGTTAATCCACGAGTCGGCAGCAGTCCAACGCGACTTCCAAAGCCTGATCAATGGAATTCACCGGAGGCATGCAATGCTGTCCGCTGCAAATCACGATGTGTTTGGCCGAAGTTGTCTCCGCATATTCCACCAAAGCCCATGATGGCAGTTGTTTCATGAGTGTTAAGACATCTTCATTGTCCCAAGATGACGTGCTATCTCCATAAAATGTGACATGGCAGCCACCGAGCGTTTGGGCTTGGGCAAGTTTGCACCAATGGAAATACCATCCCGGACTGTTGGACATCGTTTTGGACACTTGGGCGATGAGGGTGTAGGACAACGCTGAAAAAACAGGGTTGTTTGTGTACTGGCTCATTTGAAACAATGCGGTGGCAAGAGACGCGTTGGGGGAGGGTGTTACATCGTCGTTCAAGTCGCTTTTTCGGTAGAAAAGTTGTTCGCCATTGTTGGGCGTGAATGCGAGTTGCTCGGTGTCTTTGTCGTAGAATAATTCAATGGCGCGATTCAACAGGATTTCTGTTTTGGTGAGGTATTCTCGGTTTCGGCTGATGCGGTAGAGGGCGATGAGCGCTTCGCAGAAATAGGCGTAATCTTCCAGGAAGCCGGTGATGTGTGTTTTTTTGTTTCGGTGGATGCGCTGCAGGTTTTGTCCGTCCCAAAATGTACTCCAGGCCCAATCGGCCGCCGCGGCGGCCGATTGGGCCTGGTCCGCGCTTTGCAAATAAAAGCCGGCGTCAGCCATGGCTTTTATTTGCAAAGCGTTCCAACTGCATATCGCCTTGTCGTCGAACCCCGGCCGAACGCGCGTATCCTGATACCGCTTCAATGTTTCCTTGATCCGCGATAAACCAGATAAATAGTCGCTGGCCGACATCCCCATGGCTTCCATTACCTGAAGAGGCGCCATCGGTTGATGCAAAATGTTGTAGCCATGTTCCCAGTTGCCCTCCGGTTTCAGTCCAAACTGCACCGTAGCCAATGTCATGTCTTGCTCCGTCAACAAGGTCTCCAACTCCTGCTGCGTAAAGACATAAAACTTGCCCTCCATCCCCTCGCTATCTGCATCCAGTGCGCTACCAAATCCCGGCGTGCCATCGCCCAACCGCAATTCTTGTTCGCAAAAACGCAAACACTCCTCGGCAATGGTTTTATACAAGGGTGCGTCCGACCATGCAAAGGCCCGGGCATACAATGAAATCAATTGCGCATTATCATACAGCATCTTCTCAAAATGCGGGGCAAACCACATCGCATCGGTGCTATACCTACAGAATCCACCGCGCAAAACATCGTAAATGCCGCCGTGGCTCATTTTTAGTAAACTCAAATGCAAATAATCTTTGGCTGCTTCCCCTTCGGTGAGCAGGTGGTGGTCTAAGATGAATTCGTACTGACCCGGTAACGGAAATTTGGGTGCCCGATTGGGTCCGCCTTCTTGCCAGTCTAACTGATCTGCCAGCGTATCAAACATGCCAAACAATTCCTTCCTACCCACACGATCTCCCGATTCCCATTGGTTGATCTGCTGAATTTTCTCTTGTATTCGTTGGGCGTATTCAACGGCCTTTTCGGGTTCGGTCTTGTATACATCCGCCAACTGCAAAATGATTTGCTGCCATTGTGCCTTTGGAAAATAGGTGCCGGCGTAAATGGGCTGCATGTTCGGTAAACAAATCACATTCAAAGGCCATCCGCCCCTTCCTGTCATGATCTGACAAGCATCCATGTAAATCATGTCGATATCCGGACGTTCCTCCCGATCTACCTTGATACTCACCAAATGCAAATTCATGATTTCCGCAGTTTCGAAGTCCTCAAAACTCTCGTGCTCCATCACATGGCACCAGTGACAAGTGCTGTAGCCAATACTCACCAACACCAATTTGTTCTCAGCTTTTGCTTGTGCCCAAGCCAAATCGCCCCATTCCTGCCAATCCACCGGGTTGTGGGCATGCTGCAACAAATAGGGACTGTTGGCCTGTAGCAGTCGGTTGGGCTCGTTCGATCCTTGTTGGGAAGTATGTGGGTTTTGGGTTGGAGAATGCGACATTTTTTGGTGGGTTGATGTACTTTTGCTATACCATGGTGGAGCAGCAGCGCAAAGGTCGTATCGGGATTTGGTATATCCTTCTTTTTTTCTGCGCGATGTGTGTTCCGCCTCCGGTGATGGCCCAATCTCCTCCTGCACAAAAGGATACAGACACCGCAATTTTCTTTTTTTCAAGCAAGGAACAGGCACTTGATACGCTTATTGCCTGGCTGCTAATGAAAAAGCCCAGCATGAATGTGGGTTATGTGACCAAGGCGGAATTTATCAAGCAATGGCGTTCTCACGATACAACAACCTTGAAACAGGTGGTGGAGGGCACTTGGCTAACCTATCAATTCAAATTCAAAAAGTCTCTCCTGAAAACCCAGCTCAAAATGAAGCAGAGCAAGGTGAACTTTAAGCTTGCAGAAGTGGTTCCGCGACCCCGAATTACGGTGAGTGCTGCGGGGGATGGCATCACAAAATACGATTACACCGTTAAGTACAAAAAACTCAAATATGTGCTGAGTTTTCAGCTCTGGTGGATTGATGGACAGGCTTTTTGGGTCAACGAAGTTTCTTGGATGATGGGCGTTTAATTGAAATCCCAACGTTGTAATTGCAGATTTTTTTCCAAAGTGTTTTCCCGATTGTCGTTGAGGTTAGGAAACAAATCCCGGCCGGTGATTTTTTCGACGGCATCGATGCTCAGCGCGAAACTGCTCAAGGGAAGGGTGGAACCCATGTTCGAAAATACAAACCCAATGGCCCGAGCGGGCTGGGCTGTATCCAATACCACTTTAAAAAATCGCTTCGGGACTGAAATGCGGTTATAACGACCGATGTATTGGGAGAGGGTGTCGGTGAGTATCGGTCCTGTCACAATGAACAGCGGCCTGTTGGCGGGTGCCCAATCGCGGATTTTCTCTTCCAGTTGTTTCCAAATGCCTCGATTCAGTCCCGGACGTTGAGGCGAAATATTGCTCGTGTAAAAGGATTCTTTCATCGCCTGCTCAGAAAATTTCATGTCGGCGGCGGGCGCGAGATGTCCGCGATCAAACCCAGATTTGGTGTAATCCTCGGTTCTCGCTGTGCGAGGAATGATGATGGGGTCTACGATGAAGCGACTCTCGCGCTCCGCCGCCCCAATTGTGTTAGACAATCGAAGTTCATATGCCACCCAATTGGCTTGCATGTGTTTGTGGTTGTATGAAACGCAGTAGGCACTGTGTTTGGTAATTTTTTCGCCCGCATTGATCAATGGACAGCCCCATGAGGGTGAAACAGCGGAACGAGATGTGTAATTGGCAGACGCATCGATGAGTTGCCCAGTGGAAGAATATTGTTGGGGTAATCGGAAAGCAGGTAGGGTTAGCAAAAATGCCGTCAGCCATAAAGCAAAACGCGGGGATTTTCGCAACCGCGGCCTTTCGCTAAACTGAATAATTTGAGGAGATTGTTTGGGCAACATGCCCCGCTAAGATAGGATTTTTCTCACAATGCGAGGTCCTACGTAAATGAAACCAGTATAGACCTGAACCAAGCTCGCGCCGCGAGAAATTTTGCCTTCATAATCTTCTTTGGTGAAAACCCCACCCACACCAATCAATGGAATTTCACTGCCAAGCTCCATGGCCAAAAATCCCAAAATGGTATTGGATGCTTCATAAACGGGTTTCCCACTCAATCCCCCGGCACCCATTTGTTCCACCTTTGATTTGGCAGTGTTTAGGTTGCTGCGGTCTATGGTTGTGTTGGTTGCAATCACACCATCTACTTTTGCCTTGCGAATGGTTTGAATCAATGCATGCACCTGCGATTGCTGAAAATCTGGCGCAATTTTCAAGAAAATGGGCTTCCAAATTCTACGTTCAGCGCGTATGGCCTGCAGTTTGGTGAATAAGTCGCAAATGAATTCGTCTTCTTGCAAATCCCGCAAACCCGGTGTGTTGGGTGAAGAAATGTTCACAACGATGTAATCAACATGGTCGTAAATGGCCTCGAAAGCAATGGTGTAATCTTGTGCTGCTTGTTCGTTGGGGGTGACCTTGTTTTTGCCGATGTTTCCGCCAACCACCAATCCGGCAGGACGGTTTTTCAACCTCGCCACCACGGCTTCAATGCCATCGTTGTTGAAGCCCATGCGATTGATCAATGCGCTGTCTTGCGGCAAGCGAAACAATCTGGGTGCAGGGTTTCCGGGTTGTGGTAATGGTGTAACAGTCCCTATTTCTACGTGGCCAAAGCCCAAATCTTTCAACAGATGCAACCATTTGGCATTCTTGTCGAATCCTGCAGCCAATCCCACTGAATTGGGGAAAGTGATGCCAGCAACCACCACAGGTTTGGCATTCACCGGCTGAAAACTCTGCCTAATCCACGCACCAATCACGGGCATGCGCAACACAATCCGCAAGCTTTTCAACGCGAATTCGTGGGCGACCTCTGGTGATAAAAGGAAAAGGAGCGATTTGAGGAGGTTGTACATGGTTTGGTTCTAGGCTAATAGACGCAATGAAACGCGTGAATGTTTGCTTAGTGTTTGAAATGACGAACGCCGGTTGTCAACATGGTCATGCCATTCGCATTGCAGTAGTCGATCGAAAGTTGGTCTTTGATGCTTCCACCCGGTTGTACCACAGCGGTGATGCCCGATTTGTCTGCGATTTCCACACAATCGGGAAAAGGGAAGAAAGCATCGCTAGCCATGACGGCACCTTCCAATTCGAAACCAAAACGGTTGGCTTTTTCAATGGCCTGCTGCAAGGCATCTACACGCGAAGTTTGTCCGGTACCACTGGCCAATAACTGCTGATTTTTTACCAAAACAATGGTGTTGCTCTTGGTCTGTTTTACCAATTTTAACGCAAATTCTAGGTCGTGAAGCTGCGATTCTGTCGGTAAAGTTTCCGTTACCGTTGTCATGTTCGCTTGGGTTTCCGTCAAACTATCGCGATCTTGGATAAGTTCACCGTTCAAGGCAGTTCGCACCATTTTGGGGTTCAGGGCGATTTCACCGGTGGTTTCCAAAACAATGCGATTGGTTTTGCCTTTCAATAATTCCAAGGCATCTTCATCGTAGGCCGGTGCAATCAATACTTCAAAAAATAACTGGTTGATTTCTGTGGCCGTGGCCAAATCGACCCTGCTGTTCGTGGCCAAAATACCGCCAAAGGCGCTCACGGGATCACAAGATAATGCTGTTTTCCATGCATCCAAAACGGTTGCGCGTGTGGCAACCCCACAGGCATTGTTGTGTTTGATGATGATGAATGTGGAGCCCGCGTTTACATCAAATTCGTTCAACAAACACACGGCACTATCAACATCCAACAAATTGTTGTATGACAATTCCTTGCCTTGATGCTTTGTGAACATCGCTTCCAAATTGCCATTGAAATAGCCCTTTTGGTGGGGGTTCTCGCCATAGCGTAGGGTGTAAGTTTTGTTGCCAGCAAACCAATTGGCAATGAGGCCATCGTATTCAGCAGTAACGGCAAATGCCTTTCCTGCAAATGCCTTGCGTTGTGCCAAACTCAAACTGCCATTGCCCGCGGTAAACGCTTTTAAGAAGGCATCATATTCGTTTTTATGGGCGATGATGGTTGTGTGGGCATGGTTTTTAGCACCCGCACGAATCAAAGACACACCGCCGATATCGATTTTTTCAATGATATCTGCTTCGCTGCCGCCTGCTGCCACCGTCTCTGCAAATGGGTATAAATCCACCATGACGAGGTCGTACAATGGGATTTCATACTGCGCGATTTCTTGCATGTCTTGATCCAACTCTCTGCGCGCCAAAATGCCCCCAAAAACTTTTGGGTGTAGCGTCTTAACCCGACCACCCAAAATAGAAGGATAGCCAGTAATGTCTTCAACAGCCACACAGGGGATTCCCATGTCTTCAATAAATTTGCGGGTTCCGCCAGTTGAATAAAGGGTTACATTTTTTTCGTGCAGTGCTTGTACGATTTTGTCTAATCCATCTTTGTAAAAAACGGAAATCAATGCAGATTGAATGGGTGAATTCACAGCGCGAAATTAGGACTAAATGCCTCGAATCAGGGCAACAATCCACTGAAGTTTATCCCAAGTTTTTCACAACCGCAAGGACATATTCTGAGGGGAGGGCTTACTCACCCTTTTTTGGGGCGAGATCTTTGCTACCCCGACGGTGTTTGGGGGTGTATGGACAATGCCTACAACCATTCCCACAGCAAAATCCGCGTTTTTCGTGATAGGCCCCTGTGAAGACCAAAAAGCCGTTTTCGAAATAGTAATCCGCCTCTTCCGGTTTTTCAACCTTGGGATCAGTCTTTGCCATGACAAGCTTTGAACTTTTTACCACTGCCACACGGACAAGGGTCGTTCCGTCCAATCTTCAAATCATTGATGATGGGATTTTGGGTTGGTCGCGGTGCTGCTATCTCTGGAGAGGGTGAATTGCCTATAGAGCCCATATCGCCACCCATGCTTTCCATTTCAGGTCGGCTGGTTTGGATTTTTGGGTCTTGGCGCTTCAAAGCAGGGCGGGCCTCAGATACCTCGTTTTCTGCATGAATGCGTGCACGGAACAACATACCCAAAACTTGGGTATTGATGCGTGTTAGCATCTTGCCAAACAACTCGAAACTCTCAATCTTGTAGATCAACAGGGGATCTTTTTGCTCGTATTGTGCGTTGTGTGAGCTTTGTTTCAACTCATCCAACTCCCGCAAATGTTCCTTCCATTCATCGTCCAATATGGATAGGGTGGCACTCTTTTCTAATTCGTGGATCATGGCCCGGCAGTATGTTTCAAGTGCCTTGTTCATGTTCACTGTAAGTTGGTATTGGTGTGTGCCATCGGTCATCGGAACAACCACATTCTCGATGCGCTCACCTTGTTCGGCGCGAATGCTCTTGAATACAGGCAATGCTTGTGCCCGCATGGTTTCGGTTTTGTGGGCATATCGCTGGGTTAAGTCATCAAATAATTGATCGGCCAATTCTTCGGCTGATTTGGCATTGTTGAAAGTTTCTTCATCAAAGGGAAGGTCCATGGCCAAGGTGCGAATGACTTCCAACTCCAAATCCATGTATTGACCGCCGTTCTTGTGCTGTTCAACCGTTTCTTGACACCAATTGTACAGCATGTTGCGCAAATCAATGCTCAAACGCTCACCAAACAGGGCATTGCTGCGCATGCGGTAAATGTTTGTACGCTGCTTATTCATGACATCGTCGTACTCCAACAAACGCTTACGAACACCGAAGTTGTTCTGTTCCATGCGCTTTTGGTTCCGCTCGATGGTTTGGGTCATCATGCTATTTTCAATGACATCGTCCTCGCCATAGCCGAAGCGATCCATCAGTTTGCTGACGCGCTCTGATCCGAAAATTCGCATCAAATCATCCTCCAAACTCACATAAAAACGCGATGTTCCGGGATCTCCTTGACGGCCCGCACGACCTCTTAACTGTCTGTCTACCCTGCGACTATCATGTCGCTCCGTACCAATGATCGCCAAACCACCCAAGGCTTTAACCTCATCGTCGATTTTGATATCGGTACCGCGACCTGCCATGTTTGTGGCGATGGTAACGGCGCCTTTCAAACCTGCTTCGGCCACGATTCCAGCCTCGTTTTGGTGCTGCTTGGCGTTCAATACATTGTGTTTGATGCCCCGCAACTTCAGCATACGGCTCAACAATTCGCTCACTTCAACCGATGTTGTACCCACCAAAACGGGTCTTCCTGCAGTGCTCAATTGCACAACTTCATCAATCACCGCATTGTATTTGGCACGCTTGGATTTGTATACCAAGTCTTCTTGGTCTGTTCTGGAGATGCCCCTGTTGGTTGGGATCACCATCACACCCAATTTGTAGATGTCCCACAATTCCTGGGCTTCGGTTTCTGCAGTACCCGTCATACCCGCCAACTTGTGGTACATTCGGAAATAGTTTTGCAACGTGATGGTGGCATAGGTTTGGGTAGCTGCTTCCACGCGTACATTTTCCTTTGCCTCAATCGCTTGGTGCAAACCATCCGAATATCGGCGGCCTTCCATGACACGACCGGTTTGCTCGTCCACGATTTTCACTTTGCCATCGGCAAGAATGTATTCTACATCGCGCTCAAACAGGGTGTAGGCTTTTAATAACTGTTGAACGGAATGGATGCGTTCGCTCTTTTCCGCAAACTCTTGCATCAAAGCATCTTTGCGCTTCAATTTTTCGGCCTCGCTGTCGTTGCTGCGCTCAATTTCGGCCATTTCAAATCCCACATCGGGCAAAACGAAGAAATTGGCGTCTGACTCTCCTTGGGTAATCAGTTCTAACCCTTTCTCAGTTAATTCCACACTGTTGGTTTTCTCTTCGATGGTGAAATACAAAGGAGAATCCGCCAACGGCATTTCTTTTTGTTGGTCCTGTAGATAGTGGTTTTCGGTTTTGGTGAGGATGCTGCGAACACCGCTTTCACCCAAGAATTTGATTACGGCTTTGTTCTTTGGCAATCCGCGGAATGCGCGCAACAAGGCCAATCCACCTTCGCCTTCTTTG
>JACCDS010672353.1_pt1 | contig 45732 bp, 52 predicted proteins | sample 7446441 | NCBI WGS metagenome assembly JACCDS01 (sample SAMN15323445, study PRJNA562643) | freshwater metagenome | isolation source: river surface water | place: USA:Blue River Watershed | collected 2017-08-17 | reverse complement strand
GATTGACCTTCGCGGGCGCGAGCACCTCGATCGGCGCGGTCATAGCCGTCATGGTGATCTAGTCTCCCCGATCAAACACGATACGTAACGACACGGTGGCCGACCCCAATGCAAGCACCGATTCACGTTGCCTCAGGGGCTGGGCGGAAGCCACGTCGCGCCGCTCGCCTCGGAAGGGTCCCATCATGTCGATCAGTCCCCGATGCATCTGTTCGGGTGTCATGCCTTCTACGGCCTGATCCCCAAGCCACGACCGGAGAAATCTAAGCTGCTCCCCGTCATCAAGTCGCCGGCCCTGATCATCAAAGGTCTTGATCGCATCATGCGAGAGCTCGAGCGTCCCGGCCGACTGTCCCAGTGGACCCAGAAGCATGAGCACTTCGCGTGAGCCGTACTGCAACCACTCAAATGTCCCCTGTCCGCCTTTCTCGTCATCGACACCGGCTAGCCGCGCACGAATGACGAATCGCCCGGTGAGTGATTGTTGAACCGTTTCATGGGGTCGGTCCAGTACGAACCGTTCGCGACCATCGTGGTGTGGTGTGGCGCAGCCCGATAGAACCAGCACTAAAACGATGGCGCCCAACCAGGCCGGCTGACATCGATTAACGAGGGTGGACACGCAGGGTAGGGATGCCAAGACGTTTTAACGTGGATTGAAGTACTTCATTACGAGGGTCGATCGAAAACGCTGAGCGTAGCAAGCTCTCCGCCTCGGCCACGTTCCCCATCGTCCACAAGACCTCTGCAAGGTGTGTGGAGATCTCGGCGTCGGGCTGCTGCCGCTGGGCCAGACGAAGGTATTTTTCGGCCTTGGCGAAGTCGCCTTTTCGGAAGTAAATCCATCCCATGCTATCGATGATGTGGGCATCGTTCGGCGCAAGTGTGAGCGCGCGCGAGATCAGGCCATACGCCTCATCAAGACGCTCATTACGATCCGCAAAGTGATAGCCCAGAGCATTGTGGGCATGGGCATGGTTTGGGTCGTTTGCGATGATCTGCCGAAGCAGCCGTTCCATTTCCTCAAAACGGCCGGCTTTTTCATTGAGCATTGCCCTTGTGTAGATCACATTGGGCACGTCACGGTCTGCCTCGGAGACCCGTTCAAAGATGGCGAGCCCATCGGCTTTATTCGGCGCACGGCCAGCAAGGCTCGCAACATAGTCGTAAAACGCTTCCAGTTGCATGGACTGGTGGCGATCCTTGTCACGCTCGGTGCCGCTTGTGCCGGCGGCAGACCCTGCGCTCACAATTGCTGCACGCCGGGCAATCAGTGAGCGTGAGACTTTTTCGGTTTCGCCCAGCACGATGTGCAACAGATCGAGCGTGCCTTGCGCCTCCTGATCAGCAGGAGCATTTTTTAGCCAGATCGCTGCAGCCTCTTCGGCCCGCTGCGGGGACCGGGCTTCCAGTGCAAGCTCAGTTGCCCGTTTTGCAGCGGCAGGATCTTGCGTCTGCCGAGCAAGATTTAAATACGTTGCGGCTGCCACACCCACTTGGCCCTGCGCCAACGCGAGCTCGCTCGCCAGAATTTGAAAAATCGCCGATGCCTGTTCTTGTCCGCGATCAGGGCGTGCCTGCGCAGGGTGGGCGCACAACACGGCGATCAGGGCGGCCGCGACAAGCACGATGGATGCGCCTTTTCGGCGCAAAGGGTGTGGCATGGCCCGCAGAGGGATGCTCATCAGGTGGAGCGGAAAGTTCGGTGGCAGGGACCTGTTCATGTCAGCCATGTGCTTACACTACCCGATTCTGAAACCTGCGTGTCATGCCTGAACTCCCCGAAGTTGAAGTCACTGCTGCTGCCCTCCGACCGGCCCTGGTCGGCCGGCGGCTGGCCGCGTGGACATTTTCTGGCAAACGGCTTCGCCATCCGTTTCCTCGGCAGGCTCTCCGTGGGCTCGTGGGGCAGCCGGTGATCTCGGTGGGCCGTCGGGCGAAGTATGTGCTGTTGGAATTCCCCTCGGGCTGGCTGGCCATTCATCTGGGCATGTCCGGCTCACTGCATTGCCAGACCGGCCCGATTCGACGCACGCTCCATGATCATGTCTGCCTCTCATTTGAGGGTACTGGCCCATCGATCACGGCGGTTTTTCATGACCCTCGCCGATTCGGCTCATGGCAGTGGCTGGCCCGTTCACAGCTGGGCGAGCAAGACATCGGTGAGCATCTGGGTGCGAGTGCCCGCGGCCGTGAACCCTTGGATGCCCAATGCACAGGGGCCTACCTTCACGCGTGTTCGCGTGGCCGCAAGACGCCGATTAAACACTGGTTGATGGCAGGTGATGTTGTCGTTGGTGTGGGAAATATTTATGCGTGTGAGGCCCTCTTTGCGGCAGGCATTCATCCGAAACGTAAGGTGGGTTCGATCCCGTTGGCGACCTTTGATGCATTGATCCATCACGTGCAACGTATCTTGAGCGATGCCATCGCACAGGGTGGCAGCACGATCTCGGATTTCGTTGCACCCGATGGGCAGGCTGGCCGTTATGGACAATCCCATCGCGTCTACGGCCAAGAGGGGGTTTTGTGTCCGCGGTGCGGCGAGGCGTCTGGCCTGCGCATACGCCGAATGGTTCAACAGCAACGCAGCACGTTTTATTGCCATGGCTGCCAACGTTAAACCGACACCACCTGCATTTGCGCACGCCCTGCTGCAATGGCAGCGGCAGTCGGGCCGCCACGATCTTCCGTGGCAAACGGCGCCATCCGATCCCTACCGGGTCTGGGTCTCGGAAATTATGTTGCAGCAGACGCAGGTCAAGACGGTGATCCCGTACTTCCATCGCTTTATGGCGCGATTTCCCAGCGTTGACGCGTTAGCGTTGGCGTCAGAGCACGACGTACTCGCGCTGTGGTCTGGGCTTGGGTATTACCGGCGGGCGCGATACCTGCTGAAGTGTGCCCAGGCGGTCATGCAGATGCACGGCGGCGTATTTCCCACCACAGCCGAGACACTTAAGACACTGCCCGGAATCGGGCCGTCCACTGCAGCCGCGATCGCATCAACGGTCTTTAACGAGCGTGTGGCTATTCTTGATGGCAATGTAAAGCGGGTGTTGGCGCGACTTACCTGCGCCAGCGCGCCGTGGGGAAGTCCAATGTTAGAGCGCGAGATGTTGCAGTCTGCAACCCGTCTTCTGCCGGAGCGTTCATCCGATATGCCGCGTTACACCCAGGCCATCATGGATCTTGGTGCCCTCGTCTGCACACCTCGGGCACCGCGGTGCGAGGCCTGCCCTGTCACAGCGATCTGCGCTGCGTTTCAGCGTCATCAAGTGAATGCCTTCCCCGTGCCGCGTCAAAAGAAAACGATCCCACTGCGCCATGCCTATTGGTGTGTGTTGGTGCACCCACAGTATGTGTGGTTGGTTCAGCAGTCTACCCAGGGCATCTGGCCGGGGCTCTGGCTGCCGTGGACGCTTGAGCGTGATCAGCCGCCGCCGCGGTGGAACCAGACTGTACAGAGGCTGGAGCGTGTGGAGACCATACAGCACGCATTTAGCCACTATCGGCTCCAGATCGAGGCAGGCATTGTGCGTTGGCCAAGTGCAACGCGGGTTCCGCCTGGCGCCCCTCAAGGCCTAACGCGCTTTGCGTGGTCGCAGGCGCTGGCCCTCCCGCTGCCGGCCCCGGTATCCAAACTGCTGTCTAGGCTTTGCCCTTCTGGGACAGCGATCGATGGCGAACCGCGCAGGCGTAGTCGTTCTTAAACGTGGCTGCGAGCCGCTCCACACAGTAGACCGAGCGGTGTTGTCCGCCCGTACAGCCGATGGCTACGGTGACATAACTGCGGTTTTCTTCAGCGTGCCGTGGAAGCCATTTGCGCAGATAGTGCGTGATGTCGGTGATCATTTCTTCCACCTCTGCATGCTGTTGAAGAAACGCAATGACCGGTGCATCTTTGCCGTTTAAGGGTTTGAGTGCCGGTATGTAGTAGGGATTCGGTAGGCAGCGCGCATCAAACATCACATCGGCGTCTGCGGGAGCCCCGTCTTTAAAAGCAAACGATTGAAAGAGTACTGTGAGTTTTGCTGGGCTCAGGTCGAGCAGTTCCCTGATCCAGCGACGCAACACCTGGGGTTGCAACTCACTCGTGTCGAGCGAGATGCCCAAGGGCTCAATATCGGCGAGCATTTCTCGCTCACGTCGAATGCAGTCGGCCAGGGTCTGCACGGCACCCTCTTCGGTGACCGACGGCAGCCCACGGCTGAGAGGGTGGCGACGTCGGGTCTCGGAATAGCGCTGCACCAGTGTTTCGTTGCGGGCCGTCAGAAAGATCACCTTGACTTGATGGCCTCCTGATTTCAGGTGCTCAAGCCCACTGGCCAATTGATCCAGCGATCCGGCAGTGCGTGCATCGACTGCGACCGCAAGCCGGGTCTGCTGTTGCCGATCCAAGTCATCGACCACCGATCCCAGAAACGCAACGGGAAGGTTGTCGATACAGAAGTAGCCCGAATCCTCGAGAACGTTGAGCACAACAGATTTGCCGGAGCCCGATAAGCCCGTGACCAGCACGATATTCATGACGTGGTCGAAGGGGGCGTGGGATCGTTCATGGCCGCCTGCTGCCGCTCCACAAAATCGCGCATGGTGTCGATGCCTCGCAGGCTCAGCACAGTGTTCCGCACGGCCGCCTCGGTGAGCACCGCAAGGTTTCGTCCGGCGGCCACCGGGATCACGACTTTGCGCACAGGCAGGCCCATGATGTCTTCCGACATGGCTTCCAGAGGCAGGCGCTCCAGTTCATCAATCACGCTGCGTCGAATCAGATGCACGATCAGCTTTAAACGCATCTTCCGCCGGACCGAGGTCTCGCCAAAGATAGTCCGAATATCGAGCAGCCCCAGGCCCCGCACTTCTAAAAGGTTTTGCAGAAGGGGTGGGCAACGGCCCTCAATGGCGTCGGGGGCTACGCGCACAAAGTCCACCACATCATCGGCAATCAATCCATGGCCCCGGGTGATCAGCTCCAGTGCCAGCTCGCTTTTGCCCAGACCTGATTCGCCCGTGATCAACACACCCATGCCGAGCACGTCCATAAACACACCGTGCTTTTGTGTCTGCGGGGCAATGATTTTCGAGAGCTGGGCACGAACAATCTCGATGATCTGCCCAGCAGAAATCGGTGTGCGGAGCAGGGCCAAGCCCTCGCGCTCGCATGCAGAGAACAACTCTGCGGGCGGTATTTCGTCGTCGGCGATGATGATGGCTGGCGGTTTCCCCGAGAGCAGTTCTGCGGTGAGGTAGCTTTTCCGTTGGGGATCGAGACGGTTGTAATACGCGACCTCTGGGCCGCCCATGACTTGGATTCGGTTGGGGTGAATCAGATTCAGGTGGCCGATCAGGTCGGCGCTTTCGGTCGAGTGGCCACCCGTTCGTTGCAGGGTGTTGATCTGCCCCGTGAGCAGGCTGAGTTTTAACGACTCGGCGTTTTCTTCAAACAGTGATTTGAAGTCAAGCACGGGCCGGTTGCCAGGCTTCAAGGGCCTGATGAATAGCCTGCGGATCGTTTTCGTTCAGCAGGGTGTCGCGCATGGCGCGATCCGAGAGCATCTCTGCAACTTCTGACAGAATCTCGAGGTGCTGCTGAGTCGCCTGCTCCGGTACCAATAAAAAGAGAAGCAGGTTGACCGACTTTCCATCCGGCGCATCAAAGGCTACCGGCTCGGCGAGTCGCACCAGTGCGGCGACGGCCTCTTTCAGTCCCTTGATCCGGCCGTGCGGGATGGCGATGCCTTCACCGAGCCCGGTGGAACCGAGTCGTTCGCGCGCGAACAATGAGTCAAACACTTTCACGCGGGCGATGCCCTGATTGTTTTCAAATAAAAGCCCAGCCTGCTCAAAGACGCGCTTTTTGCTGCTGGCTTCAAGACCAATCATGACGTTGGTCAGGGGTAATAGCTGGCTAATGCGGTTCATCGCTCCGCCTCGTTCAATCGAGTGGGCGGATTATAGATCGAATGTTGCGGTGCGCTACACACCGCAACACTTGTCTAGAGCACGCTGTGGGTGGAGCCTTGGCCGCGATGGACCCCGGGCCGGTGCATTTCCTTGTACCGTACCACCTGCCGATCCAGCTTGTCGGCCAGCAGATCAATGGCGGCGTAAAGGTCCGCGTGACTCGCTTCGCAGTGGATGTCTTTCCCGGGGAGGTGCACGGTGACCTCGGCGGTCTGGTTCAATTTCTCGACACCGAGCACGACGTGGACTTCGTTGACATGGTCAAAGTGTCGCCAGGACCGGCCAAATTTCTGATCGACGTAGTCCCGGATGGCGTTGGTGATTTCGAAGTGATGCCCTTTGACCGTCAAATGCATGGTGAACCTCCTTTTAGAGTTTCTTTCGTTGACTGACAGCGTCGATTTTGAGCGCTTCCCGATACTTTGCAATCGTGCGCCGCGCAACTTGGACACCCTCCTGACCAAATCGATCCGCAATCTGTTGATCTGAAAGGGGTTTTCGAGGGTCTTCCTCTGAAATCCATTGCTTGATCTTCGCCCGAATGGCGGTTGCCGAGGCGGTACCCCCACCGTCGGTGGCCACGTGGCTGGTGAAGAAATACTTCAGTTCAAATGTGCCCTTTGGCGTGAGCATGTATTTGTTGGTGGTCACGCGGGATACGGTGGATTCGTGCAATTCACAACGTTGCGCAATTTCGCGAAGCACCAGGGGTTTCATCGCGAGTTCACCCTGCTCAAAAAACGCCTGCTGCTCTTCCGCGATGGCTTGGGAGACTCGCAGAATCGTGTCGAATCGCTGGCGAATGTTTTTAATCACCCAGCGCGCCTCCTGCAGCTGGCCGGCCATCGTGCTCGCGCGGTCCTGTTTGATCATGGCGGCATAGGCAGGATTGATGGCCAGCCGAGGCACGGCAGACTCGTTGAGTCGCACCTGCCAGCGGTGGCCCTTGCGGCCATCTTGACGGTAGGCGATCACATCCGGAATCACCGTTTCAGCCGCATCGCTGCTAAATCCGTTTCCTGGCTTGGGATTGAGTCGTTGAATCAGCCCGATGGCTTCACGCAGTTCATCACGATCGCACTGCAGCTGCCGACACAAGTCCGTGAACTCGCGGGCCGCAAGTGCATTTAACAGCGTTTCGGCAGCCACGATTGTTTTCGCGATTTTGATGCAGGCTGGATCAGCATCATCAACGTCGTCAAGCTGTGGGCACTGGAGCAGAAGGCACTCTTGCAGCGTGCGTGCTCCAACGCCAGGCGGGTCCATGCTCTGCAGCAGCGTGAGGCCAAGCTGCATCTCATCTGCATCAAGCCGTTCGCCAAAGGCTTCCTCAAATGCTTCTGACACGCTGGATTCAAGATCTTCGAGTGCGTCGCGCAGATAGCCGTCGTCATCGAGCGATTCAATCAGTGCAGTCAACCACGCCAGATCGCGTGCAGAGAGCTTCATGGCCTGGGCCTGTTCGCGCAGATGGTCTCTCAGTCGGACCGGTGCCGCCTGCTGTGCCATCCAGTCGTGTTCATCGTCATCGCTGTTGTTGGCCGTGCGGGTGCCGGTGTTGGCCCAGGACTCTGCAGAGCCTGGCGTCGGGTCATCGAAACTGCTGTCGTTATCTCGCGTGGACTCGACGGGCTCGGAGCTCGCCGTCTCATGCAGGTCGTCGCGGCTGTCACCGGTTTCAAGCAGCGGGTTGTCGTTCAGAAACTTTTCAATTTCTTGTTCGAGTTCTGCTGTGGACATCTGAAGCAGCCGGATCGACTGCTGAAGTTGTGGCGTGAGCGCTAGCTGCTGAGAGGTCTTGAGTCCGAGCGATGGCTTCATTCCCGCCGCCATGGCTACATCCGGAAGTGTTCGCCGAGGTAGACCTTGCGCACGTTTTCGTCGGTCACAATGTCTTGCGGTGATCCGCTGGCCAATACCGAACCGGCGTTGATGATGTAGGCCCGGTCGCAGATGCCCAGGGTCTCGCGTACGTTGTGATCCGTGATCAGTACACCGATTCCCCGGCTTTTTAAAAACCGAACGATCCGCTGAATTTCGATGACGGCGATCGGATCCACGCCGGCAAATGGCTCATCCAGGAGGATAAAGCGAGGGTCGGTGGCCAAGGCCCGCGCGATTTCAACGCGCCGCCGTTCCCCACCCGAGAGCGATACCGCCATGCTGTCGCGAAGATGCGCGATCTGAAGATCGTCCAGGAGTTTGGTGAGCTGGTCCTCAATGCCTGCACCGGTAAGCGGCTTCCCATCTGGCGTGGACTGCAGTTCAAGAACTGCCCGAATGTTGTCGGCTACCGAGAGCTTTCGAAATACGGAGGCTTCTTGCGGAAGGTACGACAGCCCAAGTCGGGCCCGCACATGAATGGGCATCCGGGCCAGATTTTTCCCGTCCATCAGAATCTCACCTGCGTCAGAGCGGACCAATCCCACGATCATGTAAAAGCTGGTGGTTTTGCCTGCGCCGTTCGGGCCCAGCAGCCCCACAACCTCACCGCTTTCGATGTGCATGGATACGTCTTGCACCACGGTCCGGCCCTTGTAGGCCTTGCGCAATCCGCGTACGTCCAGTGAGTTCACCATGGTGTCGTGACGTGAGTTAGCGAACGGTGCCCAATGGCGCACCGCTCTTTGGCATCAAAAACATGCGGGAGCGGCCTTGGCCGTCACTGGAGTCGACCTGATACTTCTCGGTCAGGTTGTTATAGGTGAGGCGATCGCCGGCCACGCGGTCGCGCAGGATATCGCCTTCCAGTCGGCGCAAGACTGCGTTGGAAATCAGGGTCACAAGATCCTCTTTGCCGTCGTATTCGATGCGCAGGCTCTCGCCTTCCATAAACTGATGGATACCCTCACGCTTTTGGCGGAAGCGGGCTGGCTTTCCCGTGATCACGCCGTAATAATGGCCCGCACTGTCTTGCCACATCTCCATGCGATCTCCACGCAGAATCAGTGTGCCCTTGGTCAGCACCACGTTGCCAGTAAAAATCGTGATCTGCTTCTGGTCGTCGTGGTTGAGCCGATCGGAATCGATGGTGGTGGGCTTATCACGGTCTGCGCGCTCCGCATGGGCATTGGGCAATGCCAGCATCAGCATGGCGAGTGCAGTCATGCAAGAGCGTAGATGGAATGTCATTTTTTGTTCTCTTTGGGAACGACCATTCGGGATTCGGAAATGATCTCGATTTTCTGGGTCTTTTGATCAAACCGCAGCCCCACCCCCTGAAGCGTCGACAGACCGCGCTGAACAAATACGGGCGCATCCGTTACGGCCCGTTCCTCCTCTACAAATACCGTGGCCCTGCTGGTGGTGATCCGCGCATTGGGCTGATTGCCAAACGCATCCCGCGTGATGACCACATCGCCTGAGAGCTCGATCTGATTTTGTTGGTGGGTGGCCACCGCCTGATCGGCCCGCATCACAGTGTGGGGTTTGTTCGACGCAAGCGACACGATGGTTGGTTTTTCCAATACGCTTCGGTCGTCGCGTTCGTTGTAAACAATTCGGGCAGCCGTCAGCCGATGTTGGGGCTGGCCCAGCGCATCGGTGCGCACAATTTTGGCGTTGTCGATGATCGCACTCGGGCCGCTTGCCGCATTGGAGGCATCCGGTCCTCGGCCGCGGGCAAGGTATTCGCTCAGCCCGAAGGATGCCAATGCAAGCACTGAAAAAATCGTGATGGAAATCAGATTTCCGATCCAATCGGTGCTCTTCATGCGCGTGCCTTCAGGATAAAGTCACAGCACTCACGCACGGCCCCCGAGCCGCCGGGCCGAGTCGATACCCAATGGGCCGCGGCGATCACTTCTGAAATTGCATTGGGCACGCTTGCCGAGAATCCAACACGCGCAAACACTTCCATATCAGCGGTGTCATCTCCCATGTGGCCACAGCGCATGGGGTCGAGTCGATGGTCAATGACCAGCTGATCGAAGACCGCGCCCTTTTGGTTGTTTCCTTGCACCACAAGATCAAAACCAAGTTCGCGGGCCCGAGTTGTGACGGCCTCGTGCTGGCGCCCGCTCAAAATGCCGATCGAGATCCCCGCGCTCTTGAGTTCTTTTAGCCCATGGCCATCAAGCACATGAAACCGTTTCAGGGTCTCTCCATGGGGTCCGTAAAACAATCCGCCGTCGGTAAGCACCCCGTCCACGTCGAAAAACATCCACTGCAGGCCGCGGGCACGGCGGACCGCGTCGTCAAGGGTGCGTGGTGTGGTGGTCATGTGCATACGATGGACTCGGCCTCAAAGCACTTTGGATTCCAGCAAGTCGTGAATGCCTACGGCGCCCAGTAGTTTTCCCTCAGAGTCGACCACAAGCAGATGATTGATACGTGTGGTGTCCATCAGGTGGGCCACCTCGCTGGCCAGCCGCTGTGCATCGATGGTTCGGGGCTGCCGCGTCATGACATCGTCGATGACCATGCTGCGTACATCCATGCCTTGGCTCAAGACTCGGCGAAGGTCACCGTCGGTAAAGATGCCCATGACCTCATGGTCGCGGTTTACAACCGCCGTCATGCCCATACGTTTCGCACTGATTACCTTGAACGCGTCGGTTACGGAAGTTCCGCTTTGGACGACGGGCAGGTTGTCGCCACTGCGCATGACATCGGCCACGCGCATAAGCAGTCGTCGGCCAAGAGTGCCGCCGGGATGGGAGCGCGCAAAGTCCTCCGCACTAAAGCCCCGCAGGTCGAGTAATACCAAGGCCAGGGCATCTCCGAGCGCAAGCGCTGCGGTGGTGCTGGCGGTAGGAGCGAGATTCAGTGGGCAGGCCTCGGCCCTAACCGAAGCGTTCAAATGGAGATCCGCAAGTTTGGCAAGGCTTGATTCCGGATTGCCGGTGACTGCGATCAGTGTCGCGCCCAGGCGTTTCATATGGGGCGCGATTTCAGAGAGCTCCTCGGTTTCGCCGGAATTCGAGAATGCCAGCACGATATCGTTGGCTTGAATCATGCCCAGATCCCCATGCCGTGCCTCGGCCGGGTGTACAAACAGTGCGGGTGTGCCGGTGGACGCCAGGGTCGCGGCGATTTTTCGGGCCACATGGCCGCTTTTGCCCATGCCGGAGACCACCACCCGGCCGGTGCAGGCCAGAATTTTTTCGGCAGCAACCACCAACTGCAAGTCGAGCTGGTCTAAAAGACCCAGCACCGCATCGGCCTCAATACGCAGGACCTCGCGGGCACGCTTGAACACCTTTTCTGAAAACTTCGTATCGGCCATTGCTACACTCACCCCTATGGATAGCCAGTGTAGCAAAGGGTTTAAGCAAACTTCATACCAGCTATGGAATCGCTTTTAGGCGTCATCGTGGTGCTTTTGGCGGTGTCGGTCGGCGCGGTCGCGGCAGCCCGCGCCATGAAGCTGCCACCGCTGATGGGCTATCTACTGGTCGGCCTGTTGCTTGGGCCCCATGCCCTAGGGCTCGCACCGGACACCGATGTCACCCGTTGGCTGGCTGAAATCGGTGTGGTTTTTCTGATGTTTTCCATCGGCCTGGAGTTCAGCCTCCCTAAGCTGCGCGCGATGCGTGGTCTGGTGTTCGGATTAGGGGGCCTGCAAGTGGGCCTGACCATGGGCCTGGTGGTGACCGGGGTACTGCTCACCGAGTCGTGGCACGGCCTGCCGTGGCAGGCGGGTGTTGCTTTGGGTGGCGCAATGGCCATGTCCTCCACGGCGATGGTCATGCGACTGGCCAGCGATCGGGGTGAGGTGGAGTCTGCCCACGGCAAGCCTGTGGTGGGCGTGCTGCTCTTTCAGGACTTGGCGGTGGTGCCACTGCTCGTGCTGATTCCGGCGCTGGCCGGGCTTGGCATGGCCAACGAACACGGCATTGCCTATTCCTTGGGCGTTGCCATGCTTAAGTCGGTATTGGTGCTCGCGGTAGCCCTCATTGTTGGCCAACGGCTGGTACGCCCCTGGCTCACGATTGTGGCCCGCCGAAAGTCCCAAGAGCTCTTCACACTTAACGTGTTGTTAATGACCTTGGGCCTAGCCTGGATGACAGAGCACGCAGGCCTATCTCTGGCACTTGGCGCTTTTCTTGCGGGCATGCTGATCTCCGAGACCGAGTACCGCTATCAGGTCGAGGCCGATGTCAAACCCTATCGCGATGTACTCATGGGGTTGTTTTTTATTTCGGTGGGCATGCTGCTCGACTTCTCCGCAGTGGCTTCAAACTGGCAGTGGGTAGCGCTCTTGGTGGTGGGCCCGATGGCGATCAAGTTTATTGTGATCGCTGCCCTTGCAAAGCTCTTTCGCGTGGGAACGGGCGCCTCGCTGAAAGCGGGGCTGTGGCTTTGTCAGGCCGGCGAATTCGGGTTTGTATTGCTGGATCCGATCGGATTGAATGGCTTGGTGCCTGCGCAGATCCTGCAGCCGATCCAGGCGGCGATGGTGATTTCAATGCTGCTTGCGCCGTTCATTATTGAGCAAAGTGATCGATGGATCCTGCGTTTGGTGCGCAACGAGTGGTTCTCGCGTTCGCTGGAGATTCATCGCATTGCGAGCCAAACGATCAGCTCGGATCGTCATGTCATCGTCTGCGGATTTGGCCGTTGTGGCCAGAACTTAGCGCAGATGCTCGATGCAGAGCAGATTTCGTATGTGGCCCTTGATCTTGATCCGCAACGTACACGCGATGCCGCAGCCGCTGGGCACTCAGTGGTGTTCGGTGATGCTGCGCGGCGTGAGACATTATTGGCCGCAGGCCTTCACCGTGCGACGACCTTGGTCATTACCTATGCAGATCGAACATCTGCGGTGCATGTGATCAATGCTGCTCGGGCCTTGGCGCCTGCTTTGCCAATTGTCGTGCGCTCGCGCGATGACGGTGACCTGGAGTCCCTGCGTTCGGCCGGCGCTACCGAGGTGATTCCCGAGGTCGTCGAGGGTAGCCTGATGTTGGCATCGCATGCCTTGGCCTTGGCCGGTGTGCCTTTGCACCGTGTGCTTCGTCGCGTCCGTGAAGTCCGCGACAGCCGTTATGCCCTGCTGCGTGGGTATTTCCATGGATCAACCGATGATGCCAACGAGCGAAACTCTGAGGTCATGTTGAAGTCTTACGCTGTGCCCCCCACATCACGAGTGGTAGGCCGGCAGCTGCTCGATCTGCGTCTTGCTGAGCTTGGAGTCGATGTCACTAATATTCGACGTGGCCGCGAAGGACTCGCGCTTGATGAGCATCTTGTGCTGGCCGCCCATGACGTGGTGGTCATGCGGGGCTCAATTGAGGCGCTGGCTATGGCCGAAGAAGTTTTAAGCGGTAAATCTACCTAAAATAGAGTCATCTTGTCCCTCGCCCAACTCCCCTCTAGCGCCTCGTCGGTCGTCGCGTTTCGTCGCCTCAGTTTCGGGTACGGCGCCCGCCGTGTCATCGACAACGTGTCGTTTGAAATTCCACGTGGCAAGGTGGTGGCTCTGATGGGCGGCTCTGGGGTCGGCAAGACCACCTTGTTACGCCTGATGACGGGTCTGGTGGGCCCTAACCAGGGGGCGGTGGAAGTTTTTGGCCAGGTCCTCGACCGCAAGAATCAGGCCGCACTCTTTGATGCCCGCCGACGCATGGGGCTGTTGTTCCAGTTTGGGGCCTTATTTACAGATCTCAGCTGCTTTGAAAACGTGGCGTTTCCGATGCGGGAGCACACCAATCTCTCCGAGTCCATGATTCATGACTTGGTCATGTTGAAGCTTGAATCCGTGGGCCTTCGAGGCGCAGCCCAGCTCAAGCCGGCTGAGATTTCTGGTGGCATGGCCCGGCGGGTTGCCTTGGCCCGCGCGATTGCATTGGATCCTGAATTGATCCTCTACGACGAGCCTTTTGCAGGCCTCGATCCGATCTCGCTTGGCGTAACGGCTAACCTGATTCGTGAACTGAACTCCGCATTGGGTGCTACCTCGATTGTGGTCACCCATGATGTGGCCGAGACCTTTCAGATCGCTGATCGCATTCTCGTTTTTGCGCCGTCGCCCACAGGCGCCCGGCTGATTGCTCAGGGCACGCCCCAAGACATGCGGGATAGTCAAGATCCGTTCGTGCGGCAGTTTCTCGATGGCCAGGTCGACGGGCCGGTGCGTTTTCACTATCCAGCGCCCCCGATTGCCGAGAGCCTTGGCCTGGAGAAGACACCGTGATGGCGCTCGTCCATGGCGTTGCCAATCTGGGGGCCCGTGTCTTGAAATTTGTGGCTAGCCTCGGGGTCTTCGCGCTATTGCTCGGCAAGATTGTGCTGCGTACGCCGGCCGTGTTTCGCCGGCCCCGGCTGATCGCGGCCCAGGTCCATTTCTTGGGCAATCACTCGCTGGCGATTATTCTGGTGGCAGGCCTGTTTGTGGGTCTCGTGCTGGGCCTTCAGGGCTATTACACCCTCCGACGCTACGGCTCTGAGGAGGCCCTTGGGCTTTTGGTGGCCCTCTCCTTGGTGAGAGAATTAGGCCCCGTGATTTCGGCATTGCTGTTTGCGGGTCGGGCGGGAACGTCATTGACCGCCGAAATTGGTCTTATGAAAGCCGGCGAGCAGCTCTCGGCACTGGAAACGATGGCGGTGGATCCGCTTTCGCGCGTGCTCGGGCCCCGGTTTTGGGGCGGTGTGATTGCTGTGCCTCTGCTTGCCGCTCTGTTTTCTGCGGTAGGCGTGTTGGGTGGCTGGCTGGTGGGCGTGGTGTTGATCGGTGTGGATCCCGGCGCCTTCTGGTCCCAGATGGCCGATGGCGTGGATTTCTGGGACGACTTGGTCAATGGTGTGATCAAAAGCATCGTCTTCGGCATGGCGGTAACACAGGTGGCGTTGATGCAGGGCTACGAGAGCAAGCCCACACCGGAAGGGGTCGCGCGGGCCACGACGCTGACCGTGGTGGTAGGGTCATTGGCGGTATTGGGATTGGATTTCGTGCTTACAGCACTGATGTTTGGAGAAATGTAATGCAGGGGCGATCACTTCATCTCGCAGTCGGTGCGTTCGTATTGCTCGGAATGCTGGCCTTGCTTTTTATGGCGTTGCAGGTCAGCAATTTAAGCTCGATTGCCAATGGAGGCAGCAGTTACTCGGTCAAAGCATACTTCGACAATATCGGGGGTTTAAAACCCCGGGCTGCTGTGAAAAGTGCCGGTGTGGTGGTGGGCCGGGTGCGATCGATCCAGTTTGATGATCAGCAGTACCAGGCGCTGGTACTGCTTGATTTGGACACCCGCTATCGCTTCCCCAAAGACAGTTCGGCCAAGATTCTGACCTCGGGGTTGCTGGGCGATAACTACATTGGCCTGGAGCCTGGCGCCGAGGCCGACATGCTCAAACCCGATGACCGTATCCGCATGACGCAATCCGCTGTAGTGTTGGAAAACCTTATTTCTCAGTTTCTCTACAACCGGCCCTCGGAGCCCTCCGCCACCAAATGACAGCTGTGATCCACCGATTTCTGTTGGCGTTTACGTTGGCCGCCCTCACGGGCTGTGCATCGTTACCCGCCGGCCATGCCGACGATCCGCGTGATCCATGGGAGCGTTACAACCGGGCTATGTTTGAATTCAACGACGGCCTGGATCGCACGGTGATCAAGCCCGTTGCGGAAGCCTATCGCGACGTCGTTCCAGATGCGCTCCAGCTTATGGTGCGAAATTTTTTCGGTAACCTGCGCGACATTGCAACCACGGTTCAACAGTTGTTACAGGGTAAGCCTGCAGAGGCCGGTAATACAGCCGCCCGTGTCGCATTTAATTCCACGCTCGGGTTTCTGGGTCTGGGTGATATTGCCAGTGACATGGGTTTTCGCAAGACATCCGAGGATTTCGGCCAGACGTTCGGAGCCTGGGGTGCGGAACCCGGCCCCTATGTTGTGATTCCTGTCTTCGGGCCAAGCACCCTGCGCGATACGTTTGGATTTGTATTGGATGTAGCCCTTGATCCTCGTGATGCCGTGATCGCGAGCGCCCGAGATCGGAACATTGTCAGGGGGCTGGTGGCGATTGATCGGCGCCGTGAACTTCTGGACACCGAACGTGCCCTCGACGCATTGTCGTTTGATCGTTACATGGCCGTGCGAGATGCCTGGTTGGCCCATCGCCGAAGCCAGGTTTACGATGGCGATCCACCACCACTTCCTTACAAAGACGAATAACGACCTTCCATGATCCCTACCGCGTTGATGTACCGTTTTCGCCAGATTGCGCTCCCCGCCATTCTTGCTCTGGTTGGTGTTGGCGCAGCACCTGTTCAGGCGCAGCCCACCGCACAGACGGCACCCGAAGAGCTCATTCGTCAGGTCTCGCAGGGCGTGCTCGATGAAATCAAGTCCGACCGTTCGCTGCAAGCAGGCGATATCGAACGACTCAATAAACTCGTGGATCAGCGGGTGATGCCATACGTCAACTTTCAGCGCATGACAGCACTGTCGGTGGGCCGCAATTGGCGACAGGCCACACCGGAGCAACAACAGGTGCTGATGACCGAATTTCGTCGCCTTTTGCTGTTGACCTATGCCGATGCGGTTCGTCAGGTTACGGACACGAAAATTGAGATACGGCCCATGCGTGGCAAGCCGACCGACGACGATGTTGTGGTGCGTACCCAGGTCTTACGCCCCGGGAAAGAAGCCATTCAGCTGGACTATCGACTCGAAAAAACGCCGGCCGGCTGGCGTATCTATGATTTCAATGTCCTTGGGCTTTGGCTGATCGAAAGCTACCGCAATCAGTTCACCCAGGTGGTCACCGCAGGCGGGATCGATGGATTGATCCGTGACCTGCAGGCGAAAAACAAAAGCCTCTCATCATCTGCAAGCCGGAAGCGGGCTGCGAGCTAATCCTGCGTCAGGGCATCATGCAAGAAATTGTGCTGCAGTTTTCAGAGCGTGTCGTGCTGGCCAATGCAATGAGCGAGCTGCATGGGCAACAGTCGCGGCTCAAGCAGGCCCTGGCGGAAAATGCATCGGTGGATGTGGTGGCCGATTTTGATGGCCTGCGTGAAGTGGACACGTCTGCGTTGGCCGTGGTGCTTGAACTTGATCGCACGGTGCGTGCAAGAACCTCCAAGCCGTTACGCATTCGTCGAGCACCCGAGAGTCTTCGCTCGCTCGCCCGTCTTAGCTCGTTGTCATCGGCGTTGAACTGGGAGTAATCGTTGGGTGATGCGCCGCGCCGCCCTGCGGCTGTTCGGGTTGAGCATGTGCACAAGACTTATGTGGGTAAGCGGGGTCAGGTCCGTGCCGTGGCCGATGTCAGTTTTGAGATTGCCCCTGGGGAGTTTGTAGGCCTTCTGGGCCCAAATGGCGCAGGTAAGACCACATTGATCCAGATTCTTGCTGGCCTTGTGCGTCCAACATCCGGCCATGTCGAAATTCTTGGCTGCGATGTCACCCGCGATCCGATCCGTGCCAAACGCAATCTTGGGGTTGTGCCCCAAGAGCTGGTGTTCGATCCCTTCTTTACGGTGCGTGAGACCCTGCGTATTCAGTCGGGATATTTCGGTCTAAAGCGCAACGACGACTGGATCGACGAGTTGCTGCACAACCTTGGCCTTGCTGATAAGGCCGATGCCAACATGCGGGCGCTTTCCGGCGGCATGAAACGGCGAGTGTTGGTGGCCCAGGCCCTGGTCCACCGTCCGCCAGTCATCGTGTTGGATGAGCCGACCGCAGGGGTAGATGTTGAGTTGCGGCAGAGCCTCTGGGCGTTTATTCGGCGCTTGAACCATGAGGGCCATACGGTCATGTTGACCACCCATTACCTTGAAGAGGCCGAGTCGCTATGCGAACGCATCATTCTTCTCAAAGCGGGAGCGGTATTGGCCGATGCCCCCACCCGTGATTTGTTGCAGCACTCCGAGGAGCGCCTTGAGACGGTCTTTTTAAGAATGCTGCGAGAGCCTGCGCAACCCCGCCCGTTACAATAGATGCCATGGTGACTCCCGAGAGCATTCAAACCCATATCGCCCAAGGCCTGGCCTGTGATCATCTTGAGGTGCAAGGCGATGGCCATCATTTCGAGGCGGTGATCGTGAGCCCGGCCTTTGAAGGTCAGCGACTGATTGCGCGTCATCAAATGGTCTACCGTGTCTTGGGCGACCGCATGAAGGCAGAAATCCACGCCCTCTCCATGAAAACGCTCACGCCCTCGGAATGGACCGCTTCAAAATCCTAGGGGGCAACCCCCTGCAGGGCGAGGTACTGGTCTCGGGCGCAAAGAATGCAGCCCTGCCGATTCTCTGTGCATCGCTGCTCACCGCCGAGCCATTGGTGTTGTCCAACGTGCCGCGTCTTCGCGACGTGGCCACCATGAAAAAATTACTGGCCCAGATGGGCACGCGGTGCGAGCTGGCCCACCTGCAACCGGATGGCCAAGAAACGCTCCGGCTTACGTCCGATGCCATGACGCATCTGCAGGCCCCTTACGAGCTCGTCAAAACCATGCGGGCATCGGTCTTGGTGCTCGGGCCCATGCTGGCCAGATTTGGCGAGGCCTTGGTGAGCCTGCCCGGCGGTTGTGCCATTGGCCAGCGGCCGGTGGACCAGCACATCAAAGGGCTTACTGCCATGGGCGCCGAACTCACGATCGATCACGGCTACATCAAGGCCCAGGCCAAAAGGCTGCGTGGTGCACGCATCGTGACCGACATGGTTACCGTGACCGGCACCGAAAACTTGATGATGGCGGCTGTGCTGGCCGAGGGCACCACGGTGTTGGATAACGCAGCGCGCGAGCCCGAGGTTGTAGACCTTGCCAACTGCCTGATCAAAATGGGGGCACACATCGAGGGAGCGGGCACCGATCGCATCGTGATCCATGGTGTGGATCAGCTGCACGGCGCCGGGCATGCCGTGATGGCCGAGCGCATCGAGGCGGGAACGTTTTTGTGTGCGGTGGCGGCGGCTGGGGGCAATGTGTTTGTAAAAGGTGCGACTGCCGACATGATGGGCGCGACCCTTGAGAAACTCCGTGAGGCAGGTGTGTCGATGACCGAATCACCCGAGGGCATCCAGGTTCGGGCCGAGCGCCGTGCCAGAGCATTTAATTTTCGTACGGCGCCGTTTCCGGGCCTTGCCACAGACATGCAGGCCCAGCTGATGGCGGTGAGCGCGATTGCCGAGGGCACCAGCATCATTACCGAAACCATTTTTGAGAACCGTTTCATGCATGTCCAGGAGCTTCGTCGCCTGGGCGCCAACATTGAAGTCGATGGCCACACTGCTGTGGTCAAGGGTGTGCCCAATCTCTCGGGGGCCCGCGTCATGGCCACAGACCTCCGGGCTTCGGCCGGCCTGGTGATTGCCGGTCTGGTGGCCGATGGCGAAACCGAGATCGATCGCATTTATCATCTGGATCGCGGCTATGACCGCATGGAAGAAAAACTCCGCGCCCTGGGCGCCCGTGTGACCCGAATCGTTGAGACCACCCCATGATGACGTTTGCCCTCTCCAAGGGCCGCATATTTGAAGAGGCTCTGCCGCTGTTAAACGCGGTGGGCATCACGCCATTGGAGTCCCCCGAGTCATCCCGAAAGCTGATTCTTCAGACCAACCGTCCCGACCTGCGTCTTCTGATCGTGCGAGCAAGCGATGTGCCCACCTATGTCCAATATGGTGCTGCGGATATGGGCATCGCCGGCGCAGATGTATTGGCTGAGCACGGCAGCGAAGGCCTGGTCCAGCCGGTCGACCTTGGAATTGGAAAATGCCGAATGAGTGTTGCGGTCGCCGAAGGCCTGGATTACCAACGACTGATTCAGCGCGGCGCCCGGATTCGCGTGGCCACAAAATACGTGAAAACCGCACGCACTCACTTTGCAGCCAAAGGCATGCACGTCGATCTGATCAAACTCTATGGCTCAATGGAGCTTGCCCCTTTGGTAGGGCTTGCGGATGTCATCGTGGATCTCGTCTCCACCGGCGGCACACTGAAAGCCAATGGCTTAAAAGAGGTGGAAAAAATAGCGGATGTATCGGCCCGACTGATCGTCAACCAGGCCGCGCTGAAGACCCGCCCCGAACTCCTGCGGCCATTGATGGAAACGTTTTCGCAACGGCATCGCCCGTCTTAACAGTCATCATGACCTTACCCGTTCGCATTCATCGCTTGTCGTCATCGCAGCCTGATTTCCAGTCAGTGTTGGCGCGTCTGCTGCGTTTCGATGCCGCCCAAGACGAGGCCATCTGTCAGACCGTGAAGCAGGTCATTGCCGATCTGCGTGCCCGAGGCGATGCGGCATTGCTCGATTACACCCGACGTTTTGATCACGTGGATGCACGATCCGTCAACGAGCTTGAAATTTCAAAGGCTGAGTTAAAACAAGCGCTTGATGCATTGCCAATAGATCAGCGGACCGCTCTTACAGAGGCCGCGCAGCGCGTGCGCGAGTTTCATGAACTTCAGCAGCAGTCGTCGTGGACGCACACCGATGCCCAAGGCAATCGTTTGGGTCAGCGGGTGACCGCCTTGGACCGTGCTGGCCTTTATGTGCCAGGAGGCAAGGCAGCGTATCCATCATCGGTGCTGATGAATGCGATCCCGGCCAAAGTCGCCGGCGTGGCTGAGGTCGTCATGGTCGTACCGACACCGCAGGGTGTTCGCAATCCTTTGGTATTGGCTGCCGCCTACCTCGGCGGGGTTGACCGAGTGTTCACGATTGGGGGCGCGCAGGCCGTTGCCGCGCTGGCGTATGGCACACAGACCATCCCCAGTGTCGACAAAATTGTGGGGCCCGGAAACGCCTACGTGGCGGAAGCCAAGCGCCAGGTCTTCGGCCAGGTCGGCATCGACATGATTGCAGGTCCATCCGAGATCCTGGTGATCTGCGATGGCAAAACCAACCCCGATTGGATTGCCATGGACCTGTTTTCACAGGCCGAACACGATGAGCTTGCCCAGGCCATTTTGCTCACCCCCGATGCGGCCTTTATCGAGGCCGTTGCGCAGTCGATCGATCGACTGATCGCCGAAATGCCACGTCAGCAGGTGATTCGTACTTCCATGGAAAACCGTGGGGCCTTGATTCAGGTCCGTGACCTTGATGAAGCCTGCGCGATCGCATCCACCATCGCAGCGGAGCACTTAGAGATATCGACCGATGATCCCCATCGGTGGGCCGACAAAATTAAACACGCAGGCGCGATCTTTTTGGGCCGGTATGCCTCGGAATCGTTAGGCGATTACTGTGCCGGGCCCAACCATGTTCTGCCGACCATGCGCACGGCGCGCTTTTCGTCACCCTTGGGTGTCTATGATTTTCAAAAGCGAACCAGCATGATCGAAATCAGCGAGTCAGGTGCCCAGGCACTCGGCCGCGTTGCATCCACGCTGGCCCGTGGCGAGCAGCTTCCAGCCCACGCCCGCGCGGCGGAGCTGCGTCTTAAGTCGTAAGTCCTGCCACCGCTGACCGGTGCTCAGCCGGTCAGCGTCTCCAGTGCCGCGAGCAGCGCTTCAACCTGCGTGTCGGTACCTACCGTAATACGCAAGTGCTGATTGATACGCGGTTTTGCAAAATGACGCACCAAGATCTTGTTTTCTCGTAAACGCAGTGCGAGTGCCGCGGCATCGTGACTCGGGTGGCGGGCGAACACAAAATTCGCCTGCGACGGCACCACCTCAAACCCTCGGCGTGCAAGGCCTTGCGTCAGCGTTTCCCGCGAGGCCATGACCCTGGATCGATTCTCGTCGAACCAAGACCGATCCAGGATGGAGGCTGCGGCCCCTGCGGCAGCGAGACGATCAATCGGGTAGGAATTGAAACTGTTTTTGATGCGATGAAGCGCATCCAATAGCGCCGGCTGCCCCACGGCGAATCCCACACGCAGTCCTGCAAGCGCCCGGGATTTTGAAAATGATTGGGTCACCAACAGGTTGGGATAGCGGCTGATCAGCGGCACACACGACTCGGCGCCGAAATCCACATAGGCCTCATCGACCACCACCAGGGTATTCGGCCGTGCTGCAACGAATGCTTCGATGGTGTCGCGTGGCAGGCCGCGTCCCGTTGGAGCGTTGGGGTTGGGGAAGATCACGGAGTGGGCGGTGGGCGCTACTTTGCTCAAATCAAGCGAGAAGTCACTCTCCAACGGCAGCAGCTGGTAATCAATTCCGTAGAGGCTGCAGTAGGTTGGATAAAAGCTGTACGTAATGTCGGGGAACACTAAGCCTGCCGAAGGTGTTGCGTCGCTACGGGGAGCCAGCAAGCCCTGGAATACGAAGGCCAACACTTCATCGGAGCCGTTGCCCGCGAATACCTGGTCCGTCGACACACCGTAAACGGCCGCAATGGCCTGGGTGAGATCGCCGGACTCGGGATCGGGATACAGGCGCAGTGATTCACCACGATCACCCAGGGCCTCGGCAATGGCCGACACGGCCTTTGGGCTTGGCGGGTAAGGGTTCTCGTTGGTGTTGAGTTTGATCAGCCCTTCGATTTTGGGCTGCTCCCCCGGGGTGTAAGGGGTAAGCCTTCGGACCACAGAACTCCAGAATGCACTCATGGCGCGAATGTATCATTGAGCCAAAGGAGCCGTCATGAGAACCGCTGAAGTCCGTCGCGACACCGCTGAAACCCAGATCCGCGTGGCCATCAATCTGGATGGCACCGGTGAGCGCACCCTAGAGTCCGGGCTGCCGTTCCTTGATCACATGTTGGATCAGATTGCCCGGCATGGATTGATCGACCTGCAGATTCAGGCCAAAGGCGACCTCGAAATTGATGCCCACCACACCGTAGAAGACCTTGGCATCACGCTCGGCCAGGCATTTGCCAAGGCGATCGGGGACAAACGCGGCGTGCGGCGTTACGGCCATGCCTATGTTCCGCTGGATGAGGCACTCTCCCGTGTGGTGATCGATCTCTCGGGGCGACCGGGGCTGGAGTTTGGCGTGGTCTGGAAACGAAGCATGGTGGGCCAGTTCGATCTGGATCTGATCCATGAATTCTTCCAAGGCTTTGTCAACCATGCTCAGGTCACGCTGCACATCGACAACCTGAAGGGCGAGAATGCCCACCATCAGTGCGAGACCATTTTTAAGGCCTTTGCCCGCGCGTTGCGCATGGCGGTGGAGTGTGACCCCCGGCTGTCTGCCGATGCCATTCCCTCCACAAAGGGGTCGCTCTGATCGCGATCGTCGATTACGGCTCGGGAAACATTCGAAGTGTGTTGCGTGCCTTCCACGCCGTAGCACCCGATGCCGATGTGCAGATTGTTTCCGACCCCGATCAGGTGCGTCGGGCCGACCGCGTGGTGTTTCCGGGGCAGGGCGCCATGCCGGACTGCATGGCAAGTCTTGCGCGCTCCGGCCTTCGTGACGCCATTCTCGAAGCCTGCAACACCAAACCCTTTTTTGGGATATGCGTGGGCGAGCAGATGTTGTTTGATCGCAGCGAAGAGGGAGACACCTCTGGTCTTGGGGTTATGCCGGGCGATGTGGTCCGGTTTACGCCCGAGCGTGGTGCAGTCGATCCGCAGGGTGCCGCACTAAAGGTGCCGCATATGGGATGGAACAAAGTCTCCTGGCGCACCCCGCACCCGGTTACGGAAGGCCTGGATCACGACGGCTGGTTTTATTTTGTACACAGTTTTCATGCCGAGCCGAGAGATCCTGCCCAGATTCTGGGTGAAAGCGATTATGGGCTGCGCTTTACCTGTGCGGTAGCCAGAGATAACATCGTCGCAACCCAGTTTCATCCGGAAAAAAGCGCGTCGGCAGGACTCAAACTCCTGTCCAATTTTGTGTCGTGGAACCCTTAATCGTTTTGCCTGCCCATGCTGTTAATTCCTGCAATTGATCTCAAAGATGGCCAGTGTGTTCGCCTGAAACAAGGCGATCTTGATCGCGCCACAATTTTTTCAGACAACCCGGGCCAGATGGCAGGCCACTGGAAGGCGCAGGGCGCCCGTCGCCTTCATGTGGTTGATCTCAATGGCGCAGTGGCAGGCCGTGTCAAAAACGAATCGGCCATCAAATCCATCATCAAGGCTGCCGGCACCGAGATGCCCGTGCAGATTGGCGGCGGCATTCGCGACCTCGATACGATCGAACGCATGCTCGACGATGGAGCAAGTTTCGTGGTGATTGGTACGGCAGCAGTAAAAAATCCGGGCCTGCTGCAAGATGCATGTGTAGCCTTTCCGGGCCACATCATCGTGTCGATCGATGCCAAAGATGGCAAAGTTGCCACCGATGGCTGGAGCAAGCTCTCTGGCCACGAGGTCATCGATTTGGCCATGAAATTTGAAGACTATGGCGTGGACTCTATTCTGTATACCGACATCGGGCGCGACGGCATGCTCACAGGCGTGAATGCTGAAGCCACATTGAAGCTTGCGCAAAGTGTGAGTGTTCCGGTGATTGCAAGCGGTGGCATCGCCAACATGAACGATATCGATACGCTGTGCACCCTTGAACAAGATGGGGTCACGGCGGCTATTCTCGGCCGCTCACTCTACGAGGGCCACATTGACTTCAAAAAGGCACAAGAGCGCGCCGATACTCTGTCGGCCAAGACCTGATGCTAGCCAAGCGCATCATTCCCTGCCTTGATGTCAATGCTGGTCGCGTCGTCAAGGGAGTGAATTTTGTGGACCTTCGTGATGCCGGAGATCCTGTCGAGATCGCCCGCCAATACGATCGGCAAGGCGCCGACGAAGTCACTTTTCTTGATATCACTGCATCAAGCGACGCCCGCGATTTGATCCTTCCCATGATCGAGGCTGTGGCCGATCAGGTCTTCATACCGTTGACGGTGGGCGGTGGTGTGCGTACCGTCGACGATGTACGTCGTTTGCTCAATGCAGGCGCCGACAAAATCAGCATCAACACCGCTGCAATTCAGAATCCCAGCCTGGTGCGGGACTGCTCCGAAAAATTCGGAGCCCAGTGCATTGTGGTGGCTATTGACGCCAAGCGTGTTGATGATCACTGGGAGGTCTTCACCCACGGTGGCCGTAAACCTGCGGGCCTTGATGCTGTGGAGTGGGCCAAAACGGTCGCCGCGCTGGGTGCGGGCGAGATTTTGCTGACCAGCATGGACCGTGATGGCACCGGCCAGGGCTTTGACCTCGAGCTGACCCGCGCCGTCTCACAGGCCGTGAATATCCCTGTCATTGCCAGTGGCGGTGTTGGCACGCTGGATCACCTGGTCGACGGTGTCACCCAAGGCGCGGCCGATGCGGTGCTGGCAGCGTCGATTTTTCATTTTGGACAGCACACCATCGGTGAAGCTAAGCGGTACATGGCCGAGCATGGTGTCTGCGTGCGTGGAGTGTCGTGATGGCGGACTGGATCGATCAGGTCAAATGGGATGCGCAGGGCCTCGTGACCGCCGTGGCCCAAGATGCGACTTCTGGCCGCGTGCTCATGGTCGCCTGGATGAATCGAGAGGCCCTGAACGAGACTGCTGAGAGCGGCCGCGCCGTGTACTTTTCGCGCTCGCGTAAGCGCCTGTGGCGTAAGGGCGAAGAGTCTGGTCATACACAGCAGGTCAAAGAAATCCGGTTGGATTGCGATGCCGATGTGATTTTGTTGCTTGTTGAGCAGAAGGGCGGCATCGCCTGCCACACCGGCCGCGCGTCGTGCATGTACCTGCGGCTCGACGAGCAGGGCAGCGGCCGGCGGGTATGGAATGCGGTCGATCCTGTCTTAAAAGATCCGGCGACCCTTTATCCTTCCAAGTGACGCATCTTTTTTGAAACGCCCATGACCACCGACTGGAAAGGCCCTCAGCAAATGCCGGCCGATAACGAACTCCAAGATCCTGTTCAGGTGCTTGCCCGCCTGGCCGATGTGATTGCAAGCCGGCGGGGTCTTGACCCGTCAACCTCCTACGTTGCGCGTCTGCTTGCCAATGCCCCCGATGCGGCCTTGAAAAAAATAGGTGAGGAGTCCAGCGAAGTCATCATGGCTGCCAAAGATGGGGCACCCGATCGGGTCGTGAGCGAGATGGCTGACCTCTGGTTCCATTGTTTGGTGGCACTGGTGCAGGCCGGTATCCGACCTGAGCAAGTGTTGGCAGAGCTTGCGCGTCGCGAAGGCATCTCCGGCTTGGATGAAAAAGCTGCCCGCAGGGCCCAACAAAAAACCTAACCACACCTCATCACAGGGGGTTTTTCATGCCGTCTGATCCCAACTGCATTTTCTGCAAGATCGCTTCCGGCCAGATTCCGGCCCAGATTGTTCACGAAGACGAGGAACTCCTGGCGTTTAAAGACATCCACCCGAAGGCCCCACTTCACCTGCTGATCATTCCGCGGGCACACATTATTTCTCTGCAAGACGTCGATGCTTCGCATGCGCAGATCTTGGGGAAAATGCTAGTGCTCGCCCCCAAATTAGCCCGTGAAAATGGCTCCCCCGATGGGTTTCGCACCATTATCAATACCGGTCGGGTAGGAGGACAGGAGGTGTATCATCTTCACGTCCATGTGCTCGGCGGGCCTGCGCCTGTCGGGAGAATGATTTAACCTTTTTCGGAGACCGTAATGGGTTCCTTTAGTGTCTGGCATTGGCTCATTGTTCTGCTGATCATTTTGTTGGTGTTTGGCACCAAGAAGTTGCGTAACCTCGGTTCCGATCTTGGTGGTGCGGTGAAGGGCTTTAAAGAGGGCATGAAGGAAGGCGGCGCCGGAGCAGATGCGGCAGCACCTACCCAGAAGGCCGAGGCCCCGACCATCGACGTCCAGGCCAAAGACAAAACGCCTCACTAAGCCAACTGGCCGTGCCCGCGACCGGGCACTAGCCATCTATGTTTGATATCGGGTTTTCAGAGCTCATCGTTATCGGTTTGGTCGCGTTGGTGGTGGTCGGCCCGAAGCGGCTACCGGTGGCCACGCGCACGGTGGGCACTCTGCTTGGCCGGGCACAGCGCTATGTCAATGATGTGAAGTCCGATATTCAGCGGCAGGTCGATCTTGAAGAGCTGCGCAAAGTCCAGCAGCAGGTACAAAACGTGGGCGACCAGATTCAATCCAGCGTGCAGAATGTTGAGAAAGAGGTCACGGGTGTGGCCTCGAGTATTTCTCAGTCGGCTGACGATGCCTGGGAGGGCTTTGGCGAGGATGCCACCTCGGTCTCGACCGGCTACCGAAAGGGTCTGCACATCAATGCGCCGGAGCCCACGTGGTCCGAGGAACAAGAGCAGCGCCGAGTCCGAGAAAAAGTGCGCAATCGACTGCGCAAGCGTTATCTGACAAAGGTAGACCGTGACTGATCCACAGCAAGAATCTGCCGAGCAAAAAGAAGAGGGGTTTATGACCCATCTTCTTGAGCTGCGTGATCGCCTCATGCGGGCCGCTGCTGCCGTGATCATTGCGTTCTTGTCGCTCGTCTACTGGGCGCCTGACATCTATTCGATGCTTGCGGATCCGCTGATCAAAGCCCTCCCCCAGGGCACCTCCATGATCGCGACCGATGTCACCGCACCGTTTTTTGTGCCCATGAAAGTCACCATGATGGTGGCCTTCGTGTTGGCTTTGCCTTATGTGTTGTACCAGGCCTGGGCTTTTATTGCTCCCGGGCTTTATGAGCACGAAAAAAAGCTGGCTGCACCGATCATTCTCAGCAGCTTCTTGCTCTTTTTGTTGGGCATGGCGTTTGCCTACTTCTTCGTGTTTCCCGCTGTATTCAAGTTTGTCGCAGCCTATACCCCTGCTGGCGTGCAGATGGCCACCGACATCGACAAGTACCTAAGTTTCGTCATCACCCTCTTTTTGGTGTTTGGCCTCTCGTTTGAGACACCGGTGGTCGAAATGGTCTTGGTGCGCCTTGGCATGGTGTCGATTCAGAAGCTCAAAGACTTTCGCTCCTACTTCATCGTGATCGCGTTTGTGATTGCGGCCATCGTCACACCGCCCGATGTGATCAGCCAGTTCATGTTGGCGATACCGATGATTCTTCTCTACGAATTCGGCATCTTCATGTCGCGTTACATCACGCCGCGGGAAAAACTCACCGAAGCGCCGCAGGACTAAACGATTCGCCTAGCGCCGAGTCGCAACCGCGGGGCGCTCGGCGATTTTCACATTCACTTCGGATACTTGACCCTGCCGAGAAATGCGAAATCGCGCCTCACTCCCGGGCGCGATCGCGGCCACTGTGGCCATCAACTCCGTCATGTTGCGTACGGATTTATCGTTGACCGCTACTACGATGTCACCGGGCCGAATACCGGCGTTATCAGCCGGGCCCTCACGCAGCACCCCGGCAATCAGACTGCCGTCGCCCTCGGGCGCATCACGCGGCTCCACGCCGATGTAGCCGCGACTGACTTTTCCTTTGGTGACCAGCTGCTCCATGATCTGCCGGGCCGTATCCGCAGGAATTGCAAAACCAATGCCCTGGTTACCGCCCGATCGGGTATAGATCGCGGTGTTGATTCCCAGCAAATGGCCCTGCGTGTCGACGAGTGCGCCACCAGAATTTCCAGGATTAATCGCCGCATCGGTCTGAATAAAGTTTTCATACGTGTTGATGCCCAGACGGCTTCGGCCCATCGCGCTGATGATGCCTTGGGTCACGGTCTGCCCAACACCAAATGGGTTGCCGATGGCCAACACCGTGTCGCCTACGCGGGCCTCCGATGGTCGGCCAAAGGCAATCACGGGAAGTTTTGGCAAAGAAATCTTCAGCACCGCCAGATCGGTATCAGGATCGGTGCCGACCAGGGCGGCCTTGGCCCGCCGGCCGTCCGCCAGACCCACTTCGATCTGTTCTGCGCCCATCACCACGTGATGATTGGTCAACACATACCCCTTATCGGACACAATCACGCCTGAACCAAGGCCCGCTGTCGGCTCTTGATCAGGGGCATCACGGAAAAACCGCCGGAACATCGGGTCGTTGAGCAGGGGATGATTGGGCGGTGTGATCTTCTGAGTGGTAAAGATGTACACCACCGCTGGCATGGCGCGACTGGCCGCGTCGCGAAAGCCGTGTGCCGCAATGGGGGCGCCGCCCTCGCGCAGGCCCAGGTCGCCCGAGCCCTGGGGTGCAGAGACGCTGCCCAGATTCGCAACCCAGTGAGGCTTAAATGTCAGCACCACAAACAGTGCTGCCAGCGCCAATGTCGTGGATTGGGCGAAGATTAACCAGATACGTCGAAGCATGGGGCGATTATGGCTGGAACTGGACCCCCGGCTGGCTTAGAATAAAGGTTTCCCCTGATCGCGACCCTGCAAAGGCGTTTTTTATGTCTCAGTCCAACCAAGAACTCAGTTTTTCCCCTCCCTCCCAAGAAGAAAAATCGGACCGCCGCACCTGGCTGATCGCCTGTGGTGCTGTCGGTGGGGTGGCCGCTGCGGCGACTGCCGTTCCTATGCTCTCATCCATGGCCCCCTCGGAGCGGGCCCGATCGGCCGGCGCACCGGTCGAGGTCGACATTGCCGATATTCCTCCTGGGGGCATGAAAACCGTCGAGTGGCGCGGAAAACCCGTCTGGATCGTGCGTCGTACCCCTGAAATGCTCGCAACGCTTGAAAAAATCGAGGGCCAGCTCGCCGATCCCAAGTCAGAGCGCACAACGTTCCCGGTCCCCGAGTACGCGAAGAACCGTCATCGCTCCATTAAGCCCGAGTTCTTGGTGGCCGTTGGCATCTGCACGCACCTGGGCTGCTCGCCCGTCACCAAGTTTGAGACCGGCAACCAGCCCGGTCTGGGAGCAGATTGGCAGGGCGGTTATTTCTGTCCCTGTCACGGGTCGAATTTTGACCATGCGGGCCGCGTGTATGCGAACAAGCCCGCCCCCGACAACTTAGAGATCCCCCGTCACATGTACCTTTCCGACACCAAACTGGTGGTCGGTAAAGACGAAAAAGGCGAAGCGTAAATTACACACGTGGTTTGATTCATCGGAGATTTGAATGGCAGCAGAAAAGAACGTAACGACCACAGGCCTCTTGGGCTGGATCGACACCCGATTCCCGCTCACCAAGATGTACAAAGAGCACCTGTCGGAGTACTACGCACCTAAAAACTTCAACGTCTGGTATTTCTTTGGCTCGCTCTCCATGGTGGTGCTGGCCATTCAGATCATCACCGGCATTTTGCTGACCATGCACTACAAGCCCGACGCGTCCTTAAACGCAGCCGGCGTGCCGGTGGCCTTTGCCAGCGTCGAATACATCATGCGCGAAGTGCCGTTCGGCTGGTTTATCCGCTACATGCACTCCACGGGCGCCTCCGCGTTTTTTGTGGTGGTCTATCTGCACATGTGGCGCGGCATGATCTACGGCTCCTATCGCACGCCACGTGAATTGATCTGGATCTTTGGCTGCGCGATTTTCTTGTGCTTGATGGCCGAGGCGTTCTTCGGTTACCTGCTTCCTTGGGGCCAGATGTCGTACTGGGGCGCGCAGGTGATTGTGAACCTGTTCGCGGCAGTCCCCTTGATCGGCCCTGACCTGTCGGTCTGGGTCCGCGGTGACTTTGTGGTGGGCGATGCAACTCTGAACCGTTTCTTTGCATTCCACGTGATCGCCATTCCGTTGGTGTTGGTGGGCCTGGTGGCCGCCCACATCATTGCGCTGCATGAGGTTGGCTCGAACAATCCCGATGGCGTTGAGATCAAAAAGCACAAGAACGCCGATGGCATCCCGCTCGATGGCATCCCGTTTCATCCGTACTACTCGATCCACGACATCCTTGGCATCGCCGGGTTCCTGATCCTCTTCTTTGCGGTTGTATTTTTCGCACCCGAAGCCGGCGGATACTTCCTGGAATTCAATAACTTTATTCCCGCTGATCCGCTGGTTACGCCTCCGCACATCGCGCCCGTCTGGTACTTCACGCCGTTTTATTCCATGCTGCGTGCGGTGACCGATCTGTTCACTTGGGTCATGGTGGCAGGCGCAGCGTTTGGGGCGTTGGCCGTGTTGCGCTCCAAGTGGTCCATGGCGATCAAGGGCGCTGGCATTGCAGCACTCGTGGTGCTCGCCATCACCTTCCGTGTGTTCGACGCCAAGTTCTGGGGCGTCGTGATCATGGGCGGTGCCGTGGTCATCCTATTTTTCTTGCCTTGGCTTGATAACAGCCCTGTAAAGTCGATTCGTTATCGCCCCACATGGCAGAAAGTGCTTTACGCGGTGTTCGTGGTGAATTTCTTCATCCTGGGGTACCTGGGTGTATTGCCCCCGTCGCCGTTTGGCCAGGTGTACTCGCTTGTAGGTACTGTGTTTTATTTCCTGTTCTTTGCGCTGATGCCGATCTGGAGTCTGATTGGGCCTTACAAGCCCGTTCCTGATCGCGTGACGTTCAAACCTCACTAAGCCGTCACAGACAGGATATTGACAATGAAAAACATGCACTTCTCCCTGATGGTAGGGCCTATGAATACGCTGAAAAAAGCATTTGCGGCTGTTGGTGTTGCCGTGCTCGCCTCCACCTCTGCTGTTGCGTTTGCAGCAGGTGGCCCCGTCGCCTTGGACAACATTCCGTCGGCTAAGCTCTCCGATAAAGCAGCAATGCAAAACGGTGCAAAGACCTTTTTGTCGTACTGCATCGGTTGCCATGGATTGTCGGCCATGCGTTACAACAGGCTCGCCGACATTGGCTTTACTGAAGAGCAGATCAAGGCCGCGCTGCCCCCGGACGCAAAGGCCGGCGACTACATCCGCACGTCGTTAAACCGCAACGATGCCAAGGTGTGGTTTGGTGCCGCACCTCCGGATCTCTCGGTCACAGCCCGCTCGCGCTCATCGCACTCTGGAGCCGGTGTGGACTGGATCTACACGTTCTTGCGCACCTACCATGAAGATGCTTCGCGCCCGACCGGCTGGAACAACAAGACCTTTGTTGGCGTTGGCATGCCGCACGTGCTGTGGGAAGTCCAGAAGTCCAAGTCGCCTGCCGAATACGACGCATTCGTCGCGGATCTCGCCTCGTTCTTGAACTACGCTGCAGAGCCAGCCCAGTTCACACGCAAGACCGCCGGTATGGTCGTCATGGTATTTCTGGCCATCTTCTTCGTGATTGCCTGGCGTCTGAACAAGGCATATTGGAAAAACATTAAGTAGGCCCGAAGCAGCACGTCGCTGTTCGCAAAGGGGTGGGGCAATGCTCCACCCTTATTCATTGTTAAGGAATCCCGCCCATGATGGTCCTCTACTCCGGAACCACCTGCCCCTTCAGCCACCGCTGTCGGTTTGTGCTGTTTGAAAAAGGGATGGACTTCGAAATTCGCGATGTCGATCTGTTCAATAAGCCCGATGACATCTCTGTCATGAACCCCTATGGCCAGGTGCCCATCCTGGTCGAGCGGGATCTGATCCTTTACGAGTCAAACATCATCAACGAGTACATCGATGAGCGCTTTCCTCACCCGCAGCTGATGCCTGCGGATCCGGTACAGCGCGGCCGTGCCCGCCTACTACTCCTGAACTTTGAGCGCGAGCTTTTTGTGCATGTTGAGGCCCTTGAAAAACAGGATGCCAAGAAGATGGACAAGGCCCGTGTGCTGGTCCGCGACCGCCTGGCCCAACTGGCCCCGGTCGTCACCAAGAATAAATTCATGCTGGGCGAAGAGTTCTCCATGATCGATGTTGCCTTGGCCCCCTTGCTCTGGCGCCTCGATTATTACGGCGTGGAATTGCCCAAGACCGCCGTGCCGGTTCAGAAATATGCCGAGCGTATTTTTTCTCGCCCGGCCTTTTTTGAAGCCCTCACCCCCCCAGAGAAAATCATGCGCCGATAGGCGCTGGTGGAAGACTCGCCATGTCGGACTCGGCCGCCCCATCCTCGACCAAGCCCTATCTGATCAGGGCCATTCACGAGTGGTGCTCCGACAACGGTCTGACGCCCTACATCGCGGTCTCGGTCAATGAGCATGTTCGGGTACCCCGAGAGCATGTCCGCAACGGTGAGATTGTGCTGAACGTGGGCATGTTGGCGACCGATAAGCTGCAAATCACCAATCTCGACATCACGTTTCACGCGCGTTTCTCTGGCCGGGTCCATGACATCATGGTGCCCATCGACAACGTGGTGGCCATTTACGCCAAGGAGACCGGCAACGGCATGGCTTTTGAGGTTCCCAAGGCCCCAGCCGAAGAGCAGGAGACGCGGCTTGCCGCGGTCGAACCCCCTGCCCCTGACATGCCCGAGAAGTCTGCTGAAAAGCCGGTTTCGGGCGAGGCCTCGCAAGGGGGCGATGAGCCTTCTCCGCCCTCTAAACCGCCGGCTGGGCGGCCGAAACTCACTCGCGTAAAATAGGTGGGTACGTCAGATGGACTGGGGTGACCCGACACTGGCCGACTTAGCTCAGTTGGTAGAGCAATCGCCTTGTAAGCGATAGGTCATCTGTTCGAGTCAGATAGTCGGCACCATAATTACTCATCGTCGCTCCTTCACTGATTTAGGACGGGTCTTTACCCTTCCATGTCTCCTGGGGAGGAGCAGATGGCAAGAGCGGTACTCAGAAGTGTTTCATTGCTGTGGGCGCGCGGTAATCTGCTGCGCTGGGTGGTGTTGTCGCTGCCTGTGCTCGCCCTCCTTGGTGGTTCTGTCACCTCGTTGAATGCCCAAGGCACTCCGTCGGCCGAACGCCTTGCGTTGTGTGCCAGCTGCCACGGGTCTCATGGGGTGAGTGCAATTCCCGAGAATCCGCACCTTGCTAGACTCCAGCAGTCTTATTTCGCGCGTCAGATGGCCGACTTCAAATCCGGCAAGCGTAAGTCCGATGTCATGAAAGGCATTGTTGGCACCATAGACGAGAAAGAATTTGCAGAGCTTGCGGCGTTTTATTTTGCCCAATCCCCACCCGCTCCCGGCAAGGGCGATGCCAAGCTCACCGCCAAAGGCAAAGAGATTTTCTACGAGGGCATTGTGGCCAATGCGGTTCCGGCCTGCTCAGGCTGCCACAGAGATGACGGCACCGGCACCAACCGTTATCCACGTATCGCGGGCCAAAACCCCGCCTATCTTGTCCAACAAATGCTGGCCTATAAAAGCGGTGCGCGCGATAACGACGATCGCGGCTTGATGCGCACAGTGGCGCAGCGGATGAACGAAGAAGAAATCCGTGCGGTGGCTGAGTTTATCGTCACCATGAAAGGGGATGAAGAATGAAAACCTTAGTGATGCTCTTGGCATGCCTCCATTTCGCTTCGTGGACGGGGGTGGCCAGCGCCGACGGAAAGCCGGTTGTGTTCGGCGGGAAAAACTATGAGTGGGGCAAGCTTCTGCCCGAGCAAGAGGCTATTTTTCGGCTGACCGGCGATGTTGAGCGGGGCAAAGAAGCATTTCGTGGCTGCCGGGGCTGCCACAAGGCGGATGCCGGTGGAATCTTGGATGGCACCTATCCGCGTCTGAGTGGCCAGCATGCCAGCGTGGTGATCAAGCAAGTGACCGAAGTCCGCGCCGGGGTTCGTGTGAACCCCAAGATGGAGCCATTTTCATCGGACCATGCAGTGACCCCGCAAGAGATTGCCGACATTGCAGTATTTATTGAGCAGGTCGAGAGCACACGTCAAAACGGCACGGGACCGGGCGTCTCCCTTGCTCGAGGCAAGCAGCTCTATGAGGCTGGTCAGTGTGCCTCATGCCATGGTGAGTATGGAGAGGGGAAACCCAGCAAAGTCTATCCCGCAGTGGCCAGTCAGCACTTCGGCTATCTGGTGCGTGAGATGGAATTTATTCAGAAAGGGGTCCGAGGAAACTCGCACCCCAAGATGGTGAAGGCCATCGAAAAATACACCCGCGACGATATCGAGGCAGTTGCGGATTACATGTCCCGCATGCCCGACCACCGAACGGTGGCCAAGGCAAAGTCAAAGTAACGCGCGATCAGCCGTTGACGGTATCGAGCACTTTTTTCAGCTCACCGCTCTCGTACATCTCGCCCATGATGTCGGCCCCGCCGACAAACTCCCCTTTTACATACAGCTGGGGAATGGTGGGCCAGTTCGAATAATCTTTGATGCCCTGACGAATCTCTTCGTCTTCGAGCACGTTAATCGTAACCACATTTTTAACGCCACAGGCTTTCAAGAGCTGAACGGCGCGGCCTGAGAAACCGCACTGGGGAAACTGGGCAGTGCCCTTCATGAAGAGTACGACCGGGTGTTCAGTGACCGTTTTTTGAATGAATTCTTTGGCGTCCATGGTTTTCTCCGAGTTGATCGCCAGCAGTGACAAGCCTGGGCTGGCGCGTGCAGCATGCATCTGCTGCCATGCGTAAAGTTTACTGCACCCAGCCTATGACCACACGCGGGTTTCCGAAGCTGTCGGCGATGCCCTCGCAGTGCTGAAATCCAGCTGCTTGAAACATGGACAGCACATCGTGTTGTTGCGTGTGGCCATGCTCGATAGCCAGAAACCCTTGCGGCATCAGGTAATTCGGGGCGCCGTAAACAATGGTCTCAATGGCGCTAAGCCCTCGGTCGTCGGGCCGGCCCGTGGTGAGTGCTGATGATGGCTCGAATCGCAAATCCCCGCGATCGAGGTGGGCATCGTTGTGCTCGATATAGGGCGGGTTGCTGACCACGCCGTGAAATCGGCCCTCGCAGGCCTGCCACCATGATCCATGGCAGAAATGAACGTTTGCCGCAGCGCCAAGCCAGGCGGCATTGTTGCGGGCAACCGTCAGCGCCTCGAACGACTGATCGGTGGCCACGACCCGTAGACCAGGCATCTCCAGGGCCAAGGTCGTGGCAATGCAGCCCGAGCCGGTGCCAAGGTCGCAGAGCCGTCGCTCCGAATGGGATGACACCGGGTGCTTGCGTAGCGCAGCAAGCGCCGTATCCACCAGCAGCTCGGTCTCGATGCGCGGGATCAGGGTGTGCGAATTCACCCAAAACGATCGCCCATAAAACTCTCGGGATCCTGTCAGATAGGCTATCGGCCAGCCCTGCTGCCGCAGTGATATCCAACGCTGCAGTAGAGCCTGTGCGCCGGGTTCGAGCGGCTCATCCCGATGCGCAATCAGCCATTCGCGTCGTCGACCGGTGGCCGCCTCGCGAAGCGGCCAGAGTTCATGGTTGGGCAGCACGCGTGGGTTACGCCTCGCCCATGGCGGTGAGCAGCTCCGCCTGGTGCTCAGAGATCAGCGCCTGGGTGAGTTCCGAGATATCGCCATCCATCAGCGCATCAATCTTGTAGAGCGTCAGGTTGATACGGTGATCGGTCACCCGACCCTGGGGGAAGTTATAGGTACGAATCCGTTCCGAGCGATCACCACTGCCCACCATAAGCTTTCGTGCGCTGGCCTCTTTGGCTGCAAGCTCGCGCATCTGCATATCGCGTACCCGTGCAGCCAGCACCTTCATCGCCTTTTCTTTGTTTTTGTGTTGACTGCGATCGTCTTGGCACTCCGCCACAATCCCCGTCGGCAAGTGAACGATACGCACCGCTGATTCTGTTTTGTTCACGTGCTGCCCGCCTGCACCCGAGGCCCGAAACACATCAATGCGCAGCTCATCCGGTGAGAAGACCACATCGGCCACCTCGTCGGCTTCGGGCAATACCGCCACTGTACAGGCCGACGTGTGAATTCTGCCCTGCGTTTCTGTCTGGGGCACCCGCTGAACCCGATGGCCACCGGATTCGAATTTGAGTTTCGAATAGGCGCCCTGGCCCACGATACGCACGATCACCTCTTTGTATCCGCCAAGATCAGATTCGTTGGCCGAGAGCAACTCCGTCTGCCAACGATTGCGTTCCGCATAGCGCATGTACATGCGCAGCAAGTCGGCTGAAAACAGTGCGGACTCATCGCCCCCGGTGCCAGCCCGAATTTCTAAAATGACATTACGGTCATCATTCGGGTCCTTGGGCAGCAGCAAACGTTGAAGCTCCGCGGTCTTTTCCTCTAATGCGGTTTTAAGCCGTGTGATCTCATCTTGGGCAAACGATTTGAGCTCCGGGTCATTGAGCCACTCTTGGGCCGACTGATAATCGGTCTCAAGTGCAAGGTACTCGTTTAGCCCATCCACCACGGGCGCAAGGTCTGCGCGTTCTTTGGAGAGTTTTCGAAACTCATCCATGCGTTGGGCACTATCGGGCTCGGAGAGCAGACGGTCGACCGCCTCTAGGCGTTCGGCCAGCTGCTGGAGCTTTGCCAGCAGGCTGGGCTTCATCTAGTGATTCCGGGAGTTGTTTTTATTGAGTCCGAAAAGATCGCGAATGAGTTCGGTTTTCTTGTCGCGATGCTCGGCGTCCGCATGGCCTAACTGATGCAGCTGGCTGTAAGCGCCGTGTAAAAACTTCTGCGACAGCCCGTGGGCCAGCGACTTCAAAACAGCTTCGATGTCTTCGCCTTTGGCCAGACGCTTACGGGCAAGCGCAAGCTCACCGGCCTGCACCTCTTCGGAGTGTTCATTTAATGCACGAATGATCGGCACATGGGCCCGCGACGCGCGCCACTCGATAAAGTTTTGCACGCCATGGTCAATGATGGCTTCCGCCTGGATCACCGCATCTTGTCGGGCCTGCACGCCTTCTTTGATCAGCTCACCAAGGTCATCCACGGTGTAGAGAAATGCATCGTCAAGGTCGGCCACTTCGCGTTCGATATCACGCGGAACGGCCAGATCCACCAGGAACATGGGCCGGTGGCGGCGCTGTTTGATCGCCCGCTCAATCATGCCCAGGCCAATGATAGGCAGTGTGCTGGCCGTGCAGCTCACCACGATGTCAAATTCATGCATGCGCAGAGGGAGCTCAGCCAGCGCAATGGCCTCGCCGTTGAATTCGTGGGCCAGCACCTGACCTCGATCAAGCGTACGGTTAGCCACCGTAATGTGTTTGGGGTGTTGTGCCGCGAAGTGTGTGGCGGTCAATTGAATCATTTCGCCCGCGCCAATAAACAGCACCTTGGTCTGCGATAAATCACCAAAAATGCGCTGCGCAAGTTTCACGCTGGCCGCCGCCATCGAGACCGAATGCAGACCAATCTCGGTAGTGGTGCGCACCTCTTTTGCCACTGAGAATGCCTGCTGAAACAAGTGGTGAAGATGGGTGCCCAGACAGCCCGCCTCTTGGGCCTCGCGGGCCGCGAGTTTCATCTGACCGAGAATCTGCGGTTCACCCAGAACCATTGAATCCAGCCCGCAGGCGACACGAAACGCATGCCGAACCGCTTTGTCATCGGGCAGCTGATACAGGTGGGGCGAAAGATCGCGCTCAGGTGTTCCAGACTTCCATGCGAGCCAATCCAATGCCTGGCCACGTGCTTCCGTAAAGTTATTGGCGGCCAAGTACATCTCGGTACGATTGCAGGTCGAGAGCAACGCCTGCTCAGGCGCGCTTCGTCCCAGGGTGGAGCGCAGCTCGTTTAGCCCATCGCGCAATGCCTCACCGGGGAAAGCCAGGCGTTCCCGAAGGGCAAGGGGGGCCGATTGATGATTCAGGCCCAGGGTGATTAGCTGCATTCTTCAATGTTTTCAATGGGATCGCCCGATTTTACGAGAAAACATCCAATCGGTAACCCACCCCATAGGCCGGCCGCAGACGAATCTGAGCCGGGTGATCAAGATCAAGTTTTTTACGCAGTCGGGCCATGTGGGCATCAATCGTTCGTGAGGTGGGAGAGAGCCGTGTGCCCCAGACCAGCCGGGCGATTTCACAACGGGTCACCACCTGACTGCTTTGGCGGGCTAACAGCCAAAGAATAGCCACCTCTTTGCGTGTCAGGTGGATCTCTTTGTCGTAGACGAAGACCTGATGGGTGGCTAGATTCAATTCAAGCGGCCCAAGCCGTATCGGTGCGTCTTCAAACAGTCTGGGCTGCGACTGCTGCACCAGGGCCTTGGCCCGCACCATCAGGGCCTCGCAGTGGATGGGCTTGGCCACAAAATCTGCAGCGCCCGCTTCAAATGCTCGGCGCATTGTGGCGATGTCGTTTGCGCCAGTAATCACAATCGAGGGAGGTGCGGGCAGCTGTGTGGTGCTACGCGTACGTAAACGTGTGAGCAGCTCGATGCCGTGCATATCGGGCAGGTGCAGATCGATCAACGCCAAGTCAAAGGGCTCGATCGCTGCATGCCGAAGAAAAGGCTGAGCCAAACCAAAGGTGGCCGTACCCAGCCCGTGGGCCTCGCACGTTTTTTCGATAAGCCTCCGTTGCAACGGATCATCTTCTACGATCGCAACACGCACAGTGATTTCCTTTTTGATGAAACAAAAAGACTACGTGCGTTTATCGAGCGATAAATTCAGATAGCGAAATTCAGCGTGGTGAAGCGCGAGGGTGTAAAACTTTCTGACAGTAAAATTTTTTTACGTAGCCGACGTGTCAGACGATAAAAACATGCGATAGCCAGGGTGATGGGTCTCTTCCCAGTGCGGGTAGCCCAGCTCCTTCATGAAGCGCTGCAGGGCCGCCTCGTCGTGATTGGGCACCTGAATCCCCACCAGAATGCGGCCGTAGTCCGCTCCGTGGTTGCGGTAGTGAAACAAGGAAATATTCCAATCCGGGTGCATGCTCGATAAAAAGCGCATCAATGCACCCGGACGCTCGGGAAACTCAAAGCGAAAAAGCCGCTCGTCTTTTGCGAGCGCCGAGCGCCCACCCACCATATGCCGAAGGTGAAGCTTGCCTAATTCATCGTCGGTCAGATCGAGTGTTTTAAGCCCGGCGTCTTCAAATGCCTTGGCGATCTCGTGGGCCTCGTCACGGTTACGGGTCTGAATGCCCACGTAGATATGCGCTTTTTTTGCGTCGGCGATGCGATAGTTGAATTCGGTCACGTTGCGATTGCCAATGGCCTCGCAGAAGCGTTTAAAGCTCCCCCGTTCCTCAGGGATCGTGACAGCAAAGACCGCCTCGCGTTGCTCGCCGATTTCAGCCCGTTCACTCACGAACCGCAGCCGATCGAAGTTCATGTTGGCACCGCAGGCCACGGCAACCAGCGTCTTGTCGCGCACGCCCTCGCGTGAGACCCATTTTTTTAGGCCCGCGATCGCCAGTGCGCCGGCAGGCTCTAACACCGCACGTGTGTCTTCAAACACGTCTTTGATGGCAGCGCAGACTGCATCGGTATCAACGATCACAATCTCGTCGACAAACCGCTGGCACAGGCGGAAGGTCTCGTCGCCCACCTGCTTCACGGCCGTTCCGTCTGAGAAAAGGCCTACTTCATCAAGCCGAACAGGCCTGCCGGCTTTCAGTGACTGGGCCATGGCATCCGAGTCGACCATCTGAACACCAATCACTCTGGTCTCAGGTTTGACTTGCTTGATATAGGCGGCCATGCCTGCGATCAATCCACCACCGCCAATGGCCACAAAGACTGCATCGATCGGTTCTTGGTATTGCTGCAGCAGCTCCATGGCGATCGTGCCCTGACCCGCAATCACGTCCGGGTCATCAAACGGATGCACAAAGGTCAACCCTTGAGTTTTTTGCAATTCAAGGGCGTGCTGATAGGCATCGGAATACGAGTCGCCAAAGAGAACCACCTCGCCGCCTAGGGCCTTCACCGCATCGATTTTCACGCTTGGCGTGGTGACCGGCATCACGATGACGGCTCGGCAGCCCATGCGTTTTGCTGACAAAGCCACGCCCTGCGCATGGTTTCCGGCCGATGCCGCAATCACCCCCTTGGCGAGCTGCTCCGCGTCCAGGTGGGCCATCTTGTTGTAGGCGCCACGCAATTTGAAGGAGAACACGGGCTGCATGTCCTCCCGTTTCAACAAGATTCGGTTATGCAGTCGGCGGGACAGGCCCTTGGCGGTATCCAGGGGTGTTTCCTGGGCCACGTCATACACCCGAGCGGTGAGGATTTTCCTTAAATAGTCGGCTCCCATGCCCGTTTTATAACCCAAATCCCCTTGATACACTCTCCGGCTTCATGAATGCACCCCTAAACCCAATCATCCTTGCTCAGCTCGACAAGGCCGACGCCCACCGAAATCCGGCGCGCCTGCGCGAGATTCCTTACAACTACACGTCGTTCTCAGACCGTGAGATCGTGTTGCGTGTCTTGGGCACCGAGGGCTGGGCACTGATTTCCGAGCTGCGTGCCGAGCGCAAAACGGGCCGTTCGGCCCGCATGCTGTACGAAGTGCTAGGTGATATCTGGGCGGTCAATCGCAACCCGTACCTTCAAGATGATTTGTTCGACAACCCCAAACGTCGACGCCAGCTGATCGAGGCCCTGCACCATCGACTGTCGGAAATCGATCGACGTCGTGCCGATGGCATTCAGGACCAGAAGGTGGCCCGTCTGCTGGAGTTAGCGCGTGTGGCCGTCTCACAGTTCGATGCACAGTTTGATGCATCTGCATCACTTCGTAAGCGTGCACGTAAGGTCCTTGGCCGTGTAACCCAGGCCGATAACATCAAGTTTGATGGCCTCTCGCGGGTCTCGCACGTGACCGATGCCACCGACTGGCGCGTGGAGTATCCCTTTGTGGTGCTCACTCCCGATACCGAGGCCGAGATTCCGGCGCTGGTGAAAGGCTGTATCGAGCTGGGTCTCACGATTATTCCGCGAGGCGGCGGTACGGGCTACACCGGTGGTGCCGTGCCCCTTACGGCCCGATCTGCGGTGATCAACACTGAGAAACTTGAAACACTCGGTGCGGTGGAGCGCGTTACGCTACCTGGAGTTGCAGAGCCGGTGGCCACAGTATTTAGCGGTGCCGGCGTGGTGACACGTCGTGTGTCCGATGCTGCCGATGCTGCGGGCTTGGTCTTTGCAGTAGACCCCACCTCGGCCGATGCCTCATGCATCGGAGGCAACATCGCCATGAATGCAGGCGGGAAAAAGGCGGTGTTGTGGGGGACTGCCATCGACAACCTCGCCTGGTGGCGCATGGTGGATCCCGAGGGCAACTGGCTCGAGGTCACCCGAGTGGGCCACAACATGGGCAAGATTCACGATGCGCCCTGGGCAGAATTTGAACTGGCCTGGTACGCACCCAATCAGTTTGTGCCGGGGGCTGCAGGCGGCGCCTCAGCATCCGGCAATCCTGCCGGGACCATGCGCGGTGAGCCGATTCGCAGGCAGACCGTAAAACTCGAAGGCTGGCGCTTCAGACGACTCGGGCTGGGCAAAGACGTAACCGACAAAGTGCTTGGCGGCCTTCCGGGCATTCAGAAAGAGGGCTGCGATGGGCTGATCACCAGCAGCCGTTGGGTCTTGCATCGCATGCCCAAGCACATTCGAACCGTCTGCCTTGAATTTTTTGGCAATGCCCAAGAAGCGGTGCCCTCGATTGTCGAAATCAAAAATTATCTGGACCAGAAGCCTGGCGGTGCGCTTTTGGCGGGCCTGGAGCATCTCGATGAGCGGTATTTACGTGCCGGGGGCTATGCCACCAAAAGCAAGCGTGGTTCGCTTCCCAAGATGGTGCTGATTGGCGACATCGTGGGCGACGATGATCAGGCCGTAGCCAAGGCCTCCTCCGAGGTGATCCGATTGGCCAATGGCCATGCGGGCGAAGGCTTTGTGGCCATTTCGCCCGAGGCCCGCAAGGCCTTCTGGTCAGAGCGCGCCAGAACGGCAGCAATTGCCCGGCACACCAACGCCTTCAAGATCAATGAAGACGTGGTGATTCCGCTCGAGCGCATGGGCGAGTACACCAATGCGATCGAGCACATCAATATCGAACTCTCGATCGGCAACAAACTGAAAACCGTTGCCGCATTTCGTGAGCTTTTGGCCAGCCCATGGCCAGCCAATCACCTGCATCAGACCGACATCACCAGCGACCAGACGCTTGAAGACGATCTTCAGCGTCGTATTGAGCTGGCCAACGCACTCTTTGATCGTGTGACCGGCCGCTGGTCATTTTTGCTGAGCCATCTTTACGATGGGATTGCGGAGATCCAGCCCCAGCTTATGGAGCAAGGGTTTGATCTGTCATCTGCTGCGCTTGCAGAGCGCTTGGCCAAACACCGCGAGGCTCGTGTAGTGGATCTCGTGCAAGAGCATCAGATTCGCGTGTCGTGGAAGCGCGAGTTGCGAGAGCCACTAAGGGGTATTTTCGGTGGCGCTGCATTCGCGCCCCTTATGGAAAAAATCGAAGCCACACATCAGTCGGTCTTGCGTTCTCGTGTGTTTGTAGCGCTGCACATGCACGCGGGTGATGGCAATGTGCACACCAACATACCGGTGAATTCCGATGATTACGACATGCTGCAAGAGGCCCACCGTGCCGTGGCCCGCATCATGGACATTGCCAAGTCACTCGATGGCGTGATTTCCGGCGAGCATGGCATTGGTATCACCAAGATGGATTTTCTCTCCGAGGGCGAACTCAAAGCCTTTGAGGATTACAAGAACACCGTTGATCCTAAGCATCACTTCAACGCCGGCAAGCTGCTGCGTGGCGGCAATTTAGAGAACGCGTACACACCGTCCTTTGGGCTGATGGGGGCTGAGAGCCTGATCATGCAGCAGTCCGACATCGGTTCGATCGCAGATTCGTTTGCGAACTGCCTGCGTTGCGGCAAGTGCAAACCCGTCTGCGCAACCCATGTGCCCCGCGCGAATCTGCTCTACTCGCCGCGCAACAAGATACTGGCAACGTCCTTGTTGATTGAGGCGTTCTTGTACGAAGAACAGACCCGCCGTGGTGTCTCGATCAAGCATTGGGAAGAGTTCAGCGATGTGGCCGACCATTGCACGGTCTGCCATAAGTGTTTGACCCCCTGTCCGGTAGATATCGATTTTGGCGATGTCTCCATGAATATGCGCAACTTATTGCGCAAGATGGGCAAGAAGAAGTTCAATCCGGGAACGGCGGCGTCAATGCTGTTTTTAAATGCCACCAATCCCCAGACCATCAATCTCTTGCGCACCGGCATGATCGAGTGGGGCTACAAGGCCCAGCGAATCGCTAACGATCTGCTGAAAAAATTCGCCAAGGCACAAACGGCCAAGCCCCCGGCAACACTCGGTAAGCCGCCGATGCGCGAGCAGGTGATTCATTTCATCAACAAGAAAATGCCGGGCAATCTGCCCAAAAAGACCGCTCGGGCGCTGCTCGACATTGAAGATGCGAACTACGTGCCGATCATTCGCAACCCCGGCACGACCAGTGTCGATAGCGAAGCCGTGTTTTATTTTCCGGGCTGTGGCTCCGAGCGGCTGTTCTCGCAGGTGGGCTTGGCCACCCAGGCCATGCTCTGGCATGTCGGTGTTCAGACCGTGTTGCCCCCGGGCTACCTCTGCTGCGGCTACCCGCAGCGGGGTGCGGGGCAGTTTGATAAAGCGGAAAAGATCATCACCGATAACCGTGTGCTCTTTCATCGCGTAGCCAATACGCTGAACTATCTTGATATCAAAACAGTCGTGGTGTCCTGTGGCACCTGCTACGACCAGCTTGCAGGCTATGAGTTTGAAAAGATTTTCCCGGGCTGTCGCATTGTCGACATCCATGAATTTTTGATGGAAAAGGGCATCCGGTTAGACGATGTCACTGGCGTGCGCTACATGTACCACGACCCATGCCATAGCCCCATGAAACAGCATCAGCCGTTAAAGGTGGTCAATACGCTGATGAACAGCGAACTCAACGGCAAGATCGAAAAGAACGATCGCTGCTGCGGCGAGTCGGGCACCTTGGCTGTATCGCGCCCTGATGTCTCGACCCAGGTGCGTTTCCGAAAAGAAGAGGAAATGCAGAAGGGCGCATCGAAGCTGCGTCAGGAGTCGGGCAGTGATACGACGGTAAAAATCCTTACCGCCTGCCCCTCGTGCCTGCAGGGCCTGAGCCGCTATTCAGAGGATGTGTCTGTTGATGCCGATTACATCGTGGTGGAATTGGCCAAGCACATCCTTGGCGATGAGTGGCTTCAGGGCTACGTGTCCGCGGCCAATGCGGGCGGCATTGAGCGCGTTCTCGTCTAACTTTTACAGCATTCTTGGTTGTGGCCGGCCTAGCGCCGGTGCCCGCTCGCAAAAACCGAGGGCATAAATCAGCCCTCGAAGTTTTTGCTTGTCGGATCCCCGACGCTCTCCGGCCATAGACTCAATGGGAGAGCGCCGGTCTTTATTGAACGCGTTTAGCGGGGAACACGATCGAGAAGCAGCTTCCCTTTCCGATCTCGCTATCGATCACCAGTTGCGCCTGATGCCGCGTGGCCACGTGCTTCACGATCGCAAGGCCCAGTCCTGTGCCACCGGTCTCGCGCGAACGGCTGCGGTCCACACGATAAAAGCGTTCGGTCAAGCGTGGCAGGTGCTGCGCCTCAATTCCCGGCCCAGTATCGGTCACTGCGAACACGCCACAGCCCTCAGAGTTGATCGACCAGCCTAGCGTGATCGTGCCTTTTGCGGGCGTATAGCGCACGGCGTTGCTGACCAGGTTTGAAAATGCGCTGGCCAATTCATCCTCTGCGCCATGAAGCGACTCAGTCGCATTGACTTGCACCTCAATGCGGTGCTGGTCGCGGCTCATGCTCCGCGCATCATTGGCAAGCCGCTCCAGCATGGCGGCCACATCAATCCGGTCTTCCTGGGCGGGAGCGCTGGTGGACTCCAGCTTGGAGAGCACCAACAGATCCTCCACAATGTTTTGCATACGGTGGGCCTGCGAATGCATCAGCCCAAGGTAATGATTTCGCTGCTCTTCGGTCACAGGCATTTCACGCAATGTTTCCAAAAACCCTGACAGCACGGTCAGCGGTGTTTTGAGCTCATGCGAGACATTGGCTACGAAATCACGCCTCGTGGTTTCCAGCCGATCAAGCTGAGTGATGTCGCGTGTCATCAGCAGCCGCTGACGAGTGCCGTAGGGGATCAACTGGACCTGCAGCACGCGCTTTGAGTCACGCACCCCACGCAACACGATCGATCGGTCCCAGTCACTACCGTTGAGATAGCTCACGAAATCAGGGTGCCGCACGATATCGATCAGG
>JACCDS012150196.1_pt1 | contig 45829 bp, 48 predicted proteins | sample 7446441 | NCBI WGS metagenome assembly JACCDS01 (sample SAMN15323445, study PRJNA562643) | freshwater metagenome | isolation source: river surface water | place: USA:Blue River Watershed | collected 2017-08-17 | reverse complement strand
TACTCGTCGGTGGCGCGCCTGCCGGTGGCTTTGGCTTTGTTGGGTTTCAACACTTACCCCTTGACGACCGCCTTGTGGGCGCGTTTGCTCTACGGGCATCGCCCTGAGCGGGCGGTGTTGTGGGCCATGCCGGTGTTGTTGCTGGGCTTGGCTTTGGCACTCGATGTGTTCGGCGCTGCATCGGGTTTGGGCGCGGCGCAGCATTGGGGGCAAATTGGTGTGGGCGTGGCCTTTGCGTTGGCGGCGTCCACCACCTTTGGGCTGGCCTTGGCGATCACGCAACACGAAGCGGCCGAGGTCGATGGGCGACTTCGCACCTTCACCACCATGTCCACCGTCGCTGTGCTGGCGGGGGTGGTGGCGTTCAGTCATAGTGGTTTGCATTTGCCCAACGCGCCTTTGGGTTGGTGGGGCTTGGGGGCATTGACGTTTTTGTATGGCACTGCGTTCACCATCATGTTCACCGTGTTGCCCAAACTGGGGGTGGTGGGCAATTCGGCCATCATGAATGTCGAGCCGGTCTTTGCCTTGGTGCTGGCTTGGGCGGTGCTGGGCCAGTCGATTGCCCTGGTGCAGGTGCTTGGCGCTTTGGTGGTGGTGGCCACGGTCATGTGGCTGGGCTTGCGCAAGCGTTAGGTGTGCACGCTGAAGGCGGCTGCAAAACGCTCACGCAGAATGGAAGCTAAGAACGAAAACGAAGAACGAAAATGAAGAGCGCTGATAAAGAATGCAAATCAAGAATGCAAATCAAGAATGCAAATCAAGAACGCAGTCGGTCAGCGCTGACGCATCAATCGGGCTTGGGCTCTTTCTTCAGAGCCAATGCCCGGTCATAAAGGTCGTTTTTCGATTCGCCTGAAATTTCAGCCGCCAATTTGACGGCGGTTTTCAGTGGCAGTTCGGGCAACAGCAATTGCAGCACACGCAGCCCTTCGCCTGAGCTTTCGGCCACCGGGGCATCGTGTACCACCAACACAAACTCGCCACGTTGCCGATCGGGCTTTTCAGCCAACCAGCCTGGCAACGCCGCGGCGTTCAGGGTTTCAATTTGCTCAAACTGCTTGGTCAATTCGCGCCCCAGGGTGATGCGCCTTTCACCCAAGGTGGCCAGTGCTTGCGCCAGCGCCTCAATGCGGTGCGGTGCTTCCAGCAACACCACAGCGCGGCTTTCTTGCGCCAGTTGCTGCACCGCTTGTTGCCGCTCGCCCGATTTGCTGGGCAAAAAACCGGCAAATACAAATCCGTGTTCGCCCGTCATGCCCGAGGCACTCAGGGCGGTGGTGACGCTGCTTGCGCCGGGCAGGGGCAACACGCGCCAACCCGCTTGCCGCACAGCGGCCACCAAGCGCGCGCCGGGATCGCTCACTGCCGGGGTGCCAGCATCGCTCACATAGGCCACGCGGGCACCTTCCGACAGGCGAGCGATGACGCTTTGCGCGGCCGCGGCCTCGTTGTGTTGGTGCACCGCCAGCAGTTGTGCGCCGGGTCGCTCAAGGCCGTAAGCGCGCAACAGTTGCTGGGTGTGGCGGGTGTCTTCGCAGGCCACCACATCGACCTTGCTCAACACATACAGCGCGCGCAGGCTGATGTCGGCCAAGTTGCCAATGGGCGTGGCCACGACATACAGTGTGTGGGTCGGGTGGTTTTGCGAGCCGGCTGCTTCATCGGCAGCTTCCAGGGCTTTGGCAAACGAGGCTGACAAGGGAGACGGAGTCAATGCAATTCCTCAAAAAAGAGACGGTGGGCCAGACCACCAAGGCCCGCGGCGACGCGGGCGAAGACGAGGCGCTGGCCTATTTACAGGCGCAAGGTTTGCGCTTGTTGCAACGCAATTATCGGACCCCGGGCCGCGGCGGTGGCGAAATAGACCTGATCATGCAAATGAACGACGGCACCGTGGTGTTTGTTGAGGTCAGAAAACGCAGCCGCACAGACTTTGGTGGCGCTGCTGCTTCTGTTTCAGCACAAAAGCGGCGGCGCATCGTCTTTGCGGCGCAGCACTATTTGTTGCGCTGGCGGCGTTTGCCACCCGCCCGCTTTGATGTGGTGACCTTGGAGGCGTCGGGCCTTCGCTGGCTGCAGGCGGCCTTTGATGCCGGTTAAGCCCCAAGACCCGGGTGCGCCATTGGCTTTTTCTTGCGGGGTTGTTGGGGCGTAACGTCATGTGACGGGGTTATCATTCAAGCCATGTTAGACCTGCGTATTCAACAGCATTTCATTGACAGCGCCGACCTGCATTACCAGGTGGCCGAGGGCTTGGCCAAGCCGGTCGATGCGGCTGTGCAAGCGGTGTTGGCGTGTGTCACGGGCGGCGGCAAAGTGTTGACCGCAGGCTTGGGCACATCGACCGGTTTGGCGCAGTATTTGGCCAGTTTGTTGTTGGGTGGTTTTGAGCGTGAGCGGCCCGGTTTGTCGGCGTTGGCCTTGTCGGCCGATGCCATGATGGCCAGTCTGTGGTCAGAGGACCTGGGCTTGGCTCACCAAGTCAGAGCTTTGGGGCAGACCGCCGATGTGCTGATCTTGATCAGCGCCGATGGTGCAGAACCCGCGCTGCTCTCAGCGGCCCAAGCGGCCCACGAGCGCGAGATGACGGTGGTGGCCTTGACCGGCCGACAGGGGGGAGCCCTCTCGCGTCAATTGCGCGAGACCGATGTGCATGTGTGTGTGCCCCACGAGCGGGTGGCACGCATTCGTGAGGTGCAACACTTGGTGTTGCACTGTCTGTGTGATGGAATTGATACCCAGTTGTTGGGTGAACAGGAGCCTCTTTAAATGAATCGCAATCTTCAATCGTTGGTGTTGTCAGGTGCCGTTTTGGCCAGCGCGCTGGTGGGTTTGTCCGGCTGCGCGCCCCTCATCGTGGGCGGCGCGGTGATGACCGGTGTGGTGGCCACAGACCGCCGCACTGCAGGCGCACAAGTGGAAGACGAGGCGATCGAGTTGAAGGTGGCCAGCGCGGTGCGCAAAGACTTGGGTGAGCGTGTGCACCTGAACGTCACCAGCTTCAACCGCAAAGTGTTGCTCACCGGTGAAGCGCGCAGCCAAGCCGACAAAGAACGTGCTGAAAAGCTGGCGCAAAGCCAAGAAAACGTCCAGTCGATCGTGAACGACTTGGCCGTGGTGCCGCCCAGCAGCTTGACTCAGCGCTCCAAAGACGTGGTGATCACCAGCCAAGTCAAGGCGGCCTTTATCGATGCCAAAGACCTGCAAGTGAACGCCATCAAGGTGGTCACCGAACGCGGTGCGGTCTACCTGATGGGCCGGGTCACAGCGCGTGAAGCCAAACGCGCCAGCGACATCGTGCGCGGCATTGGCGGGGTGACCAAAGTGGTGCGCGTGTTTGATGAAATTTCTGAAGAAGAACTCAAGCGCTTGAGCCAGCCGCCGCTGTCAAAGTAAGCCAGCCTGAGACAAAAAAGAGCGACCCGAGGGTCGCTCTTTTGCTTGGGGGTGCTGTGCTCAGCGCAGGCGACGAATCAGGCTGGAGGTGTCCCAGCGGCCCCCACCCATTTTTTGCACATCGGCATAAAACTGGTCCACCAGCGCGGTCACGGGCAAGCGAGCGCCATTGCGCTTGGCTTCGTCCAACACCAAGCCCAGGTCTTTGCGCATCCAGTCCACCGCAAAACCGAAATCAAACTTGTCGTCGGCCATGGTCTTGCCGCGGTTGTCGAGTTGCCAGCTTTGGGCGGCGCCCTTGCCAATCACCTCCAGCACTTGGTGCATGTCCAAGCCCGCTTGCTGGCCAAAAGCCACCGCTTCAGACAGGCCCTGCACCAGACCAGCAATGCAAATTTGGTTGACCATTTTGGCGAGTTGACCCGCGCCGGACTCGCCCAGCAAGGTGAAGGCGCGAGAGAAAGCCATGGAGGCGGGCTTCACTTGGTCAAAGGCCGCTGTGTCGCCACCGCACATCACGGTGAGCATGCCGTTTTGTGCGCCGGCCTGTCCGCCAGAGACGGGGGCATCGATGAAGTGCAGGCCGCGCTTTTGGGCTTCAGCGGACAACTCACGCGCTATCGAGGCCGAAGCCGTGGTGTGGTCGACAAAAACAGCGCCGGGCTTCATGCCGGCAAAAGCGCCATCTGGGCCCAACACCACGCTGCGCAAATCGGCGTCGTTGCCCACGCAGGCAAACACCATGTCAGCGCCCGCGGCCGCTTCGCGAGGAGTCGGGGCACTGGCGTTGCCGGGGCACTCGGCCACCCAAGCACTGGCTTTGGCGGGGCTGCGGTTGTACACGGTGACATGGTGTCCGGCGCGGGCCAAATGGCCTGCCATGGGGTAGCCCATCACACCCAGACCCAAAAAGGCGACTTGGCGGGCGGGGGTGGCTTCGTAGGTTTTGGCGGCAATTTGGCTCATGGGGGTCTCGCAGGGTTGGTGAGAAAACGCTAATTTAGCAGCCCGCCAGTGGGCCTGCGTGGTTCGGGTTCTTTGGGCAAGAGACAAGGGGGTGGCAATCCGGCAAACACCACCCGATCGGCCCCGTGCCAAAGAGGACTTGGGGTTTTGGTACGCTTGCGGCATGAATGCTTTCATTGCCGAAAACCTGGCGCAGGTGCGCGCGCACATCCAAGCGGCCTGCCAAACAGCGGGCCGTGATCCTGCCAGCGTGAGCCTGCTGGCGGTGTCCAAAACTTGGGGCCCAGAGGCCGTACGCCAAGCCCATGCAGCGGGGCAGCGGGCGTTTGGCGAAAACTACATTCAAGAAGGCGTCGACAAGATCTTGGCCCTCAAAGATTTGCCTTTGCAATGGCACTGCATCGGGCCTATTCAGAGCAACAAAACCCGTTTGGTGGCTGAGCATTTTGACTGGGTGCACAGCCTCGACCGCCTCAAGATTGCACAGCGCCTAAGCGAGCAACGCCCCGAGAACTTGCCCGCCTTGCAGGTGTGCATTCAGGTGAATGTGGATGGTGGCAGCACCAAGTCGGGGGTGTCGCCCCACGAGTTGCCTGCGCTCGCGCAGGCCGTGGCCGCTTTGCCGCGTTTGCAGTTACGCGGCTTGATGACCATTCCCGAGCCGGCTGAAACCCCTGAGCTCATGCGCGCGGTGCATCGGCAGGCCAAAGCACTGCTCGACGCTTTGAATCAGCAAGGGATGGCGCTGGACACCTTGTCGATGGGCATGAGCGCCGACTTGGACGCCGCCATCGCCGAGGGCAGCACCATGGTGCGCGTGGGCACGGCGATTTTTGGCAAGCGCTGAGCGCTTCAGGTTGTCGCCTTGCGGGCGGGCAACACCGTGCCGCTGCATTCACCAAAACCAATGCGCACCGCACCCGCGCGCTCGCACCAGCCGCGCAGCACCACGCTGTCGCCATCTTCAAGCCAGGTGCGTTGTTCGCCGTTGGGCAGCGTCATGGGGTTTTTGCCGCCTTGGGTTAACTCGATCAAGGCCCCAGCTTGGTCCAGGGTGGGGCCCGACAAAGTGCCACTGCCCAGCAAATCACCGGCTTGCAGATTGCATCCGTTCACGGTGTGGTGGGTCACCATTTGCGCGACCGTCCAATAAGCATGCCGATAGCTGGTGCGGCAAAGCGTGGCATCGCGCACACCCGATGCGCGCATCGTGGCGGTTTGCAGGCCCACTTGCAGTTGAATGTCGAACGCGCCCGCCTGTTGGTTGAGTGGCGAATCGAGGTAGGCCATCGGTTGCGGGTCATCAGGCGGTCGTGTGAAAGGCACACGAAACGGCGCCAGAGCCTCTAGGGTCACCACCCAAGGGGACACCGTCGATGCAAAATTTTTCGACAAAAAAGGCCCGAGCGGTTGGTATTCCCAGCCTTGAATGTCACGCGCCGACCAATCGTTGAGCAAGGTGATGCCAAAGACATGGTCTTCGGCCTCGGTGATGTCCACCGCTTCACCTTGTGCGTTGCTTTGGCCCACAAAAATGCCCAGCTCGAGCTCAATGTCGAGCCGTTGAGACGGGCCCAACACCGGTGCGGTGACACCGAGGGGCATGGTTTGGCCCCAGGGCCGGCGAAACTGCTGGCCCGACACCCCAATGCTGGAGGCGCGGCCATGGTAACCAATGGGTACCCATTTGTAATTGGACAACAGCGGGTTGTCAGGGCGAAACTGTTTGCCGATGTTGGTCGCATGGTGCACCGAAGTGTAGAAGTCGGTGTAGTCGCCAATACGTGCGGGCACGGTGTACTCGGCGTGGGCTTGTGGCACCAAGCAAGCTTGCAGCGCGTGTGACTCGGCTGCCCCGGTACGCAAGGCGCGTGACAAAGACAAACGCAAGGCGCTGTTTGCGGCATGACCCAGCGCCATCAGCGCATTCAACTGGTCGTGCGCTGCGGCCTCTAAAGCCTGTTGCACCAGTTGGGCTTGGTCTTCAGAGAGTGACGCATTCTGAAGGTGGTTACCCTTCAGTACCGCGGCCAAATCCACGATCTGATCGCCAATGGCCACGCCGCCGCGAAAGGCTTCACCAGCGCCTTGCCGCCGGAACACCGCAAAGGGCAGGTTTTGAATCGGAAAGTCGGTGTTGGCTGTGTTGGCCGAGGCCACCCAACTGGTCAGCGTCGGGTCGTGGGTTTCGTTCAGTTGCAGCATCGCCCGAACTCAGTGGCTCATGCTGCCATCGTGCATCCACGCGGCGTGTTTGGGGGCGCGTTTGGTTTGGCTCCATTCTTCGAGCATGTCCCACTTCACGTCGTCGAGTTTTTTCATCATCTCGGGTGTGCCGCAGTCGGCGGCCAACTCGAGTCGGTGGCCGTTGGGGTCGAAGAAATAAATGCTCTTGAAAATGGTGTGGTCCACCGGGCCCAACACCTCGACGCCCCCCGCCACCAATTTGTCTTTGGCAGCTTGCAGCACCTCGAGCGATTCAACCTTCAGGGCCAAGTGCTGCACCCAGGCTGGGGTGTTAGGGTCGCGGCCCATTTCGGCTTGGTTGGGTAACTCAAAAAACGCCAAGATATTGCCTTGTCCCGCATCCAAAAAAATGTGCATGTACGGGTCGGGCGCTTTGGTCGAGGGCACTTCGTTTTCGGCAATCGCCAACACAAATTTCATGTCGAGGTGTTTTTGGTACCACTCGACGGTTTCTTTGGCGTCTTTGCATCGGTAGGCAACATGGTGAACAGATTGAACCAGCATGGGGGTCTCCTGATAAATACGGTGTGATGTGCGGTGTTGTGTGCGGTGTGAAGTCAAAGATCTTGCAGGGCAGAGGCAATGTGCCGCTCAAATTGCGGCGCGTCGCCCAAGGCCTGCGCATTGAGCAAGGCCAACTTGACCAAAAACAGCGAGGCTTTGTCGGGGCCCGCTTGGTCGATGGCGGTGGCCAAGGCGTCGTAAACGGTCTCGAGTCCGTCGATCGAAAGGCCGGGCGCTGAAGTGTTCATGGCGTTGAGCATGGGGTTTCCTTATTGTGGCAATGCGTTGGCCAAAGCCGCTTGCAATGCCGGCGCTTCAAGCGACAACCAGCGGGCACAAATGTGTTGGTCAGGTCGCAGCAAGTAAGCCGCACCTTCGGCTGTCATGCCATAACGTTGGCGCAAGTCACCCGCGGTGTCGGGCAGTGTCTGGTCGCAACCGGCCACGGCATGGCCTGCGCCCACCGCCGTCACCCGAATGCGCATGCCTTTGGCTCGGACGTTGGTCAGCACGCTTTGCAGGCTGGCCGGCAGTGCCGCCGCTTGGGTGAAGTACAGCAAATCAAAGCCGCCGCCCAAATGGTCTAACAAATAATCGCCATCGCCAAGGCGCACGTTTTGCGGGGGTGCGCCGTGCGCTGGACCGTTTTCAAACAAAGCGTTGTCATCGTGTTGGCAGTTCAATCGCGAATGGGTGTATTCGTGCGGTCGCGAAGTGCGCCAGTGGTACAGCGGCCGCACAAATTCTTGCGTGAGCGAGAGCGACAGCACCGCATCGCGGAGCAATCTAAAGCCTGCGCTGGGCGGCGCCATGAAGCGTGTGCTCTTGCCCGCCTCCGTGATGATCTCGCGCGCGGCGCCCACCCGCTCTGCACTGTGGTTGGCCAACAAGGACTTGCCGGCCAAGCCGTTGACGACCGCCCCCAACTGCCAACCCAGCGACTGCGCATCTTGAAATGCGGTGTTGGCCCCACGCACGCCAAAAATAGGCAACAGGTGGGCGGCGTCCCCGGTAAAAATCATGCTGCCGTGCACAAATTCGGGCAGCGTCAATGTGCGTGCCGAGTACACCGAAGACCAGTCCATTTCCCAAGGCGTGTTGGCGTGTCCGATCATGGCCAACTGCGCATTGATGCGGGTTTTGAGTGACTCTGGACGCAAAGCCTCCTCGGGCGTTTCGCCGGACGGCAGTTGGTAGTCCACTCGCCAAATGCCGTGCGGTTCACGGTGCATCAAGATGGTGTTGCCGGGGTTCCAGTCGGGATCAAAATAGGCCAAGCGTTCGGTGGGCAAAGGCAGGTCAATTTTGATGTCGGCGATGACAAAGATGCCTTCGTAAGAGGCGCCCTCCATTTGCAAATTCAGGGCCGAGCGCAAGGCCGACCGGCCGCCGTCAGCAGCCACCACCCAGTCACTTTCAAGGGCATAAGGACCTTCTGGGGTGTCCACCTCCAGCAAGGCATAGCCCTCTTTTTGCGACAAGTGGTTGAGCTTGTTGCCCCAGCGAAAGTCGATCAGTGGATTTGCTTGGCAAGCATCGTGCAAAAACTCCTCCATGTAGGGCTGTTGCACATTGATGATCGGAAAAAACCGATCGTGCGGATCGTGCGGTGCTTCCATCCGAAAAACGCGCTGTCCTCGGTAAAACGAATTGCCAAAGCGCCAGGGCAGACCGATCTCCGTCATGCGATCGGCCACACCCACTTGCTGCAATATCTCCATCGAGCGGCGGGTGAAACAAATCGCCCGGCTCCCTTGCGAAAGCTGCAAGTCGGCCGACAGCACCACGCTGGCCACGCCATGGCGAGCCAACTCAAGCGCAGTGACCATGCCGGCAGGGCCGGCTCCCACGATCACCACTTTTTTTCGCGCCTGCGGCGGGTGCGCCGATGCCAGCCAAGGTTTGAAAACCTCGTACGGGTAATACAGCGAAGGACGGGACTCGGTGCTGGGCTGGTGCATTGTGATCAAGTTTGAGAAGGGTCGGCAGCCGCGGCCCGTGTGGCCACGGCCGGGCGCGCATGCGCAATCAGGCGGTCAAACATGGCGCTTAGGCTGGCTTGTTCTTTGGCGCTCAGGCAGCCAAAAATGTCTTGGTTGCGTTGCGCCACCATGGCCATGGCGCGCTCAAACACCTTGCGCCCGGCGGGCCGCAAGGTCAACACCACGCCGCGGCCATCGCCTGGATGGTCGGCTTTGAGGACCAAGCCTTGGTCGACCAAGGCTTGCGCTGCGCGGCTGGCTTGGCCTTTGTTCAGGTTGGCTTTTTCGGCCAACTCTTTCACCGACAAAGGCTCAAACGTGCCAATCGTGGTCAGGCACCGGCCATCGCTCATCGACAAACCCGTGTGCGCAGGATAGGCCGACTGGCTTTCCGAGTCGGTCAGCTTGTGCAGTTGGTGCAAGCGGTAGGTCAGGGTGCGGTCAAGGGGCGTGGACATGCTTTTGGGGTTGGGGTGTGGTGGCTTTGTTGGTTGGCGATATTACGGTTATTTAGTTGCGCGCGCAACTAGGTAGAAACACGAATGGTTGCGCATGCAACCAAAATGACTCAAAAAAAAGCCTGAGGATCGCTCAGGCTGGGGGGAGAAGTTTGGCGGCTCAGAACCGCTCAAGCTCGGGGTGTTTGATGGCCCCCGCCCGCACCAACATGCGGCCGTACTCGGCGCAGCGGTTCAGCGTCGGAATCACTTTGCCGGGGTTGAGCAGACTTTGCGGGTCAAAGGCGCGTTTGACTGCAAACATCATCTCGTTTTCTTCGGCGCTGAACTGCACGCACATGCTGTTGACTTTTTCGATGCCCACACCATGTTCGCCCGTCACCGTGCCGCCCATGGCGACACTGGTTTCAAGAATGTCGGCGCCAAATTGTTCGCAGCGGTGCAACTGGTCAGGGTCGTTCGCATCAAACAAAATCAGGGGGTGCAAATTACCATCGCCGGCATGAAAGACGTTCAGGCAACGCAAAGCGTATTTCTTTTCCATCTCAGAAATCGCCTGCAAAATGTCGGCCAATCGCTTGCGTGGAATGGTCGAGTCCATGCACATGTAATCGGGGCTGATGCGACCTGAGGCCGGAAACGCGTTTTTGCGGCCGCTCCAAAATTTCAAACGTTGCGCTTCATCGCGGCTCACGGTGATGGCGGTGGCGCCGCAGTTGCGCAGCACCTCGCTCATGCGGCCAATTTCTTCTTCGACTTCTTCGGGTGTGCCATCGCTCTCGCACAACAAGATCGCCGCAGCCGTGAGGTCGTACCCGGCGTGCACAAAGTCTTCCACCGCGATGGTCATGGGGCCGTCCATCATCTCGAGACCAGCAGGAATGATGCCGGCCGCGATCACGGCGGCCACCGCATCACCGGCTTTGCGCACGTCGTCAAAGCTGGCCATGATGCAGCGCGCCAGTTGAGGTTTGGGTACCAATTTGACGGTGACTTCGGTTGTGACGGCCAACATGCCCTCGCTGCCAACCAACACGGCCAGCAAGTCGTACCCCGGTGCATCCAGGGCATCGCTGCCAAATTCGATGGGCTCGCCCTCGATGGTGAAGCCCTTGACCTTGAGCACGTTGTGTACCGTCAGGCCATATTTGAGGCAGTGCACACCGCCCGAGTTTTCGGCCACATTGCCACCAATGGTGCAGGCGATTTGGCTGGACGGATCGGGCGCGTAATACAAGCCGTAGGGGGCAGCCGCTTCGCTGATGGCCAAATTGCGCACGCCGCACTCGACCACCGCGGTGCGGCTCACAGGGTCAACGCTTTTGATCTGATTGAAGCGTGCCATCGACAAGGTCACGCCCATGCGGTGTGGCATGGCGCCGCCCGACAAACCCGTGCCCGCACCGCGCGCCACCACGGGCACTTGCAGGGTGTGGCAGGCTTTGAGCACGTTTTGTACTTCGGCCGCGGTTTCGGGCAAGGCCACCACCAAGGGGCGCTCGCGGTAAGCCGTCAAGCCATCGCACTCGTAAGGCGTGGTGTCTTCGGCGGTGTACAAAATGGACGATGCAGGCAACACCCGTTGCAGGGCCTGCACCACGGCGCGCTGGCGCTCGGCGCGCTCAGCCACGGAGAGTTCTTGAATTTCTTGGGGGGTGTTGGCGCTCATGGCATTCAATCCCGGTTTGGAGTGCCACTACTTTAAGCGCAAGGGCGCTTGGGTGTGCTGAAGAAACTTTGATGTGTTTGTGAAAAAGGCCGCATCAGGCCAACACGCTTTTCAGCCAGTCGGCAAAGGTGGCGCATTCCCAGCGCTCCATGGTGCCGGTGCGCCAGCACAGGTAGTGGGCGTGTGGGCTGGGCACGCTGCGCTCGAACAGCCGCACCAGTTGCCCGCTTTCTAGCCAAGGCGCGCCCAATTTGGTGCGAATCAGTCCGACCCCCAAGCCTTGCGCGGCGGCATCGCACATCAAGCCAATGTCATTGAAAGACGAGCCGTCCATGGGCTCGGGCCAGTCCAGGTTGTGCGCGGCAAACCAGGTGCGCCAAGGCTCGAGCGGGCTGCGCAGCAGGGCCACGCCCTGCAAATCTTCGGCGCTGCTGAAGGGACCGTTTTCGCGCAACCAAGCCGGCGAGGCCAGTGGGGTGACTTCGTCTTTGGCCAAGCACACGTGTTCAACATCCGAGTAACGCCCAGTGCCAAACCGCACCGTCAGGTCGGCGTCTTCGGCGACCACGTCGAGCAAAGGAATGCTCACTTGCAGCGTGATGTCGATTTCGGGATACGCATCCAGAAAGGTCTTCAGCCGTGGCATCAGCACCGAGCGGGCAAAAGTGGGGGTGACCGCCAATCGCAGTTTGCGCCGGCCAGACGGGTTGCTGGCGCTGGGAAAACGCTGCAGCGAGACCAAGCCTTCGCGCACATGGGCCAGGTATTCGATGCCTTCGGTGGTGAGCGAAAAATCAGCCCGGCCAAACAGTTTGGTGCCAATGATTTGCTCCAACTGCTTGACCCGGTGGCTCACCGCGCTGGGGGTCACGCACAACTCTTCAGCGGCCTGCGTCACGCTGCGCAAACGGGCCAAAGCCTCAAATGTCAAAAGGCACTGAATGGGTGGAATGCGGGAGGCAGCGGACATCTTGGCGCGCGTGGGTTCAGCGGAAGATCACGGTCTTGTGCCCGTTGATCAGCACGCGGTGTTCGCTGTGCCATTTCACGGCGCGTGCCAGCACTTGGCTTTCGGTGTCGCGGCCAATGGTGGTCAGGTCTTCAACGGTTTTGCTGTGGTCCACGCGGGCCACGTCTTGCTCAATGATGGGGCCTTCGTCCAAGTCGGCCGTCACATAGTGGGCCGTGGCGCCAATCAGTTTCACGCCACGGTCATGCGCTTGGTAGTAAGGCTTGGCCCCTTTGAAGCTGGGCAAAAAGCTGTGATGAATGTTGATGGCCCGACCAGCCAATTTGCGGCAAAGGTCGTCGCTCAAAATTTGCATGTAGCGGGCCAGCACCACCAGTTCTGCGCCTTCGGCCTGAATGATCTCGTACTGCTTGGCTTCGGCTTGCGCCTTGGTGGCCGCGGTCACAGGAATGTGGTGAAACGGCACGTTGTAACTGGCCGCCAATTGGTAAAACTCGCGGTGGTTGCTGACGATGGCGCGAATGTCCAAGGGCAACAGGCCACTCTTCCAGCGGAACAACAAATCGTTCAGGCAATGGCCTTCTTTGCTGACCATGAGCACGGTGCGCATGGGTTGGGTGGTGGCGTGCAGGTCCCACTTCATTTGGAAGGTTTGGGCAAACTCGCCCCACTGCGCCTGCAGTGTGTCGCCGTCCACCTGAGCGCAGGCAAACTGCACCCGCATGAAAAACAAGCCCGTGTCGTGGTCGTTGTATTGCGCGGCTTCTTCGATGTTTCCGCCACGCTCCAACAAAAAGCCCGAAACGGCATGCACGATGCCGGTGCGGTCGGGGCAAGAAAGCGTCAGGATGTAGGTCGTGGTCATGGCACTGAGCAATTGAGTGGGCGCCCATACAAGGTGGGGCGCCGGGGTTTTGATGGGCTTATTGTAGAGACCCCTCCCGGGGGTGTCAGGCCCGCCCGGACTGTCGCGCCGGTGCGGCAAAAGCCCGCGCGGGGATTTAAACTGACTGCCTTCACCGATTTCGAGAAGTAACAGCTATGGCCCATACCGATCTCAACATGGACAACCAGTGGTTGCCCTTCACCCCCAACCGCTCTTTCCGCCAAGATCCGCGCGTTTTTGTGGGTGCCGAGGGCATGCACTTCACCACCCACGATGGCAAAAAAGTCATCGATGGCATCTCCAGCCTGTGGTGCGTGGGTGCGGGCCACAACCGCAAGCCCATCAATGAGGCCATCAAAAAACAACTGGACACGCTGGACTACGCCACGGCTTTTCAGGCCAGCAACGACAAGGCCTTCAAAGCGGCGCAAATGATCGCCGACATGGCCCCGGGCGACCTCAATAAAGTGCTGTTTTGCAACTCGGGTTCTGAGGCCGCCGACACCGCTTTGAAAGTGGCGCTGGCCTACCACCGCGCGCGCGGAGAAGGGCACCGAAACGTGTTCATTGGCCGCGAAAAGGGTTACCACGGCGTGAACTTTGGCGGCATGAGCGTGGGCGGCCTGCCGGCCAACCGCAAGGTGTACGGCGCGCAACTGCTGCCGCGTGTGGACCACATGCGATTCATCCATGACCCGGTGAACCATGCCTACATTCACCACGAAGAGCCGGTGTGGGCCGAAGACCCATTGCTGGAATTGGAAAACCGCATTTTGGTGTTGCACGATCCCAGCAACATCGCGGCCGTGATCGTTGAGCCCATTGCGGGCAGCGCGGGTTGGTACATCCCGCCCAAAGGCTATGTGAAGCGCTTGCGCGAGATTTGCGACAAGCATGGCATTTTGTTGATTTTTGACGAGGTCATCACCGGCTTTGGCCGCTTGGGCGTGAACTTTGGCGCCGACCATTACGGCGTGGTGCCCGACATGCTGAACTTTGCCAAGGCGGTGACCAACGGCGTGATCCCGCTGGGGGGCGTGATTTGTCGCGACTTCATTTACGACGCGATGATGAATGCCAATTCACCCGCGCATGCCATCGAGTTCTTTCACGGCTACACCTACTCCGGTCACCCTGTGGCCTGCGCCGCCGCCATTGCCACGCTCGACTTGTTGAAGGAAGAAAACCTGTTTGCCCGCGCTGGCCAAAAAGGCCGCGTGTTGGGCGACGCCATGCACAGCGCCCTCAAAGGCTTGCCTAATGTGGTCGGCATTCGCACTTTGGGCTTGGCCGGTGCGGTTGAGTTGGCCAGCATTCCGGGCACGCCGGGCAAGCGGGCCTATGACATCTTTATGGACTGTTTCCACAAAGGCGTGTGGGTGCGTCCCGCGGGCGAGAACTTGGTGATTTGCCCGCCTTATATTGTTGAAGACGCGCACATCGACCAAATTGTGCAAACGGTGGCCGACAGCATCCGCAGGCATGCTTGATCATGCGCATGCGCATGCGCCTGCACGCCGCCTGACTTTGTGGGGCCGCACCGCCGCCACCTTGCTGTTGGCACTGGTGGCGGCCCAGCTTTGCGTGTGGCTTCACACCCCCATTCCGTGGATGTTGGGGCCTTTGCTGGCCACTGCCGTGGCCTCGGTGTTGGGGGCACCTACCCGCAGCGCAACCCGGCTGCGCAACGCCGGTCAGTGGGTGATCGGGGCGGCATTGGGCTTGTATTTCACGCCCCAAGTCAGCGCGTTTGTGGCCAGCCTGTGGTGGGCGATTGTGCTGGCTGTGCTGTGGGCGTTGGCTCTGGGCACTTTGTTTGATCGTTGGTTGCATCGACAGCATGCCGCCGAGTTTGCGCATTTGCCACGTTCAGCTTGGCGTGCGACCCGGTACTTTGCCAGTGCCATTGGCGGCGCCTCAGAGATGACCTTGTTGGCTGAGCGGCACGGCGCCCGCACCGACTTGGTGGCGGCCGCGCACAGTGTGCGATTGGTGATGCTGGTGATCTCGGTGCCCTTTGCCATGCAATGGGCGCAAAGCCATTGGGGTTTGCAGGTCGATGCGCGTTTGTTGCCCGGTCCGCGCACGGCAGACTGGCTCGGTCTGTTTTGGCTGGCGCTGGCCACCGCCGGCGGCGCGTTGGCCATGACCTGGCTCAAGCGCACCAACCCGTGGTTCATGGGCGCGTTGCTGGCCTCCATGGCCCTGACGTTGACGGGCTTTCAGGGCTCAGCCATTCCCACTGGTTTGTCTAACGCGGCACAGCTGGTCATTGGGGTCAGTTTGGGGGTGCGATTTCAGCGCGAGTTTGTTCACACCGCGCCGCGTTGGTTGGCCTCGGCCGCTGCAGGCACGCTGGCCATGATGGCCTTGTCGGTGGGTTTTGGTTTGGCACTGGCGTGGGCCACAGATTTGCACCCCGCGACCTTGATCTTGGGCACCGCGCCTGGCGGTATTGCCGAGATGGCGATCACGGCCAAGGTGTTGCAGTTGGGGGTGCCGGTGGTCACGGCCTTTCAGGTGTGCCGTTTGGTGGCGGTACTGATTTTGGTGGGGCCGATTTTCAAGTGGGTCGGCAGGCGCCAGCTAAAGCAGGCTTGATCTGCGAGGTTGCAGGTTGGGCGCAACGCCAAGCCGAAGGGCTTGGGCTGCTCAGTGCACGACCACGGGTTGCTGGGCCAAGCCCGAGTAACCCTCCAGCGTGTCTTCGACTTCTTCTTGTGTAGGCGTGTGCAATTGCCAAGCCTGAATTTGTTGCTGGAACATTTCTGCCCAAGAGCCGTCCAAGTACACCTCTTTGCCCGAGCGTTTGTCCACGATTTCAAAACCATGGCGTTCCAGCAGGGGTGGGCTGGTGGCGGGTGGTGTCTCGGCGGGCGCGTTGGCCAGCACATGCATCACTGCAAAGGTTTCAGATTCGTACAACAGGTTCATGCCTTCATTCTCGCTCAAGTTGTGGGTCATAGATGGCGCCTTTGGGATGAACTTCAAGAGGATCAGGATTTCTAAGAGGCCGTTGCCGCGACCGCCAAAGCGGGCAGTGGCTCTTGCCCCTTGAGCAACAGGTCAATGTAATCGCCGTTGGTCTGTGTGATTTTGATACGAACGGGCAGCCAAGCGTATTTTTCGGCCATCCAAAAGGTCACTTGGGCATCAAAACGGTTGCGTGGTTGACACACCCATTTGACGGTGGCCAAAGTTTGGTTTTCCAGTTTCAGGTTTTCGTGGGCCTCCAGCGTCAACAGCCAAGGCAATGCGTCACGCAGTGTGGCGGTTTGAATTTGAAGCCGCGTGCCGGGCTGAAAACGCAGCGGGTCGCCCGCCATGGCGGCGGCCATTTGCAGGTAGAGACTGATTTGGTCTTGCGCACCGGGCTCAAGGGCTGCTGTGGGCGCGTTGCTGCTGAACACCACGCGTTGGTTTTCGCGGTCAAAGTGCGAGGCGCGCTCGCTGCGCCAATGGTCTGAAAAGCGAACAGGGGCGAGACCCGTGGCGCTCAAGTTGCCGACGCTTTTCCATTGCCGGGTGCCCAAAAACAAGGCCTTGACCGACAGGCTCATGGCGTAAGCGCTGGCGTTGTACTGCCAGCGCAATTCGCCATTGGCGTAGTAAGTGAGGCCCTTGGACATGCCCGTCATGTTGTAGCTCATCAGGGAGGAGGGCGGCAGGGCACCCAACGGAATCAGTGGCAAGGTGGTGGTGGCCGAGACGAAGGCGTCGCGCGACGGTACAACGGGGGCGGACGCGGGGGCGGGCACGGGCACAGGCACGTTTGCGCTGACTGCTGCTTCTGTGGTGTTGGGCGCGTTTGGGGTGTTGGCGTAGGCGGGTGCTTCGCCCGCCATGGGCTCTGGGGCAGGGTTGGTCTTGGGGTCTAAGGGGGTGTTTTGGGCGGCGGGTGTGGCGCTGACTTCAGGTTCATCCAAAGCCACATTTTTAGACGCCGTTGGTGCGGATGCTGCTGCAGGTTTTGGAGTTGGTGCAGCTTCGGCGGCAATGCGGGTGCGCGGCGCCGAGATTGGGGGTTGAACAGTCAAGGCATTAGGTGCAGTGGGGGCCTCTATCAACCGTGTTTGCATCGGGCCCGTGGCGCGGGTGTCATCGGTCGGCAAACGCAAGTCCAAAGGGCGTGTCATGCCCAACAGCAAGACGCCGTGTACCAACAATACGCCCAGCATCAACAGCCACAACGCTCGGCGAGAAGGCGGCCCTGCCCTCAGATGGGTGAGATCAGTGGGGGCGTTGGCCACGGAGGATTGCATCAGCCACGCCAGCCCAAATCGGTGGAGAGTTGAGCTGCAAATTGGCGCAAGTGTTGGGCATTGGGGCCATCCCAAGAGGTGTCGAGCGTGGCCGATGAACCCAGCACTACCACCCCCAGCACCAAATGCCCATCGGCATCAAAGACGGGCGCACACAAGCCGGCAATGCCGGGCAGCAACACATTGACCACGCGTCCCAGACCTTGCTGGCGTGTCTCTTTGAGCATGGCCTTGAGTTGGGTGGGCGTGCTGGGCAAATCGCGGCGTCCCACTTTGCGGGCCAGCGCCAATTCTTCTTCGATCATGGGGGCTGTTTTGTCGGCCGCGCCCCCGTGGCTGACAAAGGCGGCAAAGCAGCGCCCGGTGGCCGATGACAAGAGGGGCATCACATCGCCCAAACGCAAACTGACCGGCATGGCCAAAGGTGTTTCTTGCCAGTGCACCAAGGTGGGCCCGCGGTTGCCCCAGACGGCCAGCGCCATGGTGTGGCCGGTCGCCTCAATCACGGCGGGCAAACGCTCGCGCGCCATCTTCACCGCATCGAGGCGCGACAACGTGGCCAAGCCCAAGCGCAAAGTGGCGGGCCCGAGTTCGTAGCGGGTGCTGCTGCTGTCTTGCAGCACCAGACCCAAGCGCTGAAAGCTGACCAGATAGCGGTGGGCTTTGGCAGCACTCATGTGGGCGGCGGCGGCCAGGTCGCGCAGCATCAATGGCGCAGGGGCTTGGGCCAGCACGTCCAGCAGCGCAAAACCCACTTCCACCGACTGAATGCCGGCGCGTTCTCGTTCGCTTTCTTGGGGGTGTGAGGCTGTGCTGTCGGTGTCCATATCGCCTAAAATCCGGTTTCGTTTAGTTAAACGGGTTTAACAATGCGTAACTTCTCGGTGGTGCACACTGTAGCCCATTGCGACCCGAACGGACATATTCCACATGAAATTGGCGACCTACAAAGACGGCTCACGCGACGGACAACTGGTGGCGGTCTCACGCGACCTGAGCACGGCACATTATGCGACTGGCATCGCCAACCGACTGCAGCAAGTGTTGGACGACTGGAACTTCTTGGCCCCTCAGCTGGAAGACCTGTACACCACCTTGAACCAAGGCAAGGCCCGGCACGCATTTCCGTTTGACCCCGAGCGCTGCATGGCGCCCTTGCCCCGCGCTTTTCAGTGGGCCGACGGCTCGGCCTATTTGAACCATGTGGAGTTGGTGCGCGCCGCTCGCAACTCAGAGGTGCCCAGCAGTTTTTACACCGACCCTTTGATGTACCAAGGTGGCAGTGATGACTTTATCGGGCCTTGCGACCCGGTGGTGTGCGCCAGCGAGGAGTTTGGTATCGACTTTGAAGCCGAGATCGCGGTCATCACCGGCGATGTCCCGATGCAAACCCAAGCCGACGAGGCCATTGAAGGGGTGCGCCTCATCATGCTGACCAACGATGTGAGCCTGCGCAATTTGATTCCCAACGAGTTGGCCAAAGGTTTTGGGTTTTTTCAAAGCAAGCCCGCCACGGCCTTCAGCCCGGTCGCAATCACGCCCGATGAATTGGGCGAGGCGTGGCAAGGTGGTCGCGTGCACCTCACGCTGCAGTCCACTTGGAATGGTCGCAAAGTGGGCATGTGCGAGGCCGGTCCTGAGATGACGTTTCACTTTGGGCAACTGATCGCGCACATTTGCAAAACCCGCAATGTGCGGGCCGGCTCCATCGTGGGCAGTGGTACGGTGAGCAACAAAAGCGTTGAGCACAACGGCCAGCGTGAATGGCCCAAAGGCTACAGCTGCATCGCGGAGAAGCGCGCCATCGAAACCATTTTGGATGGCCAACCCAGCACCGAGTTCATGAAGTTCGGCGACACCATCCGCATCGAGATGAAGGGCTTGAACGGCGAGAGCTTGTTCGGGGCCATCGCGCAAGAGGTGGTGCCCCTCCAGCGTGACTGAGGCCCGGGGCGTCAAGCGCCCAGTTTCTTCATGAGCAATGCATTCACTTGGGCCGGATTGGCTTTGCCTTTGCTGGCTTTCATGATCGGGCCAACCAAACCATTCAAGGCTTTGGCATTGCCGGCCTTGAACTCTTCCACGTTTTTCGGGTTGGCGGCCAACACCTCGTCGATGATTTTTTCCAACTCGCCGGTGTCGTTCATCTGTTTCAGGCCTTTGGCTTCGATGAGGGCATCGACATCGCCTTCGCCGCTACCGGAGGGGCCTTCTTTATTCCACAGCCCTTCAAACACTTGCCGTGCTGCGTTGTTGCTGATGGTGTTGTCGCTGATGCGGCCAATCAAGGCGGCCAATTGCGCGGCACTCACGGGCGCTTGCTCAATGGCCAACTCACTCGCGTTCAAACGCCGTGACACCTCGCCCATGATCCAGTTGCTGGCCAGCTTGGCTTGGCCGCAGGCTTTGGCCGTGGCTTCAAAGTAGGCAGCCACCGCTTTGCTTTGTGTCAGTTGCGTGGCGTCGTATTCGGGCAAAGCATAGTCGCGCATGAAGCGCTCGGCCATGACCCGTGGCAACTCGGCCATCTCGCCTTTGACGCGCGCCACCCAATCACGGCCAATCACCAGAGGTGGCAGGTCGGGGTCGGGAAAGTAGCGGTAATCGGCGGCATCTTCTTTGGTCCGCATGGCCCGGGTTTCGCCAGTATCGGGATCAAACAGCACCGTGGCTTGCTGGATGCTGTGACCGTCTTCGAGTTGGTCAATTTGCCAGCGCACCTCGAAGTCGATGGCTTGCTGCATGAACTTGAAGCTGTTCAAGTTTTTGATTTCGCGGCGCGTGCCCAGCGCTTGGCCGGGTTTGCGCACCGACACGTTGGCATCGCAACGGAAACTGCCTTCTTGCATGTTGCCGTCGCAAATGCCCACCCAGGTGACAATTTTGTGGAGCTCTTTGGCGTAGGCCACGGCTTCAGCGCTGCTGCGCATGTCGTGCTGGGTCACGATCTCCAGCAATGGCGTACCCGCGCGGTTCAAGTCGATGCCGCTTTGGCCAATGAAGTCCTCGTGCAACGATTTGCCCGCGTCTTCTTCGAGGTGAGCGCGTTCTAAGCGCACCGTTTTGCGCACGGTCTCTTGCCCTTCTTCCAGGAAGAAAGTGACCTCGCCGCCTTGCACCACCGGAATCTCGAACTGGCAGTTTTGGTAGCCCTTGGGCAAGTCGGGGTAGAAGTAGTTTTTGCGCGCAAAAATGCTGCGCTCGGCGATGTGCGCGTTGACCGCCAAACCAAATTCAATGGCCCGTTCCACCGCGCCGATGTTCATGACGGGAAGGGTGCCGGGCAGGGCCATGTCCACCGCGCAGGCTTGCGTGTTGGGTTCTGCACCAAAAGCCACCGAAGCGCGGCTAAAAATTTTGCTTTGGGTGGAGAGTTGGGCGTGGGTCTCGAAGCCGATGACGACTTCATAACCTTGGACGAGTTTGCTCATGGTTGGGCTCCTGCCGAGCCGCCCCAAAGGCGCCCAGCAGCCCCTTGGGGGGCAGTGAATACACGAAGTGATGAAGGCGAGGACATCATTTGATCCCCTCGGGCTGGCGAAGGTGGAAATCGGTGGCCTGTTGCAGGCGGTGTGCGGCGTTCAGCAGCTGGCCTTCCTTGAAATAGTTGCCAATCAGTTGCAGGCCCACGGGCATGCCGCCTACGCCAAATCCGGCGGGCACGCTCATGCCCGGCAAACCCGCCAAAGAAGCGGGCAGCGTGAAGATATCGGCCAAGTAATCAGCGACCGGGTCGTTGGCGTTTTCGCCCAGCTTCCAGGCCACAGTTGGGGCCACAGGGCCGGCGATCACATCGCATTGCTGGAAGGCGTTTTGGAAATCGTCGGCGATCATGCGGCGAATCTTTTGCGCTTGCAGGTAATACGCGTCGTAATAACCATGGCTCAGCACATAGGCCCCAGTCATGATGCGGCGCTTGACTTCGCTGCCAAAACCTTCGGCACGGGTTTTTTTGTACATGTCCACCAAGTCGGTGAAATCTTTCGCGCGGTGGCCAAACTTCACGCCGTCAAATCTGCTCAGGTTCGAGCTGGCTTCGGCAGGGGCAATGATGTAGTAGACCGGAATGGACAGTTCGGTGCGCGGCAAGCTGATGGGCACCAACTTGGCGCCGAGCTTTTCATATTCGCGCAATGCACCATCGACGGCAGCACGCACATCGGCCGCCAAGCCTTCGCCAAAAAACTCTTGGGGAATGCCAATGCGCAGGCCTTCCAGCGAGCCATTCAATGTGCGGGTGAAGTCTTCGGCAGGGACATTCAGCGAGGTCGAGTCGCAGTCCACATCTGGGCCGCACATGGCGCTGAGCAACAGCGCGCAGTCCTCGGCCGAGCGGGCCATCGGGCCGCCTTGATCGAGGCTGGAGGCATAAGCAATCATGCCGTAACGGCTGGCGCGGCCATAGGTGGGTTTGATGCCGGTGATGCCGCAAAAGCTGGCGGGTTGGCGGATGGAGCCACCGGTGTCGGTGCCTGTTGCGGCGGGTGTTAGGCGCGCCGCCACGGCAGCGGCGCTGCCGCCCGATGAACCGCCGGGTACGCGGGCCGTGTCCCAAGGGTTGGTCACTTTGCCAAAAGCCGAGTTTTCGTTGGCCGAGCCCATGGCAAATTCGTCGCAGTTGAGCTTGCCCAGCGTGACCATGCCTGCGCCGCCCCCTTCCGATGCCCCCAGTTTTTGCACCAGCGTGGCGTTGAAGGGTGAACGGTATCCGGTCAAGATTTTTGAGCCCGCTGTGGTGGCGAAGTCGCGCGTCACAAACACATCTTTGTGCGCGACGGGCACGCCTTCCAGCGGGCCTGCCGTGCCGGCTTGCAAGCGGGCGTCGCTGGCTTGGGCTTGGGCCAGTGTGACTTCACTGTCAATGTCCAGAAAAGCGTTGTGCGGGTTGCCGCCCAAACGCGCCAAAAAGTCGGTGGCCACTTCAACAGCGCTCACTTGTTTGGCTTTTAGAGCTTGGGCCAACTCGGCCACGCTCATGTCGTGCAGTTTAGAGGTTGTCATGGTGCAGCTCACTCAATCACTTTGGGCACCAAAAACAGACCGCGCTCCACCGCAGGTGCACTGCGTTGGTTCAGGTCGCGTTGGTTGGGTTCGCTGGCCATATCGGGGCGCAAGCGCAGCGTGATGTCCTGAATGGCGGCCACGGGGTGCGCCATGGGCTCAATGCCGGTGGTGTCCACCGCCTGCATGGCTTCGACAATGCCGAAAAAACCATTAATTTGGGTGAGCATGCGCTCACTTTCTTCTGGCTTGAGCTCCAGCCGCGCGAGGTTCGCGATGCGGGCAATATCCTGTGGGGTCAGGGACATGGTTTGAAAAGAGTTGTAAATGACGGGATTTCACGGCCAAACGGGGCTTGTTGCCGCCTGTTTCACCGGGGGATCGGGTATTATCCTGTGTTTGGTGCCGCTCGCAGTTCTGCCTCCGAGTCCGCCCCATTGACACACCTGATTTGACAGTCGCGCCCACCCCCAGCAGGCCACACACGGGCTTTGGGATGGCGCGTCAAAGGACCCTGAATGTTTTCTTCTTTTCGCCGTTATTTCTCCAGCGACCTGGCCATCGATCTGGGCACCGCCAACACCCTGATTTTTGTTCGCGATAAAGGCATTGTGTTGGACGAACCTTCGGTTGTGGCCATTCGCCACGAAGGCGGCCCTCAAGGCAAAAAGACATTGCAAGCGGTGGGCCACGAAGCCAAGGCCATGTTGGGCAAAGTGCCCGGCAACATCGAAGCCATTCGCCCCATGAAGGACGGTGTGATCGCCGACTTCACCGTGACCGAGCAGATGCTCAAGCAGTTCATCCGCATGGTGCACCCCCGCAGCACTTTCCGCCCCAGCCCCCGCATCATCATTTGCGTGCCCTGCGGCTCGACCCAGGTTGAGCGCCGCGCCATTCGCGAATCCGCATTGGGCGCTGGTGCCTCAGAGGTTTACCTGATCGAAGAACCCATGGCCGCGGCCATTGGCGCCGGTTTGCCCGTCTCGGAAGCCTCCGGCTCGATGGTGGTGGACATTGGCGGTGGCACCACCGAAGTGGGTGTGATCTCGCTTGGCGGCATGGTCTACAAAGGCAGCGTGCGCGTGGGCGGTGACAAGTTCGATGAAGCCATCATCAGCTACATCCGCCGCAACTACGGCATGTTGATCGGTGAGCCCACGGCTGAAGCCATCAAGAAAAACATTGGCTCGGCTTTCCCCGGCAGTGAAGTGAAAGAGATGGAAGTCAAAGGCCGCAACCTGTCCGAAGGCGTGCCCCGCAGCTTCACCATCAGCTCGAACGAAATTTTGGAAGCCTTGACCGATCCTCTGAACCAGATCGTCTCGGCCGTCAAAACCGCGTTGGAGCAAACGCCTCCAGAACTGGGTGCAGACATTGCCGAGCGCGGCATGATGCTGACCGGTGGTGGTGCCTTGTTGCGTGACCTCGACCGCTTGCTGGCAGAAGAGACAGGCTTGCCTGTTTTGGTGGCCGAAGACCCACTGACTTGCGTGGCCCGGGGTTGCGGTATGGCGCTTGAGCGCATGGACCAACTCGGCAGCATTTTCACCAGCGAATAAGTTCTGCCGTTGGCGCAGGCCAACGGTTACACCTCCACACCACTTCAACTTGAATCCGGCGCATTGACCCCATGGCTCTGGATACCCTTGAACGAAGCGCCCCGCCCATCTTCAGGCAAGGCATCTCTGCGGTTTCCAAACTGGTGCTGTTGTCTTTGTTGGCCATCGCTTTGATGGCCTCAGACCACCGGTTCCAAATTTCTCAACCCATTCGGACTGGCGTCGCCATTGTCTTGGCGCCGTTGCAGTGGTTGTCTTTGCAGCCTGCGCGGGTCTTTGAAGGTTTGGGCCAATACTTTGGCAGCTTGGAGGCGGCGCAAGATGCCGCTCAAGAATTTCAGACGCGCACCATTGCGCAAGCCCAACGCTTGCAATTGGTTGAGCAGTTGCAGCAAGAAAATGCCCAGTTGCGCGAGTTGTTGAATTTGCGCACGCAAATTGAAGGGCCCTCCAAAGCAGTTGAAGTGCTGTACGAAACCATGGACCCCTACACCGACCGCATCGTGGTGGACGGTGGGCAAATCGCCGGCATTGTGCAAGGGGCCGCCGTGATCGACATGGCCGGTGTCGTGGGGCAAGTCACGCGGGTCTATCCCTTGGTGAGCGAGGTGACTTTGCTCACCGACCGTGACCACAGCATCCCCGTGATGAATGCCCGCACCGGCACTCGGCATGTGGCGATTGGCGACCCCTATGCTGCAGGGGGCGCTTTGGAGCTGAAATTTGTGCCCTCGGCCACCGACATCAAACAAGGCGATGTGTTGACCACCAGTGGCATCGATGGCATCTATCCACCGGGCTTGCATGTGGGGCAAGTGAGCCAAATTGACCGCCGTGTTGACTCGTCATTTGCGCGCGTGCATGCCAGTCTGGCGGCCAAGCCCAGAGGGCGGCATTTGTTGGTGTTGATGCCAGTCAAAGATTGGCCTGCAGCGCCTGCACAGACCCACGAGGCCCAGCCCTTGGGCAAAGGCCGCACCTCGGCCAAACACAACACCAACACCACACCCGCCATGCCTGCAGGAGCCAAGCCATGATCATGCCGGCAGGTCGTCCGTTGCTGTTGCCGGCCAACCCGAGGTTCATTGCCATGACCTTGGTGTTGGGCTTGCTGGCCAACATGTTGTTGGGCTTGCTTGGTTGGCGTTGGCTGCCCGATGTGTTGGCGATTGTGTTGGTCTTCTGGATTGTTTATCAGCCGCGTCGCGTGGGGTTGGTGGTGGCCTTTATTTTGGGCTTGGCAATGGATGTGCACGAATCCAGTTTGCTGGGTCAAAACGCGTTGTCTTATGTGGTGCTCAGCGCAATGGCTCTGGCCATGCAACGGCGCTTGCTGTGGTTTCCATTGCGTGAACAAGCCTTGCAAATCATTCCGCTGTTTGTGGTGGCTTCGTTGTTGGAATGGGTCACGCGTTTGGTCGTGAACGATATGTTGCCGCATTGGAGTCAACTCATTGCGCCGCTGATCCAAGCTGCCCTGTGGCCCTTGGTGGGCGCATTGTTGCTGGTGCCGCAGCGGCGCGCCTTAAATCCCGACAACATTCGGCCTCTCTGACCATGTCGATCAAGCTGACATCGCTTGCCGAGTTGCGTGACAACCAGGCAGAGCTTCACCGCTTTCGGGGCCGGGTGGCCATCGTTCAGGCCGTGGTGTTGGTGTGTTTCTTGTTGTTGGTGGTGCGTTTGTCGTATTTGCAAATCGTGCGACACGACGACTTGCAAGAGCAGGCTGAAAACAACCGCACTGCCGTCATCCCCACAGTGCCGCCCCGCGGCACCATCTTGGACCGCAACGGTGTGGTGCTGGCCAGCAATTATTCGGCCTACACCCTTGAAATCACACCGTCTCAAGTGCCCGATCTGGAGGCCACGATCGAAGAGCTGTCCAAGCTGGTGGACATTCAAGGCAAAGACCGCCGCCGCTTCAAGCGCTTGCGCGAAGAATCGCGCAGCTTTGACTCTCTGCCGATTCGCACCCGCTTGAGCGACGAAGAGGTGGCCAGGTTCAGTGCGCAACGCTATCGGTTTCCGGGCGTAGAGATCAAGGCGCGTTTGTTCAGGCAATACCCCTATGGCGAGTTGGCCAGCCACGTGGTCGGCTACATCGGCCGCATCAATGCAAAAGAAAAAGAGCGCATTGAAGAAGAAGACGAATCGGGCAATTACCGAGGCAACGAATACATCGGCAAGTTGGGCGTCGAGCTCAAATACGAACGCGAATTGCATGGCATCACAGGCGTGAACCGTGTCGAAACTTCGGCCGGCGGTCGCGCCACACGCAGCTTGTCGAGTCGCCAGGCCATACCTGGTCAAAACGTGGTCTTGTCGATTGATATTCAGTTGCAAAAATTGGTGGAAGACCTGTTTGGCAATCGCCGCGGGGCCTTGGTGGCACTGGACCCGAACACCGGCGAAGTGCTGGCCTTTGTGAGCAAGCCCACATTCGATCCCAACTTGTTTGTGGAAGGCATCGATGTCGAGAACTGGCAAGCCCTGAACGAGTCGCCCGACAAACCTTTGCTCAACCGCGCACTGCGCGGCACCTACCCGCCGGGCTCTACCTACAAACCTTTCATGGCTTTGGGCGCCTTGACCACGGGCAAGCGCAACGCCACCACCATCATCAACGACGCTGGCTCTTGGACTTATGGCGGGCACACTTTCCGCAGCCATGGTGACGGCGGCTTGGGGCCTGTCGATATGGTCCGTTCCATCAGTTTGTCGAGCAATGTGTACTACTACTCATTGGCCAACGAGATGGGTGTGGACACGATTCACGACTTCATGAAACCCTTGGGGTTTGGCCAAATTACCGGCATTGATTTGCCCGGCGAAGTGCGCGGCGTATTGCCCAGCACCGAGTGGAAGCGCAACTATTACAAGCGGCCAGAGCAGAAAAAATGGTACGGTGGCGAAACCATCTCGCTCGGCATTGGTCAGGGCTACAACGCATTCACCATGGTGCAGTTGGCCTCGGCCACGGCCACCATTGCCAATGGTGGGCGCAAATTTTCACCGCGCGTGGTGCGCGCCACACAAGACCCGTTGACCCATGCCGAGCAGGTGAACACCCTGACGGTACCGGTGGACTTGGGCTACTCGGCAGACCACATCGCGGTGGTGCGCAATGGGTTGGTGGGCGTGGTGACTTCGGGCACATCGGCCCAAGTGTTTGCTGGCGCTGGCTATCAAAGCGCTGGCAAAACCGGCACAGCCCAAGCCGTCACGATTGGTCAAAAAGACAAATACAACGCGGCTAAGTTGGCAGAGTTTCAACGTGACCATGCGCTTTACATGGCCTATGCACCTGCCGAAGAGCCCAAGATTGCGTTGGCCGTGGTGGTTGAAAACGCCGGCTTTGGCGCGGTGTCTGCGGCGCCGATAGCACGCCGGGTTTTTGACTACTGGTTGCTGGGTCAGTACCCCAGCGAAGAGGACATGGCCGCCACCCAAAAAGGGCAGTCAAGCCGTCCCATAGGCACACCCCGAAACAAGCAAGACGTGCCCCTTGAAAGCCGCGTCAACTGAGTCAGTCAACGGCCCATAGTGTGGGTCAGTGTGGCCACGTCTGGGCCAGTGACTTCAAGCCACGGATCAGCATCTCTACCGAGATCGAGACCAAGATCAGGCCCATCAAGCGCTCAAACGCAGAGACCACGCGCAAGCCCACCACGCGTTGCAAACGTTCGGCCAGCAACAGCACCACAGCACAAACAGCCATGGTCACGGTCAGCGCCGCCACCCATTCCATGCGGCGCTCGGGCGCTTGACTCACCAGCAGCAACACCGTGGCCATGGCCGATGGGCCAGCCAAAGCCGGAATGGCCAGCGGCACGATCAGCGGCTCAGCCAATGGCACGAGGGAATCTTGCGGGGGCGGTGGCGGCGGAAAGACCATGCGCAATGCGATCAGAAACAACACCACCGCGCCGCCAATTTGCAAAGACACATCGGACAGGCTCATGGCCTTTAAAAACGACTGCCCCACAAACATGAAGGACAGCAGGAGACCAAAGGCGATCAGCACCTCGCGAAGAATGACTCGCGAGCGACGCTCAGGCGGAACGGCCCGCAAACTGTTCACAAAAACAGGGATGTTGCCCAGCGGATCGGTGATCAGCAAAAGCAAAATAGTGGCCGATGCAAAGGTATGTTCCATCGCGCTTCAGCTGGCGTAAACCGAGTCCAGGTTGGCGAAACCTTTCACTTCAATCGGGTTACCAAATGGGTCAACAAAAAACATAGTCGATTGTTCGCCAGGTTGGCCCGCAAAGCGCAGCTGCGGCTTCATGACAAAGTTCAGTTGAGCCGCTACTAAGCGGTCGGCCAAAGCTTGCCAATCGGCTTGTTGCAAGACCAAGCCAAAGTGCGGCATGGGCACCCACTGGTCGCCCACACGGCCGGTCAGGCTGGTTTTGAATGGCTCGCCCAAGTGCAGTGAAATTTGGTGCGAAAAAAAGTCAAAGTCCACCCAGGTGTCAGTGGACCGGCCTTCACGACAGCCAAGCACACCACCGTAAAAACGGCGGGCCTCGTTCAGGTCGGTGACATGAAAAGCAAGATGAAAAAAACTGCGCATGGCGTCAAGCATAGCAGCCGAAACGCTCGGCTTCAGGCCCTGTAGGGTTGTCTCAAGACTTGGCTTTCATGCGCGCCATCATCAACTCGGTGTTGGCTTTGCGCTCGGCGTTGACCTGTTGCAGTGCCGGGCGCTCGCCCATGCGTTTGAGGTAATCGCGCACGGGCAAGTCGGCCAAAAAGTCGCGGCCATAAATCAGCTTGGTGGCCGATGAGACCAAGGGCAAATGCACCACCGCCGCGCAATCGGCCAAGCTCAAAGTGTCACCCGCTACATAGGGGCTGAAACGCGCCAATTTGGCAAATGCCGCCACATTCTTTGTCAATTGATCGCCCACTTTTTCTTTGGCGCTGTCGCTCACCTTGCCGCCAAAAAAAGCCTCGGGGTAAAGATTGCGCACCACCAACTCCAGATGAAGCTCGAGAAAGGTCACCAACTCACGCACTTTGGCGGCTGCAAATGGATCCGCGGGCAGCAAAGAGTTCTGTGGGTATTGGTCTTCGATGTACTCCATGATCACCTCTGACTCGCAAAGAGAGCCCTGTGGCGTCTTGATGTAGGGCACTTTTCCGAGTGGGCTGCAAGCGGGGTCTGTCTGACCAACCCAGACCAATTCTTCGTTGAAGGACACACCTTTTTCGAGCAGCGCGAATTTGACTTTGTTGTAGTAATTGCTGCCGGCAAAACCGCAGAGTGTGAGCATGGGGTGTCTCCTTTGAAATGAGTGAACAGCGTAATGGCTGTTCAACAAAAACGCGATCACTCAGATGACGCTTGGCTCTGACCTGGTCACTGACGCTTTGTCGTAAGCAATGACACACGCAATGACTTAAGCAATGACTGCCACCAGCAATGCCCATTAGGCGGCTTCGAATTCAAAGAATGTGGGGCAGCTTGTCAGAAGAGTGTGTCGGATGAGGCTGTCAGAGAGGCGTGTCGAATGAGGCTTTCAGGTGAGCGCATCCGTTGTGTCTGTAAGTTTTGCATCAACCAAAGTGTTCAAAATCTGCGCCATCATGTTGGAACGTCTTGTTTACCGGTCTCAAGCCACCCACAAGTTGGGCAGTTTGCATTTGTTCAATTTGCTGGTGCAGTGCCGCAAGCGCAACAGCGCGTTGGGTGTCACCGGACATTTGCTGTACACCGAAGAAATTTTTGTCCAATGCATTGAAGGAACACCTGTTGCGGTCGAGGCTTTGTGGCAAAGCATACAAAAAGACGATCGCCACCACGGCTTGGAGCTGTTGTCTCGCGGCCCTGTGTCAGAGCGCCGTTTTGGTGACTGGTCGATGGCCTTTTCGTCCTATGACCACTTCAACAAGTATGACATTCCGGGGTTCTTTCCTGTCGATGAAGCGGGCATGAACGAGACGGCGGAGCGTTGTGCGGGCCTGATGGAAGAGCTCTCATAAAGCAGGTTTTTGCCATGGGCATGCAACTGAATATGCCCAGTGCCATAATCGCGACCATGTCTTTTTTGCAGTCCTTGCGCAACGCCCGCCACCTGACCCGCTTCATGCTGGTCTGGTTTGCGTTGTTCATTGGGGTGGCCGCGGCTTCGCCGTTGGTCAAGCCTCAGACCGCACAAATGATCTGCTCGACCATGGGCGGCGTGCAAATGGTCCTCACCGACGAGGGCGGTGGCACGCCGGTCGCGTCGGCTGACGGCATGGACTGCCCCCTGTGCACGCAGGTGAGCGTGCCCCTGCCCACGGCCATGGTTGGGTTTGTGCCTGTCAGCAGCTTGGCCCACGCCATGCGTCCGTTGGCGGTCGCACATATTGCTGGGCTTACCGGCACACCCCTGCCGCCACGCGGCCCTCCTGCGCTTTCTTGATCAGCCCACCGGTGCCGTTGCGCGGCACTGAGCTGATGGGCTCTTCAGGGGCCGCACTTCCCCCAGCTGAACATCGCCTTGGGCCTCTTGCCCGCGAGAGCGATCACCCCACCGGTGCGCTGTTCGCGCATTGACCGATTGCCAGCATTCAGGCCGAACCATTATTTATTGATCTAGCGAGACATTGTCATGAACGTTTTCAAATCTACTCTGGCTGCATCCGCCTTTGCAATTTGCGGCGTGGCTTCTGCCCACACCGTGCTCGAATACCCCGTCGCCTCTGCGGGTCAAAGTTACAAAGCCACGCTCAAAGTGGGCCACGGCTGCGGCGCTTCGCCCACCCGCCAGATCGTGGTGGACATTCCGCAAGGCGTGCAAGGGGCCAAGCCTATGCCCAAAGCCGGCTGGCGCCTTGAAGTCACCCGCGAAAAGTTGGCCCAGCCCTACACCAGCCACGGCCGCACCATCACCGAAGACGTGACGCGTATCACATGGACGGCCAAAACCGCTGAAGACATGTTGCCCAACGGCCATTACGACGAGTTTGTGTTGGTGGGCACATTGCCCCTCAAGGCCGGCATGATGTACTGGCCTGTTCAACAACTTTGCGAGCAGGGCCGCAACGACTGGACTGAAACGCCAAAACCCGGTCAAAAATTCTCAGACCTGAAATCGCCCGCAGCCCAACTCGAGATCATGCCCAAAGCAGGCGCTGCTGCGCACGCCCATTGATTGACATTAACCCCTACCGCTCAAGGAAACCCCATGAAAACCACATTCAAAACTCTCGCTGGTCTGCTGATTGGTGTGTGCTTGGCAAGTGCTGCCACGGCCCAGGTCAAAGTCGAAGGCGGCTGGGTGCGTGCCACCGTGCAAGGCCAAAAGGCCACGGGTGCATTCATGAAACTCACCGCACCGCAGGCCACGCGCTTGGTCAGTGTGTCCAGCCCAGTGGCGGGCGTGGCCGAGATTCATGAAATGAAGATGGAAGGGTCGGTCATGCAAATGCGGGCCATGCCTGAACTGAATTTGCCAGCCAACAAATCGGTAGAGCTCAAGCCTGGCAGTTACCACCTGATGCTGATGGACTTGAAAACCCCTTTGATGAAGGACACCAGCGTCGCCCTGACCTTGACCTTCAAAGATGCCAAGGGCGTTGAAACACAGCAGCAGGTGAGCGTGCCTGTGAAAACCGCCATGCCTCAGGGTCATGGCCACGGTGCGCACAAGCACTGAGCTGCATCGGTTGCCTGACTTCGGACCGCGATGGCGATGACCTGGACCTCTGCCCAACTGCGCAGGCTCAGCCTGTGGTTGATGTGCGCCATGCTTTTGGCGGCGCTGGCCCCGACAGTGTCGCGCGCGCGGGCTTGGAGTCAGGGCAGTGCAGTGCCTTGGATGGCGGTGTGCACGGCCAACGGAACGCAGCAGATAGCGGCCACCACAGCCACCCCTCTGCCAGCAGAGCCCGACTCACCGTCGGGCCAAACCAGTGTGGACCACTGTGCTTTGTGTGTGTTGGCCTCTGACCGGCTGGCCCCACCACCGGCACCCATTGCGTGGCAAGTTAGGCCACAAGCGCCGCCTCTTTGGGTGGCGTTGACGGATCGCGCAACCTCATCTGTTTTGCACTGGACAGTGCGCTCCCGCGCACCCCCTGCCCACGCCTGACCTCAGTCGTGGCAGGCCGGACTTTGCCGACCTGCTTTTTGCCAGATGCCTCTCTCCATGAGGCAGTTCTGGTCAAGTTCGTCAGGAGTAGCAAGTGCATTTTTTGAACCAAATTCCGGTGGGTGGAACCATCGATGTGAGCCGCGGCCAATGTTTGTTGACCGCCGGTGGTGTTGGCCCCGTGTGGCGTGTGACCCAAGGGGTCTTCAAGCTGGAGCGTGAAGGCCAAGACGGACCCATCTTGGTCCAACTGGCGCAAGCCGGAGACTTGATTGGCGTGGAGTCGCTTTGTACTGAGCCTTATGCCTTTACGGCTGTTGCGCTAGTGAAGGCCCAAGCCATTCCCCATGTGGTGAGCCAAGACATGGACCGTTTCACCACCATGACACAGGGTTTTTTGCAGCAACAACGCCAGACCTGCGACATGCACCGTTTGCGCACCGGCTCCATCGTGCAGCGTCTGGCTTATTTGTTGACGGTGTTGGGCAAGCAGGCCGATGGCCGCGTGTTCAACGTGCCACGCAAAGAGTTGCCCACGCTCAAAGAAATGGCTCGGGTGGTGGATTCAACTTTTGAAACCGTGTGCAGAGAGCTCAACACTCTGTTGCCAGAGCGCACACAGCCGCGAACCGCTGCACCCAGTGTGTGGGTCGTCGAGCCCCCCTTCGCCATGGCCGCGTGAAAGACCCTCTGGCCAAGATCGCCTTCAGCGCGCCCCTTCTTCACCATTCATTTCAAGCATTTCAAACATGAAAAACAACCTCAAATTCCCGACCTTCTTGTTGGCCTTGTTCAGCTTGTTGGCCTGGGCAACACCCGTGCACGCGTCCAACGACCACAAGCCTGTTGCTGCACACCCAGCCAACGATGCACAGGCGGTTGTGCGGGTCATGAAAAAGCAATTTGACCAGCCCCAATCTCCGCTGAAAGTTGCCCCCGTGGTGGTGGAGGCTGACTGGGCCTTGGCCGGTTGGTTGCAAGATGCGCGCGGCGGCCGAGCGTTGCTGCAAAAGCGCCATGGCCAATGGGTGATCGTGGTCTGTGGTGGCGACGGCTTGCGTGAGGTCGATGCCTTGACGCAGACCGGCATGACGACCGAGATGGCAACCGCATTGACCAAGAAGTTGGCGACCGCGGAAAGCCGACTGCCCGCGGCCACCTTGAAAAAATTCGCTTCGTTCGAAGGCATGTTGCGAGTTGACGGGGCTGGGGGGCATGGTGCGCACGGCGCTCATGGCGTTCACGGCGCTCATGGCGTTCACGGCTCGCAGGGTGCTCAGGGCGCGCATGGCGTTCACGGCTCGCAGGGTTCTCAGGGCGCCCAGCCCGCGTCCGGGGCTCACCGAAAGCCATGATTTGCTGCATTCCCTTTTTGCCGGGTTGCCCAGAGGTGAGGGCTTTGATTTCGGCGGGGATCCCATTGATAGATAAAAAATGCATTAAGAAATAGAAAAACAGTATTTTGAGTTTTAACGGTTCACTTTCAGAATCCAATCCATCCAATTTTGATGTGATTGGAGGGAGTGAACCTGATGAAAACCAAACGCCAATTTTTCCACCTGACTGCGCTCTTGGCCTTGACCGTGTCAGGTCTGACGGCCCAAGCGCAAGCCCCTGTGAGCCTGCTGAATGTCTCTTACGACCCGACCCGCGAGCTGTACGCCGAGTTCAACCAAGCCTTTGCCAAACACTGGAAGGCCAAAACCGGCCAAGACGTGAGCTTCAAGCAGTCGCATGGTGGCTCGGGCAAACAAGCCCGCTCCATCATCGACGGTCTGGACGCCGATGTGGCCACGCTGGCGCTGGCCGGTGACACCGATGCCCTGCACAAAAACGGCAACCTGATTCCCAAAGACTGGCAAAAGCGCTTGCCGCACAACAGCTCGCCCTACACCTCGACCATCGTGCTGGTGGTGCGCGCGGGCAACCCCAAAGGCATCAAAGACTGGGACGACTTGGTCAAGCCCGGCATCAGCGTGATCACGCCCAACCCCAAAACATCGGGCGGTGCGCGCTGGAACTATTTGGCGGCTTGGGAGTACGCCAAGCGCAAATTGGGCAGCGACGACAAAGCCAAAGACTTTGTGGCTGCGCTTTATAAAAACGTGCCCGTGCTGGACACGGGGGCGCGTGGCTCGTCCATCACCTTTGCGCAGCGCAACCAAGGCGATGTGTTCATCAGCTGGGAAAACGAAGCGAACCTGTTGGAAAAGGAATTTGGCAACAAAGTCGACGTGGTGTATCCCTCGGTCAGCATCTTGGCCGAACCGGCCGTGACCGTGGTCGACAAGAACGTGGACAAGAAAGGCACCCGCGCTGTGGCGCAGGCCTATTTGGAATACCTGTACACCGATGAAGGCCAGGACATTGCGGGCAAGAACTTCTACCGCCCCATCTCGCCCAAGGCCCAAGCCAAATACGCCAAGCAGTTCCCCAAACTGAACCTGTTCACCATCGACCAAGCTTTTGGGGGCTGGGAAAAAGCCGACAAAGCCCACTTTGCGGACGGTGCCAGCTTTGACCAGATTTACACCAAGAAATGAGCGAAACGGGCGTTCTTAAGAGCAATTTGAATATAAGCAAAGCACTAAACAATAGTTTGAGTTTGGTGCAAGCGTCTTCAAAATCGCGGCTCTGGTGATCGTCCGCCGCTCGCCCATTCCAGACCCCAACCCCTGAACCCACCATGAAAAAATTAACCCACCTCACTTTGGCCGCGGCTTTGTCGCTGTCGGGATTCGCCGTTGGTGCACAGACCTTGCTCAATGCGTCTTATGACGTGGCACGCGAGTTCTACAAAGACTACAACGCAGCCTTTGCGGCACATTACAAAAAGACCACCGGCAAAGACGTCAAGATTGACCAAGCCCATGGCGGCTCCAGTGCGCAGGCGCGTGCCGTTAACGACGGCTTGGATGCCGATGTGGTGACCATGAACACCACCACCGATGTGGACTTTTTGGCCAGCACCGGCGTGGTGGCCAAAGACTGGAACAAGCGCTTCCCACACAGCGCATCGCCCACCACCTCGACCATGCTGTTTCTGACCCGCAATGGCAACCCCAAGGGCATCAAAGACTGGGACGATCTGGTCAAGCCCGGCATCACGGTGATCGTGGTCAACCCCAAGACCGGTGGCAACGGCCGCATGGCCTATTTGGCGGCTTGGGGTTATGTGAAGAAGAAGGGCGGCTCGGATGCCGAAGCGGCTGAATTTGTCAGCAAGCTCTACAAAAACGTACCGGTGCTGGCCAAGGGCGGGCGTGACGCAACCACCATCTTTTTGCAACGCAACATTGGCGATGTGTTGGTGACTTTCGAATCCGAAGTGGTCTCGGTGGACAACGAGTTTGGCGCCGGCAAAGTGGATGCCGTGCACCCCTCGATCAGCATCGTGGCTGAAAACCCAGTCGCAGTTGTAGAGCGCACCGTGGCCAAGAAAGGCACAGGCGCTTTGGCCAAAGCCTATCTGGATTACCTCTATTCAGACGAAGCCCAAGAAATTGCTGCCAAGCATGCCTTGCGTCCACGCTCACAAGCCGTGCTCAAGAAATACAGCAAAACCTTCAAGCCTTTGCAGCTGTTCACGGTGAACGAAGTTTTTGGCTCGTTCGCTGACGCCCAAAAAGTGCACTTCAACGATGGCGGTCAGTTCGACAAGATCTACACCGTCAAATAAGCCCTCTCCTCATGACCGCATTGCCCATAGCGGCGCCTGCCCCACGGCGGGCGCCAGCCAAAGTGTTGCCCGGGTTCAACCTGACCCTGGGATTCACCATTTTTTATCTGAGCTTGATCGTGCTGATTCCGTTGTCGGCGCTGTTCTTCAAAACTTTCACCCTGACATGGGATCAATTTTGGAGCGCCGTGACGGGCCCGCGCGTGTTGGCGTCGTATCGACTCACCTTCGGGGCTTCGTTGATCGCAGCGTTGGTCAATGTGGTGTTTGGCTTGTTGGTGGCTTGGGTTTTGGTGCGCTATAACTTCTTTGGCAAACGGTTGGTCGATGCATTGGTCGACTTGCCATTTGCTTTGCCCACCGCGGTGGCGGGTATTTCATTGACCGCCTTGCTGGCGGGCAATGGCTGGGTCGGTCAATACCTGGAGCCCTTGGGCATTCAGCTGGCGTTCAACCCCAATGGGGTGGTGATTGCACTCATCTTCATTGGCTTGCCCTTTGTGGTGCGCACGGTGCAACCGGTGCTGGAAGACGCAGAAAAAGAACTCGAAGAGGCGGCCACCTGCTTGGGCGCTACGCGTTGGCAAACATTCACCAAGGTAATTTTTCCTTCCATTGCGCCGGCCTTGCTGACCGGCTTTGCGATGGCCTTTGCGCGTGCGATTGGCGAATACGGCTCGGTCATTTTTATTGCCGGCAACATGCCCATGATTTCTGAAATCACGCCCTTGATCATCATCGGCAAGCTCGAGCAATACGACTACGCCGGCGCCACTGCGGTGGCCTTGGTGATGTTGGTGTTCTCGTTCATCTTGTTGCTGATCATCAACGCCTTGCAAGCTTGGCAACGACGCCATTCAGGAGCCCCCGCATGAGCGCCGACAGCTTGAAGCCTGCTGCTCGCCGTGCCCAATCGGGCACCACCGAGCCCACATGGGTGCGCTACACGCTGATTGGCGTGGCCTTGACCTTCATGTTTTTATTCTTGGTGTTGCCGCTGGCAGCGGTGTTCACCGAAGCCCTGCGCAAAGGACTCGATGCTTACCTAGAAGCGCTCAAAGAGCCCGATGCTTGGTCGGCCATTCGCCTCACTTTGATTACCGCCGCCATTGCCGTGCCGCTGAACTTGGTGTTTGGCGTGTCTGCGGCCTGGGCCATTGCGAAATACGAGTTCAAAGGCAAAGCATTTTTGACCACGCTGGTCGATTTGCCCTTCTCGGTGTCACCGGTCGTGGCCGGCTTGATTTACGTGCTCATGTTTGGCGCGCAAGGTTGGTTTGGTCCTTGGCTGCAAGCCCATGACATCAAGATTGTGTTTGCGGTTCCCGGCATCGTGTTGGCCACGGTGTTTGTGACGTTTCCATTCATTGCCCGCGAGTTGATTCCGCTCATGCAGGCGCAAGGCAACGACGAAGAGCAAGCCGCTATCGTGCTGGGCGCCACGGGATGGCAAACCTTTTGGTATGTGACGTTGCCCAACATCAAGTGGGGTTTGCTGTACGGCGTCATTTTGTGTAACGCCCGCGCTATGGGTGAGTTTGGTGCGGTGTCGGTGGTCTCGGGCCACATTCGCGGACAGACCAACACCATGCCTTTGCATGTCGAAATTTTGTACAACGAATACCAGTCTGTGGCCGCATTCGCGGTGGCCTCGTTGTTGGCGCTGCTGGCGCTGGTGACCTTGGTCATCAAGTCGGTGATCGAGTGGCGGCACGAGCAAGAAATGAAAGCCGCCGCAAACACGCCACCCGAGCGTCCTCTGGCCACAAGCCCCGAAGCGGCCGTCTGAATCTGTTGGAAAGCATTTGAACCATGAGCATCGAAATTCGCAATGTCCACAAACAATTTGGCGACTTCACCGCGCTGAACAACGTCAGCCTTGACATCGAGTCGGGCGAACTGGTGGCACTGTTGGGCCCGTCGGGCTGTGGCAAAACCACGTTGCTGCGCATCATTGCCGGACTGGAAACCGCGGACAGCGGCACCATTGGCTTTAGTGGCGCTGACACCACCCATGTGCATGTGCGCGAGCGTCAGGTGGGTTTTGTGTTTCAACATTACGCCTTGTTTCGCCACATGACCGTGTTTGAAAACGTGGCGTTTGGCTTGCGTGTGAAACCCCGCAACGAGCGACCCAACGAGGCTGAGATCAAGCGCAAGGTGCACGAATTGCTCGGCTTGGTGCAGCTCGATTGGTTGGCCGATCGCTACCCCTCGCAGTTGTCTGGGGGCCAACGCCAACGCATTGCCTTGGCCCGCGCTTTGGCGGTGGAGCCCAAAGTCTTGCTGCTGGACGAGCCGTTTGGCGCCTTGGATGCCAAGGTGCGCAAAGAGTTGCGCCGCTGGCTGCGCCGACTGCACGATGAGTTGCATGTCACCAGTATTTTTGTGACCCACGACCAAGAAGAGGCACTTGAAGTCGCCGACCGTGTGGTGCTGATGAACAAAGGCAACATCGAGCAAATCGGCTCGCCGCAAGAGGTGTGGGATCACCCTGCCAGCCCGTTTGTGTATGGCTTTTTGGGTGATGTGAATTTGTTCCATGGCCGTGCACACGAGGGCGAAATGCTGATTGGTGCTGACCAACACGCCATTCGCTTGGACAGTCCTGAGCACGGGCAGGTGCAAGACGCCAAAGCCTTTGCCTACGTTCGTCCGCACGATTTGGATGTGACGCGCTACAAGGTCGGTACGCCCCACACGGGCATCGTTGCCAAGCTGACGCGTGCCATTGTGGTGGGTCCCGTGGCCCGCTTGGAGTTGGACCCGATGGAGCCGGGCATGTTTGGCAAAGACGCGGTCATTGAAGCGCAGTTGTCAGCGTCGCAGTTCCGTCAAGAGGCGTTTGCCGAAGGTGAAGTGTTGGTGCTGACACCGCGCAAGGCGCGGGTGTTTGTCGACGGCTGAAGACCTGGTATTCAGGTCCCGGGCCATGGCCTTCAGGTTCCGGGCCTTGGCCCTCAGACCCTGGACCCGAGGACCGCATCAGACGGGTGACTCCCCCACTTGTTTCCAAGTGCCTTGCGACTCTTCCCAATAGGTGCGCATGACCTTTTCCTGAGTGGTCTTGAAGTCGAGCAAGACCACCGTGCGGTCTTGGTCGCGCCACGACAGCAAATGCAAAATCCGGTCGTTCATCATGTTCTCTGGGCTGCGCGATGCGGCCTCTCGACCAGAGCGGGCGGTCAGGTATTTTTCAGACACCATTTGACGCAGCGGAGCCGGCAATTGGAAGGTCTGGTTTGCGGGCACCCAGTCAACCTTGGCCTGAATGAAAATCGGGATGCCCTTGGTTTGGTCTAAATCCAACAAGGCTTTCATGGTGTCGTTGGACAACACCAAGCACCCGTCGGACGCCTCGGGCAATCTGGAATATTGGGCAGACGGCGCGCCATGCACCCAAATGCCTGACCCCGTGCGCCCTTGGTGCCGGTCATACAAATTGGGATAGTTCAGTGTGATGGCACCCGCGCCATACAGATCGGGCAAGCGTTTTTCGTCGAGTTTTTTCTGGGTGAAATAAACGCCAACGGGGGTGCGTCCGTCACCTTCTTCTTTTTTGAAAATACCTTTTTGACCCACCGAAACATAAAAGTCATGCACCAGGTTCAACTGAGCGGGCTGCTCAGGGGTGGCGGTATTTTTGAACACATACATGCGCGAGGTCGAGGCATCGACAACCGCAAAATATTCGGTTGAGGCTGCCAAAAAGCCAAACCCTTTGGGAATGCTGTTGGCAGGATAGGGTGTCCGCAAGGCGCTCAAGCGGTTGCGCAGTTCTTTGTCCAGACCGGCCACCACAGCTTGCTTGTCTTGGTCTGCTATTTGGTGCAGCGGGTTGGCCTTGGGGGCATCGCTGGCCAGGTTCAACAACTCGGCGTAAAGCAAAGAGCCCAGCTGAAATGTGGGGTAGTCGTTGACCAAGATTTCGGCGAATTTGGCCGCTTCGGCATAGCGCGCGGCCTCGACCAAAGACTCGATTTGGCGCAAATAGTCTTCAGGCTGTGTCCACTGCTTGGGGGCTTCTTCTTGGGCCAATTCAATGTCGAAGACCAGCTTTTCGACGGATCCGTTCAGGGCCTTACCGGTGCTGCTGTGGGAGGTGTTGTACCAAAGGGGCAGCAGCAAACACAGCACCAAAACCGCTGTGGCCCAATAGCGCCAGCGGACAGGGATTGCGGTGGTGTTCAGGGCTGCAAGCTTCATGGCGTGAATTCGCGGGTGATTTTCCAGACGCCTTCTTGACGACTCAAATGAAGTGTTTTGAGTGTACTGCTCTGCAGGCCGTCGGCCTCATAAATTTGGGTGAAATTGGCGCGCATTTGGTTGGCGTCCAACGGCTCGATCACGAGTTGGTTGACTTGCACGGCAATCTTTGATTTGGAAGCGATGCGTTGCTTGCGCTCCTTCACCCACTCGGCGTGGCTTTTCTTGCCTTCGGGCTGGAATTGATCGGCATACGCATAGAAATAGCTGTCCAGGTCTTTGGCACTCCAACTGGCCGCCCACTGCGTCACCAAAGCCGTGATCTGCTCTTGCCTCAGCGCTTCTTCATTGGGCTGTGGTGCAACCGTCGGGGTGTCCTGGGTGGCTTCAGAGGCGGCAGTTTCTGGTGCAGAGGCGACCGCTATCTGAGGCTGCACGGGCTCGACCACGACGGTGGGGGCGGGGTCGTCACCGATCCGCTCCGCCCATTGTTGCAAGCTGGTTTGTGCTTGGTTCATCCAAGCCAGATCACTCACGCTCAAGAGCACGGCCGATACCAGCAGGGCTGCCGCCAGCAGCCACTTGCGCCAAGGCTTGGCTTTGGCTCCTTTGGTGTCAATGAACAGCGCCCTCACTTCTGAGCGCCTCCAGCGGAACGCTCACTGGTGATCAGCCAACGTTGGTCTTGCAACTTCATCTCGATGAGTTTGACGCTGGAGACCTTGAGCTTGTCGGATTGGTAGTTTTGCCGGTAACGCAGCTTGATGGTGTTTTTGTTCACCAGCTTGGCTTCGACCTGCGAGATTTGAATCTTGATTTGGCCCTTGGACAAAATCCGGTCTTGGCGGTCTTTCAGCCATTCAGCGTGTGATTTGCCGTCGGATGGGGTGAAGCCGGGCACATACGATTTCACATACCGATCCATGTCCTTCTTCTCCCAAGCTTGAGCCCACAACTGCAAGGCTTGGGTCGCGGCTTGGGTCAACTCAGCTTCTTCAGCGCTGGCCGCTGGTGCCTTTTCAGGTGCCGTGGCGGGCTTGCTCTCGCTGGCGCGCTCTTTGGTGTTGGCCGATGCTACGGTGGTCTTCGCTGGCGCAGGTTCAGCCGCCTTGCCTGAGCTTTCAGCCGTTGCCGCGCTGGACGTGCTTGGGGCTGTTGCTACTGGTGCGGCGTTAGGTGAGACAGCCGGCGCAGGGCCGGGTGTCGGCGCGGCCGCGACCACTTTGGGCGAGTATTGCGCTAAGCCATTGGTGGACACCACCAAGGACAGTTTGTTGCTTTTGGCCGGGTCCAACAACTGCAGTGCCGACGCGTAGTTTTTAGACGCGAGGTGGGTCTTGAGGTTGTTGAGGTTGTTGTACATCAACTCCAAGGGCTGATTCGACTTGAGGGCTTGCTCCAGCGTGGCCTTGGCATCGTTGAGCTTGCCCTGGGCCGCATAAATGGTGGCGATGTTGTTGCGCGCAGCCAAGTAGTAGGGCGAAGACGACGGGATGACTGAAAAATGGGCGATCGCCGGCTCGTATTGTTCGCGCTTGAGTTGAATCAGACCTTTGTGGAAGTTCAACTCAAACACATCGCCTTTGGCCTGCGAGAGGCGCTTCAAAAGGTCGTTCAGTTGCTCGGCGTTGTTGGTGCGCAAAGCCGCTTCAACCTCGGCCATGCTGGGCGGCGAGTTGGCCAGCGCATGGCCCGCCCATGCCCACGTGATGCACAGGGCAATCCAACTGAAACTGCGAGGCGTTTTCATCATTCCTCTTCCGCCAAAATGGACTGGTATTTGGACATGTTTTCCAAGACGATGCTGCAACCTTTGACGACACAGTTCAGCGGTTCATCGGCAATGCGAATGGGCAGGCCAGTTTGGGCCATCAACAACTTGTCCATGTTCTTCAACAAGGCGCCGCCGCCGGTCATGACAATGCCTGATTGAGCCAAGTCAGCGGCCAATTCTGCTGGGGTTTGCTCGAGTGCCAACTTGAGCATCTCAGAAACTTGCGCCAAGGGCTCTAAGAGGGCTTGGTAAATCTCGGTGGACGACAAGGTCACACTGCGTGGCACGCCCTCAGGGAATTTTTGTCCACTGACTTCGATGGAAAAAGGCGTCTCATTGGGCAGCGCGTTACCCGCTTCAATTTTGAGTCGCTCGGCGCTGCGCTCGCCAACCAAGAGGCCGTGCTCGCGGCGGATGTGGTTGATGATGCTTTCTTCAAAATCGTCACCGCCCAAGCGAAGGCCGGCTTTGTAGACCACGCCACCCAAAGAAATGACGGCCAACTCGGTCGTGCCCCCGCCCATGTTGAGCACCATCGAGCCCTTGGCGTCTGCAATCGGCAGCCCCGCGCCCAACGCTGCAGCAATGGGCTCTTCAATCAGGTAAACCTCGGTGGAGCCGGAAGACAAAGCAGCTTCGCGGATGGCACGGCGCTCAACTTGGGTGGAGTCGCCCGGCACACTGATGATGATGCGCGGTTGCGGCTTGAACATGCCCTTGGGCAACGCAGTGTCGATCAGTGACTTGACCATTTGAGCGGTCATGGTGAAGTCGCCAATCACGCCTTTTTTGATGGGGCGAGCGACCACAATGTTTTGCGGCTCTCTGCCGAGCATGGACTTGGCCTCGTGACCCACGGCAATCACCGTCTGGCCTTCTTTGCTAGAAGAACGCACTGCCAGCACGGAAGGCTCGTTGACCACGATCCCTTGCCCTTTGATCCAAATCAGCGTGTTCGAGGTGCCGAGATCAATGGCGAGATCTTTTTTTAAAAACTTTGTGATTAACAAATGAAGCCTGGAACGTATGAAATCGGGGATGGCCACAATCGGCAACCCATGATTTTCTCATTTTTTGCGATTGCTAATGCTTTTGGCGAGGCTGGGTTACTAATTCGAGTTCAGGTAAGCTTTGACAAGTAATTATTAGGAGTGGCCATGAGTGAGTCTTCTGCCTTTGGTTTTGGCCAATTTGTCCCAGGCTTTGACTTCTTGCAAAACTTGTCCAAGACAGCGGCACAGGCATCACCCGTGACGGGCGCGGTCCCCGGCATGGCCAGTTGGGTGGCCCCCACGCTGAGTGTTGAAGAATTAGACAAGAGAATACAGGAGCTGAAGGCGGTTCAGTTTTGGCTGGACCAAAATGCCACGGCCCTCAAAGCCTCCATTCAAGCCATGGAAGTGCAGAAGATGACCTTGTCCACGTTGCAAAGCATGAACGTGAACATGGCCGATTTGGCCAAGGCTTTCACGGCAAAATCACCTGCAACTGAGACCTCCCCTGAAGCGGCACCCGAAAAATCGCGCTCATCGATCTTCAGTCCCAAACCAACTCCCAAAACCACTCCCCAGCCAGAGCCCGCTGTTGAGCCAAATGCGGGCCTGGTGGATGCACAGCAAGGTGAGTCTGTGGCCGACGAGCCCACCGAGTCGGACGCCGCGCCCAAGGCGGCGAGCGACAAGCCGGCGGTTGACCCGATGCTATGGTGGGGCGCATTGACGCAACAGTTTCAGGGCATCGCCGCGGCGGCCTTGAAGGATGTGGCAGGCGAAGCCATGAAGGCCGGCATGACCGCCAAGAGTGCCGCACATCCGGGCGCCGCAGTCCGCAAGTCCAAGACAACGGGCAAAACCAACACCAAAGCCAGCTCCCGATCGTCGGGCGCTGCAGCGGGTCCATCCGCTGCCAAGAAAGCAGTCAAGTCAGCCAAACCTGCTGCCAAAACCGCAGCGCGCTCGACCCGCCCGGCCGCCCAAAAACGCTCCTCCAAATGAAGCTTTTTCCCTACGGCCATGCCACGCATCCCCAGTGGCGCATGGCTGCAGGTTTGGTGCTGGCGCAAGTGCGTGCACAAATGGGCTTGGCCGATTACGCCATTGAGCCCAGACTGGCGCTGCTGTACATCACCGACCATTACGCGCCGCAGGCGCAGGCCATTCTGGACCATTTGCGCCAAGAGTTGCCCGCAGTCTCCGATTGGGCTGGCACCGTGGGCATTGGTGTCGCCGTCAACAATGCCGAATACTTTGACGAGCCGGCCATGGCGCTCATGTTGTGCGATGTGCCAACCGAGCACTACCGCGTTTTTTCAGGGCTATCGCCCTTTCCGGCTCAAGGTTTCGCCGATGTGGCCTTGGTGCATGCCGACCCGTCAACCCCTGAGCTGACTGAACTGATTCAAGAGATGGCGGGCCGAACCGCACAAGGCTATTTGTTTGGCGGCTTGACGGCAAGCCGCACACAAACCCCGCAGTTCGCGGTCACGGCCGGCCAAAGCTTGGCCGACGGGGGCGTCTTGGAGGGGGGCTTGAGCGGCGTGGCTTTTTCGCCCGAAGTGGGTTTGTTGTCGCGCGTGACGCAAGGTTGCCAGCCCGTGGCCAAAGAGCGCGAAATCACCGAAGCAGACCGGCATGTGGTGCTCAAGCTCGATGGCGAGCCGGCTTTGGATGTGCTGCTGGACGACTTGCATATTTCTTTGGACGATCCCAAGGCGGCCATTCCGGTGGTTCGTGCCACCTTGGTGGGCTTGAGCACTGTGGGCCAAAGCGGCGTGGGGCGCACGGGCCATTTGGGCAGCGATGTGCGTGTGCGTCACATCGTGGGCCTCGACCCCATGCGGCAAGGCGTGGCGGTGGCAGAAAATTTAGAGCCTGGCATGCGCTTGGCGTTTTGCCGACGCGACAAGCAGGCCGCACGCGCTGACTTGATTCGCGTGTGTGCTGAGATTCGTGAAGAGTTAGAGCCTGAGATGCTGTCCATCGAGGCCATCAACGCTTGGAGCGACGACCCGGTGGCCAACTTATCGCCGCAAAGCAAGCGCATCGCGGGTGCGGTGTACGTCAGCTGCACCGGGCGTGGCGGGCCTCACTTTGGCGGTCCCAGCGCCGAGATGCAAATCATTCGACATGCGCTGGGGGATGTGCCCTTGGTGGGCTTTTTTGCCGCAGGTGAAGTGGCTCACAACCAGTTGTATGGTTACACCGGCGTGTTGACGGTGTTCACCACCGATTGATCAAACGCCGCGTGCGCGTTGGCTTTTGAACTGCACTCTGAACTCGGCAAACTGACCGGTTTCGAGTGACGCGCGCACTTCGCGCATCAGGTTCAGGTAATAGTGCAGGTTGTGAATGGTGGTCAGCATCGGGCCCAACATTTCGCCGCAGCGGTCCAAGTGGTGCAAATAGGCGCGGCTAAATCCGTCGCGCCCACCTTGCTCCCAAGACACGCCCGAGGCACCGGCGCAAGCATGGCAAGTGCAGGTGACGTCCAGTGGTTGTGGGTCGGTTTTGTGGCGAGCATTGCGCAGCTTCAGATCGCCAAAGCGGGTAAACACGGTGCCATTGCGCGCATTGCGGGTGGGCATCACGCAGTCAAACATGTCCACGCCATCGGCCACGCCCTGCACCAAGTCTTCTGGGGTGCCCACGCCCATCAGGTAACGGGGTTTGTGGGCCGGCAGACGGTGCGGCGTGTGCGCCATGATCTGCAGCATTTGCTCTTTGGGTTCGCCCACACTGACGCCGCCAATGGCGTAGCCGGGAAAGTCCATCTCAACCAAAGCTTCTAGAGATTCTTGGCGCAGGTTTTCAAACATGCCACCTTGCACAATGCCAAACAAGGCATTGGGATTTTCGAGTCGGGCAAATTCGTCTTTGCTGCGCACGGCCCAGCGGCGGCTCATCTCCATCGACTTGCGTGCTTCGGCTTCGGTGGTGAGGTGCCCTTTGGTTTCATAAGGCGTGCACTCGTCCAGTTGCATCACGATGTCGGAGTTCAGGCTGGTTTGAATTTGCATGCTGACCTCGGGCGACATGAACAGCTTGTCGCCGTTCACTGGCGAGGCAAAAGTGACGCCTTCTTCGGTGATTTTGCGCATGTCCCCCAAAGACCACACCTGAAAACCGCCCGAATCGGTCAGGATGGGTTTGTGCCATTTTTCAAATTGGTGCAGCCCCCC
>JACCDS012384492.1_pt1 | contig 45845 bp, 38 predicted proteins | sample 7446441 | NCBI WGS metagenome assembly JACCDS01 (sample SAMN15323445, study PRJNA562643) | freshwater metagenome | isolation source: river surface water | place: USA:Blue River Watershed | collected 2017-08-17 | reverse complement strand
GCCGGCCACGCCCCAGACGATGCCCCAGATCTGTTGCAGCGGGATGCCGACAGCAAGTGCCGCCTGATGGTCATCGGCGACGGCACGTAGTGCGCGGCCGACCTTGGTGCGCGAGAAGAACAGCGCGAGACCGGTGACCAGCAACGCGCAGATGCCCGCGGCGATCAGCTCGAATTTCGACACCAGGATATTGAAGTGCTCCATCAGCGATTCGAGCGGCACGTCCTCGATGCCGAGGTCCAGCCGTTTCACTTCGGCGCCCCACAGCAGTTGCGCAAGGCCTTCGATGAAGAACGAGAGGCCAATCGTGGCCATGAACAGCGAGATCTCCGGCTGGTTCACCAGTGGCCGTAGCACCACGCGCTCGATCGCCAGTCCCAGCGTGTACATGATCACGACGGTAGCTGCGATGGCGAACCACATCGGCCAGCCAAAGTCGGCCAGCGATACGCAGGTCAGCGCGGCGAAGAACAGCATCGCTCCCTGCGCGAAGTTGAACACGCCGGATGCCTTGTAGATCAGCACGAAGCCGAGCGCGACCAGTGCATACATCACGCCGGAGAGCAGGCCGCCAATAAGGACTTCGAAGAAAAAGTTCAGGTTCATCGTGGCCGCCTCAATGCGCAACGCCGAGATAGGCGTTGATCACTTCCTGGTTATTCCGTACCTCATCCGGCGTGCCGTCGCCGATCTTTTTGCCGTAGTCGAGCACCACTACGCGGTCGGAGATGTCCATCACCACGCCCATGTCATGCTCAATCAGCACGATGGTGGTGCCGAACTGGTCGTTCACGTCGAGGATAAAGCGGCACATGTCCTGTTTTTCTTCGACGTTCATGCCCGCCATCGGCTCGTCGAGCAGCAGGATCTGCGGTTCGGCGGCCAGCGCGCGGCCGAGTTCGACGCGCTTTTGCAGACCGTAGGGCAAACGCCCGACCGGCGTCTTGCGGATATGCTGGATCTCGAGGAAATCGATCACTTCCTCAACCTTCACACGATGTTCGATCTCCTCGCGCTGCGCCGGTCCGGCATACAGCGCCTGCAGCAGGAAGTTCGAGCGCATCTTCAGGTTGCGACCGGTCATGATGTTGTCAAGCACGGTCATGCCTTTAAACAGCGCGATGTTCTGGAACGTACGCGCGATGCCGCTCTTGGCTGCGACATGGGTATTCATATCGCGCCGGTGCTCACCGCGATAAATGATCTCGCCCTGCTGCGGTCGGTAGACGCCGTTGATTACGTTCAGCATCGAGCTCTTGCCCGCGCCGTTCGGGCCGATGATGGCGCGGATCTCGTGCTCGCGCACATTGAAAGAGATATCGGTCAGCGCCTTCACGCCGCCGAACGACAGCGAGATATTGCGCAGGTCGAGGATTACATCGCCGATCTTGCGGCCGTTAGGGTTCATGGTCTCCATCATGCCGCCTTGCGTGCGTCGGCCGGCGGCGTCGCGCTGCCGAAAGTCTTCACGTCGCGGATTTCGAGGTCGGCAGCGATCATGCCCTGCCGGCCATCCTCGAACTTCACCTGCGTCTCAATGTACTGCCGCGCCTTGCCGGCATACAGCGCATCGATCAGCACCGCATATTTCTCTGCGATGAAGCGCCGCCGCACTTTGCGGGTACGGGTCAGCTCGTCATCATCGGGGTCGAGTTCCTTATGCAGGATCAGGAAGCGATGCACCTGCGAGTTGGACAGCAGCGCATCATGCGCGAGATCCGCATTCACCTTCTCAACGCAGTCAGCAATCAGCTGGTACACCGCTGCCTGGCTGGCCAGATCGGTATAGCCGCTGTAAGGCAAGTTGCGCCGCTCGGCCCAGTTGCCGACGGCTTCCATATCGATGTTGATGAAGGCGTTGCAGCTCGCCTGACCGTCGCCGAACGCGACCGCTTCCTTGATGAACGGGAAGAACTTCAGCTTGTTCTCGATGTACTTCGGTGCGAACATCGTGCCATCGGCCATACGGCCGACATCCTTCGCGCGGTCGATGATCTTCAGATGGCCGTCGGCATCGAAGAACCCGGCGTCGCCGGTATGGAAATAGCCTTCGGCGTCGATGGCTTCTGCCGTATCTTCGGGGCGCTGGTAGTAGCCGACCATCAGGCCGGGTGAGCGCACCAGCACTTCGCCGCTTTCATCGATCTTCACCTCGACGTTCTTCATTGGCTTGCCGACCGTGTCGAGCTTCACGTCGCCGGAGCGCTGCATGCAGACCGTCACGCAGGTTTCCGTCATGCCGTACAGCTGTTTCAGGTTGATGCCGATGGAGCGATAGAAATCAAACAGGTCCGGGCCGATCGCTTCGCCGCCGGTATAAGCCACACGGATGCGCGACATGCCGAGCACATTCTTCAGCGGGCCGTAAACCAGCAGCTCGCCCAGGCCATACAGCAGACGATCCGGCAGCGACACGCCGCCTTGACCATCGAGCAGCTTGAGTCCGGCGCGGCGCGCAACCTTCATGAAGTAATGGAACATCGCACGCTTGATCGCGCCCGCATCTTCGATGCGAATCATCACCTGCGTCAGCGTATTCTCGTAAATGCGCGGCGGACCGAAGTAGTACGTGGGACCAATCTCGCGCAGGTCGGTGCCGATCGTGGCCGGCGATTCCGGGCAGCTCAGGCAGAAGCCGACAATATTCGACAATGCATACGAGTACAGAAAGTCGCCGACCCAGGCCAGCGGCAGGTAGCACAACACGTCGTCATCGGCCGTCAGTCCATCGAACTCGGCCAGTGTCTTGCCGGTCGCGATCAGCGCGCGATGGGAGTGGCAGACGCCTTTCGGTTTGCCGGTCGTGCCCGACGTGTATAGCATCACCGCGACATCGTCAGGCTGGCCGGCACTGACTTCGTCGGCGAAAAAGTCCGGATGATCATGATGGTGCGCTGCACCCAGTGCCTGCACGCCTTCATACGAATGCAGGCCCGGCTGCGTGTAATTGCGCAGCCCGCGCGGGTCGTCATAGATGATGTGCGACAGGCCCCGCACGGTGGCGCGCGCTTCGAGCAGCTTGTCCACCTGCTCCTGGTCTTCGACCACGGCGAAGTCGATGCTGGCGTTTTCCAGCACATAGGCCATGTCGGCCGCCGGTGCGTCCTGGTACAGCGGCACCGCGACGCCGCCGAGCGACTGTGCGGCAGCCATCGCCAGATACAGGCGCGGCCGGTTGTCCCCGACGATCGCGAGGTTCATACCTCGCCGAAAGCCCAGCTCGGCCAGCCCGCACGCGAGACGACGCACTTCGTCGGCCGCCTGCGACCACGTCAGGGTCTGCCAGATACCGAGATCTTTTTCACGGAACGCAGGCCGATCCGGCCGCGTAGCCGCATGCTGCAGCAAGAGCCGGGGGAAACTATCCGCCGGCCGGGTGTCTGTCTCCACCATGACTGTCCATTGCTCTTGTGGTTATTTCCCGCACGTAAGCGTGCGGGTTTTCGTACAATCATAGCCACGTCCCGGGTTTCCATGTGTCATCTGGCGGACAATTCCCGATTTTTCAATCTTGCGCCGCAGCATACGATGACTGTGATCACCCCGCCCCCGCTGGCCGAGTCGCTCGCCGAGTCGCTCGCCCGAACCGTCTGGGCCGAGACGCTGACGCCGGAGCAGCGCGCGCGCGTCGAGCGTGACACGATCGAGCGCTTCTTCGAAGCCGGCAGCTATGTCTGCCGCAAGGGCGAGCCGGTGGATTACTGGATGGGCGTGGTCGATGGATTGCTGAAGATGAGCAGCGTCTCGCCGCAAGGCAAGGCCGTCACCTTCACCGGCATGCTGGCCGGCGGCTGGTTCGGCGAGGGCTCGCTGCTGAAGACCGGGGGCCGGCTGTATGACGTCGTTGCGCTGCGCGACAGCCATGTCGCGTTCATGCCGCGCGCCACCTTCAACTGGCTGCTCGACAACAGCATTGCCTTCAATCGCTTCCTGCTGAACCAGCTCAATGCGCGGCTCGGGCTGTTCATTTCGCTGGTCGAGGTTGACCGCAGTCTCGATACCGATGCCCGCGTCGCGCGCTGTATTGCGTCGCTGTTCAATCGCGACCTGAATCCGGCCGGCGGCGCCGAACTGCAGATCTCGCAGGAAGAACTGGGCTATCTGTGCAGCATGTCGCGACAGCGCGCGAACCAGGCACTCCAGGTGCTTGAGCGTGCCGGACTGCTGAAGCTCGATTACCGCGGTCTCACCGTACTCGATCTCGACGGCCTTCGAAGCTTCTGAATGCCTGTCTCGTCAGGCCGCATCTTCTCTTGCGCCAACCCATCGCGCGGAACCCCCGGCGTTGAAATTCGGTCAATCAGATTGACCCTGCGGCTTTTCGTTGCCGCGTCTTATTCATCCGGTGTCGGCTCCTCTGCAGCGGCACCTGTCCGACAGGCCGATGCGTCCACTTCAGTTGTCATTGCGTTTCATTTTTCCGCTGGCCTTTGTGCTCGGCGCCTTCGCGCTGGTGATGCTGCCACTGGTCGATGAACTCGCGCAACGCTGGTTTCTGCGTGATCTCGATACCCGCTCGCAAATGGTGGGAACCTCGTTACGCGACCCGATGGTCGATCTCGTTACGCTGCAGGATGCGCAAAGCATTCAGGCCTTGTTCGATCGCAGCGTCAGCGATGCGCATGTCAGTGCGATTGCTTTTTGCGACATGTCCGGCCGGATGCACTATCGCAGCAGTGGTTCTCCACCCGGGCTCAGCTGCCAGGGGCGTGCGCCGCATGACCTGCGTGTCACCGAAGCGCCGCTGGATCAGGATGGTATCTCGCTCGGCAAGCTGGTGATTGCGCAGGAGACCGGCTTCATCGAGCGCCGCACCGATGAATTCCGCAATTACCTGTTCGCGATTTTTCTGCTCATGTTCATCGTCATCTCCGCGCTCGGCGCGTGGATGGTCCACTGGGGCTGGCAGGGCTGGATGCGCTCGCTGAGGACGCTGGTGCGGCGCGACACGGTCGCGCCCGGCATGCCCGGCGCACCGCCGGAATTCCGGCCGCTGGTCAGCGACCTGCGCGCGCTACTGCATGAAATGAACCTCGAGCGCCGCACGCAGCAAAACTCGCCGCAGGCATGGACGCCGGAAAAGCTGCGCTCGCTGCTGCACGACGAGCTGGCCGGCGACCAGGTGCTGGTGGTGTCGAATCGCGAACCTTATATTCATGAACAGGGCGAGCATGGCATCACCGTACGGCGCCCGGCCAGTGGCCTGGTGACGGCGGTCGAGCCGGTGATGCGCGCCTGCTCGGGCACCTGGATTGCGCATGGCAGCGGCTCGGCCGACCGCGTCACTGTCGATGCGCATGACCGCGTGCCGGTGCCGCCGAAACGGCCGGCGTATACGCTGCGGCGCGTCTGGCTCAGCGATGTCGAAGAGCAGGGCTATTACTACGGGTTCTCCAACGAGGGCCTGTGGCCGCTGTGCCATATGGCGCATGTACGGCCGGTGTTTCGTACGTCGGACTGGGAACAGTATGTCGCCGTCAACCAGCGCTTCGCCGATGCGGTGGTCGCTGAAGCGCATGGCGAAGATCCGGTCGTGCTGGTGCAGGACTATCACTTCGCACTGCTGCCGCGCATGGTGCGCGAGCGGCTGCCGAAGGCCACCATCATCATGTTCTGGCACATACCGTGGCCGAATCCGGAATCGTTCGGCATCTGCCCGTGGCGTGAAGAACTGCTGGCCGGCCTGCTCGGCAACACGCTGCTCGGCTTTCATACGCCTTTTCACTGCAAGAATTTTCTCGAGACAGTCGACCGCTATCTGGAAACGCGCATCGAGTACGACGCATCGACCGTCTCCTATGGCGGCGAGCTGACGCAAGTCGAGCCTTACCCGATTTCGATCGCGTGGCCAGAGCCGGATGCGCCGCTCGATGTCGTCCGCTGCCGCAACGAGCTGCGTGAATCGCTGCGCCTGCCGGTGCTGCATCAGCTCGCCCTCGGCGTGGATCGGCTCGATTACACCAAGGGCATCATCGAACGCTTTCAGGCGGTCGAACGCATGCTCGACCTGCATCCGGAACTGGTCGGTCGCTTCTCGCTGATGCAGATTGCTGCGCCGAGCCGTTCGTCGCTCGACGAATATCAGGATCTCGAAGCCCGTGTGCGCAAGCTCGCACTGGCGATTAATCAGAAACATGCGAATCCGGTCGCGCCACCGATTCTGCTGCGTGTTGAACATTTCGATGAAGAACAGCTCGCGCGCTGCTATCGCGCTGCCGATGTCGGTCTCGTCACCAGCCTGCACGATGGCATGAACCTGGTTGCGAAAGAATTTATCGCTGCGCGTGATGATGAACTCGGCGTGCTGGTGCTGTCGCAATTCACGGGTGCGGCGCGCGAGCTGCACGAGGCATTGATCATCAACCCCTACCATATTGAGCAGGGCGCGCAGGCGCTGTATCGCGCGCTGCAGATGCCCGAGGCCGAGCAACGCGAACGCATGCGCAGCATGCGCAGCCGTGTGCGGGAATTCAATGTCTATCGCTGGGCCGGACTAATGCTGCTCGATGCAGCGAGGCTGCGCCGGCGTCAGCGCGTGACGGAAAAAATTCATTCGCACAGCCGGCAGGCGCGGCTGGTCGCTTCATGACCGACCTGCTGGGCAGCGAGGGTCTGCGAGCGTTGTGCGAGTTCGCTGCGCGTGCGCCGCTGTGCCTGTTCGATTTCGATGGCACACTCGCGCCGCTGGCGCCTGATCCGGCCGGCGTGCTGCTGCCGGCGTCAGTGCGGGAGCAGCTGCAGGCCTTGCAATCGCGGGTGCCGGTCGGCATCGTCACCGGCCGCTCGCTGGCGGACATGCGCGAGCGGCTGGGATTTCATCCCGACTACCTGATCGGCAATCACGGCCTCGAAGGCGTGCCCGGCGAGCGTCGCCAGCATGCGGCGCTGGTGCAGATCTGCAGTGGCTGGAAAGACTGGCTGGCACCTCGCATGGCCGGCGTCGATCCGGCGATCTGGCTGGAAGACAAACAGTATTCGCTATCGTTGCACTTCCTGAACGCCAGCGATCATCCGCAGACGGTGAAGGACTTGTCCGCGCTGTTTGCGCAGTTGCAGCCGCCACCGCGCATCATTCCGGGCAAATGCATTTTCAGCCTGCTGCCAGCCGAGCGCGGCGACAAGGGCGAGGCAGTGCGGCGGCTGCTGCATTTCACGCGCAACGAATTCGCACTGTATGTCGGTGATGATGTGACGGACGAAGATGTGTTCCGCCTGTCTGAGCCGGGCATTTTCTCGGTGCGCGTCGGTACGGCCGGCAGCACCGCTGCGCACTGGACTATCGGCGACCATCACGCAATCGGCGCACTGCTCGATATGCTGCTGCGTTGGGTGCCGGCGCGCGCCTCTGCGGTGCAATGAGTGGCCTCGATCTCGGGCTGATCGGCAATTCGCGGACCAGCGCACTGGTCGACAAGTGTGCGCGTATCGTCTGGTGGTGCTATCCGCATTTCGACAGTAATCCGTTGTGCTGCAGCCTGCTGCGCTCAGACGAAAAAAATCGCGCCGCCGATGCGTTCGGCTTCATCGACCTGCTGCTTGAGAACAGCCATACCGTGCGCCAGTTCTACCAGCGCAATTCGGCGATCCTGCAGACACGGCTGCAAGATAGTTCGGGCAATGTCATCGATGTGACCGACTTTGCGCCGCGCTTCTACCTGCATGGCCGCATGTTCGCACCGGCTATGCTGGTGCGCGTGATCCGTCGGGTCGCGGGCCGGCCGCGCATTGCATTGCGCGTGCGGCCGGCGATCAATTACGGACAGGCGCGTACCGCCGCACGCGTCGGCGCGCACCATGTCACGTATTACGGCGCGGCGCAGTCGATGCGCGTGACGACCGATGCATCGATCACGGCGATGACAGAAGAGCGGCCGTTCTTCCTGCATGACAGCGTGACGCTGCTGATGGGGCCGGACGAAACGGTGGATGGCGCACCGCGTGAGCTCGGCCGCAGCTTCTATGAATCGACTTCGGCCTACTGGCACCGTTGGGTACGCAATCTCGCGATACCGTTCGAATGGCAGGATGTGGTGATACGCGCAGCGATTACGCTGAAGCTGAACGCGTTTGATGACACCGGCGCGCTCATCGCGGCCGTGACGACATCAATCCCCGAGTCACCGCCCACAGGCCGCTACTGGGATTACCGCTACTGCTGGCTGCGTGATGCCTACTTCGTCGTCAATGCGCTGAACCAGCTCGGCGTGACGGCGACGATGCAGCACTACCTCGAATACATCCTCAACATCATCGCCGATTCGCGCGACATGCCATTGCAGCCGGTGTATGGCATACGCCGTGAGACCGCGCTGGATGAATGGATCGCTCCCGGACTCGATGGTTATCGCGGCATGGGTCCGGTGCGGGTCGGTAACCTCGCCTGGAGCCAGGTGCAGAACGATGTGTTCGGCGCGGCCATACTCGCCAGCACGCACGCCTTCTTCGACAGCCGGCTGGAGCGTCCTGCCGGGCGGCATATGTTCGCTGACCTCGAGCGGCTTGGTGAGCAGGCGGTGCAGTGCGCATTGCAGCCTGACGCCGGTATCTGGGAGCTGCGCGGTACACGGCGCGTGCACACCTTCTCCGTGCTGATGTGCTGGGCCGCCTGCGACCGGCTGTCGTCGATTGCGATGCGGCTGCGGCTGCCGCACAGCGCGCGCCGCTGGGCCGGCGAAGCTGAGCAGATTCGTCAAGCGATCGTCAATGGCGCGTGGAACTCGGCGATCGGCAGCTTCGTGTCCACCTTCGGCGGTGACCGGCTCGACGCCAGCCTGCTGCTGATGGGGGAATTCCAGTTTCTTGCGCCGGATGATCCGCGCTTCATCGGTACGCTGCGTGCGGTCGAGCGACGACTGCAGCGCGGCGATTTCCTGCTGCGTTATGACGAGGCTGATGACTTTGGCCAGCCCGACGCGGCCTTCACCGTCTGCACGCTGTGGTGGATCATTGCGCTGGCGCGCAGCGGCCAGAAGGCGCGCGCGCGGCAGATGTTCGAGCGGGTACTGTCGCGCCGCAATCATCTCGGACTGATGTCGGAAGACGTGTCGCTCGACGGCCGGGAAATGTGGGGCAATTTCCCGCAGACCTACAGCATGGTCGGACTCATTCAGTGCGCGGCGAGATTGTCGATCGTGTGGGAAGACGCGTACTGAGCGACTTTGCGACTGGCAGCAGACGCAAAGGCTTCGCAGCCCGGCACGATGCGCGCTTTGGTCATCATTGAAATTAATGTCATTTTCTTGCAACGAGCCACTGAGGAATCAGCGAGCCCGTCCATAGAATCGCGGCGGCCGTCCGTCCTTCGATCGGGCGGCAGAACCGAGTCATCAATTCATTGAACGGGAAAGTCAGATGAAAAAATCATTATTGGCCGCGCTGCTCGGCGCGGCACTGTGGTCGCCGTGGGCAGCCCATGCGGAGGAAATGCAGGCGCCGCAATCCTATCTGAAGCTGGGTGTCGGCCAGTCACATCTCAAAGTAGATGGTGCCAGCGCGGACAAGACTTCAGCCGCCATCGCCTTTGGCCAGATGATGTCCCCTACCTGGGGATACGAAGTCGGTTATCTGCACGTCGGCAAATGGTCGGGTTCGGAGACTGATGGCAACGTGACCGATAGTGTTTCGCTGCGCACCCAGGCACTTTATGCGGCGGTGGTCGGTAATTTGCCGCTGTCGGACAGCTTTTCCCTTTTCGGCAAGCTGGGTGTCACGGCCAACCGCAGCAAGGTGAGCGCGAGAGAGACAGATAACGGCACCACACCACCGACCGTGGAACGCTTCAGCGACAAGACAACGAAGGTGCAGGGCACGATCGGTATTGGCGTTGCCTACAACTTTACGAAGGACGTCGCGGCCATTGCCGAGTATCAGTACTTTGGCAAGGCTGACGATGGCGACCTGAAGCTGCAGGCATGGACTGTCGGAGTGAAGTACGGCTTCTGATGCTGTGAGCTGTTACCTTACTTCGGGCCGCCTCAGTGCGGCCTTTTTTCAGTGTAGCCCGGGTTTCAGTACCACCTTAATGCAGCCGTCCTGCTTGTCGCGGAACATGCGGTAAGCGTCGGGTGCATCGTCAAGGCGCATCCGGTGCGTGACCAGCCGCTCGGGATCGAAGTCGCCGCGGCGTATGCGTTCCAGCAGTGGCTGCATGTAGCGCTGCACATGGGTCTGTCCGGTTTTTAAGGTCAGCGAACGATTCATCAGCGCGCCGAATGGCAGCTTGTCGACAAAGCCGCCATACACGCCGGGTACAGACACCGTGCCACCATTGCGGCAGGCGCGCAGCACTTGCCGCAGCACCAGCGGGCGGTCGCTCTCAAGCCGCATCATCTGCTTGATCCGGTCATAGGTCGCCATCATGCCGCTGCCATGCGCCTCCATGCCGACGGCATCGATACAGGCATCCGGGCCGCGCCCGCCGGTCATCTCGCGCAGCGCGTCGGCGACATCGCAGTCACTGTAGTCCAGCGCTTCTGCACGCGACCAGTCGCTGGCCATCTGCAACCGTTCGTGAAAACGATCGATCGCAATCACGCGTTCCGCACCGAGCAGGTAGGCACTCTGGATCGCAAACTGACCGACCGGGCCGCAGCCCCAGACAGCGACCGTATCACCGGGCTGAATGTTGCAGTTCTCGGCGGCCATCCAGCCGGTGGGCAGCACGTCGGACAGGAACAGCACCCGATCATCCTCCAGACCGTCATCGATCTTCAGCGGTCCGGTGTCCGCATAGGGCACGCGCGCATACTCGGCCTGACCGCCGGCGTAGCCACCCGTCAAATGCGAATAGCCGAAGATGCCCGCCGGCGAATGCCCCCACACCTTTTCCGCCATCCACGCATTCGGGTTCGAGTTCTCGCACAGCGAATGCTGTTGCTGTTCGCAGAAATAGCAGCCGCCACAGGCGATGGTGAAGGGTACGACCACGCGGTCGCCCGGTCGCAGCTTGCGCACGGCCGGGCCGACCTCGACCACTTCACCCATGAACTCGTGGCCCAGGATATCGCCGGCCTCCATGGTCGGCACATAGCCATCGAGCAGGTGCAGGTCAGACCCGCAGATGGCGGTTGACGTGATCTTCACGATCGCGTCGCGCGGATTGAGTATCTGCGGGTCGGGCACCTGCTCGATCCGCATGTCGTTCTTGCCATGCCAGACGTTCGCTTTCATCCGGCTTGCCCACGGTGCAGTGCGCGCCCAAGCAGACTGCGTTGCCCGGCCGGCTGGCCGATGGTGGTCGGTATCTCGCCGGTCTCGATCAGCTGCCTGAACCGGCGCAGGTCATCGGCGACCTGCTGCGACGGCTCTTCGCCGAACAATTGTGCAAGCCGTGCGCCAGCCTTGCCCAGCGGCGCAACATAGCTGAAATCCACCTGTACCCGCGTACCGCGACCGCCAACACCGGGCGCGAAGTGCACGATGCCCGCATGCTCGACCTCGGCATCCGGCAAGGTGCGCCAACCTAGCTGCTGCGACGGCACATCGCTGGACAGCTCGGCAGTCCACTCAACATGGCGGCCTAACGGCGCGCGCACCTTCCAGCGCGAACGGGTCGCATCGATCATCTGTACGTCATCGACATGCTGCATGAAGTTCGGGAAGTTGCCGAAGTCGCGCCAGAAGCGGTAGCAGTCTTCGGGCGAGCGATTGATCAGCAATGACCTGCGCACCTGAATCGCACCGGGTACTGCTTGTGGTCCTGTCTGCAGTCCGGCCTGCGTGCGTCGCTGCCGGTCCGATGCCGCCAGCAGGTCCAACACGGTAATGCCGGCCACCAGCGCTGACGCTATCACGATGCGCCGGCTGCCGGTCCGACGGTTTGCTGCGCTCAGCAGGCCGAGGTCGAGCGCGTCACCGGCAACACGCGCCCACAGCCAGCCGGTTTGCTGCGGACGCATCAGCAGACCGGTGCCGGTCACGAGTTCACGTGCGCCGAGCGCGCGCATGACGCGCTGCGCACGCGTGCTGCCATCCAGCCCGACAGCGCGCACCAGCGGGCGCGGCGCAAGCACAGCCGCCAGCCCGAGTCCGACACTGAGCCAGCCCAGCGCATTGCCGAGGCCGGCTGCCGCCATCGGTCGCGCCGGCAGGCTGCCCTGTCGCGCTGCAAGTTCTTGCATGCCGTTCTCCCGCCATCTGCTCGCGAATTAGGCCATGGCGCCGCAGTGCGAGTTCCCGTTCCCCGGATAGTGGCCTGCAGCGACAGACGCAGATCAAGCAAACGGTGCGACGTTGGCCTGCACGCACGCCGGTGGTATTCTGGGCCGGCGTATTTTCGTTCGGAAATTTAAATCTTCCTTCTTCAGCAGCATGGCATCGACTTCATCACCGCAGCCCTACGGCAAGCCTTCGTCGGGTTGGCGTGAGCGCGCATACACCGTCATTTTCGAAACCGATACGCGCGCCGGGCGCCTGTTTGACCTCTGGCTGTTCGTCGCGATTGGCATCAGTGTCACGGTGGTGATACTCGACAGCGTGGCCGCGCTTGCGCAGCGTTACGGCACGGTGTTCGACGCGCTCGAATGGGGATTCACACTGATCTTCACCGTTGAATACCTGTTGCGACTGGCCTGCGTGCGTCAGCCATTGCGTTATGCGACCAGCGTGTTCGGCGTGATTGACTTGCTGGCGGTGCTGCCGACGTATATTGCGATCTTCGCGCCCGACGCGTATGCGCTCGCCGATGTGCGCGTACTGCGGCTACTGCGCGTGTTCCGGGTGCTGAGGCTGGTGCCTTACATGAACGAGTACCGCGTGCTGCTCGATGCGCTGCGCGCGTCCCGCCGCAAGATCCTGGTATTCCTGTCCTTCGTGATGCTGGTGGTACTGCTGCTGGGGACAATGATGTATGTGATCGAGGGACCGGAGCACGGCTTTACCAGCATACCGACATCAGTCTACTGGGCGATCACAGCAGTGACGACGGTGGGCTTCGGCGACCTGGTGCCAAAAACCGATCTCGGTCGCGCGATCGCGTCGCTGATGATGCTGATCGGCTGGGGCACGCTGGCGGTGCCGACCGGGATCATCAGCGCCGAGCTGACGTCACGGCGCATGCCGGCGCAGGGAAGGACAGCTGCCGCGCGTAACTGCGCACATTGCGGAGAACAGGATCTCGGTCCGGACGACCGGTTTTGCCGTGCGTGTGGTGCAGTTTTGCCAGAGTTACCAGCGTCCCGTTAGGGACGGCTGAACTCAGAGTGAAGTTAACGCGCAATTTGGGTGGTCTGATGAAGAACGATGAAACGATGAGCGAGGGTGAAGCTGTGCCACATTCCTCTCGCGGTCCCCGGGCTATGCCTCTCTCAGTGTTCAATTAAGCGGGTGATGAACCCGGGGTTAGTCATTTCCGGATCAGCTTTGCTGCGGCATCTCCGCAAATCCGACGCTCCAACGCCTCTCCCCCGACTTCGCGATGCACAGCACATCGACCTGCGGCAGCCGTTCGGCCAGTCGCAGCGATTCATTCATTCCGAGCACCATGCAAGCAGTCGACAGCGCATCGGCCTGCATGCCGGTTGGTGCCAGCACCGATACGCTCGCCAGTTCCTGTGGCGATGCACCGGTATGCGGATTGACGATATGGTGCCGGCTGAAGTCGGCACTGAAATGCGTTTGATAGTCACCCGACGTCGCAAGGCAGCGACCGTCGGCGCGTAGCAGGTGCGCGATGCCGTCCGGGTTGCGCGGATCGCGTACCGCGAGTGTCCACGGCTGGCCATCATCGCGATGACCGAGGCTCCCAAATTCGCCGGTGTCGAGCAATGCGTGTTCGATGCCATGCGCGCGCAGTGTCGCCAGCGCGACATCGGCGCCATAACCCTGCGCGATACCGTTCAGCGTGACAGCCATGCCCGGCTCGCGCAGCTGCACGCGCTTGCTGTCGATTTCGAGCTTGCGCCAGCCAACCCGCGCCAGCGCCTGCACTGGATCACCTGGTCCGGTGGCGGCATCCCACAGCGGCTGCACCGTCACGTCGAAAGCGCCGTCGGTCAGCTGCGCGACCGACTGCGCGGCCTGCAGCACGGCCAGCAGCTGCGGGTCTGGCTGGTTCAGCGTGCCTTCGCGGTTCAGCCGAGACAGCGCGCTGTCGGCGCGGTGCAAACTCATCAGCCGGTCGACACGACGCAGCGCATCCATTGTTGCGGACAGTGCAGCGTGCGCTTTGGTTTCGTCATCATGCAGCACTCGCAGGCTGGCGGTGGTGCCGAAAACGATGCCGCCGGTCGCGAACTCTTTCAGCTGTGAGCGTGCGGCCCACCAGCCGCCGACGCCCAGCGCCGCTGTGCCGAGTGCAGCACTCAATAATGTTCTGCGTTTCACCGGACCTCCTGCATCGGCACGACGCGTATCGGAATCTTCACGCCGCGCTTAGCCTCAAGGATGCGCGGCGCACACTGGGTGTCGCTGTGATAGATGACCACGCAATCCATGCACTGGAAACACTCGTCATACACGATACGGCCATCGGGACGGATCGCCTGATAGTCACAGCGGTGACGGCAGCTCTGGCAGGGCTTGCCGCATTCGTCGCGGCGCGGCAGCCACTTCAGCAGCCGCAACCGGCCCAGTATCGCCAGACCGGCGCCGAACGGGCACAGGTAACGGCAGAAGAATTTGTACACGAACGCACCGACCAGCAGCAGGCAGCCGGCATACAGCACGAACGGCCATGAGCGCACGAAGTACAGCGTGATCGCCGTCTTGAACGGCTCGATCTCGACCAGCTGATCCGCCAGCTGCGGCGCAAACAGCGCGCTACCGAGGATGGCCAGCAACAGCAGGTACTTGATCCACTTCAGCCGGCGGTCAGTGGCGGTACGCAGCCGCAGCCGCGGCACGCGCAGGAGTCGCGCGAGTCGCGCCACCAGTTCCTGCATCGCGCCGAAGGGACACAGCCAGCCGCAGAAGGTGGCGCGGCCCCATACGAAGAAGGTCAGCGCGACGAAAGCCCACAGCGAGACCGTCATCGGGTCGTACAGGAAGAAGCCGAGTCCGCGACCTTCCTTCAATGCCTGCAGCAAGCCAGTGATGTTCACGATCGACAGCTGCCCTTGTGCATACCATCCGATGAAGCCCAGCGTGAACGACAGGAAGGTGACGCGGATCAGTGTGAAGCGACGCTCACTGGCGGTCAGCCAGCGCTGCGACACCAGCAGCAGGGTCAGCAGCAGTAAGGCGGTGCCCAGCACCAGCAGCTCGTTGAAGCGGTCGCGCCAGATGCTCAGGTGGTTCTTGTCATCGCTGGCCGGCACGTCATAGAAACGATTCGGTACATCGAGCTTGTACGGCAGTGCGGCGCGAATGATTTCGGGATAGACCATGCCCTTCTCGCGCTTCACATTCACGACGAACTGCAGCGGCTTGGACAAGTCGAGTCCGCTCTGTGCAATCACGCGGAACACCTTGATATTCTCCGGCGCGATCGGTGTGCCGTCGGCCAGGCGCAGTTCGAGGTCGAGGTCGCGCATCTCGATCGGCAGCCCGCCCTGCTGCAGCGTCAGACGGTCCGGCGCGGTGCCGGGCACAAAATCGTCGGGCGTGATGGTATATCGACCGCCCCACATCACCAGGATCGCGTGGTCGCCTTTCTCGAGGCGGCCAGAGAGTTTTTCCCAGCTCGGGCCGTCCAGCAGATTGCTGCCGATGCTGGGCACTGATGCCAGCGTGGTGTAGATGTCGATGAACATGCCGTCGGGATTGGCGCTGCCATCGGTATCCAGGCCTTCACCATTGGTGCCCTTGAACGCTTTCTCGACATCGCTATTGGCCAGCGACAGATGCGCGACCATGCCCCGGCCGAACAGCTCGACCGGGCTGTAGCGTTCGATCAGTCCGGGCTTGAGCCGCGCGATCTGGTCCGGGTCATGAGCGCCGGCGAAGCCGAGCTTTTTGCGCGCGACTGCGAGCGATGACGACAGCAATGTCTGGTTGATGATGCGCACCGACGCGGTCGCTTTTGACACGCCGTCGATGCGCACATTGTTGCCGTCCATTTTGCCGCTCTTGCGCGCACCGGCCGCAATACTAATGTTCTGCGTCAGCGACAGACCTTTGTACTGACTGACGAAATTGAACAGCGGCTGAGGGCCGTAACCTTCGAGGAAGACCGGCTCATGGTGCGAGATCACGCGCACATCGAGAAAGCCGCCTTTCGGATCGAGCGCGACCAGCAGGTTGATCGGCACGCCGGAAAAGCCCGGCAGCTGCACGAAGTCAATCGACTCGAATACATAGCCGAGCAGCTCGGTCGACGTCATTTCCTGTTTCAGGATCGGCCAGACCGGCAGCTCAGGATCTTTGTCGCCGATGATCATCGGCGATGGAAAGTACTGCGCCAGCTGTTCGCGCTTCAGCACACCGGCGTGCGCTGTGATGACAGCGCACAGCAACAGCAGTGATGCGAGCAGCCTGCGCATCATCGGACCACTCAGGGTTTGATCGAGCGCACGCCGTGACGGGCAAACAGCGCGGCCATTTCGCCGGAATCGAACAGCTCGTTGACCGCTTTCTGTACCGCCTGCGCGAGTTCAACATTCTCCTTCTTGACCGCCATGCCGATCACCCAGCCCTTGCGCGGAAGACGCTGGAATGGCGCATCGGTGACTTCGAACGCCGCGTCGCCGCGCAGCACCGATTCGATTTCCGCGCGTGTCGCAACCACCGCATCGAGCTCGCCGGCCCTGAGCTTACTGACCGCTTCCACGCCGGACGGATAGATGCTTACGTTGTCGCGCAGGCTGGCATCGCCCAACAGCACCATCGCCGAGATCGACACTTTTTCTGCGCCGAGCTTCTTGCCTTCCAGCGACTCGGTGCCATTCAGCTCGGGAATCGCCTTCAGGTTGCGCGCCAGCTGTACGGTGTCGCGGTAGTAGGGCGCAAAGATCTCGACCTGATCATTCTTCAGCATCACGCTGCGGTCCACTGGCATATGCATCAGCAGGTCCGCCGGTCCGAAGCCGAGGTAGTGGCCCTTCCAGATCATGTTGCGCAGGTCGTCGCTGACGTCTTCGCCGGCGGGGAAGGGCAGCAGCGAAAGCTTGAGCCCGAGCTTCTTGGCGATCGCATCGGCCAGTTCGTGGTCGAGGCCGCCGGCCTTGCCGGACCACGGCGCGAAATCGTCATAGACGGCAACGGACAATCGGCCGGTGCTGCGTATCTTGTCGAGGTCGGCTGCGGCAGGCAGCGATACGATGAGCGCGGCAGTGGCGAGGAGTGAGGTGAGCAGGCCGCGTCGGGTGAAGCTGGTCATAGATTTGTCTCCGGGGTGCGCTGTTGTCCGCGCTCTAAAAAAGTCTTGGTAAAAAGGCTTGGTAAAAAGCCCTGGTAAATACGCAAGGCGCCGCAATTGCGGCGCCCTTCATGCTACGAATTATGTATCAATCGACAGGCCGGTCAACAGACAAGCCGATCCATTGATTATTTCTCGCGGCGGGTTTCCAGGTAGGCCTTGATCGCCCACACCGCTTCCTGCTGCAGGATGCCTTCGAACGGCGGCATATACACCGCGCCGTTACGCACGCGGCCCTTGCGTACCGTGGCTGCGTAGTACTCATCCATTTCGGCGTAGCAGGCGCCACGGCGATCGGCGGCCATGGTCGTGCAGTCGCGGTCAAGCAGGCGCAGGTCCGGTGCGATACCGCCGGAGATCGCGTCGATACCATGGCAGCGTGCGCAGTTCTGTGCATAGGCCGAGTTGCCGACGGCGATGGCCGCCTTGTCGCCGCGGTACGGGTTCTCCGCCTTCCAGGTCTCGCCGAGTGCTTTGAGCTTGCTGGTATCGACAGCCTGCGGGGTCACGTCGCCATGGGCCAGGGCCGCGTTCGACAGCACGAGGGCTGCCGCGCACAGGAAGCCGCGGAGGATGAAGCGGGTCAGATTGCTCATTCGATAATCTCCAGTGTTGTTTTAAAAAGTGTTTGCCGAATTCGCAATCTTTACAAAGCACGCGTCCGGCTTAGGCCACACAGCAACCGCAATAGCCGTGCCATCTGCTTCGCTGCAGCAAAAGAGACGCTTTGATTGCGTTTTGCTTCATAACGGAACAAGTGCTACATTCCTCCAGACAACAACGATAAAAAAAGACACAGTGACCTGTCTGGGGACGAGAGATGGCCTTGTCGCGACTGCCCGCATCTGCGGGAAATGAGAGGATATCCAGAGGTTCAGGGCTGGCATTGCCGGAGCGGCCGGGTTCGCCTTTGGGCATGTTTCATGCGTCCGATCAGGCCGCCATGATCGAAGAATCCCACCGTCGCTCCGCTTCCTACGGTCTCACGCCGGAAACCGAGGCCGATTACTCGCCTATCCTGAAGGCCGACCTCACCTGCCGCATCGAGGAGAATCGTGGGCTCGCGACCTATGCGCTGCCGGTGATGGAGACGCTGTATGAACAGATCGTCAACACGCACAGCATGGTCGTGCTCACCGACGCGCAGGGCACGATCTTGCAGTCGATGGGTGATGATGACTTCATCGAGAAAGCCGATCGCGTCGCGCTGTGCCCCGGTGTCGCGTGGTCCGAGCAGAGCAAGGGTACGAACGCGATAGGTACCGCGATTGCCGAGCAAACGCCAACGCTTGTGCATGCGGACCAGCACTTCCTGGCGATCAATCATTTCCTGACCTGTTCGGCGGCGCCCATCATGGACCATCAGGGCAAGCTGATCGGCGTGCTCGACGTGACCGGCGACCATCGCAGCTTCCATAAGCACACGATGGCGCTGGTGCGCATGTCCGCCCAGATGATCGAGAACCAGTTGTTCGCGGCGACCTTCGAGGATGCGATCACGCTGCACTTCCACAGCCGCCCTGAATTCATCGGCACGCTGATGGAGGGCATTGCGTCGTTCTCGATGTCGGGGCGCTTCCTGTCGGCCAACCGCAGCGGACTGTTCCAGCTCGGACTGCCGCTGTCGGCGCTGCAGACGCATACCTTCAGCTCGCTGTTCGGCATGCCGGTATCGGCCTTGTTTGATCACTACCGTACCGCGACGCCGGGCCTGCTTGATCTCTGTCTGCACAATGGCGTGCGCGTGTCCGCGCGCGCCGCACTGCGTGCGCCGAACCTGATCGTGCAGGGCACGGCAATCGATACCGAGCGCCGCGCGAGGGACGATGCGCCCGCCGTACGTAAGGATGCGCTGGCGGATGAAAACGCGCAGCGTCGTCGCCTGTCGAGCCTGCATTACCTCGACACCGGCGATGAAAAAGTGGCTGCGCTGATTCGCAAGGTGAATCTGGTCAAGGGTCGCGACATACCGATCCTGATTACCGGCGAGACCGGCACCGGCAAGGAATTGCTCGCACAAGCCATCCACAATGACTCACCGCGTTCCGGCGGACCGTTCGTTGCGGTGAACTGCGCATCGATACCGGAGACGCTGATCGAGTCCGAACTGTTTGGTTACGAAGACGGCGCCTTCACCGGGGCGCGCAAGAAGGGCAGTACCGGCAAGATCCTGCAAGCGAATGGCGGCACGCTGTTCCTCGACGAGATCGGCGACATGCCACTGCCCTTGCAGGCGCGCCTGCTGCGTGTGCTACAGGAGCGTCTGGTCATGCCGCTGGGTAGCAGCAAGTCGATACCGGTGAACGTGGCGCTGATCTGCGCGACCAACCGCAACCTGCGCGAAATGATCGCGAAGGGTCTGTTCCGCGAAGACCTGTATTACCGTCTCAACGGTCTGGTAGTGCGCCTGCCGCCGCTGCGTGAGCGGTCCGATCTCGATATCGTGATCAGCCGGCTGCTCGTGTCTGAATCCAGCGGTGAAACGTTTACGGTGTCGCCCGAAGTGATGGCGCTGTTCAAGCGGCACAACTGGCCGGGCAATTTCCGCCAGCTGACCAACCTGCTGCGCACCGCGCTGGTGATGGCCAGCACGCAGCGTGAAGTGCAGATCGAGCACCTGCCCGAAGATTTTCTGGAAGACGTGGGTGGTGCCGATGCGACGGTGGCGGCCGCAAGCGACAGTGCGACTCAGGCCGGACTGGCGATTCCGGCATCGGCCAGGCTCGAAGACATCGAGCTGCTGACGATACAGCGAGCGCTTGATGAGCACGGTGGCAATGTATCGGCCGCAGCGCGCGCACTCGGTGTGTCACGCAATACCATCTACAGAAAACTGCAGAAGTAATCCTGCATTCCCACCTGTTTCACCGTGATGCCGCACTCGCTTCGCGTGCCGCATTCATTCAAATGAATGAGGCCAATCTGCCGACAGCCTAGTGCATCTGATGGCGCATCGGCAGCCCCCGCTGCGCGAATCGTTTCCCTATATTGACCTGCAGGCCCGACAAGTTTTTTCGAACGCTCGTCGCGAGGCCGCAATTCATCGGGGAGTCAGGCATGACAACAGCGACAGGTACGAACGGCAGCGATCTGCTGACAGGCAATGGGGGTAGCGACACGCTAAGCGGCGGTAATGGTTCCGACACCTTGAATGGCGGTGCCGGTAACGACGTGCTCAGCGGTGGCAACGGCGGCGATACGCTCAACGGCGGCGCGGGCAACGATGTGCTCATCGGCGGCAACGATGGCGACACACTCAACGGCGGTGATGGCGCGGATACCATCGTCGGCGGCAACGGCGACGACATGCTCTACCTCGACGAATTCGATACCGTCGTCGATGGCCAGAACGGCTTCGATACGCTGCTGTTCACGCACAGCGGACAGACACTCGATTTGACAGGCAATACCGGCATTGCCGGGATCGAGGCCATTCAGATGCTCGCCGGTGGCTACAACAGCCTGACCCTGAGCGCCGCTGACATCCTGCGGATTTCCGACAACGATAGTCTCGTCATCAAAGGCGACGAGACCAGCAGCGTGACCTTTACCGATGAAGGCTGGGCACTGGCGAGCGTCGATGCCGACGGCAGCTCGGTCTATTCGAATGGGACGATGCAGATCAGGCTCGCTGCGGCCACTCTGGTGGTGGGCATCTCCGGCGATGCGACCATCGGTGTGCCGACAAATGCAGATGTCACCGAGGACAGCAGCGGTACCGACACCCTGTCCGTGTCGGGCACGATTCCAGTCAGCGATCCGGAGGCATGGTCCGCGCTGCTGAATTTCCAGGTGCAGCCGGCCGCCGGTACGCTCGGCACCTTGCTGCTTGCAGGCGATGGCGCGTACAGGGGTACCTCCACTGGCCAATATACCTACTTCGTCGACAACGCAGCCGTGCAATTCCTCGGCGCTGGCGTCGTGCATACCGACAGCTTTACGGTGCGTGCGATGGATGGCACAGCGGCCGTCGTGTCGTTTCGTATCACTGGCGTCAATGATGTCGCCCAAGTCAGCGGCGTCACGTCGGCAGCCTTGACGGAAGACGTCGATGTCAACGCCGGCAAACTGGAAACGAGCTTCAGCCTGACGGTGACCGATGCAGATGCAGACGAGGCGGCATTCCGCTATGCGGTCGGCGAGGCAGTCAACAGTACGGGCAATCTCGGCACGCTGACCTACGCCGGCAATGGCGCGTTCAATTACAGCGTGGACAACAGCCTGCTGCAACCTCTGAACGAGGGCGCATCCCGCACCGAAAGCTTCGACGTACTGACGATCGACGGTACGCTGCAAACACTGCAGGTGAGCCTGCAGGGCAAGGACGACCCGATACTGCAGCAGACGCCAACGGTGACGGAGGACAGCACCGACCCTGACGATCCGACCGTCCTGATCACGTCTTTCCAGCTGGTCATCAACGGTGCCTATGCGATTCCCGGCACGCTGGTCGATGCGAATTACCAGCTGACCGTCAACGGAAAGCTATTTGGCCATCTGGATGTCCAGTCCAACGGGATGGCAACGGCCATCGTGGACAACAGCGCCGTGCAGTATCTGGGCGCCGGCGAAGAGCTGGTGCTGCAGACGCAGGTGCTCGATGTGAATTCCGTCCCGCTGGTGACCGTGAATGTCGAGGTGATCGGCAATAACGACGCTGCGGTCATCGATATCTCCGGACTGAATACGCAGATGCAGGAAGATAACATCAGCACTTACGGCGTGGTGTCAACCTTCGGCCTGATTTCCATCACCGATGTGGATCAGGGGCAGGCTGCATTCGTGCCGATATCGCTGGTGACCACAGAGCTGGGCGGGGCCGGAACGCTGACTGCAGACGGGCAGCTACTTTATATGCAGGCGAACTTCCGTACGCAGTATCTGGGCGAAGGCCAGACCATGGTCGACCACATGACGGTCACCGCCGTCGACGGCACGACCAAAGACATCGCCTTCACCATCACCGGCAAGAATGACGCGCCGACGCTGGTGGCCGGCACGACGCAGGGCAGCGTGGCCGAGAACGCTGCTGGCCCGGGCGCGTCGACAGCGGCGCATGTGGTTAATGGCAGCTTCCAGGTCAGCGATGTCGATGTCGGCGACACGCTGAGCTTTCAGGTCACCGCGCTAGGTTCCGGTTACGTTGGTAGCCTGAGCCTGAGCGCCGCCTCGCTGCTTTCTGCCGGTAGCTCGCAGCAGGCGTCATGGTCGTTCTCAGTGGACGACAGCGCGATCGACTATCTGAGTGAGGGCCAGCAGCTCACTCAGAGCTATCAGATAAAGGTAGTCGATCAGTACGGGCTGACGTCGCAGACGATGCAGGTAGATATTCATTTGACGGGCGCGTGGGACGGCACCGGATACATCGGTCCGTACATCGGAAGTTCTACGCCCACCACGAGTTTCGGGGATCACCTCACGGGTAGCAACGCTCCCATCCTCGACTACAGGTCTGGATTGGGTGATGACTGGCTGGAAGGAGGAGCTTTCGGCGATAACTTGAAAGGCGGAGACGGGAATGACTGGTTGTACGGGTACGGTGGCAGCGATAACTTGGAAGGAGGATCGGGCGACGACGTGTTGTATGGGGGAGATGGCAGTGACGTCCTTTACGGTGGTGGTGGGAATGACATTATTTACGGAGAGGCAGGTAATGACAGCTTTATCGTCAATCCGGGCGCACATTGTTTCGGTGGAGACGGCGACGACGAATTCTCGTTGTATGCCGGTATGGTGGAGGAGCTAACTGGCGGAGCGGGGGCAGATACTTATGAGATCAGTCTGACTACACTCGCCGACCAAGGCGCGTCGAGGATTTTGGATTTCAATCCTTATGAGGATCAGATAATTGTTATGGGACAATCAACCATGAATCCGGTATGCCGGTTTGTTGAGGTGGACGCTACTGCGCATATCTACAATCTCATGGTGACAGCGACGTTCGATAGTATCGACGGGCCAAGTGTGACGCTTGATACCGCACTCCTGACTTTCGTCGGAGTTCCGTTAACGGAGGCGGAGGTCATGAGTAGAGTCTCTTATTACCTGCCAAGTGGCGGTGCTGGAGGTTGATGTTTGGTGTAGTCGTTTCGAGAGCGCGGTTTTTAATGCATTCCCAGAGTGGCATCATCGAAACTCAAGAAAGCAGCTTCGCTATCGCTGTCTTCAGTTGCTGGAAAATCCCCGGATCGGCGGGCGTATGCCCGCCGTTTTTCACCCAGTCCAGCGTTGCATGCGGCATCGCGTTCTTCAGTCGCAGCGCATTCTCCGGCGGGCACACCAGATCGTGCGTGCCATGCACCAGCGTGACCGGCGTATCCCACAGCTTTGCTGCAGCCTCCATCAGTTCGCCGCCATTCGTGAAGCATGCGTTCGACAGGTAATGCGCCTGCAACCGGTATTTGTTCAGCACGCGCGCAGGCAACCCGGCCGATGAGGCCGGCACGTCATCGAGCTTGCCCGCCATCGCATTCATCACCGCATTCTCGTAATCGTTCCAGCGCCGCGCGGCGTCAGTCGCTTGTGACGCATCGCCGCGCAGCAGTGCGTCGCACAGCGTCTGCATGACGTCAGCCTTCTGCGCATCGCTCCAGCCTTCGGTCATCCGCGCCCAGCCCTGCGGCACCATCGCGTGCAGCTCCTGAAAGAACCAGCGCAGCTCGCGCTCGCTCGCAAGGAAGCTGCCGCGCAGTACCAGCGCGCTGATGCGCTCTACGTGCTGGCCCGCATACAGCAGCGCCAGCGTTGCGCCCCAGGAGCCGCCGACGACCATCCAGCGATCGATCCCGAGCCGCTCGCGGATCATCTCGATGTCGGCCACCAGCCGCTGGCTGTCGTTGTTCGCGATCTCGCCCTGCGGCGTCGATTGACCGGCGCCGCGCTGGTCGAACAGCACCACGCGCTGCCGCTTCAGGTCGAACCAGTCCAGTACCGAGGCCTGCGTGCCACTGCCGGGGCCGCCATGCAGCACGACGGCCACCGGGCCGTCGGGGTTGCCATACTGGGCGACGTAGAGGGCATGGCCGTCGCCGACGGGGAGGTGCTCTGAATCGAAGGCAAAGTGAGGCATCGGTTTTTTGCGGAACGCGGCGCTAGAATGAGCGGCAAAGCTAATTAACAAAAACAGGTTCGCGCGCCTGCAGTAACGCTCAAAATGCGGCTCTCCCAGAGGGAAAAGCGGCATCGCAGGCAGTGCGACAGGAGACGATTATGCACGTAACCCGACGCCCTTCCGAGTCCGGCGCAGCCATTGATGGCTTCGCGGGCGGCGCGCGCCTGCCATTTCGCCTTCCGAATCGTGCAGCGCAGCCTAAGCACCCGAATTAAAACGACCTCCTGAAAATCATGAAAATCCTTGTCCTCGGTTCTGCGGCGGGCGGCGGTTTCCCGCAATGGAATTGCAACTGCCCCAACTGCGCCGGTGTGCGCAAAGGCACCATCAACGCGAAGCCGCGCACGCAGTCGTCGATTGCGGTATCGGCCAATGGCACTGACTGGGTGCTGATCAATGCATCGCCCGACATCCTGCAGCAGATCCGCTCGAACCCGGCGCTGCAGCCGGCGCGCGCGATCCGCGATTCCGGCATCGCCGCCGTAATGGTGATGGACGCGCAGATCGACCACATCACCGGCCTCTTGATGCTCCGCGAAGGCAAGAAGAAGCTGAACCTGTACTGCACCGACTCCGTGTGGGATGACCTGAACCACGGGCTGCCGCTGGCGAAGGTTCTGTCGCACTACTGCGGCGTTGAGCGCCATGCGATCGACAGCTTGTCGGCCGATGCGACGCGCTTTGCACCGATCGAAGTGCCGGGCATTGCGGGTATTCGTTTTCATCCGATGCCCTTGAAGAGCAAGGCGCCGCCGTACTCGCCGCATCGCGAAAACCCGGGCCCGGGCGACAACAACGGTCTGATGATCGAGAACACCCTCACCGGCAAGAAGCTGTTCTACGCGCCGGGGCTGGGCGAGATCGAGCCACATGTGCTGCAGGCGATGAAGGATGCGGATTGTGTGCTCGTCGACGGCACCGTGTGGACCGGCGACGAGATGATTACGCTGGGCCTGACGCAAAAGACCGCGGCCGACATGGGTCACCTGCAATTGTCTGGCCCGGGCGGCATGATCGAGGTGCTCGATGGCATCGGCACGCGCCGCAAGGTGCTCATCCACATCAACAACACCAACCCTATCTTGAACGAAGACTCGGCCGAGCGCGCGACGCTCGCAAAGCACGGCATCGAGGTTTCACACGACGGCATGGAGATCGAACTATGAACGCACCCGCGAACCTGAAAGACCAAATGCCCTGGAGCCGTGAAGAGTTCGAAGCGCGTCTGCGCGCGAAGGGCGAGAACTATCACATCAACCATTCGTTCAACATCCGCATGAACGAGGGCAAGCTCACCCCGGATCAGATTCGCGGCTGGGTGATCAACCGCTTCTACTATCAGGTGATGATCCCGATTAAAGACGCAGCGATCATGTCGAACATGCCGGACCGCGAAGTGCGCCGCAAATGGATCGAGCGCATCCTTGACCATGACGGCTACGGCGACAAGGAAGGTGGTATCGAGGCGTGGACGCGTCTTGGAGAAGCGGTCGGCATTCCGCGCGAGGAGCTGTGGTCGCTGAAGAAGGTGATTCCGGGCGTGAAGTTCGCCGTCGATGCGTATGTGAACTTTGCGCGCCAGCGTCCCTGGCAGGAAGCGGTGTGCTCGTCGCTGACCGAGATGTTCGCGCCAAAGATCCACAAAGATCGGCTCGCGAACTGGCCGACGCACTATCCGTGGGTGAGCGACAACGGCCTCGCTTATTTCCGCAGCCGCGTGCCGCTCGCGCAGCGCGATGTCGAGCACGGCCTGCAGGTCACGCTCGATTACTTCACCACGCGCGAGCAGCAGGAACGCGCGCTCGATATCCTGCAGTTCAAGCTGGACGTGCTGTGGCAGATCTCGGATGCGATTGAAAAGGCTTATCCATGATCGACCTGTCGAACAAACCTAAGCTGGCGAAGCTGTTCCGCATGCAGTACGAAGAAGCGCAGGGCGCTTATGTGCTGCTGTACCCGGAAGGCATGGTGAAGCTGAACCAACCGGCGTCCGAAATCCTCAAGCGCTGCGATGGCGAGCGCGATGTGAACGCGATCATCGCTGACATCGAACAAGCGTTCAATGCCAGCGGGCTGGAAAAGGATGTCACCGGATTTCTTGAAATTGCAACCGAGCGAGGCTGGATTGTCTGAGCAAAAGCAAATAGCGCCACCCCTGTGGCTGCTGGCCGAGATCACCTACCGTTGTCCGCTGCACTGCGTGTTTTGTTATAACCCGCTGAACTATGCCGGTAACAAGAAAGAACTCTCGACTGACCAGTGGAAAGATGTGCTGCGACAGGCGCGCAAACTGGGTGCGGCGCAGCTCGGCTTTTCCGGCGGCGAGCCGCTGGTGCGTGACGACCTGGAGGAGTTGATCGGTGAGGCCCACCAGCTCGGCTTCTACACCAATCTCATCACCTCCGGCATCGGTCTGACCGAGGAGCGCATTGCAAAGATGAAGGAACTCGGGCTGGACCACATTCAGCTGTCGTTCCAGGACTCGACCAAGGAGATGAACGATTTCCTGTCCAGCACCAAGACCTTCGAGTTGAAGAATCGTGTCGCCAAACTGATCAAGAAATATGACTACCCGATGGTGCTCAACGTCGTGCTCCATCGCTTCAACCTTGATCACATTGGTCGTATCATCGAGATGGCCGTCGAGATGGGTGTTGAGTACCTGGAGCTGGCCAACACGCAGTACTACGGCTGGGGCATGGTCAACCGCGACCAGCTGATGCCGACCCGCGAGCAGCTCGAGCGCGCGGAGGCGACGGTGAATGAATACCGCGCCAAGCTCGGCAACAAGATCAAGCTGCTGTTCGTCGTGCCCGACTATTTCGAAGATAAGCCGAAGGCTTGCATGAACGGCTGGGGCTCGGTGTTCCTCGCGGTCGCGGCCGATGGTTCGGCGCTGCCTTGCCATGCGGCGCAGACCTTGCCCGGGCTGAAATTTCCGAATGTCGCAGAGGAAAATCTGCGTGATATCTGGTATAACAGCGAGGCTTTCAACCGCTTCCGCGGCTACGACTGGATGAAGGAACCCTGCCGGTCCTGTTCTGAAAAAGAAAAGGATTTTGGCGGCTGCCGCTGCCAGGCGTATGCGCTCACAGGGGATGCGGAGAATGCAGACCCGGTCTGCGGAAAGTCGCCGTACCACGGTGACGTACAAAAGATCGTGCTGCAGGGACGGACCCGTCCGGTTGAAGAAAAGCCGCTGGTTTTCCGCAACGACGCAAACTCACTGCGCTTTGCTGCGGAATCGGCAAAACAAGAACGAGACAAGGTAACTTAGGCATGAACGATGTGGCGCGACGGTTGAACCCGCTATCCCGACTCTTTCAATCCCGCGCCACTCCCCCCCGGGGCTCCGGTCCGTCGGCCGACACCTTCTTCATGCAGTGGCTGTGTTTTGCCGGCCTGCTGACCTTCGCTGCGTACCTCTGCTGGCGCGCCAATATCTGGGGCGTGCTGGTCAACGCCGACCCGACCGGTATCACGATGATGATCATCGTGGTGTTCGTTATGTCCACTTTGTGGGTGGGCACGCGCGCGGCGCTGCTGATGCGCGAGCGACTTGCGCTGAATGCGTGGCAGCAGGCAGCGCGCAGCGGACTGACGCAAGCGCCGGCAGGCCATGCGGGCGCGGTGCAGGATTACCTGAGCGGGCTGCTCGAGAAAGCGCGCCGCCACGACTACGACAACGCACAGCTGACCGAAGTGCTGGCCGAGCGCCTGCACGGCCCGAGCGAATCGGCGTGGTGGGTTAACGGCATCCAGATCAAGCTGGGCCTGCTGGGCAAGGTGATCGGCTTCTCGATTCTCGCACTCGATATTTCGCAGATGCAGGCGTTCGATGCATCGCAGTCGGCTTCCATTCTGAAGACACTGACGGGCGGCCTGGGCATTGCGCTGCTGGCTACCGCGGTCGGCCTGGTGGCCAACATGCTGCTCGGCGTGCAGCTGGTGCGCATGGATCGCTGCGGCGACGGCATCCTCGCTGACGCGCTCGAATTCGCCGAGACCGGCCTGTCAGCACAGCGCGCGGGATAAGCGTGGGCCTGCGTTCCAAGCGTCGCGAAGGGGAAGTCGACCCCTTCTACGACATGCTGTTCAATATTCTGATTGCGTTCGTGTTCTGCTTCATCATCGCACTGCTGGCGATGAATCCGAAGGCGACCAAGCAGGGCGACATTCCGGCCAAGGCCGAGTTCATTATCACGATCTCCTGGCCGGACATGAACCCGAACGATATCGACACCTATGTGCAGGATCCGGCCGGTGCGATGGCCTGGTTCCGCCAGCGCGAGGCGGGCCTGATGCACCTCGACCGCGATGATCGCGGGCTGGCCGGCGACACCATCAACGTCAATGGCAAGGACGTGGTGAACCCGCTGAACCAGGAAGTCGTGACGATCCGCGGCTTTTCGCCGGGCGAATACACGGTCAATATCAATTATTACGAAAGCAAGAATGGCGAGCCGGTCGAGGCCACGATCTCGGTCGTGAAAGTTAACCCGCGCGCCGACGTGGCCTACTACGGTACGGTCAAGCTCGAGCGCAAGGGCGACGAGAAGACCGCCGTGCGTTTTACCGTCGACCCCGACGGCAGTGTCCGCGATATCAACACCCTACCCAAATCACTCGTTCCGCAATCATGACGAACTCTTCTTTGCTGCTGACCTTTTTGTATGTGGCCGTCGCGCTGCTGCTGCTGGTGCTCTGCCTCGCGACCGCGTGGAAGCGCTGGATCAAGGTGCTGATGATCCTGACGGTCACGGCCACCTATTTTGTTGCCCATTACACCTTCGAAGACATGCTCGGCTGGCCAACGCCACGGATGCTGCCTGAGAAATTCGCGATCGTCTCCGCCGTGATCGAAGAGCCGAATCAGGAGCGCGGCATCGAAGGCGCGATCTACCTGTGGGTGACGCCGCTGGACAGCAACCGCCCGGTGACGGTACCGCGCGCGTACAAGCTGCCCTACCAGAAGGACAACCATTCGCAGCTGTCTGAGGCGCAGCGTAAGTCGCGCCAGGGTATACGACAGGTGGGCGTGATCGAGCGTCCGGGCGGTGGCAGCGGCAGTTCGTGGTTCAAGGTGAATGCCGATAATAAGATCAAGCTGCGCGTGTCGGATGCCCCGGTGACTCGCCTGCCGGAGAAGTGATGATGAAGCGTCTCAGTCTGATCGCCGCAGCGCTGGTCGTCGCCGGCTGCAGCGAAACCAGCAGCGTGCCGCAGGGCGACTCTTATTTCCCGCTCGAGGTGGGTGCGAAGTGGCAGTACGACGTCGCGTATGACATCAACGGCGTGCTGACGCGCGAGATCTATGACATCAGCGTACCGCGCACGATAGATTACGCCGATGGCGGCCAGGTCTGGGTACGCCGCGTCGAGGTACCGGGCAGTATCGGCATCGAGTACTGGCTGCGCAAGGACAAGGTCGGCATAGCGCGTATCGCGCAGCGGCTCGACGTCGAGGAGCAGGCCAAGCTGGACCAGAACGCGCGCACCGTGCTGAAGCTGCCGCTGTCGGTCGGCTCGTCCTGGATGGTGCCGACCCAGCCTTTCGCGGTCGCACCGAAGACCGATCTCGGCCAGAAGGAAGTCAAGATGCCGAAGGTGCTGATGACGTATACGGTCGAGGCGATGGACGAGACCGTGACGGTACCGGCCGGCACCTTCAAGAGCTGTGCACGGTTGGTCGGCGTGGGCATCCTGCCGCTGTATATCGACGCAGTGCAGGGCTTCTCAGACATACCGATCACGAACCGCGAGTGGTACTGTAAAGGCGTCGGTCTCGTGAAGGTCGAGCGCGACGAGCCGCTGACGTCGATCCTGTGGTCAGGCGGCACGGTGAAGATGGAACTGACGCAGTTCGAGCTGCCGCAATAAAAACCCGCTGCAGTGAAAAAAAGCCGGCGCAAGCGCCGGCTTCGTGGACTCGAATGGTCGATTAACTGCGGCTGTCGGGCTTGGCGTCATTGTTCGTGGTACTGCGCAGCTCGATGGTCTGATCGTTTGTCGTTTCGCCAGGTGCGCTCTCCTTCTCCTGTTCCAGTTTGGCTGTCTCATCGACGGTCAGAGCTACCTCGACCATCGATGTCTGGAAGTGAGGCATGTTAGGCGACAGCGAAAGGATATGCTCGGTCAATAGCAGACCGGGATCGCCGATATGATTTGTGCCAGGTAACGCACCCGGAGAAGCGAAAAACGCCTGACTGAAGATCCTCGCCATATCGCCGCTGGCGAGGGCCTTGTTGCGTGCCAGTTTTTCTTCAATGAGGCCGGCGATTCGGTTGAGTTCTGCGATTGTCTTCTTAATTTTTTCCTGTGGCTCTCCGGTGTTGCCCAACGCTCGGTCGTCTTCAAGCATCTTCTGTCTTCTGGTGAGTTGTTTTTGATATTGGTTTAAGTCGACAGGCCTGATTCCGACGTCAATGATTCCTTTGTTGGTTTCAGCCAGCTCAGCTAATGCCTGAATGACCGGCAGTTGATAGGTACTTCGGCGATCCAGGGCCAGTTGTTTGAGGCACGGGTGATGCTTTGCCGCTTGGATTACCCGAAAGAGAAGATCAGGATCGATAAAACGCTCGCTCTCCCACTTCAGACTGACGGAGTTTAGCGAACGATTTTCAGACAGCCCGGTGGAGATTGCCCGGAGGGCTGTCAATTGTCCATTTGTTTCCGGGATACCCAGGCCAGCTAAACTCAATTGTTTCAGTTGCGTCGATTTTCCGATCAGTTCACTCAATTGAGTAACGGATTCTTCGCTTCTGCAACCCCAGTTTTCGAGAGTGAGGATCTCCAGCTGCGCGCATGCTCGCAGAGTGAGAAGAAATTCCAGCAAAGATTCCTCGGATCGGTTGTGGTTTGACAGACCGATACATCTCAGTTGAGGACTGTTTCTGATAATTTCTTTCAGTTTGTCGCACGCGTCATCGGAAAGGGAGACCTTGTAATCCAATTCCAGCGATTCCAGGTGGTTTGCACGGGCGATGGCATTTATCACTGCCAGGCTGAGTTCCGTTGAAACGAGGCCGAAAGTGAAGGCTTTCAGGTGGGTACTACGCGAAATGAAATCTTTAAGGAGGCTTACCTTGCGGTCGATTTCCTCTGGGGCTTGGGCTGATCGACGGGCTGAAATCTTGAGGGCAGGAAGTTCTGGATGGTAGGTGCTGACATTGGCAAGGAATTTTGTGAGCTGTTCTGGCGGGAGAGAACTCAGGTCAACAGGCAGCACCGCTAGCGGCTCGCAGCGCTCAATCAATTCATTGAGCGCGGTGAATTGTCTATTTTGGACCAAACTTTGGATCAAGCTGGTCATTCTGTCTGTGTTGATTTTTCCTTCCGGGCTATCGTCATATGGCCCGGGTGGGTAGAGTCCCAGATGCATATACTGGTAATAAGGATCCGGGCTTTCCTCTGGCCGCTTACGCAGCGCGTGTTCTATGAGCTCGCAGTATTTTTGGGAGGTCATTCCCAAAGGCTGGTCAGCTGTTGGTAATTCCTTTCCCATGAACGTTTCGCGCGGCGCAGTCTCGAGCTGGGCATCGGCATCCTGTTCACTCTGGATGATCGGAAATTTCGGGAGTGTATTTTGTGAATTGAACAGCGGTCGCATGATCGTCCTTTCTGGCGTAGAAGAAAGTGAAGATCTGTAAGGCGACTGTCCGGAGGGTTCCGCGTGCGGCGAAAGTGTGGCAGAGATGCGAGGAGGGGCGTCGGAAAGCGCCGCTGACTTACTCGAGCCGGCGCTGGTACAGGCCCAAAAACAAAATGGCCGACGGCGAACCGTCGGCCAAAGCTGCAGGGGACGTTACGGCGAATTCAGTGTCCCATTGCAGGCGGGAGTAAAGCGATTACTTGGCGAGCTTGAACACCCACACCGAGCCACCCTGCTCGAGGAAGTTCACGCGCTTGGCGACTTCGCCGCCCCACAGCGGAACAGCACCGCCCCAGCCCGAGACCACGGCAACATACTGCTCGCCGCCTTCTTCCCAGGTGATCGGAGGAGCAACGATGCCCGAACCGGTCTGGAACTTCCACAGTTCCTTGCCGTTACGTGCGTCAACTGCCTTCAGGTGGCCTTCCGGCACGCCGTAGAACACCAGGTCGCCGGCGGTTGCCATCACACCACCCCACAGCGGAGCGGAGTTCTTGACTTCCCAGACGATCTTGCCCGACTTCGGATCAACAGCGCGCATGGCGCCGATGTAGTCGTCATGCAGCGGCTTGATGGTGAAGCCGGCGCCGAGGTAAGCTGCGCCCTTCTTGTAAGACACGGGCTCGTTCCAGATCTCCATGCCCCACTCGTTGGCCGGAACATAGAACAGGCCAGTCTTCGGACTGTGCGCCATCGGCATCTGGTTCTTACCACCCAGGAAGGACGGTGCCGAGAACACGACGTTGCCCTTCTTGCCGTCCGGGCCCTTGGTCGGGTCGCCCGGGCGGTTCTCAGGCACGTAGTTCGGACGGCCGGTCTTCAGGTCGATGCCAGTAGCCCAGGTGATCTTGTTCACGAACGGGAAAGCGTTTTCGAGCTTGCCGGTCTTCGCGTCGTTGACGTAGAAGAAGCCGTTACGGTCAGCCGATGCGCCCATGCGCTTGCCGTTCATTTCGAAGGTGATGAACTCGTTCACACCGTCGTAATCCCAGCCGTCGTTAGGGGTTTTCTGGTAGTGCCACTTGATCTGGCCGGTCTTGACGTCGACAGCGACAGTCGCGGTCGAGAAAAGGTTGTCGCCAGGGCGCAGGTGGCTGTTCCACGGTGCCGGGTTGCCGGTGCCGAAGTAGGCCAGACCGGTGCTCGCGTCATAGGTGCCGCCGAGCCAAGTCGTGGCGCCGCCTGCTTTCCACAGGTCGCCCGGCCAGGTCTTGTTGGTCGTGCCCGAGATGCCGTTTTCGACAGCCTTGCCGTCGACATACTTGTAGCCCATGTGGCCTTCAACGGTCGGGCGCACCCAGACCATCTTGCCGGTCTTCGGGTCGCGCGCTTCGACGCGGCCGATGACGCCGAACTCGCCGCCGGATACGCCGGTCAACAGCAGGCCACCAGCGATGATCGGGGCTGCCGAAGCCGAGTAGCCGGCTGCATAGTCGTCGATCTTCTCTTTCCAGACGACAGCACCGGTATCCTGGTTCAGCGCAACGATCTGTGCATCGAGGGTCGCGAAGATGACCAGGTTGTCATACAGCGCAGCGCCGCGGTTGATCACGTCGCAGCAAGGCATGATGCCGTCCGGCAGACGGTGCTCGTACTTCCACAGCTTCTTGCCGGTTTTGCTGTCGATCGCGAAGATGCGCGAATACGAAGCGGTGACGAACATTTTGCCGTTGTGGATCAGCGGCTGCGATTCCTGTCCGCGCTGCTTTTCGCCGCCGAACGAGAACGACCAGACCGGGACCAGCTTCGACACGTTGTTCGTGTTGATCTGATTCAGCGTCGAATAACGCTGGCCCTGCGTGCCCATACCCCAGCTCAGCACGTCGCCAGTGGTCTTGGCATCGTTCTCGATCATTGCATCGGTCACGGCGGCAAAAGCCGACGAACCGGTGATCAGCGCCATGCCGATCACGGATGCAAGAAGTGTCCTCTTCATTATTATCTCCCCCATGGTTATGCCTTATTGGCTCGAAGAATGTGTGCAACTGCCGCTTGCCAGCTTGACAAGCGGCGCGAAGCGACAGTTTTACCAACGCAAAGGGCATGCCATGAATTTTCCTCACGGATTTCGAGGAAAAACGCGCACCCGGAAGCAGGCTAGCTGTCACAAATCCGCTCAGGTGTCACAAACTTGAACAGCGAAGGCAGCCATGCGGTCGCGTCATTGCGTGACAGTCTTGGTGGCACGAATCCTTCATGCACTGCCGGCCTGCGCTGCATGACTTTATAAAAAGATATCAATTACAAGAGGATATCCATGACACTCACAGCCGAACTTCTGGCGAGCCTGCTCGCCACTGCGATCCGCTACGCCGTGCTGCCTGCGGTCGACATTACCGAGCTGCCGCCGATTGAGCAGATCAGCGCGCAGGCCATGGCAGAGAAGGTCTGCCCCGAGACGCCGGAGCGATGTACCACGATGGCCGCGCTGTTCGACACTGAGGGCTATCGGATCTATCTGCGCGATTCACTGAACCCGGAGGACCCGATGGACAACGGCTTCATCGTGCATGAGCTGGTGCATGTACTGCAGTACAAGAAGCATGGCGCCGAGTATTTCGACGATTGTCAGAATCGTATCGCCAGCGAGCGGCAGGCTTACTTTGTGCAGAACAATTATCTGGGCGAGCAGGGCATCGACTGGCGCGAAGGCTTTCTGGTGAACTTCATGAAGTGCCCGCCGCCAGAGGAGAGGGCCGGCTAGCGCGAGCCGGCCCTGGCCCTGGCATCAGCCACGCCGCGCCGACTTGATCAGCCCGCGCTGCGGATCATAGCCGGCAGCGGCGACCAGATAGAAGACAATCGCTGACGCCGTGACGATCAACAGCGAGCCCGTAGCCGCCTCGCCGTACAGCGCATACCGCAGTGCCTCCACGGCATGCGTGAACGGATTCCACAATGAGATGAAGAAGATCCAGTCGGCACCGGCGTCGCGCATGCGGCCGATCGGATACAGCGCAGACGACAGGAAGAACATCGGGAAGATCACGAAGTTCATCGTCCCGGCGAAGTTCTCCAGCTGCCGTATGTAGACCGACAATACCAAGCCAAACGCGGACAGCATCAGCGCGCCGAGCGCCAGTGCCGGCAACGCCATCAGCATCTGCCACGGCGACAGGCCAATCTGCCAGATCACGACCAGAATCATGAAGGCGAGCGCCTGCAGTACCGATAGGAAGGCGCCACCCATGAGCTTGCAGGCCAGCAGATAGGTGCGGGGCAGCGGCGCAGTCAGCAGCAGCCGCATCACGCCCATCTCGCGGTCGTACACCATCGACAGCGACGATTGCATGCCGTTGAACAGGCAGACCATCAGCGCAAGCCCCGGCACCATGTAAAGCCGGTAGTCGAGGTTTGGATCAAAGGGCATCACGGTGCCGAGGTCAGGCATCTGCCGGAAGCCGGCGGCGAACACCACCATCCACAGCAGCGGTCGTACCAGCGACGATGCAAGTCGCCCGGGCTGGCGCAGGAATTTGTGAACCTCACGGCCGGCAATAGCGGCCAGCGCAAGGCGTGCATGCGAGAGCTTCATGCGCGTGCCTCCGCTTTGGTCAGGTGCAGGAAGGCATCGAGCAGATTGTTGTGGCCGCCCTGTTTGATCAGGTCTTCTGCAATACCGTTAAAGCGCACGGTGCCGGCGGCCATCACGACGATGCGGTCAGCCGCTTCGGCTTCATCGACCAGATGCGTGGCCCACAGTACGCCCATCGCGCGCTCGCGGCACAGTGCCTTCACGTCGGCGAGGATGGCCGCACGAGACGCCGGATCGATGCCGACGGTCGCTTCATCCATCAGCAGCAGCTGCGGCTCGGACAACAGCGCGCGCGCCAGTTCGACTTTACGGCGCGTGCCGCCGGACAGATCGCGGCAGGCTTCGTGCGCACGTTCGGTGAGCTTGAAGCGGTCCAGCCAGTGCGCGATGCGGCGCCTGGCTTCAGTGCGCGCAATGCCGTGCAGGTCGGTCTGGAACTGCAGGTTCGCAAAGACGGACAGGTCGAGGTCGAGCGCGGGCTGCTGGAACACGATGGCCAGCCGTGCGAGAGCGCGGATAGGATCAGTGCCGATGTCATGACCGGCCACCTTCGCGCTGCCGCCATCGGCCACGAACAGGCCGGACAACATCTGGAATAGCGTCGATTTGCCGGCGCCGTTCGGGCCGAGCAGCGCAACGAATTCACCGGGGCCAACCGAGAAGCTCACGCCGTCCACCGCGCGGCGCGGGCCGAAGTGCTTGCTCAGGTTCGTGATTGCCAGGGGATCGGAATGAGGGGGGGACACCGGGTCTCCTGCATTTATTTTTATCGGCGGATTGTAGCGGCTTTGGTGAGTGGGCGTGAGCCGGCGTCCCGCGACTCATAGGGCTTGCGTCGCTTTGTCATGCCCGAAGCTGAACCGACCCCAGTCCCACCCACGGCTTGCGCATCCTCCAGCCGCCAATCCACTCTCTCGGCATCACCAGCGCGAATGCGCCCATGTCGGTCACCAGTTCACCGAGCGTGGGACCTTGTACGCTGACGCCGCGCGTCAGTGCCGGAAAGCGACTGTCAATTTCCTGCCTCACCCGCGGCGCGAGCAGATCTTCATTCATCCGCCACACACTGCCGCCGACAAAGATCGCTTCAGTATCCAGAATGGTCGTCAGGTTATACAGCGCGCGGCCGAACCAGCGCGCCGCTTCCTGCACGACTTGCAGCGCAGAGGGATCGCCTTGCCGGGCATCCGCAAAGATCTGTTCAAGCGGCCTGCCCAGATGCTTGCCAAAATTGCGCCCGCCGAGCATGCCTTCGAGATCGCCACGGTTGCCGCAACCGCATAACGCATCCGATGTTTCCGACAGCAGCATGTGCCCCGCATGCCCTGCATTACCCGCTTTGCCATGGAGAATATGACCATCGACGCACAGCCCGAAGCCAATGCCCGTGCTCCAGGTGACATAGATGGCATTCGCCGGCGCATCGCCCAATGCGCGCTCGCCATGCAGCGCGGCGACGCAGTCATTCGCGATGCGCACGGTGCCGAATCTTTCGCGCATCACCGATTCCAGCGGCAGGAAGGTCCAGTCATTCGGCAGGTCGTCGCCATTTGGCAGACCGCCGCATAGGTTCGGCGGAATGATGCCGACCGCGCCGCCGCGCCTTTCAAAAGGACCGCAGCTGCTCACGCCGACATGCTGCAGGGACGCCGGTTCAATCTGCAGACGCGCACAGCACTCGTCGATCAGCTGCAAGCCTTGCCGCGCGACCGTGTCCGGCTCGCCGCTTTTCTTCGTTGACTGCATCACACGAAGTAACGGACCGCTCGCATCGGCAATGCAGGCGGCCATCTTGGTGCCGCCGATGTCGAGTGCGGCAATCTTATCGGTCATGAGAGCTTGTCTGACTGGAGTCATGGTGGACGTGGCAGAAGAGTGCTGAGGGGAACCGGCCCGGGAGGCGCGGCACCCATCCCACGTTTCAATTTTACGGAGAAAATCCAGTGATACGTTCCCACAGTGCTGCTTTCGGTGGCGAAGAAAATTCGGTGGTGCCCGCTAACCCAGGTATCTTCGGTTCAGCGCAGTCAGCATTCAAGCCCTTCGGACGCCCGGCGGATGCGCTTGCTGCGGCATCTGCCAGCGTGCCTGTGATCCCCGTACCGGTGATGAAGCAGGCACCGAAAGCGGCACCGATACTTCCTGGTTGGGAGACTCGCCCTGTCACCCCGCCGGCCGGCCATGCGGCTGCCATAGTCCATCGGCTTCCTGTTCTTTCAGCTTCCGACAAAGCGATCATCAATGCATGGGGTGATGAATTGCGAGCGGCCATTTGTCCAGAGACTACTGAAGTTGGCCTCGGCAAACGAGCAGGCGATGCAGTCCCTGTCGAGCGGTGCCCTGCCCGTGGGTCAGGCCGCATTTTTGGGGGCCGCAGATATAGTGCATTTACTTCTCGGGCTGAGTTCGGCGCGCGAACAGCTAGCGCAATCCGAGAAAGCAGGACTCGCTCCGATTCTGATCGCTGCGACGAAAGGAAAATCGGCGGTAGTCAACATCTTGATGTCCTTACCGTGGCTGAATATCCTTGGCGTGAAAGGTAAATCGCAATTCAACCCGCTACATCTGGCAGCGCAGAATGGGCATCTCGCTTCAGTGAAGTGCTTCCTCGAGTCGGCATACGGTGCGGCGCTGGTCAAAGAAAAGACTGAAGGGAATGTCAATCCCCTGCATCTGGCAGCGCTGAATGGACACCTGCCGGTAGTGAAACAACTGCTCGATTCCACCTACGGTGAAACTCTGGCCAAACAGCGTACGGTGTCGGGTGAAACTGCGTATGCGATTGCTGAGAGAAGAGGCCATCAGGAGGTGGCGAGCGTGTTGAAAGACTCCGGCTATTTTTAACAATCACTGGAGGGCAGAACTCGCCCTTTCGAGTAGCGATAGGTCTGCAGCAGGCTGGTCACCATCCGGGCTTCTTGTGCGCCGATATCGCTACAAAAAAATGCGCCCTCACCATGTTGTGAGGGCGCTTCATTGAATCAGGCGCGCAGCGGCTTGTAACGTATGCGCTTCGGCTTCGCACCTTCCTCGCCGAGACGCTTCTTCTTGTCCGCCTCGTATTCCTGGTAGTTCCCGTCGAAGAAGACCACCTGCGAATCGCCTTCGAATGCAAGGATGTGCGTCGCAATGCGGTCGAGGAACCAGCGGTCGTGCGAGATCACCATCACGCTGCCGGCGAATTCGAGCAAGGCGTCTTCGAGTGCACGCAAGGTTTCCACGTCGAGGTCGTTCGACGGTTCATCGAGCAGCAGTACATTGCCGCCCATCAGCAGCGTCTTCGCCAGATGCAGACGGCCGCGCTCACCGCCGGACAGGTTGCCGACGATTTTCTGCTGGTCACTGCCCTTGAAGTTGAAGCGGCCGAGATAAGCACGTGAAGGCATCTCGAAGCGGCCCACCGTCAGGATGTCGGCGCCGTTCGCAACATCATCGAACACGGTTTTCTTGTTGCCCAGATCTTCGCGCGACTGATCGACGACGGACACTTTCACGGTAGAGCCGATGCTGATCTCGCCACTGTCCGGTTGCTCCTTGCCGGCGATCATTCGGAACAGCGTCGATTTACCGGCGCCGTTCGGGCCGATGATGCCGACGATCGCGCCGGGAGGAATCTTGAATGACAGGTTATCGATCAGCAGGCGATCGCCAAAGCCCTTGCTGACGTTCTTGAATTCGATCACTTCATTGCCGAGACGCTCGGCGACCGGGATGAAAATTTCCTGTGTCTCGTTGCGCTTCTGGTATTCATGCTCGGACAGTTCATTGAAGCGCGCGATACGCGCCTTGCTCTTCGCCTGCCGGCCTTTCGGGTTTTGCCTTACCCATTCGAGTTCCTTCTTCAGCGCCTTTTGCCGCGCAGACTCGGTGGCTTCTTCCTGCTTCAGCCGGCCTTCCTTCTGCTCCAGCCACGACGAGTAATTGCCTTTCCACGGAATGCCGTGACCGCGGTCGAGTTCGAGAATCCATTCGGCGGCGTTGTCGAGGAAGTAGCGGTCGTGCGTAATGCCGACCACGGTGCCGGGGAAGCGCTGCAGGAATTGCTCGAGCCAGTCGACCGATTCAGCGTCGAGGTGGTTGGTCGGTTCATCAAGTAGCAGCATGTCCGGTTGCGACAGCAAGAGCTTGCACAGCGCCACGCGACGCTTCTCGCCGCCGGACAGCACGCCGATCTTTGCGTCCCACGGCGGCAGTCGCAGCGCATCGGCGGCGACCTCGAGCTGCAGCTCCAGATTGCCGCCATCGGCCGCGGCAATGATCGCTTCCAGTCGTTCCTGCTCTTTCGCGAGCGCGTCGAAGTCGGCATCCGGCTCGGCATACGCGGCATACACCTGATCAAGTTTCGCGCGCGCTTCAAACGCTTCACCGAGACCGCTTTCGACTTCCTGTCGCACGGTTAATTCGGGATTCAGCTCAGGCTCCTGCGGCAGATAACCGATTTTCAGGTTCGGCATCGGCACGGCTTCGCCTTCGATATCCTTGTCGATGCCGGCCATGATCTTCAGCAGCGTGGACTTGCCCGAGCCGTTCAGGCCGAGCACGCCGATCTTGGCGCCGGGGAAAAACGACAGCGAGATGTCTTTCAGGATCTGGCGCTTGGGCGGAACGATCTTGCCCACGCGATTCATCGTGTAAACGTAATTGGCCATGACGGATAGAAATAGGAAAAGAGAAAAGGACGCGGAACGCAGCGACAGACGTGCATTTTACGTGGAACCCGCGCGCCAGTCCGGCACGTTGTACTTCACGCTACGCGCTGTCGATCCAGCCGTAGCCTCCACAACCCTTCGGCAGAAAACAGGATCAGCCCGGACCAGATCAGCGCATAGCCGATCAGCTTGTGGCCGCCGAACGGTTCCTGGTACAGCAGCACGCCCAGCAGCAGTTGCAGGCTGGGGCCGATGTACTGCAGCACACCGACCAGCGATAAGGGAATGCGCCGGGCACCGTATGCAAACAGCAGCAGCGGCACCGCGGTGACGGGTCCGGCGGCGATCAGCAGCAGCGTCATTGCCGGTGTCGTGCCAAAAGCATGCGAGGAGCCGGTATCGGGCAGCAGCAGGAAGCCCGCTGCCACCGGCAGCAACACAGTGGTCTCCACCGTCAGGCCTTCCAGCGCACCGAGTGCGGCGGTTTTGCGGATCAGCCCGTACAGGCTGAACGAGATCGCCAGCACGAGGCCGATCCAAGGCAGCTGGCCTGCGGAGACGATGAGCCACAGTACGCCGCCGGCAGCCAGCCCGATCGCCGTCCATTGCACTGCGCGCAGCCGCTCGCCGAGGGCGATACCGAAGAGCACATTGAACAGCGGCGTGATGAAATAACCGAGGCTGGCATCGATCACGCGGTCACTGTTAACGGCCCAGATATAGACCCCCCAGTTCGTGCCGACCAGCGCCGCGCTGGCCACGAAGGCCAGCGCAATCTGCGGACGCTGCCGTATCGCTTCCAGCCATTGCCATTGCCGCCGCATTCCCAGGATGGCCATCAGCAGTACGACTGACCAGAGCACCCGATGCGACAGGATCTCCGGCGCAGGCACTTGCTTGAGGGTGCGCAGGTAGATCGGGAATACGCCCCACAGCGTGAAGGCGGCGCCGGCGCTGAGTATGCCGGCTAGCATTGCGGCCTCACGTGGTACGAGCTTCCGTACGACTTCATTCCAGCGGCAGCGACATCTGCGGGCCGCTGTCCTGTGGTTGGACTTTCTGCTTGCTGGTCCGCACGCGCTTGGCGGCCTTGGCGGGGGGCGTATCCTGCGCGTTCTGCTCGGTCGCCCGTGCTGCGCGGCGCGGCCTTCCCTCGCGCGCCGGATTACGGCTGCCGTGTTTCTCGAATACCCGCCGCGCTTCTTCGCGTACGTCGGCATCGCGCCGCAAGGCCCACAGTGTGTCGCGCGCATGCCGTGCAGCGTCGAGATGGTCGACCACAGGCTCCGGATAGTCGCGGCCAATGATCATGCCCGCTTGCTGCTGCAGTTCAGGCGGCAGGGTCCAGGGCTCAAAAATGAATTCGACGGGCAGGTTCTGCAAGGCTGGCAGCCAGCGCTTCACGAATATACCGTCCGGGTCCTGATCGCGCGCCTGCTTCACCGGGTTGTAAATACGCAGTGTGTTGATGCCAGTGACACCGGACTGCATCTGCACCTGCGGGTAGTGAATACCGGGTTCGTAGTCGAGAAACTCGCGCGCGAGATGCAGTGCCGGCTCGTGCCAGTGATTCCACAGCTGATAGCTGGAGAAGCTGACCAGCAGCGCGCGCATACGGAAATTGATCCAGCCGGTGTCAGCCAGCATCTTCATGCACGCATCCACTAAGGGAAAGCCGGTCTCGCCTTGGCACCAGCGCTCGAAGTAGTCACGGTTGAAATACGGTTCGCGTACGCCGTCGAAACCGCGATGCACATTGCGGTTCTCGATCTCCGGTTCCGATTCGAGCTTCTGGATGAAATGGCAGTGCCAGTGCAACCGACTCTCAAAAGACTTCAGCCCTGCAAGCATGCCGCTCGGCCGCATGGGCTCGGGCAGGGCCTGCAATTCGGTGCGGGTCTTCCAGACCTTGTGCGTGATCTCGCGGATCGACAGCGTGCCATACGCGAGATGTGGCGACAGCCGCGAGCAGCTGTCTTCGGCTGACAGCGGACTGGACATCGAATAACGGTAGTCGGCGAGATGCTTGCCGAAGAATTCTTTGACGAGCAGCGATGCCTGTTTGCGCCCGCCGCGCTGGCGCTGCGGTTTGTCGCTGCCTTCCATGCCCAGGCGGTGCGGTTCGAGAAGGCTGGTCGATATGAGTGTGCCGGCCGGCTTGCCGATCGAATCGGGCGCCAGCAGCACCGGCTGCCGCATGCGCTGCATCCAGATCGATGTCCAGTCCTCGCGCGATGCGAGCCGGCGCACGACACCGTTCGACGGATATTCCTTCCATTCGATACCGCTGGCGCGACACCATGCGGCGACACGTTTGTCGCGTGCATAGCTCAGCGCATTGCCAGTCTCTTCATGCGAGTACAGCGTGAACGTGCCGAACTGTTCGAGCACGCGCTGTAGTACCAGCGTGATTTCGCCGTGTTGCAGCAGCAGCGGACTGCCGCGCGCGGACAGCGCCTGATCGAGTTCGGCCAGACATTCGTTGATGAAGCCCACGTGCTGCGGCGCGCAGTCGGGCGCGCTCAGCAATTCGGGTTCGTACACATACAGCGGCAGCACCTGCCTGTGCCTGGCCGCCTCGACCAGCGGCGCATGGTCGAACACGCGCAGATCGCGCTTGAACCAGACGACGGCGAGCTTCATCGGTGCCAGCCTCGCTGGTGCTGTTCGCCGGCGCACTGCGTCCAGAAAGCAGAGAAGGAGCGACAAGTCTTCGCTGGATTGTCGAAGCGCCGCGGCGCGTCGGACAGCTGCGTGCATACCGCAGGCAGCAGCTCGCGATAGCCGGGATTCAACGTCGCGATGGATTCGACATGCGGGGTCGCGCACAGCATGGCGTTCAGTTCGTTCAGGTCGCCGATGAACAGGGCGTCAGTGGTCGCTGACAGTCTATCCATCACGAAGCGCCAGCGCAGATTCGACCAGCGGAATTCCGCATGGAAGGGCAGGTGGATCACGCCCAAGCGCAGTCCGTCGAATGGACGACTGTCCAGCATCCACGGATGCACGAGCCGAAGTCGTTCTGCTTTGGGTGTCGATGTGGATGACTCGCCGGGTGGCGTATCCGGCAATTCCGGCTCGGAGACGCCGGCCTGCGACGGCGCGATCGTCTCGTTGCTGCGGGCGATGTGCTCAAGCGCTTCGTAGCTGGTGTCGATCACGCTGCCTGCGCACTGCCAGTCGGCCGGCGCGTAGCGTGCGACATTCTCCGCATTGAACAGATAGGGCTTGCTGCTGAAAGTGGCGGCCACCCATTGCCATGACAAATGGTTCGACGCGAGGTCGCCGTCGAGCAGATGGGCATACATCCAGTCCGCACCGGCACGCCAGTGGACCTTGCGCAGATGGACCACATAGCTGGCGATCCACATGCGTGCATGGTTGTGCAGGTAGCCGGTCTGGTAAAGCTGCTGCACTGCGCGGTCAATCACGGCCAGGCCGGTGCGTCCTTCACGGATATCGCCGGGCAGGCCGTCGGTATAGCGCACGCCGGGCAGGCCGGGCCGCAGGTCGGACAGTATTGCGTCTCCTTCGCGGCTCCAGACGTGGTGGAAGAATTCGCGCCAGCCGAATTCGAAGGCGAGCTTGTCGGTCAGCCTCAGTCCGGGCAGCTTTGCGAACAGTTCGGGAATCGATGTGAAGCCGTGGGTGATGTACGGCGACAGCCGTGTAACCCGGCCGTTCAGGTTATTGCGGGTTTTGCCGTAGCCTGCGATGTCGATCGCTGCCACCCGCGCTTCGAGCGCGGCGTCGGTGGGTTCGAAATGATCGTGGTTGAAGAGCATGCCGTCGAGCTCACCACTCAGGTGAGGATCGTCGCATTCAACCCTTCCACTTTACTGAAAGAGGTATCGCCGGACAAAAGCACATGGTCCGGACCTAATTGCAGGCAGCTCGCAGCCTGTAGCGCATCGGGTGTCCGCAGTCCGTGTCGTACCCGTATCGCTGCGGCCAGTTCGACGACATCTCGATCCAGCTCTATCCAGACGAGATCGGAACGGGCGAAGAATGCGTCATAGCTGCCGAGCGCCGTCATATCGTTGTTCTTCATTGGGCCCACGCGACACTCCAGCCATGAAAGCCGGCTGACGGCCGCACCGAGTCCCGGGAAGCGATCAGACAGGGCTTGCAGGGATTCGCGCACTTTGGTGCCAAAGGGCTCGCGCCCTTCGATCAGGTAAATCAGTGCGCTGGCGTCGAAAAAAGCGATCACGAACGAATCACCATTCGCGTTCGCTCTTCAATTGCGCATCGATATCGGCCTTGCTTCGGGTGCCGGTCGATGCTTGCGCGAGCAGCCATTGCATGGCGGTCAGGCCGGGGGCTGGGCTTGGACGGCTGCGGGTCAGCCGTTGATACTCTTCTTCCGACAGCACGACGGCGGCGGGTTTGTTGCGCTTGACGATGTGTACCGGGCCCCGCTGCAGACCTTCTTCGATCGCGGCCATGCCCCGGCGTTTCAGCGTTGCCACCGTAAGGATATTGTTCATGATCGGCACTTTCAGTACTGTATTCGTCTGAATAGTGCCGATTTCAGTACTGAAAGTCAAGAATCACATGCTTCTTCGGTACTGACCGCCGACTTCAAACAGCGCTTCCGTGATCTGCCCAAGCGAGCACACCCGCGCCGCATCCATCAGCTTGGCAAACACGTTCTCGTCATTGATCACCGCTTGCTGCAGCGCCGCCAATGCCTGCGGCGCCTTGTCCTTGTTCCGCGCGTGGAAGTCGGCCAGACGCTTCAGCTGCGACTGCTTTTCTTCGTCGGTCGAGCGGGCCAGTTCCAGCTGCTGCGGAATCGTGTCGCCCTTCGGATTGCGGAAGGTGTTGACGCCAATGATCGGCAGCGAGCCGTCATGTTTCTTGTGCTCATACAGCAGCGACTCTTCCTGGATCTTGCTGCGCTGGTAGCCGGTTTCCATCGCGCCGAGCACGCCGCCGCGTTCGGCAATGCGCTCGAATTCCTGTAGCACGGCTTCTTCGACCAGATCCGTCAGCTCATCCAGAATGAAGGCACCCTGGTTCGGGTTTTCATTTTTCGCGAGGCCCCATTCGCGGTTGATGATCAGCTGGATGGCCAGTGCGCGACGCACCGATTCATCCGTCGGCGTGGTGATCGCTTCGTCGTACGCATTGGTGTGCAGCGAGTTGCAGTTATCGTAGATCGCGATCAGTGCCTGCAGCGTGGTGCGGATGTCGTTGAAGTCGACTTCCTGCGCGTGCAGCGAACGGCCCGAAGTCTGGATGTGGTACTTGAGCTTCTGGCTGCGATCGTTCGCGCCGTACTTCTCCTTCATCGCCACGGCCCAGAGGCGACGTGCGACGCGGCCCAGCACGGTGTATTCCGGGTCCATGCCATTGGAGAAGAAGAACGACAGGTTCGGCGCGAAGTCGTCAATGTTCATGCCGCGCGCCAGATAGGCTTCGACAAAGGTGAAGCCATTCGACAGCGTGAACGCGAGCTGCGAGATCGGGTTCGCACCGGCTTCGGCGATGTGGTAGCCGGAGATCGACACCGAGTAGAAATTGCCGATGTCGTGATGGACGAAGTACTCCTGGATGTCGCCCATCATCTTGAGCGCGAATTCGGTCGAGAAGATGCAGGT
>JACCDS011018262.1_pt1 | contig 45870 bp, 51 predicted proteins | sample 7446441 | NCBI WGS metagenome assembly JACCDS01 (sample SAMN15323445, study PRJNA562643) | freshwater metagenome | isolation source: river surface water | place: USA:Blue River Watershed | collected 2017-08-17 | reverse complement strand
GTGCTGTTTTCAAAGAACAGGTTGAACACGCTCTTGCCACGCAAGAGCGGCACCTTCTTCACTTCACGGTCGTTCACCGAGACGAAGTTGGCTGCCGTGTCCAAGATGTGGGTGAGGATGTCGCGCGACAAGCCTTCGGTGGAGAGCAGGTGAATCAGCTCGCCGTTTTTGTTGAGTTGGGGGTTGCGTTTGTAGAGCATAGGAGTTCTTGTGATCAGCCCTTCACTGAGAAATTAAATTGGCCGTTGTCGTCTTTGGTCAGCGCCAGCGATTGGGTGGCTGGCAGCGCCACACGCGCCGCGGCGTAGTCGGCCTGAATGGGCAACTCGCGGCCACCACGGTCGACCAACACCGCCAACTGCACGTGGGCTGGACGGCCGTAGTCAAACAACTCATTGAGCACGGCGCGGATGGTGCGGCCGGTGTAGAGCACATCGTCGAGCACGATGAGGTGTGCACCGTTCACTTCAAACGGCAACTTGGTTTGACCGCCATCGGCCAAGCCGCGCTGCGCAAAGTCGTCGCGGTGCATGGCCGACGAAATGCTACCGGCCTCGCCTTCGAGCTTCAAATCTTTTTGCAAACGTGCCGCGAGCCATGCGCCGCCCGAGGTGATGCCCACCAGACGTGTATGCGCTGTGAGCATGCTACGCACACCTTTGAGCAGCTCGGTGTACAAGCTCTCTGCGTCCAACATGAGGTTGCCGTGGGTACTCATAAGTTCTCTCGAAAAAATTGATTGAGGATGATGCAGGCCGATGCCGCGTCGGCATCTTTAGCGCCATTGCTGTGCGCTTCGGTGGTGCTGTAGCGCTCGTCCACCTCAAACACCTGCAAGTTGAAACGCCCGTTCAACTGGCGTGCAAATTTTTTGGCCTTGGCCGTGTTCTCGTGCGCCGCACCATCGGGGTGGTAGGGCACGCCCACCACCAAAGCGTCGGGCTGCCACTCGGCAATGCGTTTGGCAATCAGCGTCCAGCGAGCGTCGCCTTCGGCATTGACCGTGGCTTGCGGTTGTGCATCGCGCAGCATGCGGCTGCCGTAGGCCACGCCGGTGCGTTTGACGCCGAAGTCAAACGCCAGGAATGACTGAAAGTGGGCTGGCACCACTGGCTTAGGCGCGGATGCCAAAGGTGCTACAGCTTGTGTGGTCACATCCAGCGCTTCGTTCATGAGTGGCCCACATCGTTAGACAACATCCAAGGCTCCAAGCCCAGCAGTTTCATGGCGCGCTCGTAGCGCTGCTCCACGGGTGTATCAAAAATCACGGCGGTGTCTGCGCCGACGGTGAGCCAGCTGTTTTCAGCCAACTCAGATTCCAACTGGCCTTCGCCCCATGCGGAGTAGCCCAGCGAAATCAACACACGTTTGGGGCCTGCGCCAATCGACAAAGCTTCGAGCACGTCTTTGGAGGTGGTCATCTCCAAACCACCGGGAATGGTCATGGTCGAGGCGTACACAGATTCTTGGGCTTTGTCTTTGCTGCTGACAGCACTCAACGCTTGGGCTTCTTGTTCAGGCGCATCTAGCACCATTGCGTCGTGCAACACAAAACCACGCTCGGTATGCACGGGGCCACCTTGCAGCACGGGGGCGTTCATCAGGTCTTGGCGGTGCAGGGGCAGCTCGACTTTTTCAAACAAACCCGTCATGGATAAATCGCTGGGTTTGTTGATGACCAAGCCCAACGCGCCGCGTTCGCTGTGCTCGCACACATAGACCACGCTCTTGGCAAAAGCCTCGTCCTCCAAACTGGGCATTGCAATCAAAAAATGATGCGTCAGGTTGATGGAGGCAGAATCAGCGGTCATACGCCAATTTTAAAGGGTGAACATGCCGAACCACTCGACCAAATCTGCACACCACGCGCCCCATGTGGCCAAAGGCCTGATGTGGTTTCGTCGCGACCTGCGCGCGTTTGACAACGCCGCGCTCTACCACGCGCTCAAAAGCTGCAAGCAAGTGCATTGCGTGTTTGTGTTTGACAAAGCCATTCTTGATAAGCTGCCACGCGCAGACCGACGTGTGGAGTTCATCCGCGAATCTTTGGTAACGCTAGACGCCGAGCTGCACGCGGTAGCAGGCCTTGCCGGTGCGGGCCTGATCGTGCGTCATGCTGTGGCGGCAGACGAAGTGCCACGCCTTGCCCACGAGCTGGGCGTGCAAGAGGTATTTGCCAACCACGACGACGAACCCGACGCCCTAGCCCGCGATGCCCAAGTGCGCGGCGCTTTGGCCAACTTTGGCATTGGCCTGCAAACCTTCAAAGACCATGTGATTTTTGAACGCAGTGAGGTGATGACCCAATCTGGCACACCGTATGGCGTGTTCACGCCTTATAAAAACGCGTGGCTGCAAAAGGTGAACGACTTTTATTTGAAGTCTTACCCCGTGGGCAAATACATCAAGGCCCTGGCTGCACGCCCTAGCGCTTACCAAAAGCCTGTGCCCACCTTGGCAGAGATTGGCTTTGAAGCCACCAACCTCAGCAGCCTGCACGTGCCCACTGGCAGCCCAGGTGGCTTGGCCTTGTTTGAAGATTTCTTCGACCGCATGGACAAATACGACGAAGCACGTAACTTCCCCGCCATCAAAGGCCCCAGCTACTTGGGCGTGCACCTGCGCTTTGGCACGGTGTCAATTCGACAACTGGCCTCCACCGCCTACCAGCGCATGTTGGCAGGCTCCAAAGGCGCAGAAACATGGCTGTCGGAGCTGATTTGGCGCGATTTTTATCACCAAATCTTGCATCACCATCCGCGCGTGGTCACGGGTGCGTTCAAGCCCGAATACAACGCCATCGCATGGGACCACGACAAACACGCCAAAGCCCTATTTGCCGCGTGGTGCGAAGGCCGCACGGGCTACCCGTTGGTCGACGCTGCCATGGCGCAAATCAACCAAACCGGCTACATGCACAACCGTTTGCGCATGGTGGTGGCGAGCTTTTTGACCAAAGACCTTGGCATTGATTGGCGCTGGGGCGAGCGTTACTTTGCCGAGCACTTGAACGACTTTGACCTTGCCGCCAACAACGGTGGCTGGCAGTGGGCCAGCTCCAGCGGCTGCGATGCGCAGCCCTACTTTCGCATCTTCAACCCCACCAGCCAAAGCGAAAAGTTTGACCCCGAAGGCAAGTTCATTCGCCGCTATGTGCCTGCACTGGCCAAGCTCAACAACAAGGCCATCCACGCGCCGTGGTTGGCCAAACCGATTGAATTAGAAGAAGCGGGGTTGGTGCTGGGGCGCGATTACCCTCGGCCTATCGTGGACCACGCCGAGGCGCGTGCGCTCACGCTAGAGCGCTATGGGGTGGTGAAAAAAGTGAAATAAGGCTACTCACCCTTGAGGGCTGCCAGCACGTGCGGTTGCGGCTCGCGCACGCTGCCCACGGCAAAGTGCTGCAGCAATCGGCTCACCTCTTGGGCGCCACTCAGGCTTGTTTTGATGTCTTCGGCCACGCGCTTGGCACGCAGACGCGCCAGTTGAACAGCCAATGAATCGGCCACTTGCTGTACTGCAGTCAGCTGCACATCTTGAGCCAGCTGAGCCATGCTTTGCACATCCAGCTGAGCTTCGGTGGGCAAATCTGACTCGGGTGACTCCGACCAATCGTTGAGGATATTGACCAAGCGCTGCGAAATCACATCGGCTTGCTCTAAGAACAGCAAATGGTTGATGACTTGCAAACTGTCATCCACAGGCTTGGCACTGTCATTGAACTGTTCGCGCAGTTGCAAACCGCTGAGCACTTGCGAGGTCGCGCTGGCCTCAGGCTCTTCAAGGCTGCGATTAGGCGCCAAACGCAAGCCTTCAAAAAAATGGGTGGCCAGCGACCAAAAAGTGCGCCATCCTGCAATGGTCTCAGCATCGAGTTGTTGCTGACAAAGCAGTTCTAGCTGTCTAGCGGCATGCAAGTCCACCGCTGGGCGGTGGCGCAGCAACGCCAACACATGGCTTTCGAACTGCGCGCGTACATCCATGGTGATTAGATCTGCACCATTTCAAAGTCTTCTTTGCGGGCGCCGCATTCTGGACAAGTCCAGTTCATGGGCACATCGCCCCAAGCGGTGCCAGGCGCGATGCCATGGTCAGGGGCGCCAGCCTCTTCGTCATAAATCCAGCCGCAAATCAGACACATCCAAGTATTAGCCACAGTAGTTCTTTCATCAACGCATAGAATGAAACGCATTGTATCGACCCACTTATGGCGCCAGAAAATACCCCACACTCCACTGATATTGCACTGTCTGACGAAGTCGACGGCGCCCCGCCGTGCGTGTTGGTGTTCAACGCCAACGATCCCAGTGGTGCGGGCGGCTTATCAGCAGATGTGATGGCTGCCGCGTCAGTAGGCGCTCACGCATTGCCTGTGGTCACAGGTGCCTATATGCGCGATACCGCTGAAATTTTTGACCACATCGCTTTTGACGACGAGGCTGTGACCGAGCAGGCGCGCAGCGTGTTGGAAGACATCAACGTGCAAATCATCAAAGTGGGGTTTTGCGGCACACCCGACAACCTCAGCGCGATTGCTGAAATCAGCACCGACTATGCCGAAGTACCCGTCATTGCCTACATGCCTAACCTGTCTTGGTGGGATGACGAAAAGATCGACGCCTATTTAGATGCATTCCGCGAATTGATCTTGCCCCAAACCACCGTGTTGGTGGGCAACCACAACACCTTGTGGCGCTGGCTACTGCCCGACTGGAGCAGCGAAAAAAGCCCTAGCCCGCGCGACATTGCCCGCGCCGCTGCCGAAGTCGGCGTGCCTTATGTGCTGGTGACGGGCATCAACCATCCAGACCAACACATTGAAAACGCCTTGGCCACTGCCCATACCGTGATGGTGAGTGAGCGCTTTGAACGCTTTGACGCTGTGTTTGCCGGGGCTGGCGACACCCTGAGCATCACACTCGCTGCCGTCTTGGCCGCAGGCACCGACCTTGAGCTAGCCACACGTGAGGCGCTGAATTACCTTGACCAGAGCCTCAACAACGGCTTTCGGCCAGGTATGGGCCACATCGTGCCTGACCGCATGTTTTGGGCAGAAGTTGACGAGGACGGTGCTGAAGGCGAAGACACCGATGGCATGCCTGCCACGGCCGACGACTTTTCGTTGCCCCGTCACGAAACCAAGCATTGATCGTTAGAAAACCATGACCGACTTGAACCAAACCTTGTTTGACCGCGCCGCCCAAGTGATTCCCGGCGGCGTCAACTCGCCCGTGCGTGCCTTTCGCGCCGTGGGTGGCACGCCCCGCTTTGTGCAACGCGCACAAGGCGCTTACTTTTGGGATGCCAACGGCCAAAAGTACATCGACTACATCGGCTCGTGGGGCCCCATGATTTTGGGCCACGGCCACCCTGCTGTGCTCGAAGCCGTGCAAAAAGCGGCACTCGATGGTTTCTCGTTCGGCGCGCCCACCGAGCGCGAGATTGAGCTGGCCGAAGAAATCTTGAAACACGTGCCCTCCATGGAAATGGTGCGCTTGGTCAGCTCAGGCACCGAAGCGGGCATGAGTGCGTTGCGCTTGGCACGCGGAGCCACAGGCCGCAGCAAGATCATCAAGTTTGAGGGTTGCTACCACGGCCATGCCGACGCGCTGCTGGTCAAAGCGGGCTCGGGCCTGGCCACCTTTGGCAACCCCACTAGCGCGGGTGTGCCGCCCGAGGTGGTGCAGCACACCCTGGTGCTCGAATACAACAACGTGCAGCAACTGGAAGAAGCCTTTGCACTGCACGGCAAGGAACTGGCCTGCGTGATGATCGAGCCCATTGCCGGCAACATGAACTTCGTGCGCGCGTCTGTGCCCTTCATGAAACGCTGCCGTGAGCTATGCACCGAACACGGCGCACTGTTTGTATTTGACGAAGTGATGACGGGCTTTCGCGTGGCGCTCGGCTCTGCGCAAAGCGTCTATGCCAAGCTCATCCCCGGCTTCAAGCCCGACCTCACGGTACTGGGCAAGGTCATTGGCGGCGGTATGCCGTTGGCGGCCTTTGGTGGTCCGCGCGAGATCATGCGCCAGTTGGCCCCCACAGGCCCTGTGTACCAAGCCGGTACTTTGAGCGGCAACCCTGTCGCTACGGCGTGCGGTCTGGCTACCTTGCGAGAAATTGCCAAGCCTGGTTTTTGGGATTCGCTCAGTGCCCGCACACAAAACTTGGTCGATGGTCTCAAAGGTGCTGCGGCCAAAGCGGGCGTGCCTTTCAGCGCTGACTGCCAAGGCGGGATGTTCGGCTTCTTCTTGCTGCCCGAGCTGCCCCAAAACTACGCCAAGGTCATGACCAGCGACAGCCCCAAATTCAACAAACTCTTCCACGGCTTGCTAGATCGTGGCGTATATATCGCCCCTGCGCTGTACGAAGCAGGTTTTGTCAGCGCCGCCCACACGGATGACGATATTGCACAAACCGTGACGGCAGCCACAGAAATATTTGCCCAGCTATGAAAAAGCTCTTACTCGCCTTGACCGTCGTGGCTGCTGCACCCGCAGCACTGGCTGACGTTTGGATTAATCCAGGTTTTTATTCCCACCATTTCGACAAAGAAAAAAACCTGAATAACAACAACCGCGGATTCGGGGTAGAAGTCTCCATCAACAGCACTTACTCGCTGACTGCGGGTGTGTTTGAAAACAGTGACCGTGAAACTTCCCACTACATTGGCGCGTACATCATGCCATTTCAACGAGGCGCTTTCAAAGCAGGCGCTGCCGTAGGCGCGTTTGATGGCTACCCCAAAATGCGCGATGGCGGTTGGTTTCCTGCACTTGTGCCAACTGTCGCCATTGAAGGTCGACGTTTGGGTTTGAACGTTTTCGTCATTCCAAAAATTGGCGACAAGGTTAGCAGCGCCTTGAGCTTGCAAATCAAATACAACATCGCACCCTAACTGCAAAAAAGGCAAGCGCCGTCTTTCACATCTTTTCGTCCTTCTCGGGCGCTTTTCCCCACAAGGACACTCATGAAAAAAACATTCCAACTTCAAGTCGAAGGCAAGCACCCCGATCGATTGCTCGACAGCATCAAGCATGACATTCGCAAATACCTCAAGCGCGAACGCCGCCGCGACCTGCCCGAAGGCGTCGACTTTTGGGACTTTGATTGCAAATTCGGTTTAACCGAAGACACCGCCGAAGTGGTGCACTTGGCCAACGTCATCACCTGCATCGACAACGCCGTGGCCAACCAAGCCAAGCAGTTTTACGTAGAGATCTTGGCCAAACACGGTGTGCGCAGCAAGCGCCCTGCGGGTGAATCACGCGAGTACCAAGAGCGTCATGCGTTTGACGGCTTTGACGACAACAACGACTAATCCCGCGCAGCCCGCAACTTGTCTTTTTTGCTCGGGCGTTTACCTTTGATGCCGCCTGTGCCGTCGTTCAGCACCGAGACGGGTGGTGGCACTTCGGTAGGTTCAAAGCCTTCGAGCACTTCCAGTGGCAACTGCACTTGGGCACGCTTTTGAATCAGCTTCCAATGGGCGAGCGTGGCCACTGTCACAAAGCTCACGGCCTCACCGCTGGCCCCCGCACGGCCAGTGCGGCCAATGCGGTGGGTGTAGTCGGTGGCAGAACGCGGTAGGTCGTAGTTGACGACCACCGGCAGCTGCGCAATGTCGATGCCGCGTGCGGCGAGATCGGTGGTGACCACCACTTCCCAGCGTTCTTCTTTGAATTCAGCCAACACGTCTTGACGTGCGCCTTGGCTCATCTCGCCATGAAACGCGGTGGCGTACACGCCCGCTTTGTAGAGTTTGTTGGCCACATGCTCGCAGGCGTAACGCGTGGCGACAAACACCAACACGCGTTTCCATTCGTGGGTTTTGATGAGGTGACGCAGTAAGGCGGTGCGACTTTTCTCGTCCACTGAAATCGCACGTTGCGCAATATCTGGCGTGTGCGCTTCGGTGTGAGCAATGGTGATGCGTGCGGGGTTGGTTAGCAACGCCTCAGCCAAGGTTTGCACCGCAGGCTCAAAGGTGGCGCTGAACAACAGGTTTTGTCGCTTAGCAGGCAACAGGGCCAAGATGCGTTGCAGTTCCTCAGCAAAGCCGAGATCAAGCAAGCGGTCGGCTTCGTCCAACACGAGGTGTTGCACTTGACCTAAGTTCAAAGCGTTGTGGTTCACGATATCCAGCAAGCGTCCGGGCGTGGCCACCACAATGTCTGCGCCGCTGCGCAGGCTCATCATTTGCGGATTGATCGACACACCACCAAACAACGTACCCACTTTGATGGACCGCGTGAGGGGCCGGGCCAAATCACGCAACACGTCACTCACCTGTGTGGCGAGCTCGCGTGTGGGGACGAGTACCAGCACTTGGGTAGTGCGCTTTTTGGGTGCCTCGTCACGCGAGGCGGCTGTGGCCATGAGCATCTGCAACACGGGCAGCACGTAGGCCGCCGTTTTTCCTGAGCCAGTTTGTGCAGTGGCCAAAACATCGCGACCATTGAGCACAGGGCCAATGGCTTGGAGCTGAACAGCTGTGGGTGTTGTGAAACCTGCTTGGGCGGCAGAGCTTTGCAGTTCGGTATTGAGGCCGAGCTCAGCAAAGCTAACTGAGGCAAGCGCTTGAGCCATCGGGGTGGTCAGAGCAACTGCTGTGTTGTTGGCAGTTGCTGGTTGCGCCGCATCGAGCGGCGCGTTGGTGTGGTCAATGTTCAATGTGAGCGATCAATGACGGAAGTGACGCACACCGGTGAACACCATCGCTACGCCACGCTCGTTAGCCGCGTCGATGACCTCCTGGTCGCGCATGGAACCGCCTGGCTGAGCCACGCAGGTCGCACCTGCGTCCACCACCACATCGAGGCCGTCGCGGAAGGGAAAGAAGGCGTCGCTGGCGACCACGGTATTTTGCAGGCTGAGTTTGGCGGCTTCGGCCTTGATGCTGGCGATGCGAGCGGAGTCCAAGCGGCTCATTTGGCCAGCGCCCACGCCCATGGTCATGCCGTTTTTGCAGAACACGATGGCGTTGGATTTGACGAACTTAGCCACTTTCCAAGCGAACAACAAGTCGTTCAGTTCTTCTGGCGTCGGTTGTTTAACGGTGACGATTTTCAAATCGGCCAAAGCCAACTCGTGGTTGTCAGCGCTTTGCAGCAAGAGGCCTGAGCCCACGCGTTTGGTTTCCAAAGCGTTGCGCACGTTGCCGTAGTCGGCGGGCAAGGCGATTTTCATCAGGCGCACATTCACTTTGCTCTTGAACACTTCGAGCGCTTCGGCGCTGAAGTCGGGGGCCATGAGCACTTCCACAAACTGTTTGCTCACTGCCTCGGCAGCGGCTTTGTCCACGGGGCGGTTGAAGGCGATGATGCCGCCAAACGCGCTGGTAGGGTCGGTTTGGAAAGCCTTGCTGTAGGCCTCGAAGGGGTTGGCACCCACGGCCACGCCGCAGGGGTTGGCGTGTTTGATGATGACGCAGGCGGGCACATTAAAGCTCTTCACACATTCCCACGCCGCATCGGCATCGGCGATGTTGTTGTAGCTGAGTTCCTTGCCCTGCACTTGCACGCCGGTGGCGAGCGAGCCTGCTGCTGGGGCCAAGTCGCGATACCACGCGGCTTGCTGGTGGCTGTTTTCGCCGTAGCGCAGGTCTTGCACTTTGACGTACTGCTCGTTGAACTGGCCGCTGAACTGGGCACGTTCAGGCACGTAGGTTTCGCTGAGTTTTTCAGCTTCAAAGTTGACGCTGGAGAGGTAGTTGCTGATCGCACCGTCGTATTGGCTGATGCGGTTGAACGCGGCCACCGACAGGGCGAAACGCAGCTTGTCGCTGAGCTTTCCGTGGGCCTTCAACTCGGCGATCACGTCGGCGTATTGGCTGGCGTCGGTGACGATGCCCACGTCTTTCCAGTTCTTGGCAGCGCTTCGTACCATGGCTGGGCCGCCAATGTCGATGTTTTCAATCGCGTCGGCCAGCGTGCAGCCGGGCTTGGCCACGGTGGCTTCAAACGGGTAGAGGTTGACGATGAGCAAGTCAATCGTGTCAATGTTGTGCGCCTTCAAAGCCGCCATGTGCTCGGGCGTGTCGCGACGCGCCAGCAAGCCGCCGTGCACTTTGGGGTGCAAGGTTTTCACTCGGCCGTCGAGCATTTCGGGGAAGCCTGTGACTTCAGCCACTTCGGTCACGGGCAGGCCCTTGTCGGCCAAGAGCTTGGCTGTGCCGCCGGTGGAGATCAGGCCCACGCCCAAGGCGTGAAGCTGCTCGGCCAATTCGACGATGCCGGTTTTGTCGGAGACGGAGATCAGTGCTTTCATGGTGCAGTCTTATTTGATGAGTTTGTGTTCGAGAAGTTTTTTACGCAGGGTGTTGCGGTTCAGGCCCAGCCATTCGGCAGCGCGAGATTGGTTGTTGGCGGCGTGTTGCATCACCACTTCGAGCAGCGGTTTTTCAACGACGCGCACCATCATGTCGTGCATGTTGTCGGGTTCTGTGCCTTTGAGGTCACGGAAATAGGTTTCGAGGCTGGCACGCACCACCTCTTCAATGTGTTTTTTACTCATGTAAAGCTACGGGTTCTACCAATAAAGCCTCGGGCATACGCTCATGCGTTTGCGCCAAGGTGTCAAAAAAATTCGCCACCGCACGGTGTTGCGCAGCGCTGTCTTCTAAGGTGTTCATGAACTGGCGAAACGCTTCGCCGCCAGGCAAGCTGCGCACATACCAGCCAATGTGTTTGCGCGCACTGCGCACGCCGGTGCGCTCGCCATACAAGGCGTAGTGCTCGTCCAAATGCGCCAGCAACAAACGGCGCACCTCGGCCACCAAGGGCGGGGCCAAATGCTCGCCCGTCGCCAAGTAGTGCGTAATTTCGCGGAATATCCAAGGGCGGCCTTGCGCGGCGCGGCCCACCATCAACGCGTCAGCGCCGGTGAGCTTCAAAACTTCTTTGGCTTTTTCGGGTGAGTCAATGTCGCCATTGGCCACCACGGGCACGCGCACAGCTTGCTTGACGGCTGTGATGGTGTCGTACTCGGCCAAGCCTTTGTAGCCTTGCTCGCGGGTGCGGCCATGCACGGTGATCATTTGCACGCCTGCCGCTTCTGCAGCGCGGGCCAAGGCCACGGCGTTTTTGTGGGTGTCGCACCAGCCGGTGCGCATCTTCAAGGTGACGGGCACGTTGTAGGGCTGCGCGGCATCGACCACGGCTTGCACAATGGACAGGGCCAAAGGCTCGTCTTGCATCAGGGCTGAGCCCGCCCATTTGTTGCACACCTTCTTGGCGGGGCAACCCATGTTGATGTCGATGATTTGCGCCCCACGCTCAATGTTGTACACCGCCGCCTCGGCCATCATGGGCGCGTCGGTGCCTGCAATTTGCACGGCGATGGGGCCGCTCTCTCCCGTGTGGTCGGCACGGCGCGAGGTTTTGAGGCTGGTCCACAAGTCTTTGCGCGAGGTAACCATCTCGCTCACCGCATAGCCCGCGCCCAACTGTTTGCACAACATGCGAAACGGCCGATCGGTCACGCCAGCCATCGGCGCGACAAACAGGTTGTTTGCCAGTGTGTATTGACCGATGTGCATGGGGTGGGAGTAGTGCCGAGTGCTTAAAAAGGAGGCGACATTGTACCTGCTCAAAATTTCAGCATGCGGTCTGAAAATGACGATTTTGTAAGGCTTAGCGAAGGATTGGCCATATTTGTCTGCTGGCGTCACTACACTGGCGGGCATGGAAATTTGGATGCAATCTGTGCTCGCCGCCTTGGCCCTGCCCGAATACGGCCTGAGCACCGTGTTTGTGGTGTCGCTGGTGTCGGCCACCTTGCTGCCCATGGGCTCGGAGCCTGTGGTGTTTGGCTTGGTCAAACTCAACCCCGAACTCTTTTGGCCCGCCGTACTGGTGGCCACCGTGGGTAACACCATGGGTGGGGCTATCAGCTGGTGGATGGGCTACGAAGCCCATGTGCTGACAGACAAAGTGCGACACAAAGAAACCACAGGCCACGAAGCCCGCGCCCTGCGCTGGCTGCACGCTCTAGGCCCCAAAGCGTGTTTGCTCAGTTGGCTACCCGGCGTGGGCGACCCGCTGTGCGCCGTGGCCGGCTGGCTGCGCCTGCCCTTTTGGCCGTGCGTGGCCTACATGGCGGTGGGTAAATTTGCGCGGTATTTGGTGATGACGGGTGGGTTGCTTTGGGTATTTCCAACCTAAAACAAAAAAGCCGCTCACTGAGCGGCTTTCTCTTTGCTGCAAAGCAATGACTTAAGACGAGAACAAGAAGTTCATCACGTCACCGTCTTTGACCACGTATTCCTTGCCTTCGGCGCGCATCTTGCCGGCGTCTTTGGCACCTTGTTCGCCTTTGAAGGCGATGAAGTCGTCAAACGAAATGGTTTGGGCGCGGATGTAGCCTTTCTCAAAGTCGGTGTGAATCACGCCTGCGGCTTGTGGGCCGGTGTCGCCTTTGTGGATGGTCCATGCGCGCACTTCTTTCACGCCAGCGGTGAAGTAGGTTTGCAAGCCCAGCAAGTCGTAGGCAGCGCGGATCAGGCGGTTGAGGCCTGGCTCGTCTTGGCCCAACTCTTTGAGGAATTCCAAGCGGTCGGCGTCGTCCATCTCGGACAACTCGGCTTCGATCTTGGCGCAGATGGCCACCACGGGTGCATTTTGCGCTTGGGCAAAGGCTTTGAGGCGGTCCAAGAAAGGGTTATTCTCGAACCCATCTTCCGACACGTTGGCCACAAACATGGCGGGCTTGGCGGTGATGAGGAAGAACTGCTTGAGCTCGGCGCGTTCTTCTTTGCTGAAGTCGATGGTGCGCACAGGCTTGGTGTCGTTCAGTGCGGCTTGGCACTTTTCCAAAATCGCCATTTGCTTGGCGGCTTCTTTGTCGCCCGAGCGGGCAATTTTGCTCACGCGGTGAATGGCTTTTTCCACCGAAGCCAAGTCGGCCAAGCACAGCTCGGTTTGAATCACTTCGATGTCGGCAATGGGGTCAACCTTGTTGGCCACGTGAATCACGTTGGGGTCTTCAAAGCAACGCACCACGTTGACGATGGCGTCGGTCTCGCGGATGTGGGCCAAGAACTTGTTGCCCAAGCCTTCGCCTGTGCTAGCACCGGCCACCAAGCCAGCAATGTCCACAAATTCCACAATGGCGGGCACGATGCGCTCTGGCGTGATGATTTCAGCCAACTGAGCCAAACGTGGGTCAGGCACTTCGACCACGCCGGTGTTAGGCTCGATGGTGCAGAAGGGGTAATTCTCAGCCGCGATGCCCGCTTTGGTCAGGGCGTTGAACAGGGTGGATTTGCCAACGTTGGGCAAACCCACGATGCCGCATTTCAAACTCATAAAAATATCCTTGTAATTGGTGTAGATTGTAATGAGGCGGCTTTATCGCCTTGGACACCACGATGAACCACACACACCGTTACGCTTTTTTTGCAGCTCACGCGCTGCTTTGCGCCAGCCTGAGCTTTGGCGCGCAGGCACAAACCGACGCCGAACCACACAACGAACTCTATGCACGCTACCAGCAAGACTTGGCTGAATGCGAAGCCCAACAAGCCACACAAGATTTGGCCGCTTGCCGCCTAGAGGCACGCAACGCCTTGGCCGAAGCCAAGCGCAACTTGCTGAGCGACACCACCGCGAACTTATTTGAGAAAAACCAGCTCAAACGCTGCCGCGTGTTCAAGGGAGAAGACCGAGAGGCCTGCGAAGCTCGCGTGCGCAACGAAGGCACCAGCACAGGCAGCGTGCAAAGTGGCGGCATCTTGCGCGAAGTGGTGCGGCCTGTGCCACCCGAGCCAAGCAAACCACCTGCACTGGTCGTACCCCGAGTGCCAGCAGTGCCGCCTGCCAAATAAGGCTTTTGCCGCCCTCCTACAATCAGCCGCATGGCTCAAAAACTGGACGTTTGTATTCGCGGCGATGGCTTGGTGGGACGCACCTTGGCCCTGCTGCTGGCCCGCCAAAAACTACGGGTGGGATTGGTCACTTCGCCACCCAAGAATACGCAGGACGTTAGGGCTTACTCACTCAACAGCGCATCTCGCGACTTACTCTCAGAAATTCGTTGCTGGCCCGACACCTTGCACGCCACCCCCGTGCAGCACATGCGTGTATGGGGCGACGATGGCGGCTTTACCCACTTTGAAAGCCCCACGCCCGAGGGCCTGACTTGGATTGTGGACGTGCCTGTGCTCGAAGCCCAACTGGCTGACGCTGTGCGTTACCAAGCTGAAATTACCCCCCTCACCGCTCCCGAACCCGCAGCCTTGACGGTGGTGTGCGAAGGCCGAGCCAGCGCCACCCGCGCCGAGTTGGGTGTGAACTTTGAAGTACTGCCCTACCAACAACACGCCGTAGCCGCCCGCGTGCGATGCAGCACGCCGCACCGCCAGCAAGCGCTGCAGTGGTTTCACCACGGCGCACAGGGCTTGGAAATTTTGGCGCTGCTGCCTTTGGGCGGCGCGCAGGGTGACACCGCCAGTTTGGTGTGGTCGCTGCCCCCGGAGCGAGCCAAAGACATGTTGGCCTTGAGCGCCGATGCATTTGGCATTGCGCTTGAGAACGCCAGCAACGGCGTGCTCGGCCAGATTGAGCTGACCAGCGAACGCGCCATGTGGCCGCTGCAACTGGCCTGCGCTGACCGCTGGACCGGCAATTTTGCCGACGGCAGTGCTTGGGCACTGGCGGGCGATGCGGCCCACAACATTCACCCCCTCGCTGGCCTCGGGCTCAATCTCGGCTTGGCCGATGTGGCCGAGTTGGCAAATGTGCTGAAAGCCCGCGAAGCAAAAGACTACTGGCGCAGTGTGGGCGACCGCTACTTTTTGCGTCGCTACGAACGCGCCCGCAAAGCCGACATGGTGCCCACATGGCTCGCTTGCGATGGCTTGCAACGCCTGTTCGCCCACCCCAACACGGCCGTGCAAGCGCTGCGCAACTGGGGCATGAATGGGTTCAACAACCTCGCACCTGTGAAGGCTTGGACCATGCAGCAGGCCATGGGTTAAACAATTAAAGAAGATTCATATGACAAACACCTTCCGCTCTCTCGCCGCCACTGCCCTGATGGCACTCAGCCTCGCTAGCGCAATGGCCCAAGGCCACGAAGCCACGATTCGCAAAAACCTGAGTGAGCGCATTCCGCAAATCCCCAAGATTGAAGAAATCACGCCCACGCCTTTGGCCGGTATTTACGAGTTGCGCCTGAGCACCAACGAGATTTACTACAGCGACGCCGCAGGCAACTACCTCATCCAAGGCAACTTGATTGACACCAAGAACAAACGCAACATCACCGAAGAACGCGAAGCCAAACTGAGTGCCATTGATTTCAGCGCCTTGCCACTGAAAGACGCCATCACCATCGTGCATGGCAACGGCAAGCGCAAGCTCGCTGTGTTTGAAGACCCCAACTGCGGCTACTGCAAACGCTTCGAGCGCGACTTGGCTAAGGTCGACAACGTGACGGTGTACTTGTTCTTATTGCCCGTCTTGGGCCCTGGCTCGGTCGAGAAATCACGCAATGTATGGTGCGCCAAAGACCCAGCCGCCGCTTGGGTGAACCTGATGCAAAAAGACACACCCGCGCCAGCCGCGCAGTGCAACACCGCTGCGATTGACCGCAACTTAGAGTTCGCTCGCAAATACAAAATCACCGGCACGCCCACTTTGATTGCGCAAGACGGCACACGCGTGCCCGGCGCCATTGACAGCAACAAGATTGAGAAATTGCTCGCTGACGCGAGCAAGTAAATCCAAACAGAAAGAGTTCGTCATGGTTCACACCCCCATCACCCCCGACAGCGATGCAGGCCAACTGATTGAACGCTTGGGCTACGCAGGCCTCATTCCGTTTGTAGTGCTGGCTTTCTTTTTATGGATCGTTACCCCAGAGGCGCATCCGTTTGTGGCCATTGCGCTGAGCGCCTATGGTGCAACGATTGCATCGTTCTTAGGTGGCATCCATTGGGGCATTGGTTTGCGTCACAACGCGCCACAGCGCAAGCTGCACATGGTGTGGGGTGTCATTCCCTCGTTGGTGGCATGGATCGCCGTCATCATGCCGGCCTATGCGGGCTTGCCTTTGTTGGGCTTATTGCTCGTGGCCTGCTACTTGGTGGACCGCAAAACCTGGCCCGAAGCAGGCCTGCGCGATTGGATGACCATGCGCTTTCGCTTGACGGTGGTGTCCACACTGTCTTGCTTGCTCGGCGCTGCTGCGACCTGATATGCACTACCGCATCGAAGCCGCCGACCTACACGCCCACCTGTATGGCGTGACCCTCACCATTGCCAAACCCGCTGCAGGCCAACGGGTGTCACTGCCTGTGTGGATTGCCGGCAGCTACATGGTGCGTGAGTTTGCCAAGCAAATCACCGGCATCAGCGCACGCCAAGGCAAGCGCCATGTCGCTGTGAATCAACTCGACAAAGCGACTTGGGCGGTGGACTGCGAAGCAGACAAACCACTCGCGCTGCATTACCAAGTTCATGCGCATGACGACTCGGTACGCACCGCATGGCTCACCACCGAGCGCGGATTTTTCAACGGCACAAGCTTGTGTTTACAAGTTGAAGGACAAGCCGATGAGCCGCATCAGCTAGAGCTAGTGGCTGATTCATTCAATGCAAGCGGCGCAGCGTCAAAGTGGCAAGTGGCCACCGGACTCGCTCCCGTCAAAACCGACCGCCAAGGCTTTGGCACTTATGTGGCCGCCAACTACGACGAGCTGGTGGACTGCCCCGTGGAAATGGGCACGTTTTGGAGCGGCAACTTCAAAGCCTGCGGCATCGAACACCGCTTTGTGGTGGCTGGAGCCACGCCCGCGTTTGACGGCGAACGCCTGCTGCGCGACAGCCAAAAAATTTGCGAAACCGCCATCAAGTTTTGGCACGGCAACAAACGCTCAGCCACGCCACACAAAAACTATGTGTTCATGCTCAACGCCGTGGCCGATGGCTATGGCGGCTTAGAGCACCGCAACTCCACCGCCCTCATTTGCAACCGCGCAGACTTGCCACGCTTGGATGAAGCCAAACAAAGCGAGGGTTACACCACGCTCTTGGGTCTCATCAGCCACGAGTATTTCCACACCTGGAACGTCAAGCGTTTGCGCCCCGCCGAGTTTGCGCGTTATGACTACACCCAAGAAAACTACACCGAGCTGCTGTGGTTCTTTGAAGGCTTCACCAGCTACTACGACGATTTGCTGCTGCGCCGCGCAGGGCTGATTGACGATACGCAGTACCTGAAGCTGCTCAACAAAACCATCAACCAAGTGTTGCAAACGCCTGGCCGCGAAGTGCACAGCGTGGCGCAGTCGAGCTTTGAGGCTTGGACCAAGTACTACCGCCAAGACGCGAACAGCCCTAACCTGACCGTGAGCTACTACACCAAGGGCGCACTGGTGGCCCTGTGCCTTGACTTGTCACTGCGCCAGCATGGCGTGAAAAACCACAGTGTCTCGCTAGATGATGTGATGCGTGCCTTGTGGGCACGATGCTGCACTGGTAAACACGACGGCCCCATGACCGAAGCCGATGTACTGGCCGTGCTCAAAGAGCTCACGGGCCGTTCATGGGCTGCAGAGTTCAAAGCGTGGGTGCACGGCACGCGCGATTTGCCCTTAGAAAAACTCCTCGCCGCGCACGGCGTGCAAGTGAAGAACGAGCCCGCACAACTGGCGCAGCGCTTGGGCCTGCGCGTGGCAGAAGACCACAGCGTGCAGATCAAAACGGTGCTCAATGGCAGTGCAGCACACAAGGCAGGCTTTGCACCAGGCGATGAATGGTTGGGCGTTGAGGTCGCAGGCAAAGCACCCTCTGCATGGCGACTGAAAAAACTCGACGACTTATCTTTGTACGCAGGCACTGCCAAAAAAGTCACTGCCCTCGTCAGCCGTGACCGCCAATTGCTCCGCTTGAGCCTCACAGTACCCGACGCAAAAGCAAACAGCACTTGGCGTCTCATGCAGGACAACCCCAAACTCGTGGGACGCTGGCTAGGCCTATAGTTGGGATAAGAATTTTCAAAACACGTTTCACACTTTTGGGAGCCACCACATGAGCTACGAATTCATCACTGTCCACACCGAAGCCGACAAAGTGGGCGTCATCACCTTGAACCGACCCAAGCAGCTCAACGCGCTCAACGCCGGCTTGATGATTGAACTGGGCCAAGCCCTCAAAGCCTTTGATGCTGACGAAGCCATTGGATGCATGGTCATCACCGGCAGCGAAAAAGCGTTTGCCGCAGGTGCAGACATTGGCGCGATGGCCACCTACAGCTTTGCCGATGTCTACAAGAACGACTACATCACCCGTGATTGGGAAACCATCCGCAGCATCCGCAAACCCGTCATCGCCGCAGTCAGCGGCTTCGCATTGGGCGGCGGCTGTGAGCTAGCCATGATGTGCGACTTAATCATCGCTGCTGACAATGCCAAATTTGGCCAACCCGAAATCAAACTCGGCGTTATCCCAGGTGCTGGCGGCACACAACGTTTGCCACGTGCGGTGGGCAAATCCAAAGCCATGGACATGGCGCTCACCGGTCGCATGATGGATGCGGTCGAGGCCGAGCGTTCGGGCTTGGTCAGCCGCGTGGTGCCTCTGGACAAACTGATGGAAGAAACCTTGGGCGCTGCCTTGGCCATTTGTAGCTTCTCGCAAATCGCAGCGATGGCGGCCAAAGAGTCGGTCAACCGCGCGTTTGAAGGCACCTTGTCTGACGGCGTGATGTTTGAACGCCGCATGTTCCACGCGCTGTTTGCCACGGCCGACCAAAAAGAAGGCATGGATGCCTTCGTCAACAAGCGTCCTGCTGCTTTCAAAAACCAATAAGTCACCTAAAAGCCCACGACTTGTGGACCTTTGCCCTGTCGCTACCATGCGGCTAACTCACTCAAAAGGTACTGCATGGAACTCTTGACCGACCCACAAGCGTGGATTGCTTTTGCCACACTCACCGCTCTTGAGCTGGTGCTGGGTATCGACAACATCATCTTCATCTCGATCTTGGTGGACAAGCTGCCACCTGAGAAACGTGAATTTGCACGCCGCATTGGTTTGTTCATGGCCATGTTCATGCGCATTGGCTTGTTGCTGTTGCTCTCGGTCATCGTGGGCTTGGTCGCCCCGTTGTTCACTGTGTTTGGCCAAGACATTTCAGGCCGCGACTTGATTTTGATTTTGGGCGGCTTGTTCCTGATTTGGAAAAGCACAGGCGAAATTCACCAATCCCTCGAAGGCGAAGAAGAGCATGGCAGCTCTGCCGTTGGCAACACCATGGCAGCGATCATTCTGCAAATCATGATGATCGACTTGGTGTTCTCGCTCGACTCCATCATCACTGCGGTGGGCATGGTCGATGAAGTGGAAATCATGATTGCCGCTGTGGTGTGCTCTGTGGGCTTGATGATGGCTTTTGCGTCAAGCATCGGTCGCTTTGTGTCTGACCACCCCTCCATCAAAATGCTGGCCCTCACCTTTTTGGTGGTAGTGGGCGTGGTACTCATGGCCGAAGGTTTGGGCCACCACATTCCCAAGGGCTATATCTACTTTGCCATGGCGTTCTCGGTGATTGTGGAGATGCTCAACATTCGCTTTCGCAAACGCGCGCAAAAAGTGGTTCAGTTGCATCAAAACACACCTTGACGTCCACTTCGGACTGTAGGGTTGACGTAATCAAGCAGTCATGCGGCTTATTAAAATGGTCTCGATATTTAAGACCATTTAACCAGCCAGCATGTCAGCCACAGAGGCTTCCCACAAACTCACACTGCAGACGCAAGCGCTGTTGGTGCTAGGCTGTGCGGTGGCCTACTTCTACGCCTTCAAACTCAATCTGTATTGGTTCGATTGGATTGAGTTTTCTCATGGTGTGAATTGGGTGTACATCCCTAGTGGTTTGCGTTTGCTATTTGTGCTGCTCTTGGCGCGCCTAGGCGGCACTGGCATTGCACTAAGCACGATTTACATCAACTACACCCTTGGAGATATCGAAGCACACCTATTCAACATCGTAACGGGGATGATCTCTGGTGCATCGCCGTGTATTGCAGCCTACTTGGCCAGACAATGGTTCAATTTAGATTCGCAGCTGACGAACCTGACAGGACGGGACTTTTTCAGGCTCTCTGTTCTTTTTGCCGCAGTGAATGCCGTGCTCCATCAACTCTGGTATTTCTGGGTAGACAAAACACCAGACTTTCTTGCTAGCACGCTGGCCATGGCTGTGGGCGACTGGCTGGGCACGGTGCTGGTGCTGGCCACTGTGAGCTTGTGCATTCAACTGTATAAGCTTCGGCAAACGCACCAGAGTTAAGCTTAAGAGCTTAATCTTTGCCTCTCGCCAAGGTCACGGCCAGAGGCAACAAACCCAGCGCAAACAAAATGGCACCTATGTTCATCAAGGTGTCGGTCATCATGAGGCAAAAGCCCAACACAGAAATGCCCAAACCCACGGAGATCACCGTTTTGAGTTCAATCTTTGGCAGCTTCTTCATGCGTTGAATCTTAATCTAGACATGACTGACGCACAGTTTTGAAGAAATTCCAAAATGCTTTGGCGTCAGGGCTTTGGTCATCACTGGGCACCAAACAGCCTGCAATCTCGCTTTGAACAAACTGATACATCACCGTGGCCAAGCCACAGCGGCGGTACTCTGGATAAACCTCAACATGGTGGGCATACCACTGGGCTGAATGATTCAGCTTGAAAACAGCTGTTGAAATTTGCTCAGCGCGAAGCTTGTCTCTCACCACATGCACGGCCAGCGTGATGCTGACCTCTGTTTGGGTGAAGTCAAAAACAATAGGCAGCTGTCGCGTCAGCAAAGAAAGTACTCTGTATTCTTGGATCATGGCCATGCATCCATCGCTCAAAAGAAAAAACCCACAGTCGCAAAACTGTGGGTTTTTATTTTGGTGGTGGTAGCGGGATTTGAACCTGCGACATCAGCATTATGAATGCTGCGCTCTAACCAACTGAGCTATACCACCGCAAGACGAGCATTATAGCCAGATTTTCAGCGGCTGATCGCCCTATTCTTCCAACGGTGAAAGCACACCAAAAGCACGCTGTGCATAGGCAAGGCCGTTGCCTGGCTGAACGCCGAAGTCAAGCACCTCACCAATCAAAATGTCGTGATCGCCCGCCGACACCACTTGCGCGAGTCGGCAATCAAACCAAGCAATCACACTGTCTAAACGGGGGTGTTGGTTGACGCCTCGCACCAAGGGCTGGTCGGCGAATCGTTCGGCTTGCGTACCTTGCGCAAACTTGAGGGCCACATCTTTTTGTTGCGCACCGAGCACATTCACCATGTAGCCGCCTGCATTCAAAAAGGCGGGATGGCTGAGCGAGGTTTTGCGCACGCTCCACAACACCATGGCAGGATCGAGCGACACGGTGTTGAAAGAGTTGCAAGTCATACCCCAGTCTTGGCCTTGGGTATGAGCCGTCACTACCGTCACCCCTGTGGTGAAGCAGCTCATCGCATCTTTGATGTTCACGCCGTGCTTTCAGAATTGTTTTTATAAAAACGCCAGTGCGTCTTGTGCGGCCACACGGCCTTCGTCGGTAGGAACCACCCATACCTCAATGGCACTATTGTCGGCGTGAATCGAAGCCACATCATCGCCTGTGGCCATTGCATTGCGTGAAGCGTCCACTTGCACGCCCATGTAGGCCAAGGCATCGCCCACCTGTTGGCGCAGCACAGCATCGTGTTCGCCAATACCGCCCGTGAAAGCCAACACATCCAGGCCGCCAATGCAGGCAGTGAGGGCGCCCACTTCGCGCACCACACGGTGGGCAAACAAATCAGTGGCAAAGCGCGCAGCCTCAGAAGAAGATGCTCGCAAGCTGCGCATATCCGCACTCTCACCCGACACGCCGAGCAACCCGCTTTGCTTGTAGAGAAGCTTTTGAATTTGATCGTGCTCCCAGCCCTGCTCCATCAAGTAAAGCAACACACCGGGGTCAAGTGCACCGCTGCGTGTGCCCATCATCAAACCATCGAGGGCAGAAAAGCCCATAGTGGTTGCGCGACTTTGATAGTCCGTGGTGGCGCAAACGCTTGCGCCATTGCCCAAATGCGCCATCACCACACGACCGTTTGAGCGTGGCACAACGCGTTTCAACACTTGGCTCACGTATTGGTAAGACAGCCCATGAAAGCCGTAGCGACGCACACCTTGCTCGGTGAGCTTTTTGTCAATTGCAAACGTGGTTTCCAGGGGCGACAAGGTGCGGTGAAACGCGGTGTCAAAACACGCCACTTGCGGCACATCACCAAACGATTCAGCGAATGCGCGAATACCCGCCAAATTGTGTGGCTGGTGCAAAGGCGCGAGTGCATTGAGCGTGGCGAGTTGCGCCATCACCTCGGGGGTGACGCGCACACTGCTGCTGTAGTAAGCACCGCCATGCACCACACGGTGCGCCACGGCTTGCACACGCAAATGCGCAAAGCGTGAGGCCAGCAAATTTTTGAGTGTGTTGAGCGCGGCATCAAACACATCTTGCGCCGGCCGCACCGCTACATCTGCAGATTCTTTCGCCTGGCCTGCTGCGCTAAAGCTGATGCGCGGTTGACCCGAAGGCTCTAAGCCTTCAATGTTGCCTATGACTTCGGCTTCACCAATACCGCTGCCTTCAATTGGGTAGAGCGCAAACTTGAGGCTCGACGAGCCTGCGTTGACAGACAGAATGCTCATGCGGGGTGGGTGCGGTAGTGGTGGGCAATGAGCTTGGCCAGCAAGGCCGAAGCACTGCGAGTGGTGGCAGTGTCTGCACGGCTGGTGAGTGCAATCGGCACACGCGCGCCCAACACCACGCCTGAGCCGGATGCGCCAGCCAAGTATTCAAGTTGCTTGGCCATCATGTTGCCCGACTCTAAGTCGGGGGCCATCAAGATGTCGGCATCACCTGCCACGGCTGAGGCAATGTGTTTTATCTCAGCAGCGTGGCTCGACACCGCGTTATCAAACGCAAGCGGGCCATCAAGCAAGCCGCCTTTGATTTGCCCACGGTCGGCCATCTTGCACAAAGCTGCAGCATCGAGCGTAGACGGGATGCTGGGGTTGACGGTCTCCACCGCAGAGAGCACAGCCACCTTGGGCTGGGCCACGCCCATGATTTGTGCAAACAAAATGGCGTTTTGCACAATGTCGGCCTTCTCAGCCAGAGTGGGCGCAATGTTGAGTGCGGCATCGGTGATGTACAGCGGCTTGGGGTACATCGGTGCTTCAAAGCGAAACACGTGCGACATGCGTCGGCCTGTGCGCAAACCTTTTTGCGAGACCACCGCATGGATCAATTCATCGGTGTGCAAGCTGCCTTTCATCAAGGCTTCGAGCTTTTTGTCAGCAGCCATTTGTGCAGCCACTTCGGCAGCGGCATGGCTGTGCGCCACGTCGATGACCTCGATGCCACTCAAGTCAATGCCAGCTTCTACAGCCACAGCACGCAGTTTTTTTTCTGGCGCAATCAACACCGCTTGAATCAGACCTGCATGGTGGGCATCCATCGCACCTTGCAGCGAATCAGCATCGCACGGATGCACCACGCCGCAGCGCACGGGCTCTAGCTTTGCCCCCAGTGCAAGCAAGTTGGCATGACGCTCTTCAGGGTTGAACAAGCTGATGTGCGGTGCGTGAATGCGCGGCATGCGTAACTTTTCAGTCGGCGCCATGACTTTGGCCGTACCCAACAGCACGCGCTCACCTTTTTGATTGACCAAGTTGCAGTCAAGCTCGACAGTTTTTTTATCGTCGTGCTTGGCGGTGCAAGTCACCGTCACATTCAAGGTGTCGCCCACGCGCACAGGGCGGCTAAAGCGCAGGTTTTGCTCCAAGTAAATCGTGCCGGGGCCAGGAAACACTGTGCCCAGCAAGGTGCTGATGAGCGAGCCACCCCACATGCCGTGACCAATCACCCCATGAAACAGGGTGGCGTTGGCGTACTCAGGGTCCAAGTGTGCGGGGTTGGTGTCGCCCGACACAGCCGCAAAGGCTTGAATGTCAGCCACCGTCAAGGTGCGCACCAAGCGGGCAGTTTGCCCCACGACGATGTCGTCGTAAGGGTAGTTTTCAAACCATTCGTTGTTGGGGTCGTTGGTGGTGTCAGTGATGTCGTTCATGGCAATCTCAATTCACAGCGTGTGTGCCGGCGTCTACAAAAATGGTTTGGCCCGTCATGCCACTGGCGGCATCGGTGCACAAGAAAGTGCTGAGGTTGGCAATTTCCTCTAAGGTGACCAAACGGCCCAAAGGCGCTTTGGCGATGTTGTTTTGCATCAGCGTGTCAAATGCTTCAATGCCCGAGGCCGCACGCGTGAGAATGGGCCCAGGTGACACCGCGTGCACGCGTATGCCTTTGGGACCCAGCTCAAGCGCCATGTAACGCACCAAGGATTCGAGGGCCGCTTTGACGGGCCCCATCAAACCGTAGTGCGGCACGGCCTCGTCAGCCCCCAGATACGACATGGTCAACAGGCAACCACCCTGTGTCATGTGTGGTTCGCACAGCTTCGCCACTGTGGCAAACGAGTGGCAAGAGACATCCATCGCGCGGGCAAACCCGTCTTTGGAGCTGTCCACCACGCGGCCATGCAAATCTTGCAGCGGCGCCCATGCAATGGAGTGAATGACAAAGTCCAAGCGGCCTAACTTAGCCGCCGCATAGGCCACGAGCTTGTCGAGCTCTTCAGGGGCTTCGATGTTGCAGCATTGCAAATCAATGCCCAAGGGCTGCGTCAAGGGTTCAACATAAGCGCGCGCTTTGTCGTTCAAACACGAGGCCACCACCTCGGCCCCCATGGCATGCGCCTGACGCGCACAACCCCAAGCAATACTGTGATCATTGGCCAATCCCAAGATCAAACCTTTTTTGCCTTTCAAATCGAAGGCGGGCATCCAACTCATACAAACTCCTCAAAACCTGTGGGGGGCTCAAAACGCCCCGCCACAAAACGTAAACGGGTGGGCCCGGGCATGGCCCGCATGGCCACAGAATGCCGAGGGTCACCGGGGTAGCACAAGGTGCGCACGCCTTCATCGTCAAAGGCCTCGGGCAGCACTGTCGTTGGCGGGCGTGTGCTTGCAAAGTTCAGCACATCTTGGCTACAGCGGTGTGACAGCAAAGACGCCAAGGTCATGATTTGCGGCGGCGCAAGCGGCAAGTCGCCGGCCCAGTAGCGCGTTAAGGCCTCCAGCGGGGTCAGCCAAACGCTGTCAATGGCTTCGATGTTGTCGTGCATGGGGTGCTGGCCATCTGGCAAAACCGCCACAAAAAAACGCGTGTCAAAACGCTTGTTGGTGACCGATGGTTGCACAGGCGTGATCCAACGTGACCAAGGCTCCAAATGCTGCGTATCCACACGTAAAGCTGCACGTTGCAACACGTCGGCAAAACCGACACCACCATGCAAGGCTTGCTGCCACTGTAGGCGCTGCTCAGCGTCATGGGCCACAGCTTGGCTGCTGTTGGCGCGGGCATAGAGCACGCCACACTCTTCCAACACTTCTCTGACAGCCGCCACATACAAACCAGCAGCGGTGTGCTCTGGCAAATCTGGCTCACCCAAGGCACGATGCAGCACTTGTGATGAGGTATCTAAATAGGTGTGTACATCAGGCGAGCAGTCGGCATCGTCAAGTTTGCCGCCAGGAAATACATAAGCGCCGCCCAGTACAGCCGAGGCTGTATGACGGCGCAGCAAAAAGACCTGCAGGCCTTTTTGAGGGTCATCACGTAACAACACCACCGAGGCCGAGGCCCGCGGTGGTGTTGTGATGATGTCGCTGTTAAGTTGCATCAACCGCAGCGATGAGCCAAGAATTACTTGGCGCCGTAGGCCACGTCCGCACGGCGGTTTTGCGCCCAAGCAGCTTCGTCATGACCGGCTGCTTTTGGCTTTTCGCTACCAAAGCTCACGGGCTCGGCTTGGCCGTCTTTCACGCCGTAGGCTTTCAAACCACGGGCAACGGCTTCAGCACGCTTTTGGCCCAAAGCCAAGTTGTATTCACGGCCACCGCGCTCGTCGGCATGGCCTTCCACTCGCACTTTCAAGCCAGCGTTAGCGGCCAAGTACTTGCCTTGACGCTCCACCACGGCAGCCTGGTCAGCTTTGATGTCGAACTTGTCGAAGTCAAAGTAAACGCTGCGCTCTTTAGAAATGGCGCTGTTGGGGTTCAAGTGGTCAGCCACCACGGAAGCGACAGAAGACTTGGCATCTGACACGTTGTTGTCGAGCTTGGTTGAGCTGCAAGCAGACAACAAAGCGACTGACATGATGGAAATGAATGCAAAAAGACGGTTTGACATGATGTTTTTCAAGTTGTAAAAAAAAGACCCTCATATTTTAATGGATAGCTGAATCGACTCAGAGCAACGGCAAAAGTGTTGTTTTTTTTGACACTTTATTAAATTCTTTTGAAAATCAACAACTTAAGTAATTTTCTTAATTTCATTTCTTTTAATTTAATTTAATCCCTCAAAAGTATTCAAAATTCAACAAAAGAACCGATTTACCTATGAAATCACAGCCAGTTGGCGGATTGCCTAAGTTCCGACACGGGGTTAAATTCCATTCCCCGTTAGCAATTTCGTCAGTTTTAAAACAACAACAGTGCGGCGCTATCTGAGCCGCTGGAAGGATAAGAAGATGTCAACATTCAAAATTTTGGTCACCAGTCAAAAAGGCGGCGTCGGCAAAAGCACCGTGTCTGCCAACTTGGCCGCCTATTTGCGCGCACAAGGCCAAACTGTCACATTGATTGACTTTGACACCCATGGCTCCTCCAGCACATGGCTCACGCGCGCACCTAATGTAGGAGTGGTTGTTCAACACCACATCTTGCCGCTCGACCAAGGCGGCAACCGTCCAATCTTGGATGCACGCTTACATTTGCGCCGTGCCGCCAGCAGCTCTGAAGTGGTCATTTGCGATTTGACATGGACCGACTCCATCGCGGGCGAGTTGATGTTTGAGTACGACTTGGTCATCGTGCCGACCTCGGTGTCGGAAATTGAACTGGCAGCCACAGCAGGCTTCTTGAGCCGTCACCGCTGGGTATTTGACTCAGCCATTCACACACCCCCCACACTTTTGGTTTGCCCTACCCGCGTGCAACCCGAGCAACTGCAAAGTGATGTGTTCTCTAAACAGCGCTTCCCCGTCAGCTTCATGCTCGCACCACCCGTGTTGGAAGCCCAATCGGCCCGCGAAATGTTTGAACGTGGCTACTTGATGGATCTGCAAGACGACTGTGGTGCATCTTTCAATGAGTTTGGCAAAGCCGTTTGCGCTGCACGTGAAATGCGTGAGTCAGCCCAAGGCATGCGTCAAGCCACCAACACGCGCGTCAATATTCCTGCCACCCGCACAGCGGGCGTACCCAATGTGGCGGCCGCTGGCATCAAGCGCAACACCGTGCTGGGCACATCGGCCACCTTGTCGAGCCAGTACTCCATCCTGGGCCGCCACCGCATGCAAAAAGCCCGTCCTGACGAGGTCACTGCCAGTAAAGCCCCTAGCGCTAGTGCAGCGCCAACCTCACACATTGCATCCATGGGCATTCCTCAGTTTCTCAAACGCATGTCTATGGGTAACATGAGCAAATGAGTTCAGAACCACAATTTTTGTCCTTCAAAGGACTCAAGCAGTACACGCCTGAGGATGGCTGGGGGCAGGTGAATGCCATCTTGCAGTCTCATGCGCAACAAGCTGCCGCCCAAGCACCGCAACAGCAGGCGCCAGCTGCAGCACCACAAGCTGCAGCTCGCCCAGCCTATGCCCATCAGCCGCCAGCGCCTGAGAGTGTGCCCACGCTGACTGAAACATTCGATGCGCAAGAAGACACTGCCGCGGTGTTTGACCCGCTCATCAATGAGTTGTTTGAACAGTTGCGCGTGCCGCCTAGTGACGACCTGACGCAAACATGGCGCACGATTGCTGCCGAAGTGAATTTACTGACTGAGCGCATGGCCCTGCAGCGCGAGCTGCAAGAACGTTTGCAAAAGCTCGATCAAGAATTGGTCAACTTGCGCGGCACGATCCTGTCGCACTTGGCTGATGTGCAACAAGCTGCGGATCAGCAGTTAACCTCCGCGCGTTTGCGTGCAGAGGTGTCAGCCTTGGCTCAAACCAAACTGTCGGCCAAGCTGGCCAGCAAGCGATAACCCACACAACATCACTTCTTAGGAGCGCCGCGCATGCTGGACAAACTTAATCAGATTTATCCGGTGCGCTACACAGCGTTCATAGCATCGGTTGTCTTACTCGTCCTGTCTTTATTAGGAGCAGGCGCACTGGGCCTCAGTGGCTGGTGGCCCATGGTGTTTTTGGCCTTGTGCGGCGTGGGCATTTACGACTTGCAGCAATCACACCACGCAATTTTGCGCAACTACCCCATCATTGGGCATTTGCGCTTCATGCTGGAAACCATCCGTCCAGAAATTCGTCAGTACTTTTTAGAGTCAGAGACCGAAGCTGCACCGTTTTCGCGTGCTCAGCGCACATTGGTTTACACACGTGCCAAAGGCCAATCCGACAAACGTCCGTTTGGCACTCAGCTCGACACACGCGCCATGGGCTATGAGTGGATCAACCACTCCATCGCGCCCACACATTTGGCAGGCCATGACTTCCGAGTCAAAGTAGGCGGCAAAGACTGCACGCAACCCTATGACATCAGTCTGTTCAATGTCTCGGCCATGAGTTTTGGTGCGCTTAGTGCCAACGCCATTCAAGCCTTGAACTTGGGCGCCAAGATGGGTGGCTTTGCACACGACACGGGCGAGGGCTCGATTTCGCGTCATCACCGCGCACATGGCGGTGATTTGATTTGGGAAATTGGTTCTGGCTACTTTGGTTGCCGCGACAAAGATGGCCACTTCAGCCCAGAGCACTTTGTAGAAAACGTGCGCTCACCCCAAGTCAAGATGGTCGAGATCAAACTCAGCCAAGGCGCCAAGCCTGGCCATGGCGGTGTTTTACCTGGCCCCAAAGTGACCGAAGAAATTGCCGAAGCACGCGGTGTGATGGTGGGCGAAGACTGTGTATCGCCAGCCAGCCACAGCAGCTTTTCAACGCCCTTGGAATTGATGACCTTCATCCAACAACTGCGCACCTTGAGCGACGGCAAGCCAGTCGGTTTCAAACTGTGCATCGGCCACCCTTGGGAGTGGTTTGCCATTGTCAAAGCCATGCTGGAGACTGGCATTCAGCCCGACTTCATCGTGGTGGATGGCGCAGAAGGCGGCACGGGTGCAGCGCCATTGGAATTTTCAGACCACATGGGCATGCCGCTCCAAGAAGGTTTGCGCTTGGTACACAACACCTTGGTTGGCGCTGGTTTGCGTGACAGCATTCGCTTAGGCGCCAGCGGCAAAATTGTGAGTGCGTTCGACATGGCCCGCGCCTTGGCCTTGGGAGCTGATTGGTGTAACAGCGCACGTGGATTTATGTTTGCGCTAGGCTGTATTCAAGCCCAAACCTGCCACAGCGGCAATTGCCCAACAGGGGTGACCACGCAAGACCCCACACGTCAGCTAGCGCTGGTTGTGCCTAGCAAAGCTGAGCGCGTGAAAAACTTCCACGAGCACACCTTGGAAGCCTTGCAAGAGCTGATGGAAGCCTCAGGACTCAAAACGCCGCACGACTTCACGCCTCGTCACATCATGCGTCGTGTGAGCGAAACACAAACCATTCACTTGTCCGACATGGTGGACACCATCGAAGCAGGCGCCTTGCTTAAAGACGACATCAGCACCTTGCCCCCTGTCTTCAGTGACTGGCCACTGACCAGTGCCAAAAGCTTTGGCATTCACACAGCAGAGTCAGTGTGATCAGTCTGGCACGCGTGGGTACTGAATAGGCTTTTCACGCACCGCAGGAGGTGGCGCTGCGGCAGCAGCACGGGCCTTCTCTGCAGCTGCGCGTTCTGCAGCAGCTGCTTTTTCGGCGGCGGCTTTCTCTGCAGCCGCCTTGGCAGCGCGAGCCGCTGCAGCTCTCTCTGCGGCGGCTTTCTCTTCGGCGATTTGCTCAGCCGACTTCACAGGCTTTTCAGGCTGCATACGCATGGCAACCGCACGTTCTGCAGCAGCCTTTTGTTGGGCCAAACGCTCTGCAGCCGATGCTTTTTCAGACGCAGCAGCCGCCTTTTGAGCTTCCGCAGCAGCACGCTGCGCATCTGCAGCTGCTTTGGCGGATTGCGCAGCTTTGTCTGCTGCCTTTTGCGCATCACTTGCTGCAACGGCAGCCTTGTCGATGGTCTTTTCAATGGTCTTCAAGGCAGAAGCTTCAGCTGCTGTTTGCGCACGCTCACGCACCTGAACCGCCGAGTTCAAGTCTGATTTGAGCTTTTGAATCTCTTGCAGCAATACTTGTGTGCTTGGGCCTTGTGGCGCAGCGGCAGGTGGTGGTTGCAAACGAGCCAAGGCTTTGTCTGTCACCGAATTCAACTTGGTGTCAAAAGACTGCAACTTGCCCTCCATGGCTGTGAGCTGTTTTTGCATGTCTTTGAATTTCAAGTCACTCGACTTGTTGGCTTCAGTCGCCACCACAGTGGGCATATTGGCCATGGTCTTGCCCAACTCCTCAAGGCGCTTCGCCACTTGGGTTTGGGTGGTGATCACCTCATCTTGCTTGTCTGTGATTTCTGAGAAATCTGAATGTGTTTTGCCAATCGCTGTCAAGCTGGCGTCCACCTCAATCACGCGCTTAGCCATGGCGTAGACCATGGTGTCGAGCTCTTTGATCGACTTGGTCATCTTCATGGTGATGGCAAAGAAGATACCCATGGCAATGAGCAAACATGCGCAAAAAGCACCCAACATGATGCGCGAGTGCATGACGTTGCGGCGGTTGTTTTCTTGGATCTTGGACACCACCGCGCGCATGGTGGCGCTCACATCCGCGGCAATAGACGCCGAGCGCGTGGACACCTCAGCGGAGTCGAGCACCACTGAAGTGAGCTCTTCAATTTGACGCGCCACCTCATTGGTGTCGAGCGACTGAGAAGCGATCTCCGTCAAACGGTCTGCCGTGGCCTCGACGTCCACGATGGCTTCTGCAGCTTGGGCCGCATCGGGAATCGTTTGTTGTTCATCAGCCATAGTTAAACCTTTGTCTTATTTCGTTCTTCAAGCCGGTCAAGCCGTGCATTGAGTGTGTGTATGTCATCCGTCAGCTTGCCCATGCGCGCTTGGAGCTGTTCACCCCATGTATCGGCTTGAGCGGGTTGGGCTTGAGCAGGCATCTCGGGCTCTTGCTCGCTGTCCGCTTGAGCAGCTTCGATGGCAATTGGCTCTTGCGCGGGCTCAGTGGACAGAACCTCTTCTGAGACTTCTTCATGCGTCTCATCAACAGGCGCGGCCTCTGGCTCAACCAACTCGGTGAGCGTCGGAACTTTGGCCAATGCCTCAGCACTCAAGCCCTGGGCATCTTCTGCCAAATCGGGCACTGTGATTTGAGGCAGAGTTTCGGGCTGATAGCCCGGCTCGAACGGAGCGGGCTCTGGACGAATGCCATTCGACACATGCGCATCAGTGCTGGGTTTCTCGTGTTCTTGGCTCATAAGTCGTTCTCAGTCTTGAATCAGGACTTCGTAAATTGGTTTTTCATCGACTTGCTGCTACGCAGCCAGCCTTTGGCCAGCAAGGGGTTAGATTGCATGAAGGCATCGGCTTGAGATTTGGATTCAAAAGGGCCAGCAACCAAAATGTAATAACGCTTGGTGGAGTCTTTTTGGCGTGCACGCAAAATCCGAGCTTTGGCATAAACGGCGTTGCTGCGCTGGAAACTGCGCATGTCCTCTTGGGTATCCATGGCCGCCAGTTGCACCACCCAAGCATTGGCAGGCAATTGCTCAACCCAAGCCTCGTCCGAGCTTGGGTCTGCTTTGACTTCAGTTTTTGCTTCTTTCTTGGCTTGAGCTTTGTCAGCCTTGAGCTCTTTGTCTCCCTGCTTCTTGACAGGCTCTTCAGCAGATGCCACCACCGCAGGTTCAGATGCCGCAGGTACAGCGACAGAGGCCGCAGCACTTGCGGCTGATGCCACGTCTTGGGCCTCACTGGCCACACGGGCGGCTTCAGCCGCCATAGATGCGGCGAGTTCGGCCGCAGCCAACGCCTCCGCACTGGCTGCAGATGCGGCAGCGGCCGCACTCGCAGCTTCTTCGGGTGCAGCCACAGCAGGTGTGCCGCGTAGCAAATATTTCTTCAATGCCTCTATCTCTTGAAGCACCAATTCCTTGTACATGTAGCCAAACACGCTCATGGAGACGAGCAAGACCAAGAGCACCCAACCTGCACGCGACTTGCGCGGTGGACGTTTGAACAATTCCGCATCGCCAGCAGGCAATGGCGTAGCTTGTAGGCTGGGCTCGCGCGAGGCATCGATGGCTGTTGTGCCCATCAAAGATGGCGCAGATGCAGCGGGCGCCATGGTCGGCTGTATCGCTTCAGGCAACGGTGGCACAAAAGCGGGCAGTACTTCAGGCTCTGTCTTTGGTTCTTCTTTCTTGCCAAAGCCCGGCACTCGCCAAGCCGTCTTGGCGGGAATATTGAGCAGCTTAGACACCGGAACCACCTCTTCATTCAAGGTGGGCGGGTCTGCATGAAAGGTCGGTTCGATTTGCGCGGGTTCAGGGTCCGGCGTTGTGGCGACCCAATCTGTTAATTTTTGTTTGGGCTCACCCGCCTCGGTCTCGACTTCCCACTTCACCAAGTTTTTGCCAAAGGCTTCGACCTTGCTTTGGTAGTTGCCTGCGCTGTTGATGAGCAGAATCACACTGATATTGCCTGCAGGAAAACCATTGACTAAGCGTGCCAGCAGCTGCAACTCGAAGTCTTGCATCAAGATGGAGTCGCGGAAAAACAAGAAGCGACGAGGGGCGTGTTTTTTGTCTTTTTCAAGCGCCTGGTCCAAGGTGATCTCAGACAGGATCTCGTTGAACTTATTGACCAGCAATTCCGAATTGGTAGAGCTGCACCATTCGATGTGACTTTCTCCTTTAGAGCGCAGACGCTCTTCAAACAAGCTACCGTAGTAGTCGAGCACCATGTCATGGTCGCTCATCACGGCGAGATTGATACTGCCTTCGGTCAAAGACTTCAGGAGTATTTCAAATCGCAACCGATCACCGGGGCTTTGGTAGATGTCTGTCATGCTGGCTCAAACTTCGGGTCTTAAGAGTTCATCAAAGCACCATTCGAGTCGAACTTCATGTCGTCTGGAACGGTGGGCGATGGTTTGACCACTTCCTGGCCACGACCATAAGACTGGTTCAGGCTGAACACATAGGCAATGACCTGCGCAACAGCGTGGTACAGCGCCTCTGGAATCGGATGATCCAGCTTGGTCGTGAAGTATAAGGCGCGAGCCAGTAAAGGCGCCTCAAAAATATAAACGTTGTGCTCTTTGGCTTCCTCACGAATACGGGCCGCCAAACCATCTTCACCCTTGGCCACCAAGAGGGGCGCACCGTCGCCCATCGGGTCATACGACAGCGCCACCGCAAAGTGGGTTGGGTTGGTGATGACCACGTCAGCGTCCTTCACCTTGCTCATCATCTTGTTGTTCAAAATCTCGTGCTGACGACGGCGAATCTGACCTTTGACTTCGGGGTTACCTTCCGAGTTCTTCATCTCATCTTTGACTTCTTGCTTGGTCATCTTGAGCTTTTCATTGAGCTGATGACGCTGCAAAGGCACATCAACCAAAGCCACCAACACCAGCCCGAGACTGAGCCACAAACACGAATCCACAATGATGGTGCCTGCCACTTTGACAGCCACATGCAAATCCATTTCTGAAATATGTGTGAGGTCGTTCAAGTTGTTCATGACCGACACCAACAAAATGGCTCCTACCAACACAAACTTCAACACTGCTTTACCCAGATTAATGAGTGCCTCTGTGCCAAACATGCGTGCCAAACCCGTCATGGGGTTGAGTTTGCTGAACTTGGGCAAGATTAATTTCGGTGAATAGATAAAGCCGCCAGCCAACGTGGTTGAGAACACCGCAATCGCATACAACACAGCCATCAATGGCAACACAATCAAAAAACCATCCACCATGGAGCTGCCAAAAATAGCCGGCAGCAACTCAGCTTTATCTGTGATGCGCCGATCAAACTGCATCTGGTGCTTGAATAAGTTGCTCATGCTATTGAAGATGTAATGGCCCATCATGCTGAAGAACAAGGTGGCAATCACCATCATGGCGGCAGGCGCCAATTCTTGAGAGCGTGCAATTTGCCCATCTTCACGGGCCTTCTTCAACCGCTGCGCCGTCGGTTCTTCGGTTTTATCTTGGCCGCTTTCTTCTGACATATCAGCCCCCTAAATAAGAACGCAGCATCATGAAGGCTTGCGTCCAGACCCAGTCAATGCGCGCCACATTGCTGGTCATTGAAAAAATCATGATGACAAAACCCGTCAGAATCAGGGCGGGAAAACCTACCGTAAAAATATTCAAACTCGGCGCCGCGCGGGCCACAAAACCCAAACCAACGTTGATGAACAACAAAGTCATCATCACGGGTAGCGCAATCAACAAGGCACCCAAAAACATCATCGAGCTCCAGTTGATCATCTTGCCCAACATGTCTTGGCTGAAAAACGCTTGACCAATCGGCAAGAGCTTGAACGACTCGATCACCAATCCAAACACGATCAGATGGCCGCCCATGCCTAAGAACACCAAGGTCCCCATGATGTTAAAAAACTGGGACAGCACAGGCACGTTACCCATATTAGGGTCAACCATATTGGCCATGGATAAGCCCATGGAACCTGAAATCGCCTGACCAGCCACCACCATGGCTGCTGTGGCCACTTGAAAAACCAAGCCCATGGTGAAGCCAATCAAGATTTGGCGGAAGATTTCCATCAAACCATCGGCAGTGACTGGATCAATCTTTGGAATCTCGATGTACTGCGTCACAAAAAACGACATCGCAAAGGCCAGTGAAATACGAATGCGCATGTTCACCGCACGCGCAGAAAAAATAGACGTGAACGCCAAAAATGCTGACAAGCGCAACATGGGCCAAATGACGACCAAGAACTTGTCAAGAATGTCGATGAGCGAGGCGTTCATGGTTCAGTGTTCACATGAACAAGCTAGGGATGCGAGTGAAGATGCCCTTGGTGTAATCCACCATGGTGTTGATCATCCAGCCACCTGCAAGCGACATCGTCAAACCCATCACAAACAATTTTGGAATAAAGCTCAGAGTTTGTTCATTGATGGATGTGGCCGCCTGAAAAATACCAACGACCAAACCAACCAATAAACCTACCGCCAACAAGGGACCTGAGATGACCATGGTCATCCACAGAGCTTCACGCGCCAAATCTACAACTGCTGCACTATCCATGGTGCGACTCCTTAAAACACAAAGCTGTTGGCCAGCGATGCCATCAACAGCGTCCAACCGTCAATCAGCACGAAGAGCATGAGTTTGATTGGCATCGAAATAATCATGGGCGACAACATCATCATGCCCATCGACATCAACACGCTGGCCACAATCATGTCGATCACCACAAACGGGATATAGATCAAGAAACCAATCGTGAACGCGCTCTTGATTTCAGACGTGATGAACGCTGGCATCAAGGTGGTAAACGGAACTTGTGTGGCGTCATCCAATTCGCGGCGGTTGGCAATTTGCATGAACATGGCAATGTCGTCTTCGCGAGTTTGCTTGGTCATGAAGTCGCGAATCGGCACTTCGGCTTTGATCAAAGCTTTGTCAAAGTCGAGATTGCCATTCATGTAAGGGCCTACGGCTTCTTTGTAAACCGTCTCAAACACAGGTGACATGATGAAGAAGGTGAGAAACAAGGCCAAACCCACCAACACGGTGTTGGGTGGTGTTTGCGCAGTACCAATGGCCTGACGCAAGATCGACAGCACGATGATGATGCGCACAAATGAGGTCATCATCAACAGCATGGATGGCAACAGCGTGAGCGTGGTCATCAAACCCAGCAATTGCAGACTCATGCTGTACTGCTGGCCGCTCTTGCCTGAACCTGTCACGTTGACCAATGGGATACCTTGGGCCTGCGCCACCATGGGCAGCGAAGCCAACGCCATCAAGAGCAAAGCCAAGATGACGTAGAGAATTTTTTTGGTGATTGGCTTACGCAGCATGGCCGGCCTCCTGCGCCCATGCATGCAAAGTTTTCACCTCAGCTGGGCTGACGCTGGCCAACACCATTTGGTTGTCGACTTGAATCAACACCATCTTGTGCTTCAAGCTCAAGGGCAAAGCTTCAAGCACTTGAATGCGTTTTTCTTCGCTGCCATTGGCTGTGAAGCCACGGTTGCGTTTGACCCACCACAGGGCTCCCACAAGCAACAGCATGACACTGAATGTGCTGGCGATGAATTGACCCCAATCGAAACTTTGCATGATGTTTTTCCTGTGCGCGATGACGGTTTTTTGACACTGGACGTGCCTATCTGCAGAGGTATTGCAAGGCACGTGCCAACCTCTCGGGCGCTTATAGTTCAGGGATGGGGTTCATCAAAGATTTGATTCATGCAGGCGGCACTGGCGGCCTGAACTGGCATGTCCATGCCCACTATTCGCGCAAGCGCTGGCAACCTACGGTGCAACTGATTGACCAATTTCTTGCACAAGTCGATCCCAAATCTGACCATTTGCTGCTGATTGGCGGCAGTGCAGGCTGGATGATGCCGTCGAGCTGGCTGAGTCGCTTCAAGCGGATTGACGCATATGACATTGACCCCTTGGCACAAGCGCTATTCAATTGGCGCCATGGCCGACGGCTGCAAACGCAAGGCACTCACATAGAGCACCACAGGCTGGATGCGATAGAAGTTTTGCCTGAGCTCCTCCAAACACACACATCCGCTTGTCTATGGTTTGACAACGTGTTGGGCCAACACCGCTACCGCATTCGCGATGAAGCCCGTGTGGAGCGAGAGTTGGCGCAGATCAAAACCACACTGAAAGGACGCCACTGGGGTAGCTTGCACGATGTGTGGTCGGGCCCAACCGATGGGCGCTTGCTACCGGCCGGGCTCAATGTCTGGAGCCATCACGTGGCATCCAAGCAAGCGTTCGAGACCTCGTTTTCACAAAAGTTGTTAGCCAGCGTAGGCGCCAAAGATGTGTGGCAAGACCACTTGACGGGCCATGTGTTTGCGCCCGACACACAAACCACTTGGATGCCATGGGCCTTCAAGGCCAACTACTGGCACTGGCTTCAAGCGGGCTGGGTCAGTGCTTGAGGTTGTAGAGCGTGACGCCCGCTGCATCCATCTCTTTTTGCTCGCGCTTGCGGTGAAAGTCGCGTACCGCCTTGAGGTCTTGCTCGACCAAGGTTTCCATTTGGATGCGTTTTTGCTCAGCGGCTTTGAGCGCCAAGCGTTTGACCTCGACCGCGTGCTGTGCCTCCATCAAGTCCAGGCCCACACGGCTGATGAGTGACTGCAACTGCTGCATGAAACCACGAAAGTTCAAGGTTTCAGACATGCTGTGCGGGCGGCTCTCCGCCTCTTTGCTGCGCGCCACATAGTCGGCATACAGCAGGTTCATGCGCTCGCGGCTTTGCTCCAAATGTTCTACGCGGTCGCGTGCTTTTTTGAGCTCTGCGAGAGCTTCATCGCATTTCTCTTTGGCTTTCTTGGCCAACACAGGCCATGCGGCGCGGGGCTTCATGACAGCATTTGACTCAGGCGGCTACGCGTCATGGCGTAGTCTTCGCCCTTGTCCATGTCTTGGCGGAGGAAGTCGATCATTTGCTCACGAATGCGAATGGCTTCGTCTAGCTCAGGGTTAGAGCCCGCTTCATACGCACCCACTTGCACCAAGTCCGCGTTTTGTTGGTAGACCGACCACAGGCGGCGCAATTTGTTAGATTGCTTCAACTCGTCGGAATTGACCAAGGTTTGCATCACACGCGAAATCGAACCGTTCAAATCAATCGCAGGGTAATGCGCTTGGTCAGCCAAGCGGCGTGACAACATCACTTGGCCATCGAGCGACGCGCGTGCAATGTCCACAATGGGGTCATTGCCGTCATCGCCTTCGGCGAGCACGGTGTAAATGGAGGTGATGGAGCCGTGGCCGTGACGGCCCACACCACCACGCTCAATGAGGTTAGGCAGCAAGGCAAACACCGAAGGTGGATAGCCTTTGGCCGTGGGTGGCTCGCCAATGGCCAAACCAATTTCGCGCTGCGCATGGGCCACACGGGTCAAGCTGTCGCACAACATCAAGACGTTTTTGCCTTGGTCGCGGAAATACTCGGCAATCACGTGCGTCATGTGCGTGGCCTTGAGGCGCAGCACAGGCGACACGTTAGCGGGCGCTGCAATGACCACAGACTTGGCCAAACCTTCTTCGCCCAAAGATTCGTGAATGAAGGCCTGCACTTCGCGACCACGTTCGCCAATCAGGCCAATCACCACAATATCGGCCTTGGTAAAGCGCGTGAGCATGCCCAAGAGCACACTCTTACCCACGCCAGAACCAGCGACTAAACCAATGCGTTGGCCACGGCCAATCGTCAAAGCGCCGTTGATGGCTTTGACGCCCACATCCAAAATTTCTTCAATCGGGCCGCGCTCCATGGGGTTGAGAGGGCAGCCCAACAAGCTGAGCTGGTCGGGCAAATGAGGCATGGGCTTGCCATCAATTGGCACGCCGCGTCCATCCAGCACACGGCCGAGCAATTCGTTGCCCAAGCTCACTTGACCTGAGTTGCTCATCACGCGCACGGTGTCGCCAGGGCCCACACCGACAGGGTCGGTGAAGGGCATCAAATACAAAGTTTTGTCGTTGAAGCCCACCACCTCGGCTTCGACGCGATGGCCTTGCTGGCCAATCACTTCACAGCACGCGCCCAAAGGGGCCATGATGCCGCGTGTTTCCAAGGTCAAGCCGACCAAGCGCACCAAAGTGCCACTGCGTTGTGGCTCAGGGGTGCGCAGCTTGGGTAAGCTGGTCTGAACTTCCTTGGAAAAATCGAGCATGCCTTATTTACCCACTTGAATCATGCTGCGAATGACGGATGCCACACGCGTTTGGTCGGCTTGCACCACCATGCGCACCACACCCACCTTGTCTTCGTAGCTGTTGGCTGTATTGAGCAGCTCAGGGGGAATTGCTGGCTTTTTGGCTTTTTGTTGTTCTTTGCGGATGCGCTCTTTGATCTCGGCCAAGGTCTCGCCTTCGCGGATTTCGATTTCACCCTCAGCCAATGGTTCACCCTCTTCTTCAGCAGGCGTCTCATCGGTGGTGGCTTCAGCCACAGTCTCTTCGACCACCTCTTCGACAGCAACTTCTTCAGCTGGTGTTTCCACCACTTCTTCAGTCGTCACTTCTTCAACAGGCGTCTCTTCCACCACAGGCTCAGGAGCTACTTCGGCCACAGGCTCTGGCACTTCCTCTGGCTCTGGCTCGACCACAGGTTTGGGTTTGGGTTTCTCTGGTTTTTCCAGCAACATCAATTGGTATTTGATTTTCTCGGCGCGCTGGGCTTCGAACAATTCGGCTTTGCGAATCATCTCTTGCTCAACCGCTGCAATAGCGGCTTTTTGCATCTCGCTGTTCGAAGCTGCTTGGCCCACCAAATTCAACACAAACGGGCGCACGATGGTCACAATCACCACCATGAAAATCAAGCCCATCAACAGGGTGTTGATGACGTCAGGAATGAACATCGCCGTCCTCCGCTTCTTCTTGTTGAACTTCTAAGATCCGTTGTGCCAATGGCGACTTCTCGCGCCATGCGTCCACATCAATCAGCAAGGCCTTGGCCAAACCCTCTAAGCGGTGGTCAACCAAGTCTTCCACCACCGTGTCGTTGGCAAACACGCGCACACTGCCGCGGGGCATGTCGTGAATCGCTTCAAGGCGCATGCCTTTGATGAAATCGCCCCCTTGCGCTTGCAAGAGGTCTTTGTCTTCGGGGTTGAGCTCAAGCACCACAGCACCTTGCACAGGATGATCCAACTCATCCAAGCAGCGCTGCACCAAACGCTCAATGCCTTTGCTTGATGTTTGTAACTCGCCCAACACCACTTGCTCTGCCATGTGCATGGCCAAGCGTTTGAGCGGCTCAAAGAACTTCTTCGGGTCTGCAATCAATGCACCCAGTTCTTGCGCCACGTTTTCAAACACCACACGTTGTGCCGCCATTTGGTCGGCCACTTCAGCTCGTGCTTTGGCTTCGCCCTCGGCCAAGCCTTGTTCTTTGCCCGCCTCAAAACCTTCAGCTTTGCCTTGCTCCAACCCCTCTTGCTTGCCCTGCTCCAGACCTTGCGCCAAACCTTGCTCTAGGCCTTCGGCTTTGCCTTGGTCGAACCCCTCGGCTCGCCCCTCTTCGCGGCCTTTGGCCAGAGCAGCTTCGGTGGCTTCACGCACAGCAGCTTCTAGTTTGGCAGCGGCCTCTTCGCGCGCTTGTGCCAGGCCTTTGGCAAACTGCTCAGCTTCGCGTTGTGCCACCTCATCGGGCGAAATACCGCCAACAACTGCTGGCAACTCAGGTTCTGCGGGTGCGACGACAACTGGCTCAGGCTCTGGCTCAACTTGCGCAGCCAGTACCTGCACCTCTTCATCAGTCACCTCGCGTGCTTGCACGTCGACAACCTCAGTAGCCTCAGGCACATCAGGGTGAATCACGATGGGGTCTGCCACCCTCTCATCCGAAGTGATGGGGCTGACCACCAAGCTCTCGGCCATTTCGGCTTGCGCCAAGGCGCGCGCCAAAACCGATGGATCCACATTCACACGCAATTTAGATTTGCGTGTGGCTGCATACGCATCCGTCACAAAAGGCAAATGCGCGTTGGGGTCAGTTGCTGGCACAGCAGCAGATTTTTCTTCACCCAACGCTTCATTGCGGAACTCGCCCTCCAACAGCGCCAGCGATGCTTGCGCTTGTTGGCTCAGTGGCTGCTTGGTGGGTTGGTAATGCGCGGCAGAGAATCCGCTGGCTTTGGCTGGATAGCCCATGTCAGCAAAACTCTCTGGTGCATCACTGCCCCAGCTGGTCGTGGTGTAGCCACGGCGACTCAGCTGATGAGCGAGGCCAGCATTGGGCTGCCACGGTGTGGCCGCCCGAGCGGAGTGGGGTTGATTAAACAAAGTCTGCGCCGCCCAAGATCAATTCGCCCGAATCGGACAACTTGCGCGCCTTGCGCATGATTTGCTTTTGCGCGTCTTCCACATCGGCCATGCGTTGTGGGCCTTTGGCTTCCATGTCGTCGCGGAACATACCGCGCGCACGTTCGGACATGTTGTCGAAGAAACGCGCTTGGCACTCTTCGCTGGCATTTTTCAAAGCCATCATCAACAAGTCTGGCTCCACCGCACGCATGAGCACCTGAATACCCTTGTTGTCCACGCTGACCAAGTTTTCGAAGGTGAACATATTGTCTTGAATCTTGAGCATCAACTCGGGGTCGATCTCGTTCAAGCCACTCATGATGCTGTTTTCCAGCGCAGTCTTGGTCATGTTCATGATCTTGGCCGCAGCTTGCACTCCGCCGAAACTCGAAGATTGAGCCGACGCGTTCTTCGAGAACTGCTGCTTCATGATGGCTTCGAGCTCGGCCATGGCTGAAGGCTGCACGGTGTCCAAACTGGCCACACGCTGAATGACTTCGGGTCGCACATCAGGTGGCAAGTAGTTGAGCACGTCGGCCGCGACTTCGCTCTCCAAGAGCGACAAGATGATGGCCACCACTTGAGGGTGTTCGCCACGGATCATGTCGGCAATGCCACGTGCATCCATCCAAGACAAGATGTCCAAACCTTTGGTGCCTTGGCCGGGCATGATGCGCCCCAAAACCGATGCCGCTTTGTCGTCACCGAGTGCCAAGCGCATGACACGCTCCACATAGTCGGCGCCGCCAATGCTGACGTTGTTTTGTTTCTTGAGGTGATCCACAAATTCGTCAAGCACGTAGTTGACCGCCTCTTGCGAGAAGTTGGCCACTTGCACCATCGCGGCGCCAAGGGCTTGGACTTCTTTGGGGCTCAAATACTTGATGATTTCTGCGGCTTGCTCTTCGCCCAGCAACAGCATCAAAACGGCAGCACGTTGGGTGCTGGTAATGCCTGCGAGCTCGGCTCGCAGCTTGTCGGTCATCACAATGGTGTCGTCAGCCATGATTCAATTCCTCACTCTGTATTACTTCTCGATCAGGCTCTTCAAGACGCCCGCCACACGGGTGGAGTCTTCGGCCATGATCATGCGAATCAACGCGACTTTATCGTCATACGAATTGGCTGTGTTGAGCAAGTCCGCAGAAATCGACTGCTTTTTAGGCTTCATGCTTGCCATGCGGGCCTTGACTTCTTCCAGCGTTTCGCCTTCTTCAATCTCGATGTCAGCAGCCTCAGCTTCTGCCGTAGCAGCTTGCATGGCGGCAGCTTGTGCAGCGGCGGCAGCTTCAGCTTCTGCAGCGGCTTTGGCGGCCATTTCAGCGGCCAAGGCTTCACGTTCAGCAGCCAAGGCCTCTTCACGCAAACGGGCCTCTTCACGCAAGCGGGCTTCTTCGGCGGCTTTGGCTTCGGCAGCCAAACGGGCTTGCTCGGCGGCGTAGGTGGCTTCTTGGGCCAAACGGGCTGACTCTTCGGCGGCGCGCTGGGCTTCTTCAGAAATACGCAGCATCTCGCCTTCGTGTGTTTTCTTGGCATAGGCCGCAGCGGCTTGTGCGGCGGCATTTTCTGCCGTGGCCACATCAATCGCCATCTGGGCCTGTGTGGTGGCTGCATCAGCAGCTGCCGCAGCCAAGGCTTTGGGATCGATCTCGGGGGCCAACAAGCGGCGGACCATCGGACGAACCACAGTCAAGAGGATGAGCAAGAAGATGCCACCCACCACACCGGCGTTCACCATCACTTGGTAGTTTTCATCGCGCCACCATGGGATCACGGTTGGGTCGTACTGAGGCTCAAACTTAGTACCCACCACGGTGACCACATCACCACGCTCGTTGTTGAAACCCACAGCGCCTTTGACCAATTGGTTCAAGCGTTCGATTTCTTCAGGGGTGTAAGGCACAGACGTAGGTGTCGAACCATCAGGATTCTTTTCAACCTTGGCGCCAGGGGGCAAAGGGCGCTCGTTGATCAACACACCCACACCAATCTTGGTGATCGTGCCCATGGCACCTTTGGTGTGACGCACAGCGCGGTCGAGTTCGTAGTTTTTGGTGCTACGGGCTGTCACTTGCACGCCCTTTTCGCTCACGCCCTTCAAGGGGTCGGCGTTGGTTTGCGTGGTGGCTTGTGGGTTGGTCGGTGCTGGAGGCGTATTAGACAACGCACCAGGAATACCAATGGCATCGCGGAACGTGTTGCGGTCTTCCACAAACAGTTCAGAACGTGTTTTAGGGCCTTTGTCTTGCGCATCAAACTCTTCGTTGGTGACTTCGGTTTGCGTGAAATCCAAAGTCATGCTGACCTGAGCTGTGACGTTGCTCTCGCCCACGATGGGGGCCAACAATTGAATCAAGCGGGTGCGATAGAGGTCTTCCATCTGCTGCTTGTGTGTGAGTTGTTGCGCGGTCAAGCCCAAAGGCTGCTCGGTCAACATGTCATTCATCAAGCTACCAAAGTTGTCCACCACCGACACGTTTTCAGGCGCGAGGTAAGGCACGCTAGACGCCACCAACTGGATGATGGCTTGCACGTTGGCCGACGAAATGGTGCGGCCAGGCAAACGTGTGATCACCACCGATGCCTTGGTGGGAGCACGGTCACGCACAAACACGCTTTGCTTGGGTGCAGCCAAATGCACACGGGCAGACTTGATGCCACCGATTTGAATGATGCTGCGTGCCAGCTCTTGCTCCATCGCGTTGTTGTAGCGCACTTGTTCCATGAACTGGCTGGTCGTCATGGCGGGCATGTCTTTGAGGTTGTCCATGCCAGAAGCTTCTGTGCGTGGCAAACCTTTAGAAGCCAACAACATACGGGCTTCTTGGAAACGCGCTGTAGGCACCGAAATTTGGCCGGTGTTCACATCCACCTCGGGCTTGAACTCGGCCGCTTTCAAAGCTTCAATCGCTTGTTGTTTGTCCGCGTCGCTGAGCATCAACACCAAAGGGCGGTAAGGCGTAGGCTTCATCGAGGTGAAGAACACCGCCACCGACATCAGCAGCATGAAGATCACCACAAATGGCAAAGCTTTGCGCACGCTGGGTTGGCGCAAGATGTCCATCACCACAGCGCCTGGGCCTTCTTTGGCGTTGATCCATGCAGGCATATTGCCAGAGCTGGAAGCGGCACCACTCGCGGCAGGTGTGCCGGTGGTCTCTACACCGTTGGCCACGGGCATGCCCACAGCATTCATGTTTAAGGTATCGGTTGCCATATCAGTCTCTTACTCCAGCATCAAACTGGCATGTTCATGATTTCTTCGTACGCTTTCATCACTTTGTTGCGTACTTGCAAGGTGGCTTCAAAAGCCAGCGACGATTTCTGCATGCTCAGCACGACTTCTGTCAGTGGCACTTCTTCACCACGGTCGTAGGCTTCTTGCATCGCACGTGACTTGAGCTGTGTGTCGTTCACGCTGTCGAGTGCGTTTTGCACTGACTTGAAGAAATCGGGTTGGCCTTCCAACTTGGCCGTCGGCACCTCATTCGCAGGGCCATTGACGCCATTGGCCTGCGTTTGATGGGCACGCAGGGTTTCAATCATGGATTGAATGTTGGTGTGAGAGATGCGATCAATCATGCTGAGGCTCCTTCAGTCATACCACGTGTGCGCATTTGTGCCAGCTTGTAGCGCAAGGTGCGTGGGCTGATGCCCAATTTGGCAGCCGCTTCCATGCGGCTGTCAGTGCTTTCAATAGCGGCCATGATCACTTGCAGTTCACTGGCCTTGACGGCGCTGTCTAAATCAATAGGGGCCACCGGTGCTGCCACATACGCTGGCACCACAGGCGCGGGGGCTGCTGCGGCTGGCACGACAGGCGCCGCGGCGGCTTGTGCAAACGCTTCAGCCATCAAAGGTGCATCCACAGATGCTTGTGGCGTAGCAAGCTGAACGGCTGGCATGGCTTGCTCGTCCATTTGTGCATCGTCGAACATCAGATGCGCGGGTGTGATGGTGCGACCACCGCTCAACACCACGGCGCGCTGCACCACGTTCTCGAGTTCGCGCACATTGCCTGGCCATGGGTAGTTTTGCAACATCACTTGTGCCTCTGGCGTCACAGTGAAAGGCACACCGCCTTTGACGTGACGTGCCAAAGATTGCGCCACCAAAGGCACGATGTCGCCTGGACGGTCTTTCAATGGCTGGATGCGCAAGCGGAAAGTGCTGATGCGGAAATACAAGTCTTCGCGGAATTCGCGTTGCTCAATCGCCAGCTTCAAATCTTTGTTGGTCGCAGCAATCACACGCACATCGAGGTCGATGGTGGCCTCGCCGCCCAAGCGGTTGAGCTTTTTCTCTTGCAAGACGCGCAATAACTTGGCTTGCAAGTTCATGGGCATCTCGCCAATTTCGTCCAAGAAGATGGTGCCGCCGTGGGCTTGTTCAAACAAACCTTTGTGCTCTTTCAAAGCGCCAGTGAAAGCGCCCTTCTCGTGACCGAACAACATGTCTTCGATCAAGTGCTCGGGCATGGCCGCACAGTTGAGAGCCACAAACGGCGCCTTGGCGCGAGGTGACGACTCGTGCAACACACGGGCCAACACTTCTTTACCAGCACCTGTGGGGCCGACCAACAAGGCGGTCACATCGGTTTGGGCCACGCGTTGGGCCAGGGCCAACAAGTGTTGGCTGGTGGGGTCCACAAACACATAGCTCTTGGTTTTGAGTTCGGGAGCGTTCAAGCCTTTCACAGCGCCTTGCCAAGCTTCGGCAGACCACTCGT
>JACCDS011470015.1_pt1 | contig 45975 bp, 42 predicted proteins | sample 7446441 | NCBI WGS metagenome assembly JACCDS01 (sample SAMN15323445, study PRJNA562643) | freshwater metagenome | isolation source: river surface water | place: USA:Blue River Watershed | collected 2017-08-17 | reverse complement strand
CCCTAACTAGTGCGCTTTTTTTGTAAGGGCTTGGCGCCCTTAGATGAGTATTGGTGTGAGCCAGGGGCTATTGCTACGTATAAAGCGGCAGTGGCGTTGGCACCATTCATCTGTATTTATTCTATTCATCTTTATTGATACATCCAATGTTCATTTATGAGGAGGTATTTTGCGTTAGGGACTGACGCGGTTACCCCACAGCCGACATCCTGAAAGGTGGCGGCGAGGAGTAAAAGCAAAAGGCCCGACCCGAAGGGGAACGCCCCCCAAAAAAATTCTAGTGCAGAAGAAAATAGTCAATGGAGTATAAACAGCAGTACAAAAGAATCGCCATTAGTATGGTGAATACATTCTGTAGAACCGAAAAAGTAAACAAAAACTTAGTAATTGGCTAGTAAAGTGGCAGCCACCACACCGGCTGTTTCGGTTCGTAAGCGGGTGCTGCCAAGCGAAACGGCAGTAAATTTATGTAACAACGCGGATTCGATTTCGGTTGGAGAAAAATCGCCTTCCGGTCCAATGAGCAGTTGTACTTGTTGTTGTATGTTGAGTTGTGGTAAAGCTGTTTTGTTGCTTGGTTCGCAATGGGCAATGAGGCGTTGGATGCCCGCTTGAGAATTGGCAACTACTTGGGCAAATGGAGTGGGTGCATGCAGAACGGGTAGCCAAGTTTGCTGGCTTTGGAGCATGGCGGCTATTAAAATGTTTTGCATTCTGTCGTACCTAAAATGTTGTTTTTCGGTACGATGACAAAGAAGTGGAATAATTTCGGCAACGCCTATTTCGGTAGCTTTTTCTAAAAACCACTCCAATCGGGCGGCATTTTTGAGCAGTGAAATGCCGATATGTATTTCTTTTAATTGGCGCTCGATAAATAGCTTTTGTTGAATATGAACGGTGCAATGCCGTTTGTGTGCATCGGCAATGCTTGCGGAAAAAAGGTTTCCAAGTCCATCGGTTAGTTGCAACGCTTCGCCATTTTGCATGCGCAATACTTGTACACAGTGTTTGCTTGTTTCTTCGCTGAGTACTAAGGTTCCCGAAGTGCCGATGTTGGGTTCATAAAAATAGGGCAAAGCCATGCGTATCCGTATTTATGGGCGTGGTGAAGGAAATAGATTTTTTGCACCCGCCAATTGTTTATTAAAATGGATCGGCCTCAAAACCTTCATCAAATTGTTGGTTGTTCATTTTGCTTCCTTGAACAAAAAAACTGCCCCCGTTACTGCTATTAACACCGCCGCCTGCATCAAAGTTAGGATGGTTGGTAGGGGGCGCCACGGGTTTCCAATTGCCACCGGGTAGGCTACTCGATTCACCTGCGCCTTCATCGTAAAAGCGCTGAATGGCCAAGTTGGCTCTTAGTACCACATTGTCGAGGCTACCATTACGGTGTTTGGCTATTCTAATATGTGTTTCGCCTTTGGTGCTTTCGCCTTGTTCGTTGGCATTTACCTCGTAGTATTCCGGACGATAAATAAACATAACCATGTCGGCATCTTGTTCTATTGCTCCCGATTCACGCAAATCGCTCAATTGCGGTATTTTGCTTTCTTTTCGGGTTTCTACAGCACGGCTCAACTGACTTAGTGCAATAATGGGAATGTTTAACTCTTTGGCTAGTCCTTTCAGGTTGCGCGAAATGGTGCTAATTTCTTGTTCGCGATTGCCATTTTTATTATCGCTCGAGCCGCTCATCAATTGTAAATAGTCGATAATAATGATGCCTACATTGTGCTTGTTTACAAGCCTGCGTGCTTTGGCCCTAAATTCAAATACATTCAGTGCAGCGGTATCGTCTATATAAATGGGCGCTGTTTCTAATTTTCGAATACCCTTGCTGTGTAATTGTTGGTATTCGTAATCTTCCATTTTGCCTCGGCTAATTTTTTCTAATGGAATTTCGCTTTCGGCACTCAAAATACGTTGTACCAATTGACTAGCACTCATTTCTAAACTAAAAAATCCAACAGCTGTGGGTTTAATAGGGTTGAGGGCAGCATTGCGGGCAAGGTTAAGGGCAAAAGCCGTTTTACCTACCGCAGGACGTGCAGCAAGGATGATTAAGTCGGTTGATTGCCAACCATAAGTTATTTTATCGAGCGTAGGGAAGCCACTTGGTACGCCCGATACTTCATCGGTACGGGTACGCAGTTCGTCGATGCGCGTTACGGCCATAGCCAATGCGCTACTCATTTCCTTATAGTCGGTTTTAAGGAAATTGTTGGTTATTTTAAATATTTTATCTTCTGCATCATCCAATAGGTCAAATACATCGGTGCTGTCTTCGTAGGCATCGCCAATAATTTCGCCACTGATTTTTATCAATTCTCGTTGAATAAATTTTTGCAATACAATACGAGCATGTGCTTCAATATTGGCGGTACTAACAACCGCATTGGTGAGTTTGGTAACAAAATAAGGGCCACCTACAACATCAAGTAATTCTTTAAATTTAAGTTCTTCAACAACCGTTAAAATATCGATAGGCATGCTTTTTTGCTGTAGCGCTTGCATGCATCTAAAAATATGTTCATGTGCTTCTACGTAAAAACATTCGGGCTTCAATAATTCGCTAACCGTATCAAAAGCGCTTTTTTCGAGCATGATAGCACCTAGAACGGCTTCCTCAAGTTCTCTTGCCTGAGGGGGTATTTTCCCGTACATCAACGTGCTAACATCAATGGTAGGTTTTCTGCGTTTTCTGTCTTTATTCAAGCTCGTTAAATCCATTTTTTTAATTTACTTACAGTTAGTGGATTGTTGTTATGTAATTAGGGTTTAAGTGTTACCAAATTGTTAAACCAGTTTGGAAGGAGAGCGAATATGAGTCAGTTTTTTTGTAACAAAAAATTTTTCGCAATCAAATTTAATCCACATGTAATGCGCCAGCAATGCACAGCATAAACCAAGTTATGCACATAAATAATGGTGGTTATACCCTAAAAAGAAAAGTTTTACGCTTTTTACACCCCGCTTTTCACATAAAGTTGTGTACAAAGAAATTTGAACTTTTTGGAGCACGGTACACCAAAACAACTACGGGATTTCGTCCTTTTTTGCATGGTGTAGTAAACAAAAATTAAGACACTTTGAAAGTGAATATTGTTTAAAATTTATTTTAATTTGTTCTTTTTTGTGCCAAAAATGATAGCATTACGGCCATCGAAAAAGTGCATACATTATACAAATTGCTCGCTTTTGTGGGTAGTTGCCATTCTCTATTTTTGGTAGGGCAGGCATGAGCAATTAATTAAATGCAGCAAACTATCGGCTAGGGTTTGGCCATTCAACTATATTTGCACTTTAAATTATCGTTTTTAATATGACCATTAGTTACAATTGGTTAAGCGAATACCTTCCTTCAACCATCGATACCCATACCCTTTCTACTATTCTAACTTCTATTGGTTTAGAGGTGGAAAGTATGGAAACATACGAAAGCTGTAAGGGCGGACTGAAAGGATTGGTAATAGGCGAAGTGCTTCAATGCGAGCCACATCCAAATGCCGATAAATTGAAAATAACGCAAGTGCAGGTGGGTGGCGCTGAGCCTTTACAAATTGTTTGTGGGGCTGCTAACGTAGCAGTTGGACAAAAAGTAGTTGTGGCAACGGTAGGTTCTACCATTTACCCCACATCGGGCGAACCTTTAACCATGCGTGTGGCCAAAATAAGGGGCGTGGAAAGTTTTGGTATGTTGTGTGCCGAAGACGAAATTGGTTTAGGCAGCAGCCATGAGGGCATATTGGTACTGCCCGAAAATTTAGTGCCCGGTACATTGGCAAGCGATTATTTTGGCTCGTACTCCGACGTTATTTACGAAATTGGACTTACGCCCAATAGAATGGACGCCATGAGCCATTTAGGAGTAGCCAAAGATGTTTGTGCGTATTTATCGTATCACCAACAAGCGGAATTGCGACCCAAAACGCCTTATTTGGCTCTGCCAAACAATGTGTTGAATACATTGCCTTTTGAGGTTACCATCGAAAATGAGAAGGCTTGTCCTCGATACAGTGGCCTCAGTATTAGTGGTGTAACCGTTGGTGAATCGCCGGAATGGCTCAAAAATAGGCTGCAAGCTATTGGATTGAGACCAATTAATAATATTGTAGATGTTACCAACTACGTACTGCACGAAACAGGGCAACCGTTGCATGCCTTCGATGCTGCTGCAATTGCCGGCAGGCATATTCGGGTGAAAAACTTACCTCAAGACACCCTGTTTGTTTCACTAGATGGTAAAGAACGTCGTTTGTTGGCCGACGATCTGCTTATTTGTGACAACCTCAATCAACCACTTTGTTTGGCAGGAGTATTTGGAGGTAGGGATAGTGGTGTTCATCCAAGTACCACATCTATTTTTTTAGAAAGTGCTTGCTTTGCGGCGGTGGGTATTCGCAAAACCTCTGTTAAGCATGGTTTGCGTACCGATGCAGCAACCCGTTTTGAAAAAGGGGTGGATATTTCTAATACTGTTTCCGTTTTGCATAGGGCGGCACAATTGATATTGCAAGTGGCAGGTGGTAGTATTAGTAGCCCAACTATTGATGTGTATCCGATTCCAAAAGCTCGTACGCAGGTAACGCTTACTTACGCCTATTTAACAAAGTTGAGTGGTAAAAAGTATGCACCACAATCGGTTAGCAATTTGCTTTCGGTATTGGGTTTTGAAATTGTAGCACAAAACGATGACCAAATTACGGTAGCTGTGCCATTTTGTAAGCCCGACATTTCACTGCCGGCAGATTTGGTGGAAGAAGTTATTCGCATAGATGGCTTAGATAATATTACTATCCCTACTACTATCAGTATTTCGCCATCGGTAGAAGCGCTGACCGTTAAAGATGCTTTGCGTGAAAAAATTGCTACCTACTTGGTAGGAAAGGGGTTCAACGAAATATTTACAAACTCCATCACTAACAGTAAATACTTTACTCCCGAAGTAATAGCTCATTCGGTTAGCATGCTCAACAGTCTTAGTGCCGATTTAGATGTTATGCGCCCTTCCATTTTAGAAACAGGACTCGAGTGTTTGTCGTACAATATCAATCGTAGAATCAGCAATCTGCAGTTTTTTGAGTTTGGTAAAACCTACCATGCAAAAGCAACAGCCAATTACTACGAAGTAGAGCATTTGGCAATGTATATTACGGGTAATAATCATGAAGATGGTTGGCGAAATAAACAAGTGCCACACGACTTTTTTTCGGCTAAGGGATACGCAGAAGCGGTATTAGCCTTGTGTGGTATTGCTGATGCATCTTTTACCCAAACCAACTCTGAACATGCTTTAACATTAACAATAGCTACCAAAAAGCAGCAATTAGGTACTATTGTGCAGGTTGGTAAGCAAAAGTTGGCCGGTTTCGACATTAAACAGTCGGTATACTTTATCGATTTTGATTACGAAGCTTTGTTGCAAGCCGCTACACGAAAAAAAATCACTTACAAAGAAGTACCGAAATTTCCGGTTGTACAGCGCGATTTGGCATTGGTAATTGATAAAAGCATCACTTATGCAACAATTGAAAGCACAATTCAAAAAGCGAAATTGGACAAATTGCAAGCTGTACGTTTGTTTGATGTTTTTGAGAATGATAAGTTGGGACTCAATAAAAAATCGGTGGCCATTAATTTTAGTTTTTTAGACGAATCCAAAACATTGACCGACAAGGAAACCGATAGCATGATGCAAACACTTATTGCCATCTTTGAAAAAGATCTTGAAGCCATTATTAGGAAATAATTTAGTGTAAAAATTATGCATGTAGAAGCCCAGCTACAATCGCTGCAACAAAAAGTATCGCAATTGCTGAAAAACCAACAGCAACTGTTGAAAAATTATGTGCAGACACAAAAAGAATTAGACAAGGCGCAGGAAATAATTGTGCAGCAACAAAGCCTAATTACAACATTGGAGCAAAAGAATGCTGCCCTACAGTTGCAAAGTCCAACAACAAACACCGTAGAAAAGCAACTGCTCGAAAAAAGAATTGATGGCTATTTGAAGGAAATTGAAAAATGTTTAACGCTGTTAAATACTTAACATGAGCAATGAATTGATACCGGTCAATATACCTATTGGCGATAGAACGTACCGGATTAAAGTAACTGTAGACAATGAAGAAGTGGTTAGGAAAACCGTGAAAATTATCAACGAAAAAATTGTAGAATTTAAAACCAATTTTTCTGGAAAAGACATGCAAGATTATATTAGCATGGTGTTAATTTGGTTGGCCACGGAACAAACCAAAGAAAACGAACATCTTGTAGCTTTAAATGATGTATCAGTAAAACTTGCTCATTTAGAGAAGCAAATAGAAAAAGCATTGTAGCCAATAAACGTAGCAGTAATGCGGCTTTTTAGCTACACTAAAATCATTTTTAAATCACATCGTTTGTAAAATCATATTTAATTATCTTCGCCCACCGTCCTTGTTGTTATGCTAACAATAGGCGGTGTGTAAGAACTGAATGATTTAGAACTAAAAAAAAACTTGCCAAACAAATGGACAACACACTAATGTTAATTATAATTGGAGTCATTGCATTAATAGCCGGCTTTTTTGCAGGACGCGTCAGCAATAATAAAAACACTCAAATTTTAGTAGACGAAGCCGAACTGAAAGCGCAAAACATACTAAAAGAGGCAGAACTGAAAGCAGAAAGCCTAAAAAAAGAAAAACTGCTTGAAGCAAAAGAAAAATTTGTACAGCTAAAAGCAGAATACGATAAAGATGTGTTGGAGCGCAACAGAAAAATGAATGAAGCGGAAAATCGCATCAAACAAAAAGAAATTGCTACTTCTCAAAAGGAAACTGCTATTATACAAAAAGAGGCACATTTAGATAAACAAGCCAAAGAAAACGAGGTAATTAAAGAAAATTTGACCAAACAACTCGAAGTAGTGGGTCAAAAAAGAACCGAGTTGGAAAAACACCAAGAAGAACACATTCGTAGGCTCGAAAAAGTTGCTGGTCTTACTGCTGAAGAAGCCAAAACGCAGCTAATAGAAAGTATTACGCAAGATGCAAAATCGCAAGCATTGACTTTGCAGCAAGAAATTATTGAAGATGCTAAAATAAAAGCCAATAAAGAAGCACGTAAAATAGTTATCCAAACCATCCAACGTACGGCTGCGGAACAAACCATCGAAAACACGGTAACGGTGTTTAATTTGGAAACCGACGAGGTGAAAGGACAAATTATTGGTAGAGAAGGGCGCAATATTCGTGCTATCGAAGCCGCTACGGGTGTCGATTTGATAGTAGATGATACTCCTGAAGCAATTATTTTGTCTTCATTCGATCCATTGCGTAGAGAAATTGCTCGGTTAAGTTTACAGCGGTTGGTTACCGACGGCCGTATTCATCCGGCACGTATTGAAGAAGTGGTAGAAAAAACCCGCCGTCAGTTAGAAGAACAAGTAGCCGAAATAGGCGAAAGAACAGTGCTAGAGTTAGGCATACATGGTCTACACAAAGAATTGGTTAGAATGATTGGTAGAATGCGCTTCAGAAGTTCATACGGTCAAAATCTATTGATGCACAGCCGCGAAACGGCAAATTTGTGCGGTATTATGGCAGCCGAATTGGGCTTAAACCCCAAATTGGCTAAACGTGCGGGCTTACTACACGATATTGGTAAAGTGCCCGACGAAGAAAGCGAATTGAGCCACGCATTGTTAGGTGCTAAATGGGCAGAAAAATATGGTGAAAATCCTGCAATTGTGAATGCAATAGGTGCGCACCACGATGAAATGGAAATGTTGTTTGTTATTTCGCCAATTGTACAAGCCTGCGATGCTATCAGCGGCGCGCGCCCCGGTGCTAGACGAGAAATCATGCAGCAATACTTGCAAAGAATTAAAGACCTCGAAAATTTGGCTACAGCCTACCAAGGAGTAGAGAAAGCTTATGCCATTCAAGCAGGTAGAGAATTGCGCGTAATTGTTGAAGCCGATAAAGTTACCGATGGCGAAAGCGATACCTTGAGCTTTGAAATAGCACAAAAAATTCAAACAGAAATGACCTATCCGGGCCAAATCAAAGTAACCGTAATTAGAGAAAAAAGAGCTGTAAATGTGGCACGATAAAATATTTTAGAAATTGGGTTTGATATTTCAAAATAAATCGTACATTTGCAATCCGAAAAAAAATTAAGTTATGAACGCAGCAGTTCAATTTGTACACGAACAATTAACAGTAAAAAGAACACACCCTAAGTTTAAAGCAGGTGACAATATTACTGTAAACTATAAAATTGTGGAAGGTGGTAAAGAGCGTATTCAAAGTTTCCGTGGCGATGTAATCAAATTACAAGGCACCGGAGCTACTTCAACTTTTACGGTACGCAAAATTTCTGATGGAGTAGGTGTAGAACGTTTGTTCCCTATACAATCTCCAAACATCGAGAGCATCGTACTTAACAAAGTTGGTAAAGTGCGTCGAGCCAAACTATTCTACCTTCGTGGTTTGAGTGGTAAAAGTGCTAGGATTAAAGAGAAAAGAATCTAATTCTTTTTGTCAAATACTTAATAGCGGAAGTGTAGTAACCATACTAACCTTCCGCTTTTTTGTTAATTATTATTGGCAATGTTTTTTTGTTCAATATTCCATTGCAATTAGTTTATTTTTACAGCCTAAATCATTGTATCATGAGCATGCCAGGCGGTTCTGAATGGATTTTAATCATTTTAGTAGTTCTGATTTTCTTTGGTGGTAAAAAAATACCTGAATTAATGCGCGGATTAGGTCGCGGTATTCGTGAATTTAACGATGCCAAAAACAATGTTCGCAGCGAAATCGAAAGCGGCATGAAGGATAAAGATGCCCCTACTACTAAGTAATTATCTTTTTATTCATTTTATTTAATTTTTGTAGCTTTTGTTTCCCTTTTCCTCAATTAAAGAATACCAAGAAGCTTTGTTGTCTGCAAAAGTTACCTGCGTAGATGCAGTAACTTATTATGCAGCTGCTATTGAGCGCAAGAAGCACCTAAATGCTTATTTAGAGGTGTATGTTGCTGATGCAATGGCTCAAGCCGCATTGATAGATGCTAAAATTGCCCAAAAACAGCCTTTAGGAAAGCTTTTTGGCGTTATTGTAGGATTGAAGGATGTTATTTGTTACAAAAACCATGTTGTTTCAGCAGCTTCTAAAATACTCGATAGATTTACGTCTATTTACAATGCTACAGCAGTAGAAAAATTGTTAACCGAAGATGCTATCATTATCGGTAGGCACAATTGCGATGAATTTGCAATGGGTAGCAGTAACGAAAATTCAGCTTTTGGGGCAGTAAAAAATGCATTGGACGAAACAAAAGTACCGGGAGGCTCGTCGGGAGGAAGCGCAGTAGCCGTACAAGCACATTTGTGTATGGTGGCTTTAGGCAGCGATACCGGTGGTTCTGTACGCCAACCCGCCGATTTTTGTGGGGTGGTAGGCCTAAAACCAACCTACGGTCGTATTTCTAGATATGGACTTATTGCATATGCATCCTCATTCGATCAAATAGGCATTTTTGCTAACAATGTTACAGATGCGGCTCTTGTATTAGAAGTAATTGCCGGAGCAGATAATTTTGATAGCACAGTTTCTACAAAAGAAGTGCCTTCGTATAGCACTTTGCTAGCTACGAATAAAAAATTCAAATTTGCTTATTTTAAAGAAGCATTAGACCACAACGGCCTAGATACCGAAATTGCGACCACTATAAAAAATCACATAGCCCACTTACAAGCACAAGGGCATACGGTAGAGCCAATTAATTTCGACATGCTCAACTATGTGGTACCTACTTACTACATTTTAACCACAGCGGAAGCAAGCAGCAATTTGTCTCGCTTTGATGGTGTTAAATTTGGTTACAGAGCACCTTTAAAACCTTCTGACGATTTGACTGAGCTATACAAAAAAACTCGAAGTGAAGGTTTTGGTAAAGAAGTACAAAGGCGTATTCTTTTGGGTACATTTGTACTTAGTTCGGGTTATTTTGATGCCTATTTTACCAAAGCGCAACAAGTGCGTAGGTTATTGTGTAATACTACCGCTGAAATTTTTGCACAATACGATGGCATCATCTTACCCACCGTACCTACAACCGCGTTTACAATTGGCGAAAAAAGCGACAACCAAATTGAAATGTTTTTAGCCGATATTTATACTGTATTTGCTAATTTGGTAGGTATTCCGGCTATCTCCATCCCTTTATTTAAACACAGCAATGGCATGCCTTTTGGATTGCAGTTAATGGCCAATCATTTTGAAGAAGTGGCGTTACAGCAAATGGCAGCAACTATGTTGCCTAGCTAATTCATTTCACTGTTTTTTGCTGATTAAAGATTTTGCGACCAACGGCTGCCGGATTGACGTGGATACCCCGCTGAAGGCATTGTGCTAAGCTACGTGGCGGAGTAGCAACAAAAAGCCGGAACATCTGTTGCCCAATGCTTTAGTACCTACACAGCCCCTAATTTTGTATCATGCCATACAAAGTTTCTTTTCTGACTTGTTTTATTACAATTTACATAAGTAGTTACCTTTTTGTGGTAATGGCTGCTGCCCAAAGTGATAACAATGCGAATGTGAAAATTGGGTTTGGAAGTTTGTTTGTACAGTCGCAATTTCAGCCGGAAAAACCTTATTTAACCCAATTATCGCCCAAGGCAGTACCCTTTGTGCAGGAATATATTCGGCGGCAGGGAAAGGAGTTGGAGAAAATGAAATATTGGGGGCGGCCTTATTTCGGTTTGTACGATGCTATATTGTCGCGCAATGAAGTGCCAAAAGAATTAAAATATTTAAGCGTCATAGAAAGCCATTTGCAAAGCAGCTTGCGATCGTGGGCCGGAGCGGTAGGTCCGTGGCAATTGATGGACTATGAGGCCAAACGGTTTGGACTAGTTATAGCACCTGGAATAGATGAACGTACCAATTATGTAAAAAGTACCGAAGCCGCCGCCAAATTGCTGCGCGAATTGTATCAAGAGTTTGGTGATTGGTTGCTAGTAGTAGCTGCATACAACGGTGGGGCAGGACGCATTAGACAAGCTATTAGGAAAGCCAAAAGCAGGGATTTTTGGGACTTGCAATACTACTTGAAAGAAGAAACCCGAATGCATGTAAAAAAATTTATTGGCACACACTATATTTTTGAAGGTGGCGGTGGATTAACAACAATGACCAAAGACGAAGTGCATTTGTTTAGGCAGCAACACTTACAAGCCAATGCCAATAGCCTTACCGCAGCCGATTTGCAACTTACCGATACCTTAGGTATCAAAGGACGCTATATGGGGCAAGTAGTTGCAGCCCATGTTCAGTTACCGATTGCTGAATTTGAAAGACTCAATCCTGCATTTGACCAAACCTTGGCAAAGGGATTGGTTTATACCATTCGATTGCCAAAGCCACAACTTACTGTGTTTGCCGCCAATAAAGAAAGCTTATTGGTAAAAAGTATTCAAATGTTACTGAACCCTCGCTAGTGCTTAGGGCTTGTATTTGCTTTCCTGAAACAGTACTTTGGCATTTGTTTGCATGAGCAGTTCAGGAGTGCGTTGAGCATTTTGCCGCATCCATTTTTTTACAATTTGCCAACCAACAAAACTGCCAATATTACCTGGTGCCCGGCTGCCGAGTGTTTCTGTTTTAGGGCCATCGGTTACATAGGGAGCAATTAAACTGAGGTCGTTGGCGTATAATAAGTCGTTTTGCACAAAAAACGACCATATGTTTTTCTCATTTTCCAAACATTCAGTAAGTTGTTGTTGTGTATAGCCTATTTTAATGCTATCGGGAGTATTGGGTAGTAGCACATCAAGTAGGTATATTTTTTTCCCCAATTCAATCATTTGTTCCACCAAAGGTTGTCCCATGTGGTTGGCTGCAAACATATCGTCCACAATATTTTTCATACAGTTGGTAGCAATATAGGCGGGTTCAAACTTGCGCGAAATAAATTGCGGGTACATTTGTACACCTTGGTCGGAGGTATAGATACTGCAATTTTTTCCCAAGTAAAGTTGCAAGCCTATAGCAAGGGCATCTTGCGTAATAATGTTTCCATAACTGTTAAGCGGGCCTATAAAGGTAATCAGTTTGGTAGGTGCTGCATATTTTGGAAAATAATACTTCACTCGTTGTAAGCCTTCATGCACTTCTTTTTCTATGGGTGCCCAGTTGGCAAAAACCTTTTGTACTGTGTCGTACAGGCCTTTGTAGGTAGCAATAAATTGTTTTACATCATGCGCTGCCGTATCGGTATTGGGGGCTGTTCCCAATATATTGAATAAAAAATCTTGCGTAAAACCAGGATAACGTTGGTGTAGTTGTCCTAAAGAATGGTCGATTGAATTGGTATCAAGTTTAAAAAATGCCTGCTCAAAACGAATGGTTTGCAGCGGAACTGCAATATGGCTAACATCGGGTGGGGCAGGTTTTTGGTTACATGCCATAGCAAAAAAGCAAACAATAAAATACAGAATCCATGGTTTCATATCGTCAATGCTAGAATTGGGTAATTTGGTTAAACTTGTTTTTCGATTCGCGAACATATAGCGGTGTAAACAAGTGTAAGAATACATTTTGGCTACACGGTAGCCTTTTTTTATCATGAGCCATAGGCCGGTACTACGTATGTTGCTGTTAGGGCGTTGGCACCGTTCAAGGACGGTACTACTATTTAGCTGCCCGCAGCATCTATTTGTTTGTATTCCATTACCGGATGACGTTCAAACGGATTTGCCACTGTGTCAAATATATATCGATACGTCACCAATCGTCGGCTCATTTGTGCCCCCAAATGTTTGTAAATATTAATCATTTTCGGATTCCATTCGCCGGCCCATCCCATCTCGTAGCTATTGTACCAGCCTTTGTTTTGGATCATATTGCCACATTCGCCAATAATGAAACTATCAATTCCCAACGATTGGTATTTTGGTACCACCCCAAATGCAAGGCCGGTAAGTTTTTTACACATGCCTCTTTGTTTTAACCAAAGCAATTGCAGTTTTTGCAACCATCCCAATTTACCATCGAAGTATTTAAAATATTGGTTAATATCCGGAATGTTCACAAACATAGCAATAGGTTCGTTTTTGTAATAGGCAAACCAAATGGTACGTTCGTCTAAAATGGGTTTCATTTCTTTAAAAATTGCCAATATTTGCGGTACGGTAATGGCCTTGTTTTCGCCATGTTGTGCCCATGCGGCATTGTATACGGTAGCAAAATCTACTGCATATTGTTCCAATTTGTTTTTTTCTAAGTGTCGGGCAGTATAGTCGGGTTTGGAGGCAAAACGCGCATGCCTTTCCATTACTTTAGCTGGAAAAGGTTCGTTTACCTCCATGGTATAAAAGTATTGGTTGTAGTAATTCCGAAAACCAAATCGTGTAAAAAGTGCTTCGTAATAGGGTGGGTTGTAGCTCATGCCATATACCGGTTCGGCATCAAAACCTTCTACCATTAGTCCCCACCATTTGTCTCTGTCGCCAAAGTTAATAGGGCCATCCATAGCAGCCATACCTTGTTGTTGCAACCAATTAGCTGCGGTTGTAAACAGTTTATCTGCTGAGGCTTGGTCATTTATGCAATCAAAAAAACCAATACCGCCCGTTGCAAAATCGGTGCCTTTGTTTTTGTAGCGTGTATTGGTAAAAGCAGCTATGCGACCAATCAATTTCCCTTCGCTTGTGCGCAATATCCACCTTTTGGCACTGCCGTAGGCAAAGAGTTTGTTTTTTTGGGTATCAAAAACAGCCTTCACTTCATGGTCCATCGGCCTTATGTAATAAGGATTGCCCGTTTGCATGAGGGCATTGATATTTAAAAAGTCTTTTTCGGTTCGGCTGTTGGTTACTTCAATTAACTGCATACAAGTATAGCTGTTGGTGAACAAAGTTAGCCATAGTTTTTGGCAAATACTTACCGTGTACAATTATGTGGTTAGGTAAGTTACCTTACCTGCCGCATCAATGCTTAATAACTCTTCCTTTTGTAAATATTGCAAAACGGGCCACAATTGCTTTTCGGTAAGTGGGGCGGCAGTTTTTATCAAAGCATTTACTGTTGTGTTGGGACATTGTTGTAGCAGTTGTTGTACCTGTTGCAAATGTTGTAAAAAGCGGGTGGTAGAGTCTGTTGCGTTGTTTTTTTGCTCTAAGCAGTTGTCGCAAATGCCACAAGATGGTGTTGTAGTATCGCCAAAGTAGGTTGCTATAAACACGCTTCTACATTGGGACGATTCCTGTATAAAGTGCAACATTTGATTCACCCTATCTGCAAACTGCTGTTTGCGAAATAGGTAGGCTTCATGGTTGAGTGTTATATATTGCGCCGGTGCACGGTTGCGCAAATAGTGCAGTTGAGGGGTTTCTTTTTGTGCTTGGTAGTGAATAATTCCAAAAGCATGCAACTGTTGCAAATGTTTTTTCACGGTTAACACACTACAGCGCATAATGGCCGATAGCTGACCTTCGTTAATAGAAACCTCATTATTGAAAATACCCTCGTAAGTTCGAAGGAGTGCTCTAGCGGTTTCCATCAGTTGCGGATGGCTGTATTCCAATTGGTCTAAAGCAGATTTATCTATTGTAAAACTAATTTTGGAGGGAAGGAAAATATGCTCGTTAAAAGAAAGATGCCCTTCTTGTTCCAACATTTTCAGGGTATTCACTACTGTATTGGCATCGTATCTAAAGTTGGTAATAAATTGATGTAAGTTGAAGTTGTAGTAATTGCCCTCGCCAATGCCTACCGGTATATTTAAAAAGTTAGCCAAGTCTTGATATACTTTTTGAATAGTAGGTATGGGAGGATATACCACATTGGGCATTGCCATTAAATCTGAAAGGTCTTTTTCTTGATACAATAAAACCGCATAAGCTTTTTTACCGTCTCTGCCTGCTCTACCGGCTTCTTGGTAATAATTTTCCAAACAGTCGGGCACATCGTAATGGATAACGGTTCGTACATCTGCTTTATCTATACCCATTCCAAAAGCATTGGTACACACCATTACCCGCTTCTGTCCTTGTAGCCATGCTAGTTGCTTTTGGTTACGCTCTTCTTGTAGTAAGCCTGCATGATAAAAGTCGGCTTCAATATTCTGTGCAAGCAATAGCTGTGTTAATTGTTGGGTTTGTTTCCTGTTTCTGCAGTAAATGATTGCTGAGCCATTTACTTTATGCAATATTTGAGCCGCTTTATTGAGTTTACTTGCTACTTTGAAAACGCTATACGATATATTGGCCCGTTCAAAAGATTGTTTAAATATTTGGGGGAGTCTTAATTGTAGTTTCGTTACAATATCGTCTTGTACCAAGGGTGTTGCCGATGCGGTAACTGCTACAAATGGCACCGATGGTGGTAAAAATTGCCGCAATCGTGCAATGCGTAAATAAGGGGGTCTGAAATCATATCCCCATTGGCTAATACAATGTGCCTCGTCTATTGCTACTAGCGTAATGGGTAAGTCAACAACGCATTCTTGAAAAAGCGTGGTTTCTAAACGTTCGGGAGATACGTATAAAAATTGTGTATTGCCATTTGCCGCATTTTGCAATGCTTTTGTAACCTCGTAATAAGTGAGCCCGCTGTGCAATGCCACCGCAGCAATTCCTTTTTGTTGTAAGTGATACACTTGATCCTTCATTAGTGCTATCAAGGGACTAACCACCAAACAAAGGCCACCTTTTACCAATGCCGGCACTTGGTAGCAGATGCTTTTGCCCCCACCCGTAGGCATTAATGCCAAAACATCTTTTCCTTCCAATAGCGCTTCAATAATGGGTAATTGTTGCGGTCGGAACGCTTGGTGATGCCAGTATTTTTTTAATATCTCTAATGGAGTATGCAAAAGGGCCGTTTTTGGTTTGGTAAATAACCGTGAATTTGATGAACTTTCAAAAATAGGAAAGTTAAAAAGTAGCTTATGTTAATGATTGTGCAAGTACAAACAGCCAATTGATGGACTAAAACCTTTTTAAACTACTTCAGCGGTTGACTAGCAAAATTTCCAATTTGTATCGCTGAAAATTGGGAAAAGGCATTGGTAAAATAGTATCATTGGTTGAAGGGCGGTTTGTTTGAATCCTTGAACGAAGCAGTGTTTTTTTATAACACTTTTTTCCATCTTAGGCGCACGCTATTGATAGCCAATACTACGTCGCTAAAGCCCATCAGTAAGGCACCAATACTAGGGTTCAGGTAACCAAATGCAGCTACGGGTATGGCTATGATATTGTATGCAAAAGCCCAAAATAGGTTTTCTTGAATGGTTTTGTAGGTGTGTTTGCCTAAGGACAAAGCCAATGGAAGTTGTTGTAAACCTTGGTTCATCAGCACCACTTGTGCACTTTGCATGGCAATGTTGCTTGCATCGCTTAAGGCTATACCAACAGATGCTTTGGCAAGTGCCGGTGCATCGTTAATGCCGTCTCCAACCATAGCTGTAGGCATTTGTTGGGTTAAATGGGTAATAAAAGCCAATTTTTGTTCGGGAGTTTGTTGCGCAACCACTTTTTGTATTCCAAGTGTAGCGGCTACTTGTTCCGATTTAATTTGGGTATCGCCACTCAGTAAAATGGTGTCAATTTGCTGCTGTTGCAACCACTGAATCACTTGTTTTGCTTCGCTTCTAATTTCGTCAGACACATCTATCCAACCTAGTAATACATCGTTTTTAATAATGTATATATTGTGCGCGGCATCGTTCGTCAGGTGTTTGGCAACTTGGTACGAACCTGCCCAATATACATTGCCATTTTGGTCGGTGGCCTGCATACCCAAACCTTTTTTCTCTTCAATTTTTGACCAACGAATAGCTGCTTTTGTTTTCCAATTTTTGGCAAGGCAAAGTGCAATAGGGTGGTTTGAAAATTTTTCGATCGAAAAAACCAATTGCTGAAAATCGGCATCGGAAAGTTCTAAACTTGTAAAATGGTTAATGGTAAAATTTCCGGTTGTAAGCGTCCCGGTTTTGTCGAATACAACGGCTTTAATGTGGCTAAATGTTTCTAAGCTTGTGGCATTTTTAAATAAAATACCTTTTCCGGCGGCCCTTCCCAATCCTACCGCTATGGCAGCGGGAGTAGCCAAGCCCATAGCACAAGGACAGGCAATTACTAAGACAGCAATGCTGCGCAGAAGGCTTTCTGTAACCGTATGATGTAAAAAAAGCCAATTGCTACAAAAACACAATAGCGCAATACTACTGACTAAGGGAACAAATATAACGCTTATTTTATCTGCCAATTGTTGAATTGGGGGCTTTTCAGATTGGGCATCTTGCACCAATTTTAAGATATTTCCCAAAACGGCATCTTGCCCAATAGCGGTCACATATGCTTTTACCGAACCATTGTTAATAATGCTGCCACCAATTAGCATATCGTTCATTTTTTTGAAAACGGGAGCGCTTTCTCCTGTAACAATCGCTTCATTTACACCAACTTCGCCCCAAAGTATTTTGCAATCCATCGGTACGTGTTCGCCATCTTTTATTAATATCAAATCACCAACGCGTAAGGCACTACTCTCCACCGGAAAAATATGTTCTTCGTGCTTGTCATCGTATGCAATCATATTGGCCATTACTTTTTGCTCTACAATCAGCTTTTGCAAGGCTTTTTGAGTAAGTTGTAAGGAACGTTCTTCGAGCCAATTACCCAAAAAAACCAGTGTAATAATGGTGGCTGTAGTTTCGTAAAATAAAAAATGCGCAGCTTGTTGTGTAATTGTTCCGTACAAGCTATATACTAATGCTGCCGTAGCTCCTATAGTAATTAATACGTTCATATTCGGAATGCCCTTCATGACGCTATTAAATGCACTTTTGCCAAATACTTGCATACCTACTATGTAAACCGGAAGTGTAAATGCCAATTGTACAAGCGGATTCATTAACCAATGAACATGTAGTCCCGGAACCATATGGAGCATTAGAGGTAGCGAAAACAATGCGCAAAAAAGAAATCGTTGCCAATGATTGGAGAGCCAGACAATTTGGGTTTTGGAGGGAATAGTGGTATTACCTATCACATTGTAACCAAGGCTATGAATGCCTTCTTGAATAACACTTTCCGATATGGTGGGATGATAATCGTAAGTTACCAATCCGCTTACAAAATTCACCTTTACGTTTTCTAAGCCTTTTTTGGTTAAATATTTGTTGATGGTAAGGGCACAGTTGGTACAGTCCATGCCGGTAACCTGTAATTGTACTTTTTCCATTCTTTCCTTTTATTTAAAATGGGATGCAAAGTGCAAAGTTACCGCTTCGTGGATGCTGATGGTTTCGATAAGAGGATAATATTCCCCCCTAGGCTACATGATAAATAGCAGGAATGCACCTTGCCGCTTGTATCTTTGCTAAATGGATGTCGTTTACACAGTTCATCAGTTACCCCAAATAGCGGCCTTGTTGTGCACAGAGGGAAAGGACTATTTGGTTTGGGCTTTGTATGCACCTATGGGTGCAGGTAAAACAACACTTGTACAAGCCCTTGCTAGCCATATAGGTGTTTTGTCGGGTATAGGAAGTCCTACATATTCCATTATCAACGAGTACGAAGCCAACAACGGGCAGCAAGTTTACCATATGGATTGGTATCGGTTAAAAAATGCTGCCGAAGCAATTGAAGCCGGTGTAGAAGATGCCCTGCTAAGTGGGCAATGGTGTTTGGTGGAATGGCCCGAAAAAGCCCCCGAATTGTTGCCGGAAAATACTTGGCACTTGGTAATTGAAATAATTGATCCTGAAACTAGAAGACTGTATACGCAAAACCCAATGTAGCGGCATTTGTACAATAATGTGTACCTTAACTAAATACCCCAACAATACCAACAACTGCTATGGCAACAAGTAAACCCTTTATTGCAACCTCATTTAATTATACACCCTTAGAAGAAACCTTGGCCATAAAACCCAAAGGAGTGCCTTTGCAAATAGGCATTCCAAAAGAATTTGCCTTTCAGGAAAATAGAATTGGCCTCACTCCCGAAGCGGTAGGGGTGCTAGTAAATAATGGTCACGAAGTTATTGTGGAACATCAAGCGGGTGTGGCTAGCCATTACCAAGATCAGGAATATAGCGAAGCAGGGGCTCGCATATCGTACGATAAAGCTGCTGTATATCAGGCCCCTTTGTTGGTAAAAAGTGCACCCGTGGTAGCTGAAGATATTGATTTGATACAAATGAACCAAACCATCATTTCTCCAGTACACCATTCGGCACTTGAAACGGCAGTGGTAGAAAAATTGATGGATAAAAGGGTTACCGCATTGAGTTTTGAAAATTTGAAAGACGATAACGGAACTTACCCCATTGTTCGAAGCATGAGTCAAATTGCCGGAGGTGCATTAATGTTGATTGCCGGACAGTATCTGAGTAGTTTTAACAAAGGCAAAGGGGTATTGCTGGGCGGCATTAGTGGTATTCCGCCTACTAAGGTGGTGGTAATTGGCGCTGGAATAGTGGGCGAAGTAGCAGCCCGTAATGCATTGGCACTAGGCGCTAGTGTAAAAGTATTTGACAATGATGTGTATAGACTTACGCAATTACAAAACAATCTAGGACAAAGGGTTTGGACAAGCGTATTGGAACCTCGTATTTTGGCCAAACAGCTCAAAACTTGTGAAGTAGCAATTGGTGCACTCAGCAACGAGTATGGCCGAGCCCCAATGGTAGTAACCGAAGCTATGGTTGCCAATATGCGTCCGGGAAGTATTATTTTAGATGTCGCCATAGATAGAGGAGGCTGTTTTGAAACAAGCAGGCTCACCACCCACGAAAACCCGGTGTTTGTGTGTCACGATGTGCTACATTATTGTGTGCCCAATATTCCAAGTGGTTTTGCACGAACAGCAAGTCAGGCCATTAGTAATGTGATGATGCCGTTGTTGTTGCGCATTGGTAACGAAGGAGGAATTGATGAAATGATTTGGCGAAACTTGAATATTCGGGAAGGCATTTATTTGTTCAAAGGGGCGCTGACAAATAGGTATATTAGTCAGAAATTTAATTTAAAATATACCGATTTGAGTTTACTTATTGCTAGTCGGGGTTAGTTGCAGCGACAACTTTCTTTACCGGCGTGTTTCATCACATTTTAGATACTATCTTTACCAAGTGAAAAAAATAGTCGCTGCGCTTTTATTGTTGCTCTATTTCTTTGGTGCTACCGAAGCGTACCAACTTTGCAAACTACCTAAGTTGGTACAGCATTATCGGCAGCACAAAGCACAAAATGCAAACATGTCGTTTGTGGCATTTATGAAAGAACATTATGCTGAAAAGTTGGTTGTAGATGATGATTTTCAGCAGGACATGCAATTGCCTTTTAAAACACACAATGCCGATAGCTGTAACGTTTTTTTTGCAACTGTTCCGGCACCTTTCTTTTGTATTTCACATCTTCCCGTCATCATTACATCTGCAGTAGTTTTTTCTACGCAAAATGAGCAAGTCAGTTACCGAATTCATCCAAACGATGTTTTTCAACCTCCCAAATTAGCCTAAATAAGTACGTACACTTTTGTCTTTACAATGCTATCTGCCCTTCAATGTACTATTGAGTAGGTATTTTATGGCATTTTTTGTATAGATAATTTCTTTTGTACCGGTGAATCTCGGCCTGTGCAACAGTTTGGCTATTATTGAATAGTCAAGTGTGGGTGTTTCAGGTATTTATTTTCTTCCTCTTTTTTTATTATTAAATATTATTGCATGTTAAATGCTGTTATACATTTTTCTATTCGCAACAAACTACTTGTTGTATTAATGGTTCTAGGACTCATTGGTTGGGGCTCCTACGCAGTTACACAACTGCCAATAGATGCTGTGCCGGATATTACCAACAACCAAGTATTAATCATTACCCAAAGTCCTAGTTTGGGTGCACCCGATGTAGAGCGTTTTATAACACAACCAATTGAACAAGCTACAAGAAATATATCGGGCATTACCGAGCAACGCAGTTTTAGCAGGTTTGGACTTAGTTTGGTAACGATTGTGTTTGAAGATAAAATAGATGTGTATTGGGCGCGTCAACAAGTAAGTGAAAAGCTTAACCAAGTGCGGCAAAGCATTCCTCCGGGAATGGGAGAACCCGAATTGGGGCCTATTTCTACAGGATTGGGCGAAATTTTTCAATATGTAGTGAGAGCCAAACCGGGATACGAAGGCAAGTATTCACTAACCGAACTGCGTACCATCCAAGATTGGTTGGTGCGTAGGCAATTGGTTGGTACCGAGGGCGTTGCGGATGTAAGTGGGTTTGGCGGACTTTCCAAGCAATACGAAATTGCCGTGAATACACACAAACTGTCGAGCTATCAACTGTCAATTAACGATGTTTACAAAGCCATTGAAGGTAATAACCAAAATACCGGAGGGGCATATATTGAAAAAGGGCCCAATGTTTTGTTTATTCGTAGTGAGGGCTTGGTACAATCAATAGCCGATGTGGAAAACATTGTTGTTAAGCGAGTTAATCAGCAAACACCGGTATTGGTGAAAGATGTAGCACAAGTGCAAATTGGTAATGCGGTACGTTACGGAGCCATGGTATACAATGGCGAAACGGAGGTGGCGGGTGCAATTGTCATGATGCTTAAGGGCGAAAACAGCAGCAAAGTCATCAAAAATATTAAAGCCAAAGTAAAGGCAATTGAGGCCACATTGCCCGAAGGGGTAGTAATTGAGCCATTTTTAGATCGTACCAAAATGGTGAATAATGCCATCGGTACGGTGGAACAAAACTTGCTTGAAGGAGCGCTGATTGTTGTTTTTGTATTGGTTTTGTTTTTGGGAAATTTTCGTGCGGGGTTATTGGTAGCCTCCGTTATTCCATTGTCTATGCTTTTTGCCATCATTATGATGAATTTGTTTGGCGTAAGTGGCAATTTAATGAGTTTGGGGGCATTGGATTTTGGTTTGTTGGTAGATGGTGCTGTTATCATTGTAGAAGCGGTCATGCACAAATTGCACCATAACAAGCCATCAAATACCATAGCTCGCTTAACGCAGGCGCAAATGGACCTTGAGGTAGAAGGTTCGGCAAAAAAAATGATGGGGTCCGCGGCTTTTGGACAAATGATTATTTTAATTGTGTACTTGCCGATACTTAGCTTACAAGGTATTGAAGGGAAAATGTTTAAGCCAATGGCGCAAACAGTTGCTTTTGCCATTATTGGTGCTTTGCTATTGTCGCTTACCTATATTCCCATGATGAGTGCCGTGTTTTTAAGTAAAAAAACAGGACACAAAAAAAATCTATCGGACACCATGATGGATTTTTTTCAACGCTTGTATGCGCCTGTTTTACATAGGGTTTTGCAAATGCCCAAAACCATTGTGGGGGCTAGCTTTGCGGCTTTCGCCATTGCTATATATGTACTTGCCAATATGGGTGGCGAGTTTATACCCAAATTGGAAGAGGGCGATTTTGCAGTAGATACCCGCATGCTCAGCGGTACTTCGTTAACAACTACTATTCAGGCCACCAAACAAGCATCGGCAATTTTAAAAGCTAAATTTCCGGAGGTTGAAAAAGTGGTGTGCAAAATTGGTTCGGGCGATATACCAACCGATCCAATGAGTTTGGAAGCCGCAGATATGATGGTGATTTTAAAAGATAAAAAAAGTTGGACATCGGCTCATTCCTTTGATGAGCTTGCCGAAAAAATGAGTACGGCCTTAGCCGATGTGCCAGGCATTGCTACCGGCTTTCAATTTCCTGTGCAAATGCGCTTTAATGAGTTAATGACAGGTGCCCGTCAAGATGTGGTCATCAAAATTTTTGGCGAACACCTCGATACGCTAGCTGCCTATGCCACCCAAATTGGTGCTATTGCTCAAAAAATTGAGGGTGCTAAAGATTTGTACATCGAAACGGTAACAGGTGTGCCACAAGTGGTTATTCAATACAATCGAGAGGCTATTGCGCGTTTTGGGGCAGCTATTGCAGATGTCAATCGCTGTGTACAAGCCGCTTATGCAGGGGCTGTTGCAGGTGTGTTGTTCGAGGGCAATAAACGTTTCGATATTGCCATTCGCCTAGATGCTAAGGATAAATCTATAGATAATATTCGTAATTTAATGATTGGTTTGCCCAACGGTACACAAGTTCCTTTAGGGGTATTGGCACAAATCAATATACAGGATGGCCCTTACCAAATCCAGCACGAGGAAGCGATGCGCAGAATTAGTTTGGGTTTTAATGTGCGCGGTCGCGATGTACAGTCAATTGTTACGGAACTGCAAAACAAAGTTGCTACACAAGTAAAGTTGCCCATTGGTTATACGGTTAAATATGGTGGGCAATACGAAAATTTGCAAAATGCTACCAAGCGACTCACCATTGCGTTGCCAGTAGCCCTGCTACTGATTTTTTTATTGTTGTTTTTTGCCTTTAATCGGTTAAAATATGGGCTGCTTATCTTTTCTGCTATCCCACTTTCTACTATCGGGGGCATTTTTGCAATGTGGCTCCGTGGAATGCCTTTCAGTATTTCGGCAGGCGTGGGCTTCATTGCCTTGTTTGGCGTGGCCGTTCTAAATGGCATTGTGCTTATTAGCGAAATGAATTTTTTAAAGCTACAGTTCCCGGGCAATATTCGTCACGTCATTGTACAAGCTACGCAAACCCGTTTAAGGCCGGTTTTAATGACTGCCATGGTGGCATCATTGGGCTTTTTACCAATGGCCATGAGTAACGGAGCCGGAGCCGAAGTGCAACGACCACTTGCAACAGTGGTAATAGGAGGCTTGGTTACCGCTACTTTGCTCACCCTGTTGGTATTGCCTTGTTTATACCAAATGCTCGAAACTTCTTCTCCTAAAACTAAAGCATCCAAGCATGAATAATTTTTTAATGATACCAGCTATAGTATCGCTGTGGCATCGCCTGTTGCGTCGCAATCCTTTCATCGTTCATAACAATAGGCATCTTTTATTGGGTATTTGTTTGGGCATCGTCGGTTTTGTTGTAGCTCCTTCTACAGCTGTATTGGCTCAGCCAGCCTATCCACTTAGTTTACAACAGGCTATTCAATTGGCTATGCGCAATAATGCGCAAATTAAAGCCAAACAATTGGCCGAAAAATGGTCGCAAATCATGCAATCTACTGCTGTAGATTTCGGTAAAACCCAATTTGGTGCCGATTTGGGGCAAGTGAATACAGCAAGTTTTGATACAAAATTTTCCATTGCCCAAAACTTCTCATTACCTACACTCTATAAAAAACAACAAGCGGTAGCAGGCACGGTATTGTTGCAATCGCAAACACAAACCCAATTGCAAATGGCCGATATTGTAAAACTTGTTAAGCAAGTTTATTTGCAGTTACAGTATTTGGCTAAGCAAAAAGCGCTTTTGCAAAGGGTAGATAGCATGTATCAACAATTTGCAACAATTGCCCAATTGCGCTACGAAAAAGGCGAAAGTTCCTTGCTCGAAAAAACAACCTTAAACAACCAAGTGCAACAAGTGCATCTGCAAAAACAAATGTTGCAGGCAGATGAATCGGTGGCCATATTGCAGCTACAAGTGCTGCTGCAAACAGCTCAAGCATTTCAAATTACCGATTCATTAAATGTACGCCCGCTATTGATTGATACAACACTTTTAAAAACACATCCGTATTGGCAGTGGCAACAGCAGCAGCACCAATTGGCTGTTCAGCAAACAGCTCTCGAAAAAGCTAAATTATTGCCCGATGTTAGTTTGGGTTACACCAACCAATCTTTTGTAGGTTGGCAAGTAAACAAAAACAGAACCGAGCAGTACGTAAATGGTACCACTCGCTTTTCTGCTGCGCAGCTTGGTGTGGCTTTTCCCTTGTTTGCTAAAGCGCAAAAAGCCCGAATACAGGCTGCCAAAGCCAACGAGGCAATAGTGCAAGCCAACGTTCAAATTGCACAAACCGATATGCAGCTGCAAGTACAAAAATGGGGTGTTCAACAGCTGCAATATTGGCAGGCACTTCAGTATTACATCAGCAATGCGTTGCCGCAAAGCAATGTAATGATTGCCCATGCCAATGCACATTACCAAACAGGACAAATCAGCTATTTAGAATGGACTACCCTAATGACCAATGCGTTTTCCATTCACAGCCAATATGTACAAACATTGTGGCAGTTCAATCAATCACAAATAGAACTCGATTATTTATTGCATCCCCTACATCACTAATTTTTTGATCACCCTTCAATTGTAAAAAATGAAATCAACTATTTTGTTATTTGTATATATAGCCTTCTCTGTAGCATGTAACCATCGCGCAGCTGAATCAGGCAACAATACTACCGTTGCTGAAGCGGATGCCGTAACCAATACGGTTAGTTTAACGCCTGCACAATATAAAAATGCAGCCATTCAGCTAGGAACGCCGGTAGTAACCACCATACACCAAGTACTCAATGCTACAGGTACGGTAGATGTGCCTCCGCAGAGTTTAAACAGTATTTGTTTTCCGTTGGGAGGCTACTTGAAAAGTACGAATCTGCTGCCTGGTTCAAGTGTACAAAAAGGGAGTGCTATTGCCGTTATGGAAGATCAACTATACGTGCAGTTACAGCAAGATTATTTAACGGCCAAAGTGAAAATGGAGTATTTGCAGCAAGACTTACAACGCCAAAAATCGCTGAGCGATAACGATGCTGTGAGTAAAAAAGCGTATCAAATGGCTGCAAACGAATTCAAAATGCAACAAATTGTACTTCGCTCTTTGGAAGAGAAACTGAAAATAATTGGCATCAATCCGGCCACACTTACTGTAAACGGTATCTCAAAAACAGTACAGTTACGTTCTCCTATTTCCGGGTATGTAACCAAAGTAAATGTGAATATTGGCAAATATGTAAATCCAACAGATGTTTTATTTGAAATTGTAGACCCCACCGATATACATGCGGCAATTACTGTGTTTGAAAAAGACATCGCATTGATACAAAAAGGAATGAAAGGCACTGTAGCCTTGGCCGATAAGCCGGATAAAAAATATCAGGTAACCACTATTTTGGTAACAAAAAATATCAGTGAAGGACGAACAGGCTTACTGCATTGTCATTTCGAAAATGCCGGACACGATTTGTTGCCGGGTATGTTTTTAACGGCCAATATGCAAGTAGGAAGCCAAAAGCAAATAGCAGTACCTGAACAAGCAGTGCTACGGTACGAGGGTAAGCATTATGTGTTTGTGGCTAAAAATCAGTTTACTTACCAACTTCAGCCTATTCAGGTGGGCCAAACCGAAAATGGATTAACGGCCATTGCTCCAATTACAGATACAAGTTGGTTAAAGCAACAAATTGTTGTAGCCAATGCCTATGCTTTGCTGGGTAAAATGAAAAACAAATCAGACGAATAGTAACAATTGTTGGCGTATACATCATTAGCAAAAGATAGCACATTATTGATATTCTTTTGTCTGCAATTGTATAAAGCGACTCTAGTGTTTTACTGCTGTAATAATTACATCAATCCCTCATCGGCAAAGCTGTAGTAGCCCTCATCGCTTACAATAATGTGGTCGTTTACCACAATATCAATTAGTTGTGCGCCCGTTTTTATTTTTTGGGTGAGGGTTATATCGGCTCTACTTGGTTTGAGTCCACCACTTGGATGATTGTGACATAATATCAGGCCGGTAGCATTGTGTTGCAACGCAAGTTTTAAAATAATGCGAGGGTCGGCAACAGTGCCAGTAATGCCGCCATGACTAATGATTTCGTAGCCAAGTACTTTGTTGCCTGCATTCAAAAACATTACCAAAAACAGTTCATGGTTTTTGTGCTGTAATAGGGCTTGCAAATAGCTAGCGGCATCGTTACTGCACGTAATAGTGGTTTTCTTGTTGTCGCTTAAATGGCGCCTAATGCCAAGTTCCAAAGCGGCGGCTATGGTAATTGCTTTTGCAGGCCCTAAGCCCTTAATTTTTAATTGTAAAAAATCTTGAACAGAAAAGCGACCTAGTTTTTGTAAATTATTGTCGGTTGCTTGTAGCAGTTCTTTAGCCAAATCTACAGCACTTTTATCGGGTGTTCCATTGTTGATTAGGATAGCTAACAATTCCGAATTGCTCAACGTGGCTGCGCCTTTCAGCAATAATTTTTCCCTTGGTCGGTCGTCTTCTGCCCAATCTTTTATGCCTGCCATAGTTAATAATTTAATAAAGTGCCAAAATAGGTATTTTTAGTTTTTTATGGTACAATGGTTTTTTTTGTTCAAAAAAACAGTCGATACAATTACCTTTGCGCCAACCTCAATCACAATGATGAATCCTTCTGTAAAAATTTTTTCAGGTACAGGCTCTCAACATTTGGCCGAAAAAATTGCAAAGCGTTTTGGCACCAATCTGGGAAAAGTAAATATTCAAAAATTTAGTGACGGCGAATTCCAACCCATTTTTTTAGAAAGTATCCGTGGCGACTATGTTTTTTTGGTACAAAGTACCTATTCACCTACCGACAACTTGATGGAGTTGTTGTTGATGATTGATGCTGCCAAAAGAGCGAGTGCCTATAAAATTGTAGCCGTATTGCCTTATTACGGCTATGCTCGCCAAGATAGAAAAGATAAGCCACGTGTAGCTATCGGTTCTAAACTGATTGCTACATTGCTCGAAGCTGCTGGTGCCGATAGGGTAATTACAATGGATTTACATGCCCCACAAATACAAGCTTTTTTTGATGTGCCGGTAGATCACCTAGATAGCAGTGCTATTTTTATTCCATATATCGAGCAAATGCGCTTGCCCAATTTGTGCTTTGCAGCGCCCGATGTAGGTAGCACCAATCGTGTACGGGAAGTGGCTAGTTATTTTAATGCCGATATGGTCATTTGCGACAAGCACCGCAAACGCGCCAACGAAATTGCTAGTATGGTGGTAATTGGCGATGTAAAAGGTAGAGATATTGTTTTAATAGATGATATTTGCGATACAGGAGGCACTTTGGCAAGGGCTGCAGGCTTGTTGAAAGAAAAAGGTGCAAACAGCGTTCGTGCATTGTGTACACATCCTATTTTAAGCGGAAAAGCGTATACCAATATTGAAAACAGTGTTTTGGAAGAATTGGTTGTTTGCGATACCATTCCACTAAAACATCCGTCGCACAAAATAAAAGTGTTGAGCGTTGCCGATTTATTTGCAATTGCCATACGCAATGCTTACGAAAATAAGAGTATTACTAGTCTATTTATTCACTCTCAATTGCGCGGAAGCAGAGAACGTCATTAAATATTTTGAATATTATTTTGCTATAAAAGCGATGAAAGAAGGAGAGAAGAGCCTTTTTTCATCGCTTTTTTATTGCTATTTTCTTATAAGCGCGTGAAATGTGGTTGTGAAGTTGTACTTTTGCGCCCTAAATTTTTAAACAATGAACATAGTTACAATCGAAGGACAATTGAGGACCGAAACCGGCAAAAAAGCAGCCCGTCAGTTGCGCTCTCAAGACTTGGTGCCTGGTGTAATTTACGGTGGGGCTTCAGAAATTACTTTTGCAGCAAGTGCAAAAGCTTTTAAACCATTGGTATATACCGGCGATTTTCAGTTAGCACAAGTAAATATTGATGGCAAAAGTTACACTTGTATTTTAAAAGATTTACAGTTTAACAAAGTAAGCGATGCATTAACGCACGTAGATTTGTTAGAATTGGTAGACGATAAAAAAGTTATTGCAGATTTGCCATTGAAATTTGTAGGTACTTCTGTAGGTGTGAAAGAAGGTGGTAAATTGGTGCTTAAAATGAAAAGCGTAAAGGTAAAAACCTTACCTAAGTTTTTAAAACAAGCTATTGAGGTAGATATTACTACTTTAAAATTGAACGAAAACTTACGTGTTGAAAATATCGTAGAGCCCAATTTTGAAATTTTGAACTCTCCACGTATTCCTATTGCTTCAGTAGTTATGACTCGTCAGTTGAAACAAGAAGAAGCAGCAGCTAAAAAATAATTTTATTCTACAATTATTACTAAGCCTCCTACTCAAGGGGGCTTTTTTATTGATTAGGTAATTTGACTGCTACCTTTTAAGAAGTGCAAAATGCCAAGTGAGTGCAAAAATCAATTGTTGCATAGGGCTGTAAATGAGGAACGGTGCCAACGCCACTAAAACCCAATATTAGCAACGGCTTATGGCTCATTCAAAAAGCTAAGGCTACCTTGTAGCCAATCTTGGTAACTATGCATCTTTGGAAGTTTGTTGGATTGCTATTTAACTTTGCAGCATTATGAGCAAATTTTTGATTGTTGGATTAGGCAATATTGGTGAGGAATACCACAAAACAAGACACAACATCGGATTTGATGTAGTAGATGCCTTTGTATTGAAACACAATGGCATGTTTAAATTGGATCGACTTGCTTACGTAGCCGAGGTAAAGTGGAAAGGGCGCTTGTTTGTATGTGTAAAACCCACAACGTACATGAACTTGAGTGGCAAAGCGTTTAAATATTGGATGGATAAAGAGAAAATTCAAATTGAAAATACTTTAACTATTGTGGACGATTTGGCATTGCCTCTTAACAAGCTGCGTTTGCGTCCAAGTGGTAGCGATGCAGGCCACAATGGATTAAAAGATATACAATTCATGTTAGCTACCGATAAGTACCCCAAATTGCGTTTTGGAATTGGTAATAATTTCCCCAAGGGTATGCAAGTGCCTTTTGTATTGGGCAAATGGCAAAAAGAAGAGTTGGCCATTGTAGCTAATAAAATAGATAAATCAGTAGAAATTATTGAACAATTTGCAACAATTGGCATCGAAAAAGCCATGAATGCTGCAAATAATTTAGTGTTTACACAATAAACTTGCAGAACTCTAGTTATTAGTAGAGGAATATAATTCATTTAGCCATTTACAACCATCCGCTTATTCTTAAGCAAACATAGGTTGCAGGTTATTTGGTTACTATTTTAATACTATTACTATGAAGATTTTCTGCGTTGGGCGGAATTATATTGAACATGCAAAAGAATTGGGCAACGAAATACCCGAAGAACCGGTTATTTTTATGAAACCCAAGAGTGCATTGTTGCAATCACTTACGCCCTTCTATTATCCCGAATTTTCTAACGAGCTTCACTACGAAGCCGAAATAGTATTACGTGTTTGCAAAAATGGCAGATACATACAAGAACGTAATGCGGCTAAATATTTCAATGCCATTAGCATAGGTATTGATTTTACTGCTCGCGATATTCAAAATGAATTAAAAAAGAAAGGCTTGCCATGGGAAAAAGCAAAAGCTTGGGATAATAGTGCCTTTGTGGCCGATTGGATTCCTACTACGCCCGATGTTCTCAAAAATCCCATTGTTTTTTCGCTAAAACACAACGGACAAACCGTTCAGCAGGGCAATACCCAAAACCTCATTTTCTCGTTCGACGTACTTATTGCACATATATCCAACTATTTTTCTCTCAATATAGGCGATTTAATATTTACCGGTACGCCCGCAGGTGTTGGCGAGTGCGTTGTTGGCGATGTATTAGAAGGCTATGTGGCGGAGAAAAAAATGTTTGAATTAGAAATAAAATAAAACCCCTATTTGTAACCCTATACTATTTCACTCATGCTAAACCGCGAAACACTGTTACATGCTTATCGGCTGATGGTCACCGCAAAGGCGATGGGTGACACCTATGAAGCCAATAAGCATGTGTGTAAGTATGTGCACTCTACCTCAAGAGGGCACGAAGCCATACAAATTGCTACCGGTATGCAATTGCTAGATTGCGATTGGGTAAGTCCCTACTACCGCGACGATAGTTTATTGCTTTCATCTGGTTTTACTACATTGGAATTAATGTTGCAGTTGCTGGCCAAAAAAGACGACCCGTTTAGTGGTGGACGCAGCTATTATAGTCATGCAAGCAATAAAGACGGAAAGCGCCCTAGTATCATACACCAAAGCAGTGCTACAGGTATGCAGGCAATACCTACTACAGGGTTGGCTCAAGGATTACAGTTTCTAGAGCACATCAATTCGCCCTTGCAGAAAAAAGGCTTGAATGGTGAAAATCCCATAGTTGTTTGTAGCCTTGGCGATGGTAGTATTACCGAAGGTGAAGTAAGTGAGGCGTTGCAGTTTGCGGTATTGAAAAAATTACCTATTGTTTACTTAGTGCAAGATAACCAATGGAGTATTAGCGCAAAAGCCAATGAAATTATGGCTATGAACGCATATGAATACGCTGCCGGCTTTAAAGGGCTTAATCGTATGCAGTGCGATGGTAGCGATTTTATGCGCAGTTATGAGGCCATGCAACAGGCATTTACTTATGCGCGTACACAACGTATGCCCATATTAGTGCATGCTAAAGTACCCTTGTTGGGGCATCACACAAGTGGCGTTAGAAAAGAATTTTATAGAGATAGAGAAAGTTTGCTGCGCGATGGCTTGTACGATCCTATTCCAAAATTACGCTTGCTTTTAGCCAATGTTGGCTTTAATGAACACGAAATTAACGAAGTAGAAAACCAGGCTATTCATGAGGTAAACGAACATTTCAATACCACCCTTGCTGCCGATGAGCCGGATGTTGATAGCGTGGAAGAACATGTGTTTGCTCCTACACCTATAAAAGAAGAAAAAGGACAGCGAAATCCAAAGGGTAATGAGGCCATCATTATGGTAGATGCAGCTGTAAATGCTATTACCGAAATCATGGAGGATCATCCAGAAGCCTTATTGTATGGGCAGGATGTAGGAAAACGTTTGGGAGGTGTATTTAGAGAAACCGCATCGTTAGCCGAAAAGTTTGGTGAGCACAGGGTATTTAATACCGCTATACAAGAAGCATATGTGGTGGGTAGTACCGTTGGTTTAAGTGCTTTGGGCGTTAAGCCAATTGTAGAAGTGCAGTTTGGCGATTACGTGTATCCTGCTATCAATCAATTGGTTTCTGAAGTGAGCAAAAGCAATTACTTAACCAATGGAAAATTTCCGGTAGGTATGGTATTGCGTGTTCCGGTGGGCGCATTTGGTGGGGGTGGACCATACCATAGTGGCAGCATAGAAAGTAGTTTGTTGGCTATTAAAGGAATCAAAATTGCTTATCCAAGTAACGCTGCCGATATGAAGGGATTGATGAAAAGTGCTTTTTACGATCCCAATCCGGTAGTAATGTTGGAACACAAAGGATTGTATTGGAGTAAAATGCCCGGTACAGAAGATGCCCGCACTATTGAGCCGGCGCGCGATTATGTGCTTCCATTGGGCAAAGCCAATACATTACTATCTGCTGATCCTGCAAGAGTAAAACGTGGCGAAAGCATTTGTATCATTACTTACGGAATGGGCATTTATTGGGCCAAAGCCGCAGCCAAAAAATATCCTGGCCAAATAGAAATTGTTGATTTAAGAACATTATTTCCACTCGATGAAGCACTTGTATTTGAATCAGTTACCAAACACGGAAAAGTAATTGTATTGAGTGAGGAGCAACAAAACAATAGTTTTGCTGAATCTTTATCGCTTCGCATTACCAACCATTGTTATCACTTTTTAGATGCAAAAGTAGAGGTGGTTGGTGCGCTAAATTTGCCAGCAGTTCCATTAAATATGGCTTTGGAAGCAGCCATGTTGCCTAATGTTGATAAAGTGTTACAGCGCATTTCCAAACTTTTGGCTTATTAATTAAAAAAATGGGGGATTGTTTTTACAATAATCCCCTTATATTTGCACCCCAATTATGGCGAGGTAGCTCAGCTGGTTAGAGCATCGGATTCATAACCCGAAGGTCGGCAGTTCAAGTCTGCTCCTCGCTACCAATTACAACGGCATCCTCATTCAATGGATGCCGTTTTTTATTGTAGTCAATGTTGTTTCGCATACAAGCATCGGCTATAGCTTATGGTTAGACTGTAGGCTACGCGGTAGCCTTTTTTTAATGATGAGCCCGTCACCACTGCTACTAGGAGGCTGTTGTGGCGTTGGCACCGTTCAACGTAAGTAATCCTGCTCGGCAATACTCGGGTTTAAAAAACTTGCTTCGATGGGGGCTTGCACCGCTATTCATTTAAAAATAACCGGGCCTGATATGGTAGCAGTAATCGAGGTAATGGAACTTAATCTTGTAATTAATCTAAAAACCCGGAGGCCATTTCGTGCAATAGTAACTAGCGACGGGGTGTTATTGAACCGATATATCTGTAGAGATGCGTATATTTTTTTATTTATTGACGCAAATAGGAAGTCTTTATTTTCAACCTGCCTTTCTATTCTTTTGAAGGATTTAAATTTGGATTAATTTTAATCAAAACGAAAAATTTATTGTTTTAACTGCTAATTTTATAACTATGAGGTGTCCATTATCTGTTTTGTTGATAGGTGTAGTTATTGCTAATCTTGCATGTACCGAGCCCGTAAAAAAAGATAACAGCACTGTGGCTACCACTTCATCTGCCAATGATGCTGCTTATAAAAAGGGATTGGAGTTAGTGGCTGCATCAGATTGTTTTTCGTGTCACCAAATTCGGGATTTGGGCGCAGGGCCTTCCTACCAATCCATAGCCGAAAAGTACACCAATACAACTGTGCAAGTACAACAGTTAGCTCAAAAAATTGTGAAAGGTGGTTCAGGCGTTTGGGGTACAGTACCTATGCCGCCTCACCCTCAAATAACTAACGAAGATGCGGAGGCAATGGTGCAATACATACTGCTATTAAAAAAGTAATTTTATGAAATGGATGCTATGCTGTTTCCTTGTGGTTACAATGCAATATGCAATTGGACAAACGCCCTTAAAAAATGAATGGGAAGAGCCCGATTGGATAAGCCTTTTTGATGGCAAATCTACTAAAGGATGGCATCCTTACGGTCAGCAATATGCAGCAACCCTCCAAAATGGCTGGACTGTAGAAAAAGGGTGTTTGCGTACCACTGTTGCTACTACAAATCGTAAATACGCGGATTTAATGACCGATGTGGAATTCGAACATTTTCAGTTAAAGCTAGATTGGAAGTTGGAAAAAGGAAGCAATAGCGGTATAGTTATTTATGCCAATGAAAACACGCGTATCTATACTTCGGCTTCACAAAGTGGCCCGGAAATTCAAATTGCCGATGGCACAATAGCAGAAACAAAGCTGCCCAAATATGCAACCGCCGATATGGTTGATTTAATGAGTAGTTATCAGCCATTCGTGAAGCCGATAGGTGAGTGGAATACTACAGAAATTATATGTGAAAAGGGTAAGCTCGATGTTTATTTTAATGGTAAAAGGTGCATTTCTACCTATTTATGGGGTAACAATTGGAAACAAGCAATTGGCTTTAGTAAATACAAACAAGTGCCTAATTTCGGGATGTTTAAAAAAGGAAAAATTGCCCTTATGCATCAAGGGTCTACAGTTTGGTATCGAAACATCGTTATAAAAAGGTTGTAATTCTCTTTAGCTCTTTATAAAAGCATAATTTTCTTTGAACCATTCAAAGGTGATTGCTAAACCGGCTTTCACTGAATATTGAGGTTCGTAACCCAATAATTCTTTTGCTTTGGAAATATTGGCCAAACTATCTTTAATATCTCCTTTTCTTTCAGGGCCGTATGTGGCTGGCAGCACTACTTGTGCAATCTGCTGCAAATATTGATATAGTTGGTTTAGCGTAATGCTTTCTCCAAAAGCAATATTGTATACTTGGTTTGCACAGTTTTTATTGGTGTTTAACATGGCCAAAATATTGGCTTGAACGGCATTGTCAACAAAGGTAAAGTCCCTGCTTTGCATGCCATCGCCATTCATTGTTGGAGGCTTATTCATCATCAGCGCATCTATAAATAGAGGGATAACTGCTGCATAAGCACCATTAGGGTCTTGTTTAGGGCCAAAAACATTGAAATATCTTAGCCCAATTGTTTCTATGCCATATGTTTTTGCAAAAACATCGGCATATAGTTCATTAACATATTTTGTTACTGCGTAGGGCGATAAAGGCTTGCCAATCACATTTTCCTCCTTGGGTAAAGTTTTGCTATCGCCATAGGTAGAAGATGAAGCAGCATATACCATGCGTTGTACGCCCGTTTCTTTTACGGCCATAAGCATGTTTAAATGTCCGCCAATGTTTACCTCGTTTGTGGTAATTGGGTCTTTAATAGAACGTGGTACTGATCCTAATGCAGCTTGGTGCGATACAAACTCAATACCATTACAAGCTTGTATGCATGTATCCAAATTTCTAATATCGCCTTCTATAAATTCAAAATTGGGATAGCTTAAAAAAGCGGCAATGTTTTTTTTGAAACCATTGCTTAAGTTGTCAAGTACACGAACATGCTTCGCATGGTTGTCTAATAGCACTTTTACAAGATTGCTACCAATAAAACCGGCACCGCCGGTAACCAAAAAGGAATGTTGGCTAACAGATTTGAGATAAGCTTGGTACATGCTTAATAAATAATGGGGTTTTTAATTATGCCTGCGCTGTAGGTCCTCCAAAGTGCATCGGTATTTCAACTTGTTCTAAATCTTGAATATGGCCATTAGCGGCTTCGTAGCGAGCAACATTTTCTGCCAATGCTTTCATAAATCTTTTGGCATGCATAGGGGTAAAAATAATACGACTCTTTACTTTGCTTTTAGGAGTATTGGGCATTACGTTTACAAAATCTATTACAAACTCTGCATGACTATGGGTAATAATGGCTAAATTAGCATAAGAACCTTCTGCTACTTCTTCGGTAATTTCAATATTTAATTGATTGTTGTTTTGATCGGACATAGGTAAATTATTTTTGACAAATGTAATTGAAATGTTTACTTAAAGATACATGTGCTGTTTTATGCCATTGCATACGAAAGAAAGGGCTAATAAGGGTGTTCCCCCCCATTTGTTAAGTTTGACTTGCTTGAATATCTATAACCTTTAATTGTAAGGTGCTGTTTCCATTATACTCGTTCATGTCAAGGGTGTAAACAATGTCGAATGGTTGGTTTTGATTTACTATTTCGAATTTTTTTGCAAGATTAAATCCAATGCCCGAAATAATCGTGTTATGCTGTTGTATGTTAAACTTAATATGTTTGTCTTTCACTATTTTGCTATAGCCATTGTTGTGTACTGCACGACTTACAAAAACCGGCCGCATGTTTTCGGGGCCAAAAGGTTCCATTTGCATCAATAAATTGTACAATGAAGTGGTAATTTGGTGCAATGCTATTTCGCAATCAATAAGTATGTGAGGCGTAAGTAATTCGTCGGTAATGGTTGCTTCTACGGCTTGTTCAAAAGCAGCAGCAAATGCTGTTACATTTTCTGGATCTAAAGTTAAACCCGCTGCCGCAAAGTGCCCGCCATAACCCAATAAATGTTGTTTACATGCGTGTAATGCTTCGTAAACATTAAATCCGGGTACGCTACGAGCACTTCCCGAAACAATCTCGCCGCTTTTGGTCAGTACAATTGTTGGTCTATAAAAGTATTCAGTAAGCCTACTTGCTACAATACCTACTACACCTTTATGCCAATGATCCTTGTAAATAACAGTGGATTTTTTATTTTTCTCGTTGGTATTGTTGTATAATTCTGCCAATGCCTCCTCTGTTATATTAGTATCGGCTTCTTTACGGTCTGTATTGTCATTATGCAGCAATTTAGCGATGTGCAATGCTGTTTCTAATTCATTTTCAATAAATAGTTGAACAGCTTTTTTTGCATCATCCATTCGTCCGGCGGCATTTATTCGAGGCGCGATAGTAAAAACTACATCACTGATATTCATTTTTTGGTTAATTCCAGCAACTTGTAAAAGTGCTTTGATGCCAATGCAGGGGTTCGCATTTACTTTTTCTACCCCCAAAAAAGCCAAAATTCTATTTTCACCTGTAATTGGTACAATATCAGCTGCAATAGCGGTAGCCACAAGATCAATATATTGCAAATAAGATTCATCTGGTAGTCCAAAAGTTTCCGCCAATGCGGTCATCAATTTAAACCCTACACCACAACCGCAAAGCTCTTTGTAGGGATAAGTACAATCTTTTTGCTTTGGATTTAAAATAGCTATCGCAGCAGGAAGGGTATTGTCAGGTTGGTGGTGGTCGCACACAATCACATCAATACCCAAGCTTTTTCCATATGCAATTAGCTCAATGCTTTTAATTCCACAATCGAGTGTAATAATGAGTGTAAAATTGTTGGAATGTGCATAATCAATTCCTGCTTTACTAACTCCGTAACCTTCTTTATAACGATGCGGAATGTAATAATCGGTATATGGATGTAGTTTTTTTAAAAATTGATAAACGCACGCAACGCTAGTGGTTCCATCTACATCGTAGTCGCCAAAAATTAATATTTTCTCTTTTTTTTCTAGCGCCTGCTCAATTCTGACAACTGCTTTGCGCATATCTTTCATTAACCACGGACTATGCAAGTTGGATAATTGTGGTCGAAAAAAGGCCTTGGCTGTATCATAGCTGTTAATAGCCCGTTGTCCAAGAAGTGAACATATAATTCTATTTACTTTTAAGTCTTTGGATAGTTGTTCAGTTGCTTCGATGTTTTCGGGAAGTAACACCCATTTTTTTTGCATATTTTGTTATTGGAGTAATTGCTTTTAAATAGCTGTTTATGCGTTTAGGTAATTTGCAAGCAATTAAAGCGTTAAAATTTTCTGTCGGTGGTGTATCTAACCAATTCCTCTAAAGCTTGTGTAATCACCGATTGCTCAAAAGAGTTTAAAATAGCTAGAGCTTCGTCGCGTAAGGCAAGCATTTTTTGTGTAGCGTAATGAATGCCACCATGTTTGTTTACTTCGTTGATTACCCAAGCTACTTTTTCTTTATTATTGTTATTATTTTTTACAATGTAGATGATTTTTTTTCTAGTACTAGCGTCACAATTATTTAATGTATAAATTAGAGGTAGCGTTAATTTTTTTTCTTTAATGTCATTGCCGGTAGGTTTGCCCACATTCGCAGTGCCATAGTCAAATAAATCGTCTTTAATTTGAAAGGCAAGTCCTACTTTTTCTCCAAAAAGCCGCATTTTTTCAATAATTATTTCATCTGTGGTGGTGCTGCAAGCGCCGGCAGAACAAGCGGATGCGAGTAATGAAGCTGTTTTACCATTAATGATGTCAAAATAGATATGTTCATCTAAATTTAAATTTCTACTTTTTTCAATTTGTAAAAGTTCGCCCTCACTCATTAGTCGGACAGCTTCAGAGAGTTTTTTTAAAATCAAGAAATCATCATTGTTGAGCGACAAAAGCAGTCCTTTTGAAAGAAGATAATCGCCTACTAAAACGGCTACTTTGTTTTTCCATAAAGCGTTAATGCTAAAAAAGCCTCTTCGTTCCATTGCCTCATCCACTACATCGTCATGTACAAGCGTTGCTGTATGTAATAATTCTACTAACGAAGCCGCCCTATACGTGCTGTCGGTAATACCGCCACAAAGTTTAGCGCTGAGCAATACGAACATAGGTCTTAATTGCTTGCCTTTACGCTTAACAATGTACTGCATGATGCGGTCTAGCAATGCTACCCTGCTTTTAACGGAATCTTTGAAGTAACTTTCAAATAATGATAGTTCTTCCTTAATTACTTGTTGAGCTAATTTCATATTGATAGTGCCGCAAAATACTAATATCAATCCAAAAAATACTTATTCTAACTTTTATTAACGAATATAATTAGGTATTTTTTGTTAAAATTAGCTTTGAATTGTGTGAAAAAAGTACAACCAATTGAAAATTTTATTACTTTTGCACTAGTTATATTCTATTTAGAAATTAACTTATTAATCAAAAAATCATTTTATGGCAATCAAAAAAATTACTCTCTTAGCATTTACGCTTCTTTCATTGAAAGATGCTGTCTTCGCTCAAACTGATTGGGGATGGGATTGGAAAGATTCTTCCAAAGTCGCTGTTAAAGACAAGCCTCAGTTTAATCAATTTTTGAATAACCAATTTCCTTATCCAGCTAAGCCAAGCAGCCAAGGGGAGTTAGGATTTTCACTAGGTTATTCTCAAATCTTTGGAGATATCACTGCAAAACCTGGTATTGGTCTAGGTGTATCTTGGAGAAAAGCGTTAAATCATACCTTTTCATATCGCTGGGGTTTTAATGGTAGTTTGAATGTTGGAGAGGCAAGTGCAGCACAAAAACGCATTGGTGGAGCTGATTATAGAAATGCACAATATAGTTTAAGTTTCGATATCTTATCATCATTAAATACCGCTAGTCACTATCGTGGTAATCCAAAAACCAATGTTTATGTTGTAAGTGGTCTTAGCCTTATAGCTACCAATACCCATAAAAGATCGGCTACAGGACAGTACCAAACTATGACTAGTCCTGGTGGTTCTGATTTCCCAGCAACCGAAGATTTTCTTTTTGGAATTACTTTTGGTGGTAAGGATAAAAGAAGTTGGGGAATTTTGCCAGCACTTAACTTAGGCGGTGGTATTGCCTTTAAGCTTGATAATAAAATCAACTTAGCAATTGAACAAAAATTTTCTTTAGTTAATTATGACTTTCTTGATGCTTTTGGTAGCGCATATCCTACTTACGTGCCTCCTACTCCTGCGGTTTCAAGCAAAGCTAAAGATGTAATTAGCTTCACTTCTGTTCGATTGAACATTAATCTAGGTGATGAATCTAAAAAAATACAACCTCTTTGGTGGATCAATCCTAACAACTTTGTTTACAACGAGCTTAATACACCAAAGCACATGAAGTTGCCTAAAGTAGTTTTGCCTGATGCTGATAAAGACGGTGTAACTGATCAATTCGACTTACAACCAAATACTCCAGCTGGTGCTCCTGTTGACAGCCATGGTGTAGCAAAAGATACAGATGGAGATGGTGTTCTTGATTATAAGGATAAAGAACCTTTGACTTCTCAAAAATGCTTCCCCGTAAATAACGACGGTATAGGAAGTTGCCCTGAATCAGCTTGTTGCAAAGAAATTAAGGATTTGCTAGCATCTGGAGCTTTTGTTAAACAAAGCGATAAAAAAGAAGTGCTAACTAACCTTCCAACTATCCAATTCAAAAATAAATCTAGCAAACTTACCAAGCAAGATGAAGAATTGATTAGCTCTATTGCTAAAAAATTAAATGAAAATCCTGATGCCAAAATTAAATTGATTGGCTACGGTGCTTCTAGCAAAGCGGCTCAACAATTGAGTTGGGAAAGAGTAAACGCTATTAAAAAACATCTAGTTGAAAAATTGGGTATCTCTGAAAATAGAATCATTTTCACTTATGGTTTAGAAGGTGATGCTAATACTGTAGATATACAAGGCACTACTGAGGAAGGTCCTAGTACAGTTCCTGCGCCTCACCCAAATTTAAAAGGTGCAGCAAAGGCAACTAGCAGAAAAAGATAATATTTAACTATATTTTCATTAAGCAAGCCACACTATGAGAGTAGTGTGGCTTGCTTATTTAAAATAATATTAACGGCTGTAGAACTGAAAAGCGAATATTTATAGCTAAATTGCCTTTTTGTATTAACTTTGTAATTCGATGAATAAATTTGTATTAGTTATTTGTTTGGGTATTGCTTTAGTTGCTTGTAATTCAAAATTTGCTGCTATAATTAAGAGTTCTGATTATGAATACAAATACAAAATGGCTGAGCAGTATTTTGTAAACAAGAACTATCAACAAGCTCAATTGTTATTTGAAGATTTGGCTCCCTATATAAAAGGAACGGCTAGGTACGAAGATTTGTTTTACAAATTGGCTTACAGTTATTATTATCAAAGGGATTATGTTAATGCAGAGAATCTGTTTAAAACCTTTACAGAAACATTCCCTAGCAGTATTAAAACTGAAGAATGTGATTATATGCGTGCTTACGCATATTTTAATCAATCTCCAAAAGTAGAATTAGATCAAACTAATACTAACAAAGCGCTTAGTTTATTACAAGCCTTCATTAATACTCATCCAACATCACCAAGGGTAAAAGAGGCTAATGAATTGATGGATAGGTGTAGAGAAAAGCTTGAATTAAAGGAGTTTAAAAGTGCAGAATTATACTACAACCTAGGTTACTATAAAGCTGCAGCAATTTGTTTTGCCAATCTTTCGGAAAATTTTCCAGATTCAAGGAAAGCTGATTCGTATAAGTTGTTGGTTATAAAGAGCTATTTTAAATATGCAGAATATAGTTTCGAAGAAAAACAGCAAGAACGATACGAAAAAGTTGTTTTGGAATGTGCTGATTTCTTAGAAAGATTTACTGACAGTAAACTTAAAGACGAGGTTTCTAAATATAAAAGTCAATCTATCAATTTTATTAAAAGCATCAAAAATGAGCAAACTAAAAAGGCAATTTAATAGTGCCAACGTACCCGCTGTAGTAGAAACGAAGAGCCTTATAGATATTAAAGATAAAACAGGTAATGTGTATGAGTCTATTGCAATCATTGCACGACGTGCAAATCAGATTAATATCTCTTTAAGGGAAGAATTACACAATAAACTTGAAGAGTTTGCTAGTCATACCGACAGTTTAGAAGAAATTCATGAAAATAAGGAGCAAATTGAAATTTCTAAGGCATATGAAAAAATGCCTAACCCTGCCATACTTGCTACGCAAGAATTTATGGAGGAAAAAATTTATTATAGGAAAAACGACAACGATTTATTTAGATAATCTTTGTTATTAGGTGGCAATTTGTCACCTTTTTTAATTTTTTGCTGTGATGGAGAAGCTACTCAATGGAAAAAAAATTTTGCTTGGAATCACAGGTGGTATTGCTGCTTACAAAGCAATTTTGCTAACTCGGTTATTCATAAAAAGTGGGGCGGAAGTAAGAGTGGTCTTAACACCTTCTGCAACCAATTTCGTTTCGCCACTAGTGTTGGCTACTTTATCCAAACATAAAGTACTTTCTGCTTTGGCCGATAACGATGAATGGTCTAACCATGTTGAACTAGGACGTTGGGCAGACTTATTTATTATTGCACCCCTAACTTGCAATACTTTAGCAAAGCTTGCTACGGGTATTTGCGATAATTTACTTTTGGCAACTTATTTTTCTGCTACATGTAAAGTGTTAGTGGCACCTGCTATGGATGCAGATATGTGGCAACATCCGGCAGTAAAAAGGAATTTAGAAATTATTAGGCAAGACGGTGTGGGCATTATACCTGTTGCAGATGGAGAACTTGCTAGCGGCTTGGTGGGAGAAGGGAGAATGGCAGAACCCGCATCAATCCTTGTACATGCCATTGAGGAATATTTTAGATCCAATGAGTTGACAGGAAAATCAATATTGGTTAATGCTGGGCCAACAATTGAACATATAGATCCTGTTAGGTTCATCTCTAATCATTCAAGTGGCAAAATGGGTATTGCTATAGCCGAGGAGTGTTATTTGCGTGGCGCAAGCGTAACATTAATTACTGGTCCAATTGAACAGAATTTAGAGTATAAAGGTATCCGTTGCCTAAAAGTAATTTCTGCAAGTGAAATGTACGAACAAGTGATTTCACTCTTTCCAATGGCGGATGTTGCTATCCTAAGTGCGGCAATTGCAGATTATACCCCTGTACAAATTGAACAAGAAAAAATAAAGAAACATCAATCGGAGTGGACTTTAGAATTGGTCAAAACAAAAGATATTTTAGCCCAAATTGGTCACTCCAAAAAAAGCAAACAAAAAGTAATTGGATTTGCTTTAGAAACAGAAAATGAGATTTTCAATGCCAAAAAAAAGTTGAATGCTAAATGTTTGGATGCTATTGTTTTGAATACTACTAGAGATATTAATGCCACATTTGGCTTTGATACTAACAAAATTACTATCATAGATAAAGCAGAAAATATTCATACGTATGATTTGAAATCTAAAAAAGCTGTTGCAAAAGATATTGTAGATTTTTTAATAAGTATGTACAATGACTAAAAGAGCTTTTCTTATTTTTTTTGCTATCTGTTGCTGGTATTTTCCGTATGCCCAAGAATTACAAGCCAAGTTTACTGTAAACCCTAGCAGGGTCAATAGCACAGTTGATAGAAGGATATTTATCACACTGCAAAATCAATTGCTCAACTTTGTTAACAATAGAAAATGGACAAATGATACCTATAAAAGCAATGAGAAAATTGAATGTAATTTTTTATTAAATATTGATAACATTGTTGAAACCAATGTCTTTAAAGCTACATTGATAGTCCAGTCGGTGCGTCCTGTTTATGGAACAGCCTATAAAGCAGCAATGGTGAATTTTCAAGATGCAGAGGTGCTGTTTAAATACATTGAATTTCAGCCAATGGAATTCAATGATAATCGTGTGCAGGGTACTGATGCGCTTTCGGCAAATTTAACTGCTATTATAGCTTATTATGCCTATACCATTATTGGACTTGATTACGATTCCTTTTATCCCAAAGGAGGAGAACCTTATTTTCAAAAAGCATTCAATATTGTTAATAATGCGCCAGAGGCAAGCAAAATTGCTGGATGGAAATTGTTCGATGGTTTGAGAAATAGATATTGGCTGAACGAAAACTTGGTAAATGCTAAGTATAATCTTGTTCACGATGTTTTGTACAGTTATTATCGTTCGGGATTAGATAAACTACAGGCCTCAGAAGTAGAAGGTAGATCAAATATTCTGCAATCGCTTACCCAATTACAAGCCTTTAATCAAGAAAATTTGAATACGATGATTGTGCAATTTTTCATGCAAAGCAAGCAGGCAGAATTGGTAAGTATTTTTAAAAAGGCATCTGCTGAAGAAAAAAGCAAAGTGATACAACTATTGTCAAAACTAGATGTTTCGAATGCGCAAAGGTATAAAGATGAATTAAAATAGATGAAAAAATTACATGTTTTATTTCTAGCTTTTTGTGTTTTGTGTGCTTGCGAAACCAATGAAACACCTAAGCTTTCTATAAACCAAATGAAATTATTGATTTGGGATTTAACGGTTGCTGACAATTTGTATCAACAGCAGCAATTTAAGGATTCAAATGTGCAAAAAACGGATTTACAAGAAAAGTACTATCAAAAAATTTTTCTAACACATAAAATAATCAGAAGAGATTTCTTGAATTCATATGCATATTACAAGCAGCACCCTAATATGTTAAAAATTCTACTCGACTCGGTTGAAAATTTTGGCAATCGTCAAAAAATCAAGCGCATTGAAGTACAGTAATTCAATGCGCTTGATTTTGAAGAGGTAAACTTTTTTACAGTTGCTCCTTTTTCAAAGAAAAAATATTATCTACAGCGCCGCCAAGCATTGGAAATTGCTCTTTTACGTAGTCTGCAATAGTGGTAATTGCTTTTACTGCTTGTTCGGGTGTTAATCCGGCTTCTTTTTGTAATTTCTCTAGTAAATCGTTCATAGTGATTATGTCTTTATGTTTTTTTAGGCAACTTTTAAAAGGCTTAGTTTACTTTTATTGAACATGCTTTCGGCATATTCTAGTGTTATATGCAATTCTTTTTTACCACTTCCCGGTAATTCGAACATAGCATCGTTTAAAATATTCTCACAAATGCTACGCAAACCCCGTGCACCTAATTTGTACTCTAAGGCCTTTTCTACCATAAAATCGTATACCGACTCGTCAAATTTTAATGAAATGCCCTCTAATTCAAACAGCTTATTATACTGCTTCATTAATGAGTTTTTAGGTTTGATTAAGATGTTTCTTAATGTGTCACTATCTAAAGGATTAAGATAAGTAACAATAGGTAGCCTTCCTAACAATTCAGGAATTAAGCCAAAACCTTTTAAATCTTGTGCATTGATAAATTGGAGTAAGTTGTTTCGTTGATAATCTTGACTTTCTTTGTTTACATTAAAACCAATTGCATTCGTATTTACTCTGCGGGCAATTACTTTATCAATTCCATCAAATGCTCCACCACAAATAAACAATATATTTCGGGTGTCAACTTTAATCATTTTTTGATCAGGATGCTTTCTACCGCCTTGTGGCGGTACAAGCACTTCAGTACCTTCTAGCATTTTCAGTAATCCTTGCTGTACCCCTTCACCGCTAACATCTCTTGTTATACTAGGATTGTCGCCTTTTCTAGCTATTTTGTCTATTTCGTCTACATATACAATTCCCCTTTGCGCTGCAGTAACATCGTAATTACAGTTTTGGAGTAAGCGCGTAAGCATACTTTCAACGTCTTCTCCTACATAGCCTGCTTCGGTAAAAACAGTGGCATCTACTATTGCAAAAGGCACATTGAGTAAACGTGCAATGCTTTTTGCTAAAAGTGTTTTTCCTGTACCTGTTTCCCCCACCATTATGATATTACTCTTTTCAATCTCTACTTCGTCTATTTGTTGTTTTTGCGAAACCCTTTTAAAATGGTTATACACCGCTACCGAAAGTATTTTTTTTGCATCATCTTGGCCAATAACATATTCATCTAAAAAAGCTTTAATTTCTTTAGGCTTTTTGATGGATAGTTTAAAATTTGATGTAGTGGTTTTGGGCAAAGGTGTGTTCGGTTCAAAGTGACCTTGTTTCAGCCCTAGTTCTTGCGAAATGATATTTTGTGCATGTTCCACGCAGTTTTCGCAAATATGTCCTTCTTGCCCAGCTATTAAAATTTTGACCTCATCTCTTCCGCGTCCACAAAAAGAACAGCGTAAATGACTTTGTTTTGCCATGTGTCTATTTTTTGTGCCGTTGTAGGCACAGCGTTAAAATATGTACTTTTATATAAAACCTAAGAAACAAAAATACACGCTTTGTTTGTTTTAAGCGTGTATTAATGCAATAAGGTCTGTCTTTAATTACTAAAATTTAGGGCAAACGCTCCAATATTCCGTCAACAATGCCGTATGCTACTGATTCTTGGGCATCCATCCAATAATCCCTATCAAAATCTTTCATGATTTGTTCAACCGTTTTGCCACAGTTTTCTGCTAATATTCTTGCACCTAATTCTTTGGTTTTTTGAATTTGGTTTGCTTGAATTTCAATATCGGCAGAAGT
>JACCDS010222159.1_pt1 | contig 46009 bp, 42 predicted proteins | sample 7446441 | NCBI WGS metagenome assembly JACCDS01 (sample SAMN15323445, study PRJNA562643) | freshwater metagenome | isolation source: river surface water | place: USA:Blue River Watershed | collected 2017-08-17 | reverse complement strand
GGGTGGGTTTGGGGTTGTCGCCTATCAGTAGTTCTTCATAGAGCTTTTCACCGGGGCGCAGGCCGGTCACGGCCAGCTCGATGTCACCATTGGGAGTAAGTTCATCGCGCACCGTCAGACCCGACAACTCGACCATGCGGCGGGCCAAGTCCATGATTTTGACCGGCTGTCCCATATCCAACACAAAAACATCACCGCCATGCCCCATGGCGCCGGCTTGAATCACTAGCTGCGCCGCTTCCGAGACGGTCATAAAGTAGCGAGTAATGTCGGCGTGCGTGAGGGTGATAGGACCACCGTTTTTGATCTGCTCTCGGAATAACGGCACCACTGAGCCGCTGGAGCCAAGCACGTTGCCAAAGCGCACCATGGAAAATGTGGTGCGAGTGGTGGGCTCTCGGCCACCTTTGCTGGTTAACGCAGGATTTTGCTCAGCCAGGGCTTGCAGTACCATTTCGGCCAAGCGCTTGGTCGCGCCCATGATGTTGGTGGGGCGCACAGCTTTGTCGGTGCTCACCAGCACAAAGTTACGCACGCTGTTGTGCATCGCGGCTTTGGCGCACACGCGGGTGCCCCATACGTTGTTGCGCAAACCCTCGGCCGGGTTGTGCTCTACCAGGGGCACATGTTTGTAGGCGGCTACGTGGTACACCGTGTGGGGCTTCCAGGTGTCCATGATCTCATGCATGCGCAACTCGTCGCAGGTCGATGCCAGCAACGGTATCACCTCTACCCCAGCGACCTGTAAAGCCTTGTCGGGCTCAAAAGCAGGTTCGCCATGGGCAGTAGCTTGAATCGAGTGCCTATCGACCAAGCCTTCGGCCAGCAAATCCACTAGCTCTTGGTGAATTTGGTATAGTGCAAATTCGCTCATCTCTACCAGTAGCAGCCTCTGGGGCTGGGTTTTAAGGATTTGGCGGCACAGTTCACTACCAATGCTGCCACCCGCCCCGGTCACCAGCACCGTTTTGCCATGGGTATTGGCGTTTAACAACAGCCCGTTGGGCTTCACCGGCTCTCGTCCTAACAGGTCGTCAATATCAAGCTCGCGCACATCGCTAAGACTTACCTTGCCAGTCGCAATGTCGCTCAGGCCCGGCAGGGTGCGCACCGCCACCTTGTGGGGCTTAAGGGTGTTAAGGATGTCGTTGCGCCGCTGGCGCGACACACTGGGCAAGGCCAAGAGCACATCGGTAATAGCCGAGCTATTGAGTACCTCGGCTAAATCTTCCGGGTTATGTATGGGTAAGCCATTGAGCACATGGCCATGTAAGCGGCCGTCGTCGTCTAAAAAACCTGTCACTCGAATCTCGGGACTGTTGGCCATGGCCGATGCGAGCTGCCGGCCCGCGCTGCCCGCCCCATAAATTAGCGCTTGAGGCAAACCAGCTTTACGTATCTGCTGGTTGTACAAACCGCCCAACCACACCCGAGAAGCCGCACGTGATGCACCCACCAGCAAAAACAGTAGAATGGGTTGAATCAAGCCCACCGAACGTGGCACGCCCTCTACCTTGTAAAAGATGAACACCGCTGAAAACAATAGGCCATATAGCAGAATCGCGCGGACCACTGCCATCATGGCGGGCAAGCCGCTGTAGCGGAAGATGGCTCTGTACAGGCCAGCCGACATAAAAATAGGCAAAGCTAGCACCACTGAGCCCAGCGCCGCCCACATTGCCGGGCCGGTCAGGGGCACAAACTCTTCTAGGCGCAAGTAAAATGCCAGCCAAACCGCCAGCACGCACAGCCCAGCGTCAAGGATCAGTACCAACAAGCGCTTGACACGGCGGGGCAGTGCCAAGACAAGCTTAGCCCAAAGGCTGAGGGTACTCATAATGATATCACTCATGATAGCCATCCGAGTTCTGAGACTGCCAACACCATGTATCGCGCATCATCGTGGCAAGGTCGCGCTTGGCAGACCAACCAAGTTCAGCCGCTGCTTTGGTCTGGCACAGAGTGACGGTGCCGCCCAAGTTCTTAATGTAATAGTCAAGCGCGTGGACCAAACTTTCGCCAATGGCTTTTAGCCCCGCAAAAAGCCAAATATTCTGTAATGGGTGCTCGGCCAGCACGTGGTCTAGAAGCGCACAATCCCGGAGTTGGGCAACTCTTTTCAGCGATTCGACAGATGCGTTCGAAAGGTTGCCCACTACCAGCTTGGTATGAGAACCAGCGCCAACAGTCCCTAAAATTTTTTTGATTGTATTCATTTTATTGTTTAGTGGGTTTAATCTCATTCTATCTACCGCGAACTCGATCTCCTGCGCCTTTACCAATAAGCGTCAGGAAAATATATCGGAAGTAATTCCGCAAACCTAGCGAGGCAAGCATTTCGGCATCGGTACGCGCCAGCAACTCGGGCGTGGACATGTCAATTCGCTGTAGCTGAGCCAAGCCAGTAATCCCCGGTCGTACATTAAACACGCAACGCGCGGCACGCTCGACAATCAGTACTTGCTGATTGAATAAGCAAGGGCGAGGGCCCACCAAGCTCATTTCACCGCGCAACACATTCCAAAGCTGCGGTAGCTCATCAAGCTTGGTCCGACGTAAAAACCGGCCAAATGCAGTCACCGCTGAAGTATCGGCTAAATGTGTGGCCACCGACTCGGTATCGGGGTGCATGGTGCGAAACTTCACCAACACAAACGGCTGTTGATGTCGCCCCACCCTCTCCTGGCGAAAAAGCGGCGCACGCGTGTCAAACCAACAGATGACCCACAGCACAGCAAGCACCGGCGCACCCAACAATAAGCCAAAAAAAGAAGCCAAAATATCAATACAACGAATCATCACGTCCGAGTATCCTGCAACCGCGCATACCACCGCGCCATGTCGCGCACGCCGTCTTCCACCGACACGGGCGGGATCCAACCCAATTGCGCTTGGGTATGCCCGCTATCCACCTGTAGCGAACTCACCAAACGATCAATTTCGCCGCGCTTGCCCAGCAGCGATCCGCCCGCTTGCAGGAGCGCCATCGGCATTGGCAGCAATCGCGCGGGCCGGTTCATGCCCTCAGCCATTAGCCGAATCAACTGCGGAGTGGAAAGATCTTGGCCATCCGAGGCCAAAAACGTCTGCCCGGCGGCGGCAGGGTGCTCGGCGCAATGTAGCAACAGATCCACTAGATTCGACAGCCCCACCAGCGAGCGCTGATTGTGCACTGCCTCCAGCGGCTGCGGCACACCGCGCGCCACCCAACGCAGCAAGCGCAACAGATTACCCTTCACCCCCGGCCCATAGACAAGCGGCGGGCGTACCGCCACGACCTCCAAACCCATTTGTGCCGACACTGCCCAAAGCGCCTGTTCGGCTTCCCATTTGGAAATCGCGTAATCCTCAACGGGCTTTGGAGCGTCAGAAACAAAAAACGGCCCTCGGTTGTTTGTATGGATTCCTAACACCCCAATCGAACTCAAAAACACCAATCGCCGTACACCCAATACCGCCGCCTGCTCGGCCAAGCGCTGCGTCCCAGACACATTCACCGCGCGATACATCACCAGGGCATCGGCCTCGGTCTCATGCATAACATGCGCCCGCGCCGCACAATGAATAACGCAACCCACCCCCGCTAAGGCTGCGGACCAATCGGTCTCCGCCCCCAGCTCGCCGACTTCCACCACATCCAAGCCATCAGCCGACGGCATTGAATCGGCAGAGCGCACTGCGGCGCGAACCATGTGGCCACGGGCTATCAGGGTGGAACATAATGCCTGGCCAATAAAACCAGAAGCACCGGTAACAAGCATCGTTGTCATTCAGCGGGCCTGCGCAAAAATTGCAAGCCGCGCGACCACACCTTATGCGCAAAAAAATACAAGGGGTTCGCAGAGAGTCCGTGGGTTTTTAATGCGCGCAACACTTCCTGATTTTGAATCCACACATTTCGGCAATTCTTATTTGTTGTACCACCCATGCGCATCTTGACCCAAACATCCGGAACATATTTCACACTAAGCTTATGCACCTCTAAAAATCGCATCATCAACTCCACGTCCGCAGCGATGCGATAGCTCAAGTCAAAACCACCAAAACGTTCATACACAGAGCGCCGAACAAAAAACGTGGGGTGCGGTGGACACCAACCGCGCGAAAAAGAACGAGCCTCAAAGGGATTCGACTGCCAATACCGAACGGTACGTGATGTATCCAATTTATCAACATACATCAGATCCGAATAACAGGCATCCAACATCGGATCTTCAGAAAAATACTTCGCAACAGATTCCAGAACTCGATCATGAGTGTAAAAATCATCAGCGTTCAAAAACCCGACGATATCGCCGCTGGCATTTGCAATGCCTTTATTCATAGCATCATAGATACCCGCATCTGGCTCAGTGACCAGTTCGGCTAACTGCGAACGATGCGCCCGCAATAGTTCCAAAGTCCCATCGATGCTGGCACCATCAATCACCACATGTTCAACATACACTTGCGACTGTGCCGCAACTGAATCAAGACAGCTCTTTAAAACTCGCGCGCAGTTTTGAGTCACTGTGATAATGGAGATTTTCATAGGAGTGATGTAATTCCCTAATCTTTTAGATTCTGATCTGTCGCAATTTGCAGCATCCGCTTGGCGACAGCATCCCAATCTTTCGGGATACATGTCATCTGTTCATCCCAGTTAGGCCACCATCCTTCTTCAAGGCGCGATTTCAGCAACCATACAGCGGCCCTAAGAGACTCAACGCTATCAGGATTAAAGTATATTGCCTGATCCCCACACAAGAAATGCGCATAGGGCAGATTCGGACAAATAATCGGCAACCCAACATACATTGCCTCAACCAAGGGAAATCCGTAACTCTCTTCTTTGGATAGGAATAAAAGCGCATCCACGTGCGAATATGCATCAACCATTTCTTGAGGTGAAAGAAATCCTCGACAAAGCAGCCAAGGTAAGTTTGGAGCAGGACTGGAGAGTTGATCCAAAGTGATCTGAAGTTTTTCTATTGGCCAGTTTGAGTCAGGGTCTATGTTCGAGAGTAGCCTATGATTTTTATGGGGGTAGCCTGCAGCTGGATAAATCAGATTCAAATTAATATCGGCATCTGAGACCCGACCATTTCGTTTCAAACCTGAAAACAACAACCAATTTGGAACCGGTTGCGGAATGACATGGATTAGACCTTTAATACGAGGATAAGCAGATTCCAGGGCGGCTCGCATAACTTCGGTCTGAACAATGAACGCATCAACATATTTGGAATTAAAGCGAAATATTGATCTTGAAATTACGTATTTGAAGCGTAACAGGCAAGTGAAAATACTTCTTGGTGGTACGATAAATGATGTTTGAACAAATAAGACCTGTCGACAAAGACAACGAAGTGGCAAATCACCTAGCACGAGAATAGATGAGTGTCTGTCAAAGCGGTACGCAAAGAGCGTACATTCCAAAACACGAGATAGTGCATTAGGTAAAGATCGCTGGTATCGCTTAATGACTGCATGATTGTTAGCATTAATGTTATCCATTGGGGAACCGCCATTAGGCAACCATACTTCGGATATTATGAACTCAGAACGTGACAAAATAGATGGTAATAAGGAATGCAGAAGCTGAACAGCTCCAAAGCCATTAATATTGGTCGCATGTACAGTAAGACGTTGCTTTTCCAAAGCTAGATACCAGATTTTTTAGACAATATTTATGGCGGATTCAAGTTCGAACCGCAACACGTTTTAACGAAGCATGAAATACTTCGTAGGGGGTTTTGAATTCCAACTGCTTTCGAGGCCGGTGGTTCAGTCGGTTCTCAATCATAGTCAACTCTTCCTCGGTGTTTTTTAACAAAATTGTCCGTTTTTCTAAGACGCTTTAGCCAATTTTTCAGGCCACGCCAATGCTCAGGCGGCGGATTGAGCTAGACCTCTTCGATTTTGTTCCAGTGCTTGTCACCCTTGAGTTCCAAGGCCCTGCCTTGCTGCGCTTGGTAGCTTCTTAGACTGTTTGGCGCCGCCCCAATATCTGTTCATCTTGCCCCTGCCGTGCTTTATCGTCAGAAACCGAATACCGCTGTGGCGGTTAAAGCGGCCATGACGCCAAACATTCTCAGCCACATCTACCGATTGATCTTTATTGCACTTCGTACTTAACCCGCCTAATTAAAAGTATCATAATAGACAACAAAATCACAATCGTACTTCTCCAACCGAATCCAATCAACAAGATTGAAATCACAAAAAATAATGCTTCTCTATTTCGCCCAGCCATCAAAATGAAAAATAAAAGATAGCCGGTTGTGCCTAGCAAGCCTACCTCAGTAACCAAGTCAGAAATTAACCAATGGGTTGTATTTGGATGTTCAGGCAATTCGAAATCATTTAACACAATAGCAACTTGACCAATTCCACTACCAAATAAGATATTTCTAAAACTTTCGAGCGACTGTCCTAGTGCCAAAGTAGGCGCCATCATACGATAATCACCAAATTTTCCATTTGCAATTCGATCAGAAAGAACTTGAATAAAGACCTGTAAGCTCGGCAAGAAAATAAACAGTAAAAAAAGTAGAAAAAAAGCTATTAAAAAATATTTATTGATGACAATGCTTTTATAAAAAAATGCGAGATGGCCAATAAAGAATAATAAAAAAATTATGCCGTATAACGACTGCGAAGCAATTATGCTCAGTATAAAAACAATTAAATAATTAAATTTCTTTAAATAAAATGCTGCAAAGATAGCAAAACCCAAAAAGTAACTTAACGCAGCTGGTTCATACATGATACTAGTCATTCTTTTATGATTTGAATCGACCAGATGATACCCAGTAGTAACATAATTTCGCGCTTGGTCAAATTCAACAAAACCAGCTAACTGAAAAAAACCTATTATGCAAATCAAAAGCATTAATCTCGTATAAATCAAGCCAAAAGAAATAAATAACTGATGTCTTTTAAGATAGCTGATAGATATTCCCAATATTGAAATCATAAATATGAAATTAACAGTCGAAGCAAGACCTTGGTATAAATTGATATCAATATCTGAAGAGAACAAGGAATAAAAAAAAAATGGAATTAATAGAAAAAAACCATAAGAACTTCTGTCTAAGTTTTTATTCAATTTGGCATAATTAAACATTAATATGATTGATAAAATTCCAAAAGCATATGAAATGAATTTTGTGAACAAAAAAGATTGAAAAGAAATAATGAATAATATAAGAATTAAAATCGGAGAGGTTTTTATATAATGATGCATCATAAGAAAGCTGATACCTGATCAGCTTGCTCCAAAAAACTATGGCAAGGAGGCAAATACAATTGATTGTAATTTTCTATAAAACCAATAAACTCGCTTCTAAAATTTAAGATATCGAAAACATAGCCACTATATCCCGGTTTTACTAACTGCCTACTGCCACAAGCACTTGAAACCAAAACTGGAGTTCCAAAATGTAATGCCTCATCGATAACAAGGCCCCATGGCTCTACTTTGCTAGGCAGGATTAGATAATCGCTTAACGCCAGTATTTTTGGCAATTCAGAGTTAGATATTTCACCATGAAAGTTAATATTTTGCTTACTTTTAGATTTTAGAATAATTTCATCAGGGCCTGAACCATAGATGTTTAATTGCAACCAACTATACTCATTAATAATAGCAATAACTTCTGCGAGGTTCTTTTCTGATGAAAGCCTACCCACATATATTAAACTTCTAAGCACGCTATTTTTTTTTCTTTTTTCTGCATTAGTTTTATTAATTAAACCCACGCCGTTCGTTACAACAACTGTACCTCGATATTTAAGATTATCTATTAAATCAAAATGCGATTCACCTGCCGCATATACTTTATTAATTCTAAATAAGAAAAGTTTTTTAATTAGACCTTTTAGACCAGTCGTTTTGCTCTCATGAATTGTGGACTCTACAACTAATGAAATTCTGCATTTAATGGTTCTAAAAATTAAATACCAAGACTCAATTAAATCCCAGCCCGGCAGAATTATTTCGTTAGCTTCAATTTTCCTATATATATTCTCTAATTTTAGTATATTTTTAATTATTGAACGCCTCTCCAAAAAACCCTCTGATAAAGTCTTATATGGAAAATTAGCTTTCTCTATAGATATAAAGTCATTACTTCGCTTAAATTGAGTTGATAGCGATATAAAAATTACAAAAATTTTTTTTGATTTACAGATCTCATTGTATAAATTTACTTTATAGAATGCTGGCAAATGAGTAACAAAAATTAAATCGTATTTTTCTTTCAATTTTTTATTCCATCCCTAATTACCAATCCTTTTGTTACTAGATAACTTATTACGGGCCATAATAATGAAAAGCTATTTTCTTTGTTTAGCCTAAACTTCTCTTTCAATATCTTGAAGTGATTACGCGTTGATATTCCGTTTAAGTCATATAGTGCCAATACTTTATTGCAAAAAAAAGTTCCGCCGAGCTTAAAAAATTGCGCTGTAAATTTTTGGTCTGCAACTAGTTTATAGTTTTTGTCATATCTTATTTCTTTGGCTTTTTTATTTTTATAAAAACATGCCTGATGGCAAACTACCATGCCTTTTTTGAAATCACCATATTTGATATTCTTGCTTGTTGATATTTTTTTTCCATTGTTCGTAACAACCTCGCCATAAACTAAATTCAAAGAATATTTCATATCACTTATGGGCATTGTTAACAGCAAGTCTCCGCAATTCATGAAATTTATCCAAATACCTGTCGCCAGATCAATCCCCTTATTCATCGCATCATAAATACCTGCATCCTTTTCACTAACCCAATAATCAATGAAATCTTCGTTTTTTCGGATAATATCTATAGTCCCATCTGTCGAACCGCCATCAACAATAATGTATTCGACATTACTGTAGGTTTGGTTAATGACGCTTAGGATGGTTTCTTCAAGGTGCTCCTCACCGTTAAAAACTACTGTAACTACTGTGATGAGAGGCTTGTCGATCTCGCTCTTTTTGAAATAGCCTTGTGTGCGTAAACCACCTTCGCCCTGTCGGCCCTCGCCTTGAGGCAAGAACAAAACCGTTTCAAAACTTTCTTCGGGCTTTTGTTCGGCCTTGATTTCTGCAAGCACTAATTCAGGTGCAGCCTTTCGCACACGCCGAGTCGTACTGTAGCGATTGTCGAGACAGATAATTTCGTTCAATGGATTCAATTCAGATTAATTTTTGTTAGTGAGCTGAACAGTGCCTGATACTTCACCGCAGCCACTTAGAATACCACCCCTCAGCCATCTCCCGCTCGCAGGCTGAGGTCGTCGTGCAGTTGGCCGGTGTGTATGGATGGGGAAACCCAGATCGGGGGGTGCGCGCCAATCTGGACTGATTAGCGGTTACCGCCACCATCCAGCCGGCAGCTTCAAAACGGCGATTGCCTCGAGTGAACCGGAAATGACTATCCATTCATCGGGGCGACTTGATGTAGGTGTCGGAATCTTGGTTGATGACGCCATCACGATCAAGAATAACAAATTTAAGCAATTGTTTCGTTACTAATGGGTATTTGTTTCAAAGTCAAGTCGACAGCACGCAACACTTGCTCCATCGAAATACCCTCAATACACGGATAAGGTCGAGACTGTTCATTAGTGTAACAACAGCGCCAGTTACAGCCGAAACAGTCCATTTTTTTTATTACAGAAATCGGCTTTAAGCCTGAAATCTTCTCTGGATAGGGCATGAAACGGCCGAAGTGACCACCACCCAGAATACAAACCGAAGGTGTGGATACAGCGGCAGAGATATGAATCGCAGAGGTTTCATTCGAGACAACAAGTCGCGCACCTCTCATCATCTCAGCTAATTCGAGAAGCGAGGTCTTACCCGCATAATTTTTGCCGCGCTCATCGCCTATCTGGTGAAGAAGTCGACCAGCTAATTCCTTCTCCATCTCACCGCCACATATAACTGGGACAAAGCCATATTCATCAACTATTTGTCTCGCAACCTTCGCAAACGACTCGACCGGCCACATTCTTGTGGGCGAAGAGGCCCCAGGAAATACTACGAAATAATCTTCAGCAATCTTTTTGTTAGCAGGCAATTCAACCAACCTTGGAAGCACAGGCGATAGAGCATTGCCATCACCAACACCAAGATTATGAAGGAATTCCGCATTTCGATCTAATTCCATCATCGGCATTGCAGAAGCGGAGACAAGCTTGGTGTACCACCGATCAGAAATCCATTTTTGCCAAGGACGTATATTACTCAGATCACCGTCAAAGCCGATTCGTAACTTCGCACCACTTGCACGAACAAGAGAATCGCTTGTCAGAAAAGATCGTGAATAAGTTGGCTGAATGGTAAATGACGCACCTAAGTTTGCGATTCGGCGCAGCGTTCGAAAGCGGTATCCGAGATCACGACTCAGGCGGACAGGGTCGACCCCGATGACATCTGAAAACAAGTTTGTGGCCAGAGCCAACTCAGAGCAAGTTTGATTACAGACAAGAATTGGTTTTTTATTGACTGAATATAGAGCACATAGCTTTTCCGCTGATGGCAACCAGAGAACAAAGTCTCCAATATTATCAAGACGAATAAGAACTAATGAATTAGTTTGATCGCGCGCGGCAATAATAGCGGCTTTATCTAAAACAATAAATACTAAAAATCGGAATAAAGCAAAGACCCTCCGAGCAGAACGATTATTGACAAACCTCACTTTTTTGCAACAACCTTAATCTCATAAGAATAAATATCAGGGCTTTGCTTGTGATAAGCACTAGAAGTTATTCTATTCCAGAATAGACGATTTTTTTTGTAAAAAAATAGAAAAATCTTCTTAATAGATTTCCGCAGAAAACTGAGCCCTTCAGTCCCATCTCTGTCAACAAATTCTATAGTTTTGAAACCGGCCGCCATTAAAACATACTTGATACTTCCGCTAGTGAACAACCATTCATGCGTAAAATCTTCCCATCGCCAATATGATCCAGTATTCGATTGTGCATTCGGCACCATCAAAATTAACTTCCCTTCAGGTGCAAGCGAATCAAAAACTTTCATTAGCCTAGATATCATCTGGTCTTTTGGGAAATGCTCTAGAACATGACTCATAATGCAAATATCGAACTTCCTGCCATCTAGGAAATCTATCGTATTATCCGTATGATCATTTACATCGTAGATAAAAAAACCATCCCGTCGAGAAAAATCTATCGCTTTTGTATCGATATCTAAACCATACAAATTAGAAAATCCTTCGGACCTAAGTGCCCGTAATGTCTGCCCAAATCCACAACCATAGTCAAGTATGACAGCATCACGTGAATAGTCTGAAAGAATTTTTTTAAGCCATATTGGTAATTTAGAATTCTTATAAGCGCTTGAGTCCACATCCCTCAATTCAAAATAACCTTTTTCTTGCATAGCGATATGCCCTCCCTAATAAGCTTCGAAGCAAAAAATAGAGCACCCTTGGAAAACGTAAATTTTGACCGTAGAACGTATGATCAAAATTATAACGATCTGCCACCAAATCTTGAGCAATAGCAGTTGGATGTCGCAACTTACCCTTGCCAATAGAGCTTGTTGCCATTGCAGCTTGTGGACTATCAGCAGAAGCCGTATGCGTTGAATCTGGACCGAACCCGATGTTACTCACTAGATTGACATTAGGCGTTGCAGTTAAGCCGCCGTAGTGCCAGACGCTAGCAGTCCATGGGTATGCCCAAGAATTATCAATTTTCCCCGCATGAACGCGCTCAAAAATCTTGCTCCAATAACGTCGCTCAACGACATCCGGCATCTTCTGGCGCCAATCATCTGACCGTGACCAGTCAGGCCAAAACGGCACGTTGCCCTGATAGTGCTGCCAGGCGCGTCGCCAGGATGCCCAACCCCAGCAGTGGTTATATTTCGAAAAGTAGTAGGATGCTTCGCCGTGGTGCTGACCGTTTTGGAAATTATTGCCGGTAATCACTGACACACGCTCGTCGTCGGCATAGCGCTCGAGTAACTCATCGCAGAATCGGAAGAAATCAGGATGCGCAACGCAGTCATCTTCCAGCACAATCGCGCGCTCAACCTGACTAAATACCCAATCCAACCCCTGACTTACATTATTTTTTAAGCCTAGATTGCTCTCGGCATATTTACGATACACCTCGCACGGCCAATCCACATTTGCAACGATTTGGCGCACAGCAGCACAGCGCTCAATATCCGTCAGATGCCCCGCGCGAGGCCCATCGGCAATGATGAAAAGGTGTGAAGGTTGCTGCTCTCGCAAAACCGCAAAGGTCTTTTCCGTATGCTGCGGGCGATTGAAGACGATGTACGCGACAGGTGTCTGTTTCATAAATTCATCCAGCCGCTGAGAAAATCGCCCTCTTCCAAAGCAAAGGCATCAATAGGCCCCAAACCTTCTGGCCATCCATAAAATTAGGATTTGGATTATTTTGAAGCTGCCTCCAAGCCGCTTGAATGTTACTTGGCAACCGATCCATGCCAAGAGACTGCTCGATTTCAGACTTGAGTGGACCGCGCAGCCACTCATGCAGCGGTGCATTCCAACCAATCTTATCTCTACGACATCGAATTTCCTCTGGGAGAATATCCTTTAATGCATCCCGCATGATGCGCTTCGTGAAGCCTCCGCCCACTTTACTGGTCCAAGGCAATGAAAAGGTATAAGCAACAAGGCGGTAATCCATAAACGGCATTCGAATTTCGACACCGCTAGCCATCGAATAGCGATCATAATTTCTTAACAATGTTGGAAGAATGGTGATATGGAATATTTCATACAGAGATTTGGTGAGTGAATCAAAGCTCTTAAATCTTGGATCGGTTTGATCCTCAAACTGAAGCTTATAGTGTATGTATTCCCAGTCGGTTTTATTAAGAAAGCCTTTCAATATGTTTCTAGGGTATCTTAAATTAGACCTAAGCACAGAGATGATTTGTTGCTTAAGTTTTTTTCCAAATAAGTTTGTATTCGAAATGTGCAATTTACCAGTTGTCAGGCTTTGGATGATGGCATTTAGCTCTCTTGTTTGATTGCTGTTTGCATCTTTAAAAGCATATTCCAAATGACCATAACCACTAAACAACTCATCTGCTCCATGCCCATCAAGCGTCACCTTAATTCCTGCTTTTGAAATTGCTTTATAAGTTTCAAGCATTGGAGTTGCCAATGTCAGGTATGGATCTTCCACCTGATACATCGCGTCTAATACAGACCAATTACCCCCCACCGGATTAACTTCTACTTTTTGAAGTGGCACACCAATTTGATCCGTAACGATTTGTGCCCAGTGCGCTTCATCTAAATCACTATCTGGGTAATGAGCACAGAAACCATGTTGCCAATCATTTGCTTCTCTCTCGTGAATCCCAGCTTGCTTGACCAAATGAGCCATTGCAGAAAATGTAGCGCTGGAATCAAGCCCGCCACTCAAGGCCGTACCTATCCGAACGTCTGCCCGCATACGAATCTTTACGGCATCAAGAAACAGTTCTCGCCATCTTTCAACTTGATCTTCGTAACGAAATGATGGTTGTTCTAAGTGATCAAGCGTGTTCCACCAACGCCTTAAAATCATCTTACCATTCTTAAAATGGGCAAAATGACCAGGGGGCAGTCGGTTAATTCCCTTTATGACACAATCTTCAGTGCTCTCGTAATCAAAAAGATGCTGTAAATATAGGCTTGCTTTTTTACTTGGTTCGATTGAAGTTAAAAACGGATAAATAGCCTTCATTTCTGAAGCAAAAACAAGTTTTCCAGAACCTAATTCGGAATAAAATAATGGTTTTTTTCCAAAGCGATCGCGCCCAAAAAGTGCAGTTTTCGTTTCACGATCCCATAGACAAAATGCCCACATCCCATTACAACGCAATTGAAATGATGGTCCCTCTTCGATCAAACCACGAAAGAATACCTCCGTATCAGTTTGAGTTAAAAACTGATGCCCAACATCCTCTAGTCTTTTACGTAGCTCAATAAAATTATATATTTCGCCATTGAAAACGAATACATATCTTCCTTCCTTCGATAAAAATGGCTGCTTACCATTTTCGGAAAGATCCAAAATCGAGAGTCGTGCATGACCAAGCTCAACTGGCAACTCAGAGTCTGGAGACACCCATGTATCAGAATCATCTGGGCCACGATGCGCAATAGCCTTCAAATCCAAGAGGTTGCTTTTAGAAAGCCCAATCGTCCCAATCAGCCCACACATAAGAAAAATTCCTTTGATCTAGAACAGGAGGGTTGCGTGCTGTCTCCGTAGAGCCTGATGTGCTCGCCTTTCAGCCCCTGGACGATGAAGTTGCTCACCACACGGCTGTCGTTGGGATGCATACGCTGGCCGCAGGTATTGAAGATGCGCGCCTTGGTCCGCTTCGCAAGCCATACTAGCATGTTGATCGTCCCATGCACGCTGGTTTTGGTGGTTTGCACCGGGTCGTGCTGATAGCGAATCGGTGAGGCGGACAGGCTAGGTTGTAGATCTCATCTACTTCCACATAAAGGGGGGAAATCACGTCATGGTGCATCAACTTGAATTGGGGGTTATCGAGCGGGCGCAGGATGTTGTCTTTGGTGCCGGTGAAGAAATTATCTAGATCGATGACATCGTGGCCATCGCTCAACAAGCGCTCGTACAAATGCGAGCTAAGGAAACCGGCACCACCAGTGACGAACGTTCGAGTGCAGTTGGAGTAGTTTTTCATTGAGACAACGATTCCTTAAAAAAGACGGTATTCATGCTCTTGGCATAGGGTTCATACCCAACACTGCTCATCTCTAAGCGAAACCTCTAAATTATTGAACTTCTCCATAAGCATATCAGCAATTACATGCGTAGCTTTCCGAAGGTTATCTTCCTTAAGGACATCCCAACCTAAGTCAAGAGAGCATCCATTTGAAAAAACACTATGCACATATCGCTCTGCTTTGAAGGAGGAAGTACCTAAAGAGTTATTTAAACAACCAACTAGAAAAGATTCGATCATATCGATACCTTGCGAATCTAGGCACCTAAAGAACTCCGGCTCGCCTATCGCGTGCGCGGGTTTGCCCATGAGTTTAGCTTCAAGCAATGCGGTTCCTGAAACTGATAAAACACCCAAACACTCTAAAATCATTTGCTGAGAAGAAACTAATGGATCGACCAGCACAATCCTAGAGTCATTTAACAAATCTCTGTAGAAGCTTCTTGGACGGTCCTCAATCATCAGCGGATTTTCTTTAACCGCAAGAACAGTTCCATGCGGCAAAAATGGGAGAATATTTGCAATTGCCAATTCGTCGTTTAGACCCCTTCCCAATGTAAGAGTGCTGCTTTCTGGCCGATAATGGAGCGGATAATAAAAGAAGGGCACTGTAGGAACAGTCTTAATTTTGAATGGATACCCATATGTGATATGTAAATATTTTCGATATAACTGATTGAGATAATAAAGACTCACGCGCCAACATACATGTTTATAAAAAGCTTTTTTTTGAAAGTTACTTACATAAAAAAATTCGCTTCTCCATAATCGCAGTAGTGCTAAGAAAGTATTTTTGCTATGAATAATGATGTGCAAAAATTTATTTTTTTTCTCTTTTTTTATAAATTCAGCCTGAATTTGTGTTGCGCCGTAATATAGAGTAGCTGCACCATCACGAAATCTTTCCCTCCAGTCTTGAATATACAAGGAGGCATCTGTGGAAATTTTATTATTAAGATGGAAACCGGGATGAGTATATGTAGAAACATTACAAGACAAATCTTCTCTGGTTTGATTGTGCTTAGTATAAGCAACAAACTCTTGAGAAAAAAACCATTTATTCTTTAATCGTGAGTGAACTAGCGTGAACATAGGAATTGAGCGTGATTTACAAAGCGCATAGAAAATATTCTTTGCTAAGTAGTTCCGCTCAATTGTCCAAACAATTGCTGGCTTAAATTCATCCAAACATTGCTCAACTTTTTGAATATAGAAGTATAAGATTGCTGCTTTTTGCCTATCTGTCATCGGCTTATAGAACGGAGATCTTTCAAAACAAGAAAAGATATGATCTGATTTTTCTAAAACTCTTGACGATACTGATATTTTATTTTTTTGAAACCACTTCCTCAAATCACTTTCATAGTCAATTTCTGGGTTGTATTCATTTTGCCACTCTTGCAAGCCATCATTTGAATCAAATACTTTAGAGTTATATTCTATTTTGAGACGATTTAATTTATTTTTTGCCCTTCTTTCAATTCTCTGGTATGTATCTGCAATGAATACTGCTGCACTGCATTCATTGATTACATTTGCAATATGACTATTAACAGACATAACTAATTCTGTTTCCCACGGTTCGAAGGCTATCCCTAGGATATCTTTTCTTGGAATTTCTTTTTGAGGCATATTTAAGTTTTCATAATGTTCATTTTTAATGGGGCATTGAAAGCCGTTTACCTATATCCCATTCATGCCAAAAGCAAAGCTCTAAGAGTTACGAACTTTCTTTTTATAAACCCGCCACATCGATAGTTCGCAATATATACTTGAGCGATAGTCGCCTACATAAAATTGGCAAGTAGTTAACAACGCTGACATAACTTAAAAGTAGTCATCCGCTAGAATCTGTACTTCATCTAACAACCGTGGCATTTTAATTTTCATGTAATCTTCAAACCTATCACACTGCATGCGCATATCGGTTGCGCGACGTGCTGCCAATGCACCAGCAGCACTAGAACTGTTTCGAACTAATTTGGTTGTTGATAGGCCGACCGCATCTGCAAAGGCGAAAGCAAAATCAGCCTTACTCATGCCATCGCGCGAACCAAGATTAAAAACACCCTGCGGCTGTTTGACGATACAGCGCTCTATACAATCGCAAAGAGTACCTATGGCAAGAGGACTAAACTTTACATCATCAAACACATTAATCAACTCACCACGTTGCATGGCACCATAAAGCCAGTCCGTTAAGCTGGCGCGACCTTCCCGCACACTGCGTCCCACAAAATTAGTTCGCAAAATGGTGCTGCTGACCGTTCCTGCAATGAATTCACCCGCTAGCTTGGACATTGCATAGTGGTTACGGATGGTCACCTTATCCTCCGAATGAGGCCCTAGGCCGTCATAAAGCTGGTCCGAAGAAATCTGGATCAAATGACAACGAGCGCCCGTCGTCCGCATCCAGCCGCACATATTTTCAACCGGCTTCACATTGAGCAAATAAGCTTCTTGTGGATGAGTCTCGCAACGATCGACATCCGTCAGAGCTGTCAAGTTAATGATGATTTCTGGGCGAACTTGGTCAAGCGCGCGCATTGCTTGTTCATAGCTAACGAGGTCAACGTTGATATCAGCAGCGTGACTGTGGCCCAAGCTTGTTACGATATGCCCTCGCTCTTTGAGCAAAGGTACCAATGCACTTCCCAACAATCCTGTAGCACCAGTTACCAATACATTTGCCATAAACACTAAAGCTAATCGCCCCTCTTAGTTCTCAATGGAAAATGCTTTCGCACGAAAGAGCCCCAACAGCATAGCTCGCAAGATCACCCAGTTTGCGTACACACCTACACCAAACCTCGATTGGTCTTTTCTGTCACGAGTACTTACAGGAATCTGTTTTATATTCCAGCCAGATCGAACAGCCCGGATGACAAGCTCCGTCCCAATCGACGAGTAAGAGTGCAAACTATTAACACCCCTCAGTCTTGAAAGACGATATCCTTTCATGCCGCATAAAGGATCAGAGATACCCCAGAGCCTGTTAGCTAAGATTGAGAATAAAGTCTCAGAAAATCGCTGGAATCGGCCCCTAATACCAACCACTAGATCTGCACCATCCGACAACTCACATAGAACAGTTTCTATGTTTGTGGGCTGATGTTGGCCGTCACCATCAGCCGTGATTGCGAAGTCAAAGCCTTCTGCCACCGCCCTCGCCAGGCCACTAGCGAGGGCCTTGTCATAGCCACTATTTAATCTATGTGCCACTACTATAGCACCAGCGCCCCGCGCTAATTGTTCGGTGTTATCTGTCGAACCATCGTTAACTACAATCGGCACACCGTAGGCCGAGAAACCCGTCACAACTGCTGCAATCACTTCAGACTCATTGAATGCAGGAATAACGATGGCGACTCTCGCCAACTTCATCTTAGCGCTCATTCAATATCGCTAATTTTTAGATGCTCCCCAGCGGCTTTAGCATTGCGCAATTTTTTGCCGACTACTTCGTTGATACTGTAAGGTGGAAGTCCATCCATAGGACAGGGTCTCAAGACTTCTAGGTCTTTAGCCTCGATAACTTCACCTTCGCCCATATCATGGACCAACCGTACAGAGCGACGTTGTAGGATGACCGTTTGTGACTCATTCTCTTCTACTTTTTTAATGCCATTCCCTAAAGCATGCTCTAACTCACGGGTGCGATCAACCATGTCACGCCAGGTTCGTGGGTCCATCGAAAAAGCATGGTCAGGGCCGACGCGACTAACATCGTCCGTAAAATGTTTTTCTATCATTCGGGCGCCTAGCGCCACAGCACCGAGCACGGTTGCATGCCCCGGAGTATGGTCAGACAGGCCAAGCACCATTTCCGGATACATCGCTCGATAGGTCTTAAGCACATTAAGTTGGATGTGCTTGAAGTTGTCCAGGCTAGCCGTGTAGTTAGTATTGCATTGCATTAGGGCGAATTGGGGATTTATGGCCAGTGCGGCGCATACGGCGCGATACACTTCATCTGCTGTCGCTGCGCCTGTCGCCAAGAAGTAAGGCTTTTGTTTATTAGCAACACGCTCAATCATCTCTAGCCAAGTGATATCACCTGACCCTATCTTGTAAGCGGGCACATAAGCATCCAAATAGTCAACTAAATCCAGAGCATAAGGTGTCGTGAAAAAAGGAATACCAGCTTTTTCACAGGTTTCCTTCAGCGTCGCCGTCCAGTCCAAATTAACACTAGCAGCTTTATAAACATCGAATACCGAGTCCTTCCACTTTGCCTGATGCGACACCTGAGTCTCGAGACTCTTAAAACCGTGATCGCTCACAATGGATGCGGCCTGGAAATGCTGGAACTTGGCAGCGTCAGCTCCCGCTTCGGCCGCGAGGTAGATTAGGTCCTTGGCGCGCTCGAGATCGCCATCATGGTTAGCAGCGATATCAGCGATGAAATAGGTCGGGTATTTTTCGCCAATTTTTACGCCCTGCACTTCCAGAGTTGATTTAGGTGAATACATTATGAATCCTACTAGTTTAATAAGTCATCTGCGCGAAAGGAAATGCACATAATTTGGTCAATTGAATTGATTAGAGCCGGCATGATAGATTAGCTATTAGGCAGACTCGTAACGTTGCGGCCATTTTCATACTGGTAAATCAAGTTAGATACAGAATCAAGCGCCTCGAAAAAACTATCAAGCACCTCGGGCTTATGCTCCGTACAAACATAAACGCTAATACCTGGCCAAATTAGTTTTGCTGAGCATTGGTTACGAAACTATAGTTTGTGTAAATACTTAGCAAAACACAATGTTCTACCGAAAAGATCACTACAACAGTAGATTAAATTCTTATTCAAAATCATCCTCTGATTTGACCGGCAAAGCTTCATAGTCTTTTTGAAATACAATCATTTTTCGTGAGTGATAATTAATGCTTTTATCAAAAGGATTTAATTGCGCTTTGTTAATAAAGCATAAATTTCCGTTTGCCGGTTCAACGTACCACCGTCTTTCTTCGATAGAATGCATAATTCCTGAGTTTAAAACAATTCTTTCGAAATCTTGCTTGTAAGTAAAAAGGCCATCTTTATGAGAATATGGGGTTCTATAGTCTTTTTGCCCAACAAAATCCATAACCACTAGATACTTATTACAAACTCGGATTAACTCTCCTAAAGATTGAAGATACTCATTTCTACCAATCCAGTGCAATACTGACCATACCATTACAATATCAAAAGAATCCGTTTCAAAAGGCAGTTTGTGAGCATAAGAAGTTTGGAACTCTAGCCCTCCCGCCGTCCCAGCAGGATTTTTCTCAATATCCTCTTTCCACTTAGTTCTGAGTAATTCAACCGCCTTTTTGCTCGGCTCGACACCGACAGCTTTTATTGCTTTGTAATGCTTTTTCCAAGCGAATAAAAACTCTCCGTTTCCACATCCAACATCCAGAATATTTTTCACTTCGCCCACGATTGACTCAGGAAAAAAATAATCTCCATCATACCGGTCACCGAGATATGAACTAACATACCTGAATGACTCAGTCTCGAACTCATTTGTTTGAAGAGAAGCTTTAGCGTATTTATTTTTCATTCAATCTCTAATTCAATCGATTGAATCCGGCATGACATATAGGCCCCTTCAGGAGCGACATTACATCGCGGCCCTGCTCACACTCTTGAATTAAGCTGAAGACCGGATCAAGCGCCTCGTAAAATCTATCAAGCACTTCAGGCGTATGCTCCGTGCACACATAAACACTGTTACCTGCCAAATAGCCTTTACTCAGCATCTCTTGCGTAATCAGCGTTTTGTAAGCTATCGATTGCTCGCTTTTAATCGTGAAACCAGTCAACGCAGGCAATCCCCAATGTTCGATGCCCAAGCCATGCTTGTCTCCCAACTGCTGCCATCGTCGGCGGATATCGAGGCCTGTCTTAGTAATTTTCTCCCAGGATTTTTCACGCGCCATCACCTCAAGAGTTTTGAGGGCAGCGGTCGGCCCAATACGTTCTGTCCAAAAAGTACTGCTGATAAAAGTTGACTGCGCCGCTTCCATAATTTCACGCCTTCCAATGATTGCGGTTATCGCATACCCATTACCAAGCGCTTTTCCGAACATCGCCATATCAGGTTCAACGCCGTACTTCAGATGCAATCCACCGAAGGTTTCGCGGAAGCCGGAGGTACATTCATCAAAGATCAGAACAATATTGTGCTGTGTTGCGAGATCGCGGACTTTGTGTAAAAACTCATTCTCTGGTTCCATATTACGCACAACTTCCATTTTGATAACACCAATCTCGTGCGCATCAACCAAAGCCTGGAGCTCTTTAAAGTCGTTGTACCGAAAAGGAAATACTGTTCCTTTCAGATTACGCGGCACGCCATTAGGCTCAAGGCCCGGCAGCAAATGGCCGTCCAAACTTTTATCATCGCCTAAATTGGCAGACAGATACCAGTCATGCCACCCGTGGTAACCGCAGATCGCGATTTTATCTTTTCCAGATGCCGCACGAGCAATACGAATCGCGATTGCATTCGCTTCTCCACCGCTACGGGCAAAACGCGCCATATCTGCCCAAGGGTGGAGTTCAATTAACTTTTCTGCCAGATAGACTTCTTCCGGGCAATTCAATGTACTCATATTGCCCGCCTGCATAGTGCACAGAACTGCTTCATCCACCTCAGGATGACCGTAACCCAGTGTATTGGTACCTATACCCATGATGGACATGTCGATGTATTCATTCCCATCGAGATCCCAGACTTTACAGCCTTTCGCTTTGCTGAAATATGCCGGCCATTGATCAGGCAAGAACATCTCGGCGCGCTTGGAGAGCAGCATATTGCCGCCCGGAATGACTTGCTTGGCTCGTTTCCAGAGTTTTTGACCTGTCCCCATCAAAGCGCCTTCATTCCGAATGATGGTTTGATTCGTAGCAAATAACTCAGGATGGTTTTGCTGCAGTTGCAGAACTTGCTTCCATGAAAAATGGATTTCAGGAGAAAAATGCGCAAAGACATTACGAATAACTTCGAAATCTGCACGTTCGTCAACTGTCCAGCGAAACGATGAGAAGTCAATATCACTTGAAACCGAACCCAGCTGAAACTCGCCTGAATTGTAAATATAGGGCATAACATGCTCTCGATCATATCGCGAAGTTGCATTTTTGCCTGCTCGATGAAGCGCATCAATACTAACAACTGCAATATCTAAACCATCTGGAAAGGTTGGAGGATTAGAGTTATCCAAATAATCAACTTCGGAATCCATGAACTTTAAAACACACCCATCGACCAGCAATGGGTCAACCAGAGGGCAATCCCCTGTCACGCGAACCACTACATCCGCATTGGATGCATGCGCGGCATCAAGATAGCGCTGAAGTACATCATCTTCACTGCCACGAACACAGAGGTAACCCAGTTTTTCAACATGTTCAGCAAGGGGCTCATTTTTTTCATCAAGCGAAGTAGCAACAACAATCTGATCAATTTCTTTCGCACGGGAAAGTCGCGAAAGAAGGAGTTCAATCATCGGCACACCACCAATTGGCTTCATGACCTTATTGGGTAATCGGGTGGAGCCCATGCGCGCTTGGACAATGGCGACGACCTTCATAAATAATTCCAGTTGAAAGGGTTAATCAAATCCAGATCTGTAGAGCGCATGAATGAAGTATCGAATACATTTGCTTGATTCTGCGCCGCCAGCAATATCTCGCCTAGCTGTGCCGCACTATCAACACCAACGATAACTCTATCGACTCGTTCAAGAGAAATAGGGTAAGCCAGACTTGCGGCCAAAGCAGAAGTTCCGGATTTTTTTAAATGCTCGTGCCACTGATCCCAAAGACTTGACCAGCGCGAGAACTTTTGAGGAATCTTGATTCGTTCCATCAACAAAAGTCCCTGTAAAAATGCCGAACGGGTATGAACCTCAACGCCATCATCTTTCAGACGATCTAACCAACCGCTAGATTCTAGGCGTCGATCGACAACATTGAGCGGCGCCTGAACTAAATCGATTTTGATTTTGTTACAAATCACCTCAAGCTCATCTGGGCTATAGATTGAAACCCCAATCTTCTGAACGACACCGTCATTTTTGAGATCAGCTAGAGCTTGAATCAGTTGCGTACCTTTCGAACCCAACAAATCTTGAGTTCGATGCAACAACAATCCATACAGTTTTTTCTGCCCCAATCGTCTCAGTGAGGCCTCTACCTGATCTCTAACCCAGCGAGCGATATTGCTTTGATCGGCCGACAATGTTGGTAGCTTAGTTACAATCCGAAAACCATCGACACCCGCCTTACCCAAAACCTCCTCACTGGTTCCATAGGCAACTGCAGTGTCTAAAACGTCAAAACCATTTTCTTCCGCTAGCCACAAAATACGTTCAGCTTCATACAGATCAACTTGTCCCACTTTGTTAGCAACCCCGTAATCCAACCCAAACTGAACCGTTCCGAGTGCTATTTTTCCCATTTTAAAAACGCTTTACAAACCAATCAGAATAAAAATATCGTTATCGAATCAATTATTAAATGCGATGCCAAAATTTGTATACGAACACCCACATAATTTTTTACTTAAACAAAAACGATTAAAAGCCGGACCCGAACCCATTTCTAAATTATCAGAGCAGATTACTTGGGATTTTTGTTCGGTGAATATCATGTTTAGTTCACTTGTAGTGTGCAGATCTGTATGCAATGAATCATGTAAGAAAATATCAGGATATCCATATTCAACAATAGCTTTGGGGATGTTCTGTAGTGAATCGCCAATACGCAAAGTCCATGCATCGCGAAGAAAGTCAGGGATAAGCCAACCAATGCTCATGCCATGTAAATTTGTAGAGGAGCCATCTTGCCGCAAGCCTCCGTCGGGTGGGATATCAAAAGATATTAACCGCGCCCCTACTCCGTCTTTCAGATCATTATTTCTTAGTGCCAGTAATATCAGAGATGTTGACTTACCCGCAGCAACACCAGTTTCAAATACTAGCTTAGGTTTTTTTAGACGCACGATTAAATACATTGTAATCGAATGGAGCCTTAGATCACCCGCATCTGACAGTCCATTCAAAACTTTCAGACGATCACCAAATATCCCATGAAACTTTTCTTCGTCACTGTATTCGTGAATAATTTTTTTCACTTCAGCAGCACTTGAATTTGTAACTGTTGAAATAAATTTCAGATATTCTTCATCATTTGAAAGACAAACAGATTTAGATCTTTCACGCTTGTCATTTGGCAAGTTATCAATGCATGTCATCGTTTTTTCAGCGGTTTCTTTGCCATACTCAATAACGGCAGAATTCATAACGGATCTCCATCCACTTTTACTTAGTTGTAATCGAATAATATATCCAAAAAAAATAACGGATTGAGACTATAAAAAGAAGAAATGGAACAACTCCTAAAATACTAGTCAATCCGCGCGTGTTTGAAATTGGAAAAATTAGTTCATTTTTTAATGGATAGAGGAGTGATTTAATTTTTCTTTTGTAAGTCCACTCAGATTGATTTTTCTTGTAAATTTCATAGTCACTTTTACCATACCTTTTCCATCTTTCCACTAAACTTTCAACACTGTCATATCCAGCTTCATAAACGAAAGAGTTTGCTATGGAGAACCTATATCCCATTGAAGCTAAGCGATCGCATAAATCACCATCATCCGAATGACTCATTGCAGGATCATACGGGTATTTTTTAAGCAAAGCAGTTTCAAATAGAGTTGGAGTGCCAATTACATGTCTTTCACCTGGGTAATATCTTGCTTTTTTGTATACATTCAACGCCCAAGAAAAATAGTTTTTCTTGGGGCTTTTTATATATGTCATCGCAGAGACGCCCGCATAACTTCCATTTTTAAGCGTTTGAATCATGATTTGCAAAGATCCGAGTGGAAGAATATTGTCTGCCCCCCAGTTCAAAACATAGCGTGTTTTAACTTCTTGAATGCCAATATTTCTAGCGACTGCTAGCCCTTTGCGTGGGTCTTTGAGAATTTTTTCACAATACTTACTTGCAATTTGCACAGTATCGTCTTCTGAATCTGCATCGACCAAAATAATTGACTCTACATTACTTTCGACCAAACTAATCAAGCTTGCTTCAATTGTCTGAGCGGCATTCCATGTGCAAACCACTGCAGTTACGTCGCAATTTGGGCTCACTTAAATCTTTCCAATAAAGTCTCGATGCGCATCAATCCAAGCCTGCAAATCGTTATTGCTCATCCATTCCGGGTTGGAATCGCTCGCATAAACGAAGCCTTCTGGAACCTTCACGCCATCCTTAATACGCTTTTGGTCATTGGCCCAGTCGTTAATCTGCGGCAATATCTTGAAGTGCTCGGGGTACTCATAGGTGAAGTAGGAATCTTCCGCGCCGATCATTTGCTCATGCAACTTTTCACCCGGGCGAATGCCGACAATCTCATGTTTTGCGTCAGGCGCAATAACACGCGCAACATCGATGACTTTCATCGATGGGATTTTCTTAACATAAATCTCGCCACCTAGCATGTCATCAAAAGCTTGCCACACCAACTCCACGCCCTGCTCCAGCGTGATCATGAAGCGCGTCATGCGCGCATCGGTAATGGGTAACGCGCCGCTATCTTTGATCGACATAAAGAACGGGATCACAGAGCCGCGTGACCCCATCACATTGCCGTAGCGCACAACCGCAAAGCGCGTATCGTGTCCTGCCGCATAGGAGGAATTGCTGGCAACAAACAGTTTATCGCTAGCCAATTTTGTTGCGCCATACAGATTGATTGGACTACTGGCTTTGTCGGTTGAAAGTACGACTACGCGTTTCACATTTTGATCAATACAAGCATCGATCAGGTTCATCGCGCCATTGATATTTGTTTTAATGCACTCGAAGGGGTTGTATTCAGCAGTCGGCACGATCTTGGTCGCAGCCGCATGTACCACATAATCTATGCCATCCAGTGCGCGATAGAGGCGATCTTTATCACGAACATCACCGATGAAAAACCGCACACGCGGATCATCACCAAACAACTTCGCCATCTCCCATTGCTTCATCTCGTCGCGCGAGAGAATCACCAATCGTTGCGGATTATATTTATTTAGTGTCATTGGAACAAAGCTATGTCCGAATGAACCAGTGCCGCCAGTGATAAGAATTGATGAGTTTTTTAAGAGGCTATCGTTCATAGTATTTGGAGAATATTTTTTGATATCTGTTTAATAACGTGTTTTATCTTAATCGAGAATTTTGAGGTCTTTAAGTTCACTTGATTCTCAACAACCCCTTTCTAAAGGATATTTTAATAGTCTAAAGCAGCATTTGGCTCAAACCCAACCTGGCCTGGATATCCGTCATGCGGTAATTGAAACCTAGTTGAATTTGCTGGTAATTCCAGATTTCATTACCTGGGCGTGAGTGCATCGATTCAGTGTCGTTGTTAATACCATGCGTTGGCAAGCGACGCATAGAAAGTACTAAAAAGTATCATTTTTATCGCCATACTTCCTTGACCCTAAGATAATTTTCAAAGAGTGAAAATTAAATAGCGTATTGTGATTAAAGATACAGAACTCAACTTTATTATTATTGCAAAATTAATTCCACGTAACTGAGTAAATGTATGAAGAAATAGCTGATTAAAGATTCAACATGACTCGTTAACCAAAGATAATATAGATTTTATTATAGGTTTCTCATCAACACTAAAATAAGCAGGTTTAAATTCAACCATGTCATCACCAATTTGATCACCAAAAAATGGCAGATAATTAAAACCAGAAGCAAGAGAAATCAACAATGGGCCGTGACGAAAATCAGTTCTCGGTGATATTTCAATTAGTGTCGCGTCCTTAGGTAAATACAAAGAATTTAGAAGTGCAGAACCACTAACACCTGCAACAATCTTAGCAGAGGCAAAGATGGATAACTGCTCAGCAAAAAGGAATTTTTCGGGAGACACGACTAGGAAGCCAATTTTTTTTAATTCTTTAACTAGAGAATCTTCATTAACCAAAACTCTACCCGTCGAATCATCAGAACTTCGAGTTACCCAAATAAATTTCGGCTTGTGATTTGAACACAAAACAGCATTATGTTGATGACGCATTAGCTTTACACCTAAATAGTGCGGATAATGATAAAGATCATCATTTACAACCAAACCAAATAAATGTTCAATAGCGTTTTTTTCAACAGCCTTTAAATCAACAAAACTCCCAAAGAGGCCATACTTAATTCCATATAAATTTGCAAAAGAAACAAATAATCTAGAAAAAGAAACGTCTAAAAAACTCAGATTAAAAACAACATTATTCTTTTTTGAAATAAAAATAAATAATGGAAAATATTCAATCAACAAATGACCATAGCCTCCATAACCACCATCATCAAAAGAGACAACGACATCTTTTCCGCAATAAGAAAAATTTAATTTCTCAAAAATTTCCTTTGGCAAATGGAAATTACATTCTGACGGAAAATAAAAATCTAGGTTTCCCTTAAACTTATCTTCCTCATTTAAAAAACCAATCCAACCGAAGATGAATCTAAGATGTGACTGGTATAAAAGAAAGTGGAGATGAGAAGGTATTTTTTTATAGTACCTTTTTAGAAAAATAAAATTAAATTTTCTAAATGACAAACAAACTAAAAAAAACCTACAAACAAACCAATAACTTCCCCTGTAAGGTCTCACATTAAACAGAGGGTTTGAAATAGAATAATTAGGGGCGAAAATATCGCTATAAATTAATATTTTTTTTATAAAACCAAACACGCAGACCTACTTAAAAATTTATTAAGAATAACGAAATATTCTCAGCACTAAAATGAAACATAAAATAACCAAAAAAATATAAAAACAATAAACATATGAACATCGAAAATACCAAAGCATTAGTACTCGATTATGGAAGCTTCCACATTGATTGAAGTAAGGATCTTTCACCATCTTCAGTAACACAAAAGCTTTCCCTTGCATGTAATGACCTGACATCATTATTAATCAGGCAATCTCCATCATCCAATCTTATACGATAAATACCTTCTGTCTCTCTTCGCAACTCTAGAAATTCGAAAAAATCGTTTAACATTTTAGAAAGACGACTATTATTAGCCTTAGTCCTGTAAAAATTCCAATAAACAGTATTTGGGTTTCCAAGCTTTAGAATTGTAGTTCTGTTTTCGAATTCTTCATCACCCTTCTTAATAACCACTTCAGTAGAAATCAAAGCATCTAAGAGATCGGGATTTTCTTTTTTTAAATCCAAAACTAAGTCATCAAGCATGTATATGAGCTGTTCACCTCCAGATCTTGCCTGCCTTTGCATCAAGAATAAATTTATTTCTGGAGGATTATTGAACCATGCGTTGTCGGTATGAAATGGTTGAGCTGTATAAGAATATGCATAAGCTTTCTCAAATTCTTTTTTATTTGTAATCTCCCACCAATCTGACGCGGATAATCTTGAATCATGTGTAAAATGTCTCTTATCATGAATCCACTCTTTCTTAAGTAATTCAATCCAATCAGTCTTGGTAAAATTTTTAGAAATTGCCGATCTTATAATCACGGGAAAACCACTTAGATAAACTTCTTTTACAAGGTCTAAGACATTCAATTCACTTAATTCGCACATGTTATATTCTTTTAGCATACCACTCCTTCAAGATAAACTAATTAATCGTATATTTATTTAACAAACGACAGCATTCTTCACTACTGTTGAACATCATTACATCCAAGATAGATAAATTTTCAATAAAATATTCATCAAACTGCGTATAACTAATTTTTTCAGGTTGAAGAAACGAAAGCCTTAGATTATTTTCACTAAATTGAATAGGGTCATAAAGACCCCTTCCTCCAGGCAGATTAATATATTGTTTCGCGTTAAGCTGGCTACAGATATCTAATAATTTTTCCTGCCCATGATTATTATCATTTATTTTCAAATTCGACGAAATGACAAAATCAGGCGTCAAATTAAATCTATTACTTAGTTTATATATTGAATTTTTAAGGTAATCGAATAAATTATCATTCTCAAAATAAATAATTTCTTCAATTAATTTAATCGCAGTATTAAAATATGGAGCTTTTTTATATGCGCCATGTATGCGCCGTATTAATTTTTCCCTTGAAAATGAAACTGCAATTCTTTTTTCTTTTATTTCAGTTAAACTACTCGATGACTCTAACTCTATTGAAATATAACTATCCTTGCCATTTACTATTATTCGATTTCTATTTATCCATCCTTTTTTTGTATACTGTAAATTATCATAAATCACAAAAATATCAACTGCTGATATTAGCTGAAAATATCCTAAATACGGAAAAAAATATGGTTGCATAACTGCTATTTTCGTCATATAGCACTAACCCCTAATTAATTCAATTACACTCTGAATATCCTTTTGTGTAAGATCATCATATAAAGGTAAACAAATTACCTTTTGTGAAACACTTTTCGCAATTTGAAGATCTTTTTCTACCGGACGAAACTTTTTTCTATATACAGAATACTCTGTAATCAAGGGATAAAAATACCGTCGCCCATACACGCCATTAGCTTTCAATTTTTCATATAACTGATCACGCGTTTGCGGATAGACATCTTCCACAAAGATAGGGAAGTAACTGTAGTTGCTTTTCCTCGGCGAGGGCGGTGCGTGGCAGCGAATGCCGGGGATATCCCTCAGACCTGTACGATACGCAGCATCAATGGCTTTGCGCTTTTCAATCTGTTCATCGATCCGTTGCAGTTGCAACAAGCCGAGTGCAGCGCTGAATTCGTTCATCTTACCGTTGATGCCGGTTTTAGTAACACTGACTTCGTTTTCAAAGCCAAAGTTTTTCAGCTGATCGATGTTGCGCTTAGTTTCGGCATTCGGGCTCACAATTGCGCCGCCCTCGAAGGTGTTGAACACCTTGGTGGCGTGAAAGCTTAGCACCGATAGGTCGCCGTGGTTCAGCACACTGCCGCAATGACACTGCACACCAAAGGCGTGTGCCGCATCGTAGATCACCTTGAGGTTGTGCCGCCTGGCAATGGCATCGATTGCATCCACATCACAGGGGTGACCATACACATGCACGGGCATGATTGCCGTGGTCTTGGGCGTAATTGCCGCTTCGATTTTTCTGGGGTCAAGATTCAGCGTAATCGGATCAATATCGACAAACACTGGCTTGATGTTGTTCCACAACAATGAGTGCGCGGTGGCGACAAAGGAATACGGTGTGGTAATGACTTCACCGGTGATATTCAGCGCCTTCAGCGCGGTAATCAGTGCAATAGTGGCGTTCGAGAACAACGAAATGTAAGGCACATCCAAGTAGTCACTCAGCGCCACCTCCAACTGCTTGTGAAACGGCCCTCCATTGGTCAGCACCTTGTTCTCCCAAATCTGCTCGAGATAGGGGATTAAGTCTTCCAGCGGGGGAAGACTGGGTTGGGTGACAAAGATGGAAGGTTTACTCATTTTTATTCCTGCAACAGCGAGAGTTGATAATCGCCGTAGGAGTTTTTATTCAACTCACTAGCTGTTTTTTCGATCAAGTATCGAATAACCCATAAACCGATGCAGCCAGGACCACCTTTGATAAGAAATCGTTTCATGATGCTCGAGCCGCCATCGCTTTAAACTGCTGACTGCTGGCGGTGAGTTCGTCATAGGTGCCGCTGGCTTTAACCTCACCCCGCTCTAGCAGATAGATCTGGTCGCACTTGCGGACGGTAAAGAGGCGGTGAGCGATCAGAATGATGGTGATGTCATGGCCGAGGTTTTTCACCGCTTCCATTACCGCTTGTTCTGTTAAGTTGTCCAGCGCGCTGGTGGCTTCATCCAGAATCAGCACTTGCGGGTTATGGTAAAGCGCGCGGGCAATGCCGATGCGCTGGCGCTGTCCGCCGGATAAGCGTACACCGCGCTCTCCCACGGTGGTAGCGTAGCCCTGCGGCAGATCGTTGATCACAAACTCATGCAGATTGGCGATTTTGGCGGCACGTTCTACTGCTTGGTGGTCAATGTCGTTCCCATTCACACCAAAGGCGATGTTGGCAGCCACGCTGTCGTCGGCCAGATAAATCTGCTGCGGTACATAACCAATGGCGCGCTGCCACTGGCGGCGATTAGCGGCGGTTATGACTTGGCCGTCGATGCGTAAGTGACCTTGTTGCGGTTCGAGCAGCCCTAGAATGACATCCACCGTGGTGGTTTTGCCACTGCCGGTGACACCGACAAAGCCCACCGTGCTGTGCGCAGGGATGGTTAGATCAATGCCCTTGAGCGCCGGTTGCGCGGCATTGGGGTAGCGGTAACTGACTTGGTTCAGAGAGATGACTTGGTTCAGCGGGAGCGGGCTAATGTGGTCGTGCTGGGTATCAGCGGCTTGCAAGTTAATGAGGTCTTGGTGCAGGGCATCCAGCGCCGGGCCGGCAAAACGCAATTGGGTGAAGGCCCCGTAGATTTGTTGTAGCGCGGGCATGAGGCGATAGCCGGCAAAGGCATAGAGCGCGATGATGGGCAGTGCGCTTGCAAAACTACTGCTTTTAGTTATCAGGTACAGCATTACCAGCAGAATTCCGCCAAAGGCGATCGCTTCGAGCGCAAAGCGCGGCAGTTGGGCGATGACTTGAACTGTGGCTTGGCCCTTGGCGTAGATTTCAGCGGGTTTTGCGAAGCGTTGGATGTAGGCCTGCTCTAAGCCGCCCACTTTCACTTCTTTGGCCGCGCCAAAGGCTTCACTTACGGCGGTAAAGCGTTCTTTGTTTGCATCAATGCTCGCTTGTCCTAGGCGTTTCAGCCAACCGCTCATCACGGCGAAGATGCCGGCATAGACCAACCCCAGCACTACGCCAACACTGAGCGCCAACAGCGGGTCGACGATGAGGAGCGAGATCAGCAACGTCAGCGCGACCGTGCTTTGCGCTATGAGCGTCATCAGCGGAGTCAAGCAACCGCCGACCACAGCGCCGACTTCCGAGAGGATGGTTTTACCAAGATCGGCGCTGTGGCGGTTTAAAAACCAACTGTAGGGCTGGTGGAGGTAGCCTTCTACCAGTCGCTTGCTGATGCTGCATTCGCGCATCAGCGCAAAGCGGTTTTGCGCGTAGCTGGTGAGCGCCTTGAAGGCCAACGAGATAACTAGCAGCACAAAGACTACTATCCCGAGGGCGAATAGGAACTGCTTGGGGGTGTCTATGCCTAGGGCGCCGGCGGCTTGGAAAGCGGTATTGAGCACGGTATTGGTCTGCACAAGCTCAGGGTTGGCCAACACCGCCATGAACGGCAGAATGGAAACCACACCTAGCATATCCAGAAAAGCCATGATCAAGATCATGCCCATGAGCACACCCGCGCGCTTCCGCTCGGGCGGTGTTAACAGGGCTAGAAGTTTTTTGAGGGTGAGCATGCGAGTGGGGCTATAACTGTCAGCTAAAAAGTACTTATTCCAAGCTCACATTGACTTGATAGCCATTAGCTTTGAGCAGCGCATGGCGTTTGGCTTCTAGAAGGTCACTTTCGACCATTTCTTGGCACATTTGCTTGACGGTGATTTCAGGCGTCCAGCCCAATTTTTCTTTGGCTTTGTAAGGATCTCCTAAAAGAGTCTCTACCTCTGTGGGACGGAAGTAGCGAGGGTCGATTTTAACGATGGCCTGACCGACTTGTAGTGCGGGTGCTTGATCGCCTGCGATGCTTTCAACAACCCCGACTTCATCAACACCCTGACCTTCAAAGCGCAAGGTGATACCCAGCTCTTTCGCGCTCCACTCAATGAACTGGCGCACGCTGTATTGCACGCCAGTGGCAATCACAAAGTCTTCGGGTTGGTCTTGTTGCAGCATCATCCACTGCATACGCACATAGTCTTTGGCATGACCCCAGTCGCGCAGGGCGTGCAAGTTGCCCATGTATAAGCACTTATCAAGGCCTTGTGCGATATTGGCCAATCCGCGGGTGATTTTGCGGGTTACAAAGGTTTCGCCACGGCGAGGACTCTCGTGATTAAACAAAATGCCGTTGCAGGCATACATGCCATAGGCCTCGCGGTAGTTCACCACAATCCAGTAGGCATAAAGCTTGGCCACGGCGTAAGGGCTACGTGGATAAAAAGGTGTAGTTTCCTTTTGTGGCGTTTCTTGTACCAAGCCATAAAGTTCACTGGTACTGGCTTGGTAAAAACGGGTTTTCTTTTCTAAGCCGAGGATGCGGATGGCCTCCAGCAGGCGCAGGGTGCCAATGGCGTCTACGTCGGCGGTGTATTCGGGGCTTTCAAAGCTCACGGCCACGTGGCTCATGGCCCCCAGGTTGTAAATCTCGTCAGGCTGGGTTTCTTGGATGATGCGAATGAGGTTGCTGGTGTCGCTCAAATCACCATAGTGCAATTTGAAGCGGGCATTCTCAATGTGAGGATCTTGGTAAATGTGGTCTACGCGCTGGGTATTAAAACTGCTGGCACGTCGCTTAATCCCGTGGACAGTATAACCTTTTCCAAGCAAAAATTCGGCTAGATAAGAGCCGTCTTGACCGGTGATGCCGGTGATGAGGGCAACTTTGGGGGATTTTTGGGTAACAGAATTCACAGGCTTGTTTCCAAAGTTTGCGTGGTATGGTGAGCCAAAAAGTCTAGATAGGCGGCTTTAAGGCCGTCTTCTAACGTAACCTTGGCATGCCAGCCCAGCGCGTTGATTCGGCTACTGTCCATCAGCTTGCGTGGTGTGCCGTCGGGCTTTATTGGGTCAGTTTGGATTTGACCTGTGTAGCCCACAGTTTGTGCTACGGTTTGAGCCAACTGCAAAATGGTGACGTCTTGCCCACAACCCACGTTAATGTGGCTGAGCATAGTCTGGGTGTGCTGAACATGGTCGATCTTTGGCAAATTCATGACGTGCACGCTGGCTGCGGCCATATCATCCACATACAAGAATTCCCGCCTGGGTGTGCCCGTGCCCCAGATAGTGACGCTAGGGGCCTGACTAACCTTAGCCTCGTGAAAGCGAAGAATGAGTGCTGGGATGACATGGGAGTTTTCAGGGTGGTAATTGTCACCTGGACCATAAAGGTTGGTGGGCATGACGCTACGATAGTCTACTCCATGGCTGGCGCCGTACTGGCGGTTATAACTTTCGCAAAGCTTGATGCCAGCGATTTTGGCAATGGCATAAGGTTCATTGGTCTCTTCAAGTGAGCCGGTAAGCAAGGCATCTTCGCGCATGGGCTGCGTGGTCAGCTTGGGGTAGATACAGCTGGACCCCAAAAACAACAACTTATTGACACCGCTTTGAAAGGCTGCGTGAATGACATTGGTCTGCATCATCAAATTTTGGTAGATGAACTCGGCAGGGTAGGTGTTGTTGGCATGAATTCCGCCCACCTTGGCTGCGGCAAAGTAAACCTGGTCGGGCTTTTCGGTGGCAAAGAATGCGTTAACTGCAGCTTGGTTAGTTAGGTCTAGCTCTGCATGGGTACGAGTGACAATCCTCTCAACTAGATGGCCTTTGGTAATCAAATGGCGCACAATGGCCGCTCCCACCATGCCCCGATGGCCTGCAACGTAAATTTTGGGTTGCATGCTCAAGTGGTGGCCCTGCCGTAGGTGTCTTCAAACCGCACAATATCGTCTTCGCCCAAGTAGCTACCTGACTGCACCTCGATGATCTCAAGTGGAATGTTGCCGGGGTTGGCCAAGCGGTGCACTTCGCCCAAGGGAATGTATGTAGACTGGTTTTCGATGAGGCTAAGTAGTTTGCTACCGTTGGTGATTTCGGCAGTGCCTTTGACGACGATCCAATGCTCAGCCCGATGGTGGTGTTTTTGAAGGCTGAGGCTGGCGCCGGGTTTGACCTGAATGCGCTTGACTTTGAAACGGCCACCTTCGTCGATGCTGTCGTACCAACCCCAGGGACGGTGCACTTTGCGATGTAGGGTGTGTTCTTCGCGCTTTTGCACGGTGAGTTGGCAAACGATGTCCTTTACGTCTTGGCTATTGGCCTTGCTGACCACCAACACAGCGTCGGGGGTTTCCACCACCACCAAATCGCTCACACCAACCAAGCTGACCAAGCGACTAGTGGCATGCACTAAGTTGTTGTTGCTGTTGTGCGCTAACACATCGCCCACATGGGCGTTGCCTTGTTCGTCTTTGGGTAGGACATTCCAGACCGCGTCCCACGCACCTAGGTCACTCCAACCTGCGTCCAGCGGCACCATACCGATGGGCTGACTGCTGCCGGGACAGTGCTCCATGACCGCGTAGTCAACTGAATCAGAGGGGATGGCGGCAAATTCGGCCTTGCCCGGGCGCACAAATTTGCCGTCTTGGGTTTTGTTGGCCCAAGAGGCTTGGGTGGCCTGTAAAATGTCTGGGCGAAATTGCTCCAAAGCCTGAAGCCACAGGCTGGCTTTGAGTACGAACATGCCGGCGTTCCAAAAGTAGTCGCCTTCTTGCAGGTATTGCTGGGCGGTGGCTAGGTTGGGTTTTTCGACAAAGCGTTGCACGGTATGCGCGGGACTGCCTGGCTGCGCATAGGCCTGAATATATCCATAGCCAGTTTCGGGCTGAGTGGGCTTAACGCCCAATATGACGATGGTGCCGTCTGCGGCGGTTTGTATGGCTTGTTGCAGGGCGGTGGCAAATGCCGAGCTGTTGGCCACAGTTTGGTCGGCCGGGGTGACTACCAGCACTGAGTCTTGGCCATCTTGTGTGGCAGCCAAAGCCGCCAGCGTGAGGGCTGGGGCCGTGTTGCGCCCCACGGGCTCTAGCAATGCTGCTCCCAATGCAATACCTGACTCACGCAGCTGCTCAGAGGCCAAAAATCGGTGATCTTCGCCACTGACAATGAGCGGAGCGTCTATTTGGATTTCGTCGTTACCCAAAGATGCCAAGCGCTGGGCGACTTGCTGGAACAGGCTGTCATTGCCCGTGAGACACAAAAACTGTTTAGGAAAACCAGTGCGCGACAGAGGCCACAGACGGGTCCCTGAGCCGCCACACAGAATGACAGGGGTGGCATGAATAATGGTCACTTAGGCGTCGCCTCCAAATATATTGCAAGGCAAACCGAATCCGTCACATCTGCCGAGGCCTCAGCCCGCAGGGCTGCAATTTCGGTCTGCAGGGCTTGGTATTCGGCCAGCTTGCGCTGCAAAAATTGGCCCGTGAGAGCGACCTTGGTGGCCAGGCCTTGGGGGGTGAGTACGTAGATGTAGCCAAACTTGTTTTTGCTCTGGCTAAAGTTGCCCACCTTGACCAAGCCTTTGGCTATGAGTGCCTTGAGGCAGTAGTTGAGCCCGCTGGTGCTCATGTCCAGCTGATGGGCGATATCGCGCTGGGTGAGGTCGGAGTTGGCCTGCAGTATGCGCAAAACGCGGTAGGTGGTGTCTTCTTGTAGCTGGGTGCGGAGGGTCATTTTGGTGTGAGGGTGATGTTTTGTCACGCTACCGCCCAGCCGCGTGGAAAGTAGCAAGTCTGGGAGGGTGTTTGCGCAGAGCAAACGATTTGTTCAGTTTTGAATGATTGTAGCTGATTACGCTGGGTTTGGATGACAAGCGGAACAAATATTTGCCAAAAAGATGTGCATCTGACGACATACTACTGAGAACAATTTGAGTTTCTGTAAATTGTGACTTTTTCATATTGATTCTCCTATTGTAAATACTGCCATAAACAACAGAAAACTCAACTTTTTAAATGTGCGAATCTAATGGGATACTACAAATGCAAGAATCAAATATTCAATTTTCTTAATTGTGGCAATTGAATCTGAATCTTTTGTACTGAGCCTAATAATTCAACCAGCAAGATGGCTCTTGATAAACCGTCAGGCAAAGTTTGAAGTTTTTCAAAGAAACCTATGAAACCCTTAAATGGCCCCTGAGTAATCGCGATCATTTCTCCGGGCTTGAACAGTTCATGCAAAGGTTCTTCTTTTGTACAACGTTGCTTTAAACAATCAACAATCGTTTCAGGTATTTCCACTGGGTCTGTTGAGGTTCCAAATCTAAGAAGCTGAGAGACCCCCCTAGTTGATCTAATCGGATACCAATTACTGGTGACATCAGATAAACGTATAAATAAATATCTTGGAAACAAGGGTTCAGTAGCAACTTGAATTTTGCCCTGTAATTTTTTTTCAACTTGGCAGGTTGGCAAGAAAACTTCAAAGCCTTGAGCTTCAAGATTTTCGAGAGCTCTGAATTCTTCTCTGACCTTGGTATGGATCACATGCCATTTCATAGCTAGGAGATTTTTCGTGATTTAATTTTTAGTTGTTAAGAGTGGCCAATTTTGATAATTAATTGGACGCTTTGTAAGCTTTGTAGCCTCGCTTACATAACATCAATAAAAGCCCCAAAAATAAACCTGCAAATAAACCTGCTATTAATACATTTGCACGCTTAGGTGAGACTTTGTTTTCTGGTGAATAAATCGGTGAAACCAATTTGGTTTGACGTCCGTCAATAGAAACAATTAGATCATTCAATTGAGTTATTTTATTTGTCAGAAACTGGACTTCATCACGAGTTGATAAGTAAACAGCCGTCACGGATGAGCCTGATTTATCAGCTTTTGCAATGAATGATTGAGCTTCCTGTAAACGCTGTGAATATTTCTGCAGTTTAGCTCTTGCCTCATCAATGATAGGTTCAGCAATGGCTTTTTGAGAATCTTTGACACTACGAAGAATGGATTCGGCACATTGTTTGGCTTGCTCAGGGCTGAGACCCTGTACCTTGAGCTCCACCATTTGAGTTTCTCTAATTATAGAGAACTTTGCGATTTTAGAAATAGATTGCGCAGCATTAGGTTTACCCTCATAACCACAATTAGCAATAACCGCTTGATCGTAACTTGAAGGCATTTTCATGCGAGAAATAAGAAGATTGGGATCCTCAAGGTTTGTTGCAGTAGTGCCGTCCCTCGAAAACTGAGCCATCTGTATTTGAGCAGTCGCTTCGTATTTGTTTGGAGTTTCAACAATACTAGTGACAGCGCCTAATAGGCCTAAAACACCTATTGCAAAAATCGTCTTCCAAGACTCAATCAAGAAATCAACAATATCTTTGAGGGAGATTTCATCTTCAATATTTGAGTTGAAATCTGGATTGATATTTTGGTTTGACATGGTTTTCATCCGTTTGATAATTTTTAATTATTATAACTAGTTACGTTACCAAATCAGGCCCAAAACTCCACTCTAGACGAAACGCGTTTCTTTAATAAAATTCCATGGGGGCTGGTGTGACCTTAAGCCCATAGTTTTCATATACAGCACGGGCTCTGGGCATGTGCCAAAAATGGGCGCCCAAGTAGATATGAGCAATACCTTCTTACTTCAGCATTTTGGCTGAAAACGCTGCATTTTCCTCGGTGGTTGTTGATTGCTTTTCTACCCAGCGAGCTTGAATCTGGAACTCATTGTTCAAGATTTTCTGAGTTAACTATGCTTCTGTTAGTTCATTGCTTGATGTGGCGTCAGGAGCACCACCAGCAATTAATATAGGAAACATGTTGCTTGGGACAAAAAACGCCATATCTGACTCTTTCCATGGCTCGGGCTTCGATATTTTGGTCTTGATATTGTGGGTATTCCATGGCACCAATTCTGCGCCCGCCACCCAAGATCACAATCGCTTTTTCTGTCCCTGGCTTTGAAGAATTAGTCGCGCCAAGAGGTTACGTACTACCCAGACATAAGTCAAAGTTTTTATTCTGATAATTTTAATCTTTTATTCGCACTAATTCACCGCTTTCATTTTTATATTTTTGGTTATTAAGTTCATACGTGTAGGCCACTTCCTACAACAAAATCAGACCTATCTTATCCACAAACCTGACTATCCTCTTGATTCGAGCTTTTCTTATTTAACTTTAATAAAGAGGTTTATCAATGGGTATTCGCATGAAGTATTTCCCACATCAATCAGAAACTAATAGTGAGCAAGTAGCAGCTATGAATGCCGCTCTTGTGACTGAAATAGAAATGGATGCAAAGCCAGCCTCCATGATCACTACCAAGAACCGTGCCTGCGAATTTTTTATTGAAAAGGCAAAACTCAAGATCCTAAACCCCATCACATGCATGGGCAGTCTTGGTCTTAATTCAACTAAGTCAATTCAATTCTTTAATGGAGATCACAAACATGTTGAGTTCTTACGTTTACTTCACGCCATCACCATGATTGGTTATGACGTGAAGATTTCTATAACACCTTCCGATTTTCCATTTGGCATCATCAAAGTAGATCCTTGCTGATCCAATGAAAATAGCCAAGGAAAACTCCTTGGCTATTTCTATCTATTGATCTTCTTCTGTCTTTCTTATTTTCTTTTATTCTTTTACCTTTTTCCTTACTTTCTCTATTTATTTAATTTCTTTATTTTTCTCTTAATTCCCAGCCACAATTGACATCACTGCCATACGCACAGCAATACCAAAAGTCACTTGCTTGAGGATTACCGCTTGCGGGCCATCGGCCACTTCACTGGCAATCTCTACTTCACGGTTCATAGGTCCTGGGTGCATCACAATCGCATCAAGCTTTGCTAGCTGAAGTCTTTCTTTGGTGAGACCCCACTGTTTAAAGAAGGCATCACCCTCTGGTACTTGGCCTACTTCCATGCGTTCTTTTTGGATTCTGAGGGTCATCACCACATCCACACCTTTTAAACCTTCTTCGATGTTGTTGTAGATTTTGACGCCCATTATGTTCAGGTCTTTAGGTAATAAGCTCTCAGGGCCAATCGCTCTGATCTCTGGACAACCCAAAGTGGTGAGCGCATGAATGTTTGATTTGGCCACACGACTATGGACAATGTCACCAATGATGGCTACTTTGATCTTTGTGAAGTCTTGCTTGTAATGGCGCATAGTGTACATATCAAGTAAACCTTGCGTTGGATGTTGGTTGGTACCATCACCCGCATTGATCACATGCACATGTGATGGCAAGTGTTGAGCAACCTCTAAAGCAGCACCCGTGGTCTTATGGCGCACCACAAAGATATCGGCCTGCATGGCCACCAAGTTATCAATGGTGTCGAGCAGAGTCTCACCCTTGGCCGTTGATGATGTTTGTATATCCAAATTAACAACATCTGCTGACAAGCGTTTGGCAGCGATTTCAAATGTGGTTCTGGTGCGAGTTGAGTTTTCAAAGAAGAGGTTGAAGACATTCTTACCGCGCAGCAATGGAACTTTTTTAACTTCTCGATCTGAGTCGCTCACAGCCACAAATTGTTGGGCTGTATCGAGGATATGAAGAATGTGTTCTTTGGATAAACCTTCTAAGGTGAGCAAATGAGTGAGCTCACCTTGATCATTGAGCTGGAGTTGGCTGGCAGTCTTAGAGGTTTTTGGCATCTTAGGTCAGTATTTTAATCTTTTCTGTTGGCTTTTATGTTGTCTTTTTTGATTATTGGCTGAATTCTTAATTAATTCTTTTTAACTTTTTATTGAGTCTCAGCGCTAAAGCTAAAGCACCCATCATCCAATTGCTCCAAAACCAAAATATGATCATCAGCCACTTTGACCTTTGCTCCCTTAAAAGTAGCATCAACTGGTAACTGCCTTCTATGGCGATCTGCAAGAACAGCCAAATCAACCTTGGCTGGACGCCCATAGTCAAATAACTCATTGAGAGCTGCTCGAACGGTTCTGCCAGTATCTAAAACATCATCGACCAAGATGATGTGAGCACCCTCTACCTCGAAAGGTAATTTGGTAGACATACCTTCAGAGCTATTGAGAGCCTTGATGCCTTTTTCAGCATAGTCATCACGGTGGAATGACACATTGATCACGCCATGAGCAGATAAATCGAGATCTTTGGCCAAGCGCTCAGCCACCCAAGCACCACCACTGGCCAGGCCAGCCAATTGAAAATCAGGACTGATCTTCTTTTGCTCTTTTAATTGATTTAAAAGAGTTTGATAAAGGTCTTCTGCGTTAGGAATGGATGACATAAGCTTTCTTTAATGTTTTCTTTTTTTAGTTTTGCTTTTAATTATTGCTATCTTCAGACCAAGCCTGATGATTACCGTTAATCAATATTAATTCAACAACCTCAATGTAAGCATCTTACTCTGATGTTTCTTGTGTTTTATCTTACAGGGTATCCAGATACTGCTGCAAGATTAATTGGGCTGCCAAGGCATCATTACCATCTTGAACAGAAACAGAGGTATAGCGCTCATCAACCCAAACCACTTCCTTTTGGAAACGACCATGCAGTTGATTACCAAATCGCTTGGCTTTTAGGGTCATCTCATGTTCTGCACCATCCGGATGGATGGGTAAACCCACCACCAATAATTGTGGCTGCCATTCTTGAATGAGTGCATCTATTGCTTTAAATTTTTCGTCTTGATTTTTCTCTTGAATGATCTTCAAGGCTTCAGCGGTTTTGGTGATGGTGTTGCCCACAGCAACACCAATCCGCTTTTCTCCAAAATCAAAGGCTAAGATGGTTTTTGTCATCAGGCATGACCCGCATCACTTGAGAGAAAACCAAGATCAATGCCCAATAAACCTAAAACATTTTGATACTTGTATTCATCGGGGGTATCAAAAATGATGTGGGCCATTTCTTCTGTAGGAGCTGGAACATTCAACCAACCATTGCGAGCAATTTCATCTTCGAGCTGGCCCGCACTCCAGCCCGCATAACCCAGAGTCATTAAAAAGCGTGAGGGTCCATGACCAGCAGCCACTTCTTCTAAAACATCTTTAGAAGTGGTCATGGCCAAACCCCCTGGAATTCTCAATGAGGAGTTGTAATGCGTGGTGTGCTCACCCTGCTTTTGTTCATGTAAAACAAAACCACGATCCGTTTGTACAGGACCGCCAAAATAAACAGGCTCAGTGGCCTTGGTTTGAATTTCTAACTTCAGGTCAACCTTATCAAAAACAGTGGCCAAATCAACATCCGTGGGCTTATTAATGACCAAACCCATGGCACCAGTAGAGGAGTGATCACAGAGGTAAATAACAGAACCAGCAAAGTTCTCATCAACCATGCCAGGCATAGCAATTAAGAACTGATTGGCGAGATGCTGAACATCCCCTGTTTTTTCGGTCATAAGCAGATTTTATCTGATTAAACCCCGATCCACCCTAACCATAAAACTGGATATCTCTATAAAATAACCATCAAAGGCAAAGAAAATCATGAATCATCAATAATGATGCCTTAGGAGATAAAAATATGACTGCTAGCAATAGCTCTGGCTCTAAAGGCTTGGTCTGGCTTCGCCGCGACCTAAGACTTCACGACCACCATGCCATGCGCATGGCTCTGAAAGCTTGCAAGCAAGTTTGGGTGGTGTTTGTATTTGATACGGACATTTTGTCTCACCTCTTAGATCGCGGTCTTACAAAAGATCGACGCATTGATTTCATTTGGCAATCATTACAAGAAATCAACGCCGAACTTCAGACCAAAGGCGGCGGACTTATCGTGCACCATGGCAAAGCAGTCGACTTCATTCCAAAGCTTGCAACAGAATTAGGTACTCAAGCGGTTTACACCAATAAAGACTATGAGCCTGCAGCCATAGAAAGAGATCGTTTGGTCTCACTCGCACTTGAAGAAAAAGATATTGCTTTTCATGGTTACAAAGATCAAGTGATCTTTGAGCATCAACAAGTGCTCACAGGACAAGGTGGTGTGTTCTCTGTATTCACACCGTTTAAAAACGCCTGGCTTAAAAAACTACAAGCAACTGATCTTGATGCACATGCTGTTGATTTAGATAGTGGCCAATTTGCAGCAATACCCAAAGCATTAAATCTACCTTTTCCATCACTGGAATCGATGGGCTTTGAGCCTACCGGGATTGAATCGTATCTACCTACTGGTATGTCAGGTGCATCCGAACTCTTTGCGCAGTTCTTAGATCGCATGGATCAATACCACGCCACTCGTGATTTTCCAGCAGTCAAAGGACCCAGCTATTTATCAGTGCATTCTCGCTTTGGCACAATTTCTATTCGAGCGCTGGTGCGCGAAGCGCATCACCGCATGTTGGCCGGCAGCATGGGTGCCACCATCTGGTTATCAGAACTTATTTGGCGTGACTTCTATTTCATGATTTTGAGCAATCACCCAAGGCTTGCTCCAGCATTAGGCAAAAAGTCACTGATTCACGGCACAGCAGGACATCAATCATTCAAACCCGATTACGACAAAATTGTTTGGGAAAGCGGCGCTAAAGCTCAAAAGTTATTTAAAGCCTGGTGTGAAGGTAAAACTGGTTACCCGTTAGTAGATGCAGCCATGCATCAACTCAATCAAAGTGGATACATGCACAATCGTTTGCGCATGGTCGTTGCTTGCTTCTTGATCAAAGATTTAGGCATTGATTGGCGTTGGGGCGAGCAATACTTTGCAGACCACCTCAATGACTTTGATTTCGCAGCTAACAATGGTGGATGGCAATGGGCCTCTTCAAGCGGTTGTGATGCACAACCCTACTTCCGCATCTTTAATCCCATCACCCAATCTGAAAAATTTGATGCAGAAGGTAAATTCATTAAAAAGTATTTACCGCAGTTATCTAAACTATCCAAAAAAGCGATTCATGCCCCCTGGTTAGCTGGTGATATTGAGCTAGATCTTGCAGGAGTTCGTTTGGGCCGAGATTATCCGCCACCAATAGTGCAACATGACGAGGCCAGAAAAAATACCTTGATCAGGTACGCGGTGGTCAAAAAAGAGTCTGCTGAATAAAGCAATCACCCAATAAATTTCTTAATACATGATGATTTATTTCAACAAAATTCTTCCTTATTTAATTTACCCAACAACCATCATCCTCGTTTTATTGATTGCAGGTCTTTTTTTAAAAAAGAGAGCTCTATTAATTGCTGCAACTGCAATATTTTTAATCACCAGCAATCCTTTGATTTCATATCAAATGATGAGTTATCTAGAAGTTGGTCAATTAAAAAAATCGATTGATGATGTAAAAAAGGCTGATGCCATTGTTGTTCTTAGTGGCATGCTCACCACAATTGAAACCAGCAAGGGTCCGGATTTTGAATGGTCTGACCCTGATAGATTTTTTGGCGGTACTGAATTAATTCGTGCTGATAAAGCATCACAGATGATCTTCACAGGAGGAAAGCTTCCGTGGCAAAAAATCAATTCAACAGAAGGTGAAGTCTTAGCAAAATATGCGAAAAATTTTGGGGTTGATTCTAGCGTTATTCAGATCACGAAAGAAGTCCAAAATACAGAAGATGAGGCGAAGGCAGTTAAGGAGCTTTTAACTCCCAAAAACCTGAATAAGATTATTTTGGTGACTTCTGCTTTTCATATGCCTCGCGCAAAAAGCCTATTTGAAAAACAAGGATTTGTAGTTGAGCCCTATCCTGTTGATTTCAAGGTAGAGGCCAATACAATCACCATACTGGATTTTTTACCCAGCGCCTTTGCTATGAAAAATTTTGAATTTGCTTTGAGAGAACTGCTGGGAAGAGCTTATTACCAAATTAAAGCCCAATAGGCTTTTGTAAACCAGGTACCTGAATCAACTGAGGTCTTTTACCTAAGGACATGGCAGTCAGTTGACCACCCCAAACACAGCCGGTATCTAAGCCGACCACATTTTTTTTCTTGAGCAATCCCAAGGTAGACCAATGGCCAAAAACAATTTTGGCATCTTGAGTTTTTCTGCTTGGAACCTCAAACCAAGGCATATAACCTTTGGGCGCATCACCAGCACCTTCTTTACTCTCAAATTCCATCACACCTCTGGCAGTACAAAAGCGCAAGCGTGTGAATGAATTAATGATGACCCTTAAGCGCTCTGCGCCTTTGAGTTTGTCATTCCATTGATTCGGTGTATTACCATACATTTCAATCAATGACTTGGCATAACTTTTATGCCGCAAGACTTTTTCTAATTCATGGGCCAACTCAAGAGTTTTAGTGACACTCCATTGCGGCAAGATGCCTGCATGTACAAAAAGAGTATTTAAGTTTTCTTTGCCGCTGTATAAAGCCATCGGACGATGTCTTAACCAATCAATCAATTCTTTTCGATCGGGTGCCTTGAGTATGTCATCCAAGGTATCCAATGATTTGGGGCCGCGTATTCCTGCATCTCTGGCTAATAAATGTAAGTCATGATTACCCAAGATACATTCTGCTTGTCCCGCCTCTTGCAATGCTTTAAGAGTGCGCAAAGCACCTAAGGAATCTGGACCACGATTCACCAAATCACCTACACAAATGATTTTTGAGTCTTTGGGTAATTTTTTGATGAGTTGCCTCAGCTGCTGATTGCAGCCTTGAACATCTCCTATGGCAAATATTTGGTCCATTCAGTGATTAATGTGACATTGCCGCAAATGATTTTTCTGCTGCTTTGAACATTTCATCTAGAACTGCATCATCGTGTGCAATTGATAAGAAACCCGCCTCATAAGCAGATGGTGCCAAATACACACCATTGTCTAGCATCAAGTGGAAGAATTTTTTGAAGGCTTCAATGTCACTGGCAGTGACTGCAGCATAAGAAGTTGGCACCTCTTTAGAGAAATATAAACCAAACATACCGCCCACGCTATCGACCGAGAATGGAACTCCTGCCTGATTAGCTCGCTCTTGCATACCATTCACAAACTTTTTAGTCTGAGTAGTCAAACAATCAAAAAAGCCTGATCGCGTGATGATATCTAGGTTGGCTAATCCAGCAGCAACTGCCAAAGGATTGCCAGACAAAGTACCTGCTTGATAAACATTACCTAAGGGGGCTAATTTATTCATGATGTCTGCACGACCACCAAAGGCAGCCATTGGCATACCACCGCCCATGACTTTGCCTAAGCAAGTTAAATCTGGTTTGATGCCATGCAAACTTTGTGCTCCACCCAAAGCAACTCTAAAGCCCGTCATCACTTCGTCATAAATGAGAACAGCACCTTCTTTGGTGGTGAGATCACGCATTGCTTTAACAAAAGCAGAGCTTGGCTGAATCAAATTCATATTGCCAGCAATTGGTTCAACAATCAGCGCTGCAATCTTGCCAGCATTCTGCTTGAAAGCAAGTTCAAGAGCTTCTACATCGTTGAATGGCAACACCAATGTATGTTTCACCAAATCCTGAGGCACCCCACCTGATGATGGCGCATTTTGCGTGCTATCGGCAAAGGTCAACATACCTGAACCAGCTTTGACCAATAAGCTATCAGCATGACCGTGGTAGCAACCTTCAAACTTAATAATCAGATCGCGACCAGTAAAACCACGCGCCAAACGCAAAGCACTCATCGT